>Ga0163144_10000789_pt1 | contig 74767 bp, 55 predicted proteins | sample OliLak19BULKMAT1_FD_123175 | JGI IMG/M metagenome (GOLD analysis project Ga0163144, IMG submission 123175) | Freshwater microbial mat bacterial communities from Lake Vanda, McMurdo Dry Valleys, Antarctica - Oligotrophic Lake LV.19.BULKMAT1 | ecosystem: Environmental > Aquatic > Freshwater >... | reverse complement strand
TCCATTCCGCTCACGCGCGAGTGAGAGGTACCCACCAGCACGGCGCCGAACCCGAAACGCGACACACGGCCACCCAGCACGGTCACGTTCTGCACACCGTCCAGCACGATTGCGCGCCCCGCCTTGTTGCCCGGGCCCGTGAGCTTCTTGCCGCCGAGCCACAGGCGCACGTTGCTCGCCTTCACCACGATACCGTCGCCCGAGTTCACCTCGAAATCCGCCGCGAGGCGGTAGTCGCCTGGTTCGGTGATCACAGCCGGACCGCTGATCCACTTCGCGTCGTCCGGACTCTCCGACATCTCCTCTTCGGACTCGCTCGCGCGACCCAAGACCCCCGCGCCACGCTCCACGGACGCGTCGCTGGACACGCCCTGAGCATCGGTCGCCGAGGGAGCCAGCGTGCTGCTGGTGCGACCACAACCTGCCAGAAAGGCCACCAGTAATACTGCGGCAGCGGACAGCACGTACTTCGTGAGACGTGACTTCATGGTGGGATGTTCTCCTGAGGGTCGTGGACGACTCGGTCGGCTCCGGGGGCCGGGACGCACGCGATGGCGTCCCCTCCTTGAGCACGACGCCTCAGTTCGGAATGTGACCAACCAAGTTCGACCCCAGCGTCCGCTCGGCTTCTTCGCGCAGCATGCCCAGCTTGGCCGACTCCATCGGGCGGATGGGCTCGGTCAATGGGCCGCGAGCGTCTCGGTACACCACGCGCCGCGTGCCTTCTGCCACCGGGGCCATGCCGTGGCTGGGGTCGCGCATCTCGACGCGGCCCTCGAACACACAGACGCAGGCACCCTCGGGCGGAGCCAGAATCGCCAGTGTGGTGCCCATGATGGTCACCTCGCTGGTGGCGGCAGTGAACCTCAGCCGCGAGCCCCTGAAGCGCGGGCCAGTGGCGATCCGAAGCTCGCCGGCGTCCACTCGCCCTTGCACTGAGCGCGCGAACCAGCGGCCAGGACTGGCCGGCAACACCACGCGGGTGCCGCCCGTGAGCTGGAGCAGAGCGATACCCGGCAGCTTGAGATCGAGTTGCGAATCCTCGGGTACCTCGATGGCGACGCCCGGTTGCAAGTGGCGCAGCAAGCCGGCGCGATCGGCGACCTCGACAACCACCCCATCCATGCGGATCCCGCCCGTGCCAGTAACGGTATGCACCGCCCAGCTCGGGCCACGGTTGGCGGACCACACCAAGGCGAGCGCCGCGGCGGCGGCCGTCGCGGCCACGATGAACCCTCGCCACTTGCGTCGCGGTTCGAGCGGCGTGATCGGCGCCGATGCCCGAACCGCGGCGCCGTGCAGGAACTCCTCGCGCAGCCGCGCCGCAAAGGCCGGATCCGGCCGCGGTGCCGCCGCCTCGCGCAGCTTCTGCTGCACGTCGCCGCTACCCCGTCCGGTGCCCCGTTCACGGCTCATGAATCCACCTTCTCACGCAGCAGCTCCGCCAACATGCGCAAGGCGCGCGAGTGGCGCTTGCGCGCGGCAGCATGGCTGACTCCCGTGATGCGAGCAATCTCCTCGTGGCCCAGGCCATCGCAGTCGTGCAGCACGACCGCCAAGCGAAGTGGCGCCGGTAGCCGCATGAGCGCCGCCTGCACGCGCTCATCACGCTCACAAGCCAGCGCCAGCTCCTCGGGGTCTCCCGATTCGGCACGCAGTGACTCGAATACCGTCGGATCGCTCAGCGGCACGCTGTTGCGGGCCATGCGCCACCAACTCGATCTCCAGTGGTCGCGACAGGCGTTGACGCACACCGTGAACAGCCATGGGGCGAGATCCCGCGACCCATCCACCCGCGCGAGGGTGCGTTGCAGCTTCATGAACACGTTCTGCGTGATGTCCTCTGCCAGCGCCCGCTCACCTACCAAGCGGTACACGGTCACGAAGACTCGGGGGAAATAGTGATCGAAGAACATTCCCAACGCATCGGTGTCGCCAGCTCGCACCCGTTCGAAATCATCGCGCGGAAACTCCGGCCAGGACCCGGTATGGGCTGAGCGGTCAGGTACCGGTTGCTCGATGCCACGCCCCATGCAGGTGTCCTCGCGCGCGGGCAGGGGCTTTCCGCCAGCGGAGAGCGGAAGGCAATCCTATCCATGCGCTCTACGCGCGGGACACCGGCATGTGACGCGAACGGAAAGTGCGGCGCTACTCGATCACCACCATCCGCTGCCGAGCACTCGCTCCGCCTGCCTGCAGTCGCACGAAGTAAAGCCCCGCGTGCACGCGGGTGCCGTCCTCGGCTCGCGAGTCCCAGCGAACCGAATGCTCGCCCGCTGGCAGATCGCCCGCCACCAGCGTGCGCACATGGCGACCGGCGGCATCCATCACCACCAGCTCGGCACGACCGGATTGCGCCAAGCCGAACCGCAGCACGGCATCGCGTCCGCGCGGCGCGGGGTTCGGCGCGGCGCCGGCCAGGAAGAATGACGCGCGCGGGGTGTCACCCACGTCGAGCACGCCGGTGGGCTGCAGCGTGGCGACCGGCGACTCGTTGCCGTGCGAGTCGATCGCGGTGAGCTTGTAGTAATAGGGCGCGCCCGCGATGTCCACGTGGCCAGTGTCGGCCAGTGCGGCGATGCGGTTCGAGATGCTGGGCGTGAAACCGAGTGTTGCACCGCGGTACAGCCGATAGCCCGCGATGTCAGCTTCTGTGTTCGGATCCCAATGCAGCCGCGTGGTACCGGCAGCGTACTGGCCGGTGAGCGGCGCGGGCGCAGCGGGCGCGAGGTTGTCCACCGAATAGCCCGAGTCAGGGAGCGAGAACCAGAAACTTGTACCTCCGCTGGTCTCGGCACCGATCATGAACCCAGTAACCGGGTTCGAGCCACCGATCGAGTCCCCTTCGGTCGACGCCACATAGCTGTAGCCGGTCAGGTGTCGCGGCGTGATGCGCGCCAGTTCCTCCCAGTAGTAGTCCTGCGCCCCGAAGCGCGTGCGTCGGAACTTCCGGCCATCGCGCGCCGCCACGGCATCGCCCGACGCATCCGAGGACGGCGCCGCGGCCGCGAACAGCCCCGCGACCAATCGCTGCGGCACCGAGCGGAACACGGTATAGGCGGTGATATTCCGATACGCCGCGTCGTAGTCCAACGGGCTGGCCGCCCAGCTCACCTTCACCTGACCGCCCTGATCGTTGGGGATATCGCGCACGTCGGCCATCACCGGTTCGGCGCCGAGATAGCCCCACTCGTCAACCGCCTGCATGTAGGACCCGTAACCACCGGGGCGATAGTCCTCCCACACGACGAGTGCACCTCCGTTCGGGCCTGCCGCGATCCTCGGCGAACTCTGCTGTCCGGCAGCGGCGCCGATTGGCACACCATTGAGCTTCCACAGCGGGGTGCCGTTCGAGCGAAGCCTCTGGACATAGATGTCCCCCTCATCCGACCGGGGATCCGCCCATGCCACCAACACTCCGCCGGTGCCGTCGGCCACCATGCTGGCTTGGTCGACGTAGGAACCTCCGACTTTGACGGGTACGCCGTTGGTGGCCCACTGGGTGAAACCAAGCGAGTTCAGCTGCTGTGCGTAGAACCCGACGGCCCCAGACGTGTAGTCGGACCAGAGCATCACGAATCCACCGAACTGGTCGGCGACGATGTCTCTCATGGTCTGCGAGCCGAAGGACGTGCAGATCGGAGACCCGTTCACAGTGAAGTAGGGGGTCCCCGAATACCCATAGAGTATCTGAGCGTAGATGTCGTACCCGGCCCCGGTGCGGTTGTCGGACCAACCAATCAAGAAGTTGGAGTTCGGCAGCTCCTCGACCTTCGGTTCGGATTGGTTGTTGACGGCGTCACACACCACCACGCCATTGGCGGGATACGCAGGAACACCATTGTTGATCAGATACTGCGAGTAGATGTCCACGCCACTGCGGCCGTCCGACCAGACGATCATGGCTTCGCCATAGGCACTTGTCGCGATATCCGGCTGGCTCTGTGCACTGGGGAGATTGCAGATGGCTGTAGCGTTGCCCCCCATGATCACGAACCCACTCGCTGACAGGTGCTGCGCATAGATATCCTGGTTGCCCGCCCGCAGATCCTCCCATACCGCGTAGAAGCCACCGAGGCGGTCCTGGGCAAGCTGGAGTCCGTACTCTTGAGAGACGGTGCTGGCCAGCGGGACACCGTCCAGCGCAAACAACCGGGTGCCGACGGCACTCAATCGCCCTGCGTAGTAGTCGCCGTAGTTCGGGTCGGAACGGAAGTCGACCCACACCACGATCACACCGCCGAAGCCGTCGGCGATGATGGCCTCAGGGTACTGGGTCGCCGCATTCGTGCAGAGTGCGACGCCATTGGCGGCCCACAGGTCACGGCCAGCGGCGTCCAGATGACGGACGAAGACATCAGCCCCTCCGAATCGGTAGTCCATGAATGCGACGAAGGAGCCGCCGGAGCCATCCGGGACCGTGCGGGGGCGGTAAGCAGTCGAAACACCCGAGACCGGCACATTCACCGACGGCGAGTGGGGCCAGGCATGGGCCAACGGTGCGGTCAGTGTCATCAGCGCGAGCGGTGCGAGCAGAGCGAGAAGAGCGAGTGCGCGGATGCGAGCGTGGGTCATGCAATCCTCCGAGGGTCGACGGGCCAAGGCCAACCCGTACCCCCATGGAACGCACGAACGGGGTACGGGTCACACGGATCTCCCAACCCGCGCAACCCCTCCCCGTTCAGGCCATTAGCCGCGCGAGCGACACAGCCCGAACGAACAGCGCCGACGAGTAGGACTCACTCGCCGGCGCCGTTCGACTCATCGGGTCAGGTTCCCTGACCGTCGGGTCACTGCAGGATGACCTTGCGCGAATCCGTCACCTTGCCGTCCACACTGTACTGGGCGAAGTAAACGCCCCGCTGCGCCCGGGCGCCGAACTGATCACGTCCGTCCCAAGATGCCGAGAACGTGCCGGCACCAGCGTCCTGATCGATCAGCGAGCGAACCAGTCGCCCCTGAAGGTCCAGGACGGTGAGCGACACATGCGCCGGGCTGGAAAGGGTGTAAGCGAGCTTGGAGGACAGGCCCGGGTTCGGGCCGGTCAGGGTCAGGCCCGCGCCCTCCGAAGTCGGCAAGGCACCGAGATCGTCATTGTCGTCTTCGTCTTCGCCTTCGTCCCCGTCGCCACCACCCGACTTCTCAGCACAGTCGCCGTCGTTGTACCTGGGACGGTCGCCGCCGCGCCCATTCACCTTCGACGCGACCGTCGCGGAGATCTTGGAGGACAGCAGGTGATGACGGTGACAGAACCCCTGATGAGGCGTGGCCAGATACGGGAAGTTCGGCAGGAACGGCATGTCGTTGTAGTTCACACCGTCACCGAGCTGGTTGTTCGGGGCCACGTTGTAGGCCGGGGTCAGCGCATAGCCACCGGCAGCCGCACGCACCGTGATGTCGAACACATCGTCGGCTGGGCGCCGTCCGTTGGGATAGCCACCCAGGTCACCTCCCACCACTCCCAGCCGATTCGGTGTGGCACTCGGCGCGATCAGCATGTTCAACCGCATCTCCTCACCCGGGGTCACGCCGGCGGGCATGTTGATGCCGGTGATTCCCGTGAGGAACACCGCCACCAGGTCATTGCGCGGCGCCGGCGGAACGCTGATGCCAAGGATCTGCGCAATCAGCCGCGCAGGCTCCGGGTCGAGCACGTAAGGCAGGAACTGCCCATCCCCACTCGGCTGGCTCGAGTTGAACTTGTCCTTGTCCTTGCGCGGGATGACCTCTTCGTTCACGAGCGGATTGCCCAGCCGGGAAACCTGCACATGCACGCCGGACTCGGACATCGAACCATCGGCATTGAGCGTGCGGTTCGCCAAGCGCTCGGAAGTCGACCAGACACCGATGATGCTGTTGGTCGTATCGACCGCGCCACCATTCTTGGTCAGGCGACTCTTGGGAATCTGCAGCGCGATCGTGTGGATGTTGAAACCACCCAACCCATCAATCCCACCGCCCACGTTGCCCGGCGAACGGCGCACGCTGAGCAGGTCGAAGTGAGCGCCGGTGTCGATGAAGAACGGATCGTCACGCTGACCGGCGAACACCTTGGTGCCATCGGAGAGCGTCATGATCGCCGTCTTCGCCAACTCGGCGTAGTTCGGCGTCGACTTGGGGCCGATGTTGACCGGCGGCACTGGCAGGTTGGAACCCAGCACGGTCGGCGCACCATTGTCATAGCGCGTCACGGTATAGGTCTGGCGAAGATTGAAATCCGGGTCGGTCAGCGAGGTGATCGGGCCGGTGTTGTACAGGAACGTATTGCCGTTCATGACCGTGGTCGTGAACTTGAACTCGTACACGATATGCGGCATCGCGTCGCCGACGTTGTCCACCTTGATGTAGTAGAACGCGTTCTCGTCGAAGTTGTAGAAGTTGGGGCCGTTGCTGGCTTCTTGGAACGGCAGGAAGTTGCACGCGATGGTCACCGTGTTCGGCTGATCCGGGCTGACGAACGCGTACGTGTCCGTGTTGTCGATGGTTGGATCCTTCGTGATCGAGTAGGACTCGCGATGGCTCGAGGCCTGTGAAACCTGAGCAGATGCAGCTAGGAAAAGCGCACAGAGGAATGGGCTGAGACCGCGTTGCACGCGCATTGAAAAGGCTCCTGCGGAAAGTGACTGATGGAATGCATCGCAGGGGGGAAGAGCGAGGTGGCAGGTTGATCGAACGTGCCGCCTGGCCGAGCGGCGTGCTCTAGGGAGGAATCCTCTCGGGGGGGGCGGTCCCGCGGCAGAACGCGAACAGTCCCCATGCGCCGGGCCAGAAACGCGATGAGGGGCGACACGAATCGCTCTCGCACCAACCGAAAGCCAGATTCGTGCCGCCGCCCGGCGGAACGCAGGAAACCTTGTGCGGCGTTGCAAACGCCTCGTACTCAAGGGCCCGCATCACGTGCCGGCTGCAATCGCGCGGCGCCTTCAGCCTCTTTCTTCAATCCGCGGGCAACTTTGGGGAGGCGTGACGCGCCCCCAAGCGCGAGCGACTACTGCGCGAGCACGAACCTCACACTCGTGCGCTCGCGGTCGCTACCGAATTGCGCCAGATAGATTCCCGGCGCGAGAGCGTTGCCCGCAGAGTCCTGCGGCTTCCAACTGAACACGCCCCCAGCCCAGTTCGCTTGTCCCTGCCAGACTTGCCGACCGAGCAGGTCGTAGACCTGCATGCGATCGAGGCCAGCGCGCTGGTTCATTGCGAACACGACATCGCCACGCGAGGGCACGGGCCACGCCGTGATCCGCGCAGCGGGCAGCGGCGGGCCCATGGGATCCACCGCCACCGAAACCGCGCACCCCAGGCCCAACGCACCGATCTGTACCCCGCACGAGTTATTCGCGGGCAGGCAGGGCGAAGCCGTGGCCACGTGGTAATCATGCTGCGTCAGATTGCAGAGCAGAGGATCGGCGGCGATTACATTGGTGAGCGCGATCGGCAACGGACCGGCGGCGTTCACGCCGTTCGCGTAGGTGACCAGACAGTTGATCGCGCCCGAGTTGTAGTTGTGCCCCAGAGTGGCGGTCCCGCACCCCATGGCCACCAATCTCGAACCGGTCACCGATCCGAAGTCGTTGATGGCGTATGCCACGTCGCAGCGTGTCGCCGTGCAGTTGCTCCACGCTGCGGTACCAGCCCTACAGAACGAGTTGTCCGCGTCGAGCCCGGTCTGAAGACTATCGAGCACCAGATGGTCCACGCTCCACGAAACCGCGGCACAGTCCTCACTTCGTCCCATCACACCAACGCCCGCGTTGCGCAGGATCAGATTTCGAATCGTGGTACCGCCGGGCGGGCGGATCTGGATCAAGAACGGCTCACCCACTCCGTTGATCGTGGGCCAGTCGGTCGGCGGTCCCGTGATCAGAATGGCTTTCGAGACCATGATCGAATCTTCGTAGTACACGCCACTCTCGACGAGCACCGTGTCGCCATTGACCGCAGCAGCAGCGGCCGCACGAATGGTCGGCGCGTCGCCGGAGCCGTTGGCGCGCACGTGAATCGTGGTGGCGTGGGCACCCGAAGCGCACAGCAGTGCGCCGAATACGAGTGCAGATAGGTTTGGGGAACTCCGAAGCATGGCGACCTCCACGGACTGTCACGGCGATGACCCCGATAAGTGTACGCCCCCTCGGAACACGCCAACAGCGCCAATCCGTGTCCCCACGGTCGGCGCTGTTGATCACCACGGCTCAATGGAACTGTGTTATTCCACCCGCACCACTTTCAGCTGCCCCGTGTAGCCCGCGCTCGCCATGCGCACCAAGTACACGCCGGCCGCGGTGCGCCGGCCATTGTCATCGCGACCGTCCCAAGCCACAGCATGCCGCCCGGCCGGGTAGGCGCCGCGCGCCAACGTGCGCACGCGCGCGCCGCGCAGGTCGTACACCTCCAGCGCCACGTCGTCCTCGCGCGCCAGCTCGAAGGAGAGCGTGGTCTGCCCCACGAACGGGCTGGGGCGTGCACCGGCCAGTCGCGTGAGCGAAGGCGGCGCATCGTCGGCGTCCAGGAACGCAGCATCAATCACCAGATTGTATGTTCCGCTTTTGCCCTGTTCGTTCGCGCCGGTCTTGTAAACGGCCACGCACACCTTCTGCGGCGATGGCAGGTCGAACTCCACATGCTCGTGACCACCCACCCCGTTCACGTCCGCCGCGCCCACGTCGGCGCCATCGCTACGATTCTGGTACGGCCGCGGATTCGCGTACACGCCCACGCCCCAGTCCACGGTACCGGTCTTGTTGAGCACGTCGAGCACATGGTGCCCGGCGCCAAGGTCGAATGTGTGCAGTTCCAGCACGCGACCACCGCCCAGCGTGAACGGGCCATTGATCCCGCTTGCACGCTGCACCGAGCCCACCATGTTCGCCAGATAGCTGGTGGTGTCGTTGCTCGCACGCAGCGCGCCCATGTCGAACGGTCGGTAGTTGGTGGCGCCGAAGTTGACCAGCACGAACTCGGTGGCATCGCCCGACCACGACGAGTACGCCAGCGGGTCGTCGAATCCGATCTTGGGCGAGCTCGCGGTCTCGAACAGGTTCAGGTCCATGTCGCTGCCCGCGCCCGGCGTGATCGCGAATCCCGCCCATGCGCCGTTGGCCGCGGACAACGCGGGCGAACGCATGCCGTCCACGTTGAACGCCAGTTCCTCGCTCGTCGTGATGCAGCTCGTCCAGCCTTCCACCGCACTGCCGTTGGTGCCCTTGCGCCAGACGGGCGTGTTCAGCAGCCCCGGCACGGGCGCCCACACCCACTGCTCGCCGTACTCGTTGTTGGTCTCGGACAACTCGTTCAGCACGCCGGGGTAGTCCACCTTCACGTGTGCCACGTGTCGGCCTGCCGGCTGCGGCGTGGGCAGATCGTTGATGCGCTTGCCCACCGCACCGCCTGCGAGGCTTGCGTACAGCAGATTGCCCAGGAACGTGCGGTCGAGATACAGGCCCAGGTTGATGAAGCCCGTCGTCGCATCGCTCACGTTGGTGAGCGTGGTGTTGAAGTAGGTGTTCGTGATCTCGCCGGTCAGCGACACTGGCGCGGGCACGTTGCTCGTGGTGGCATCGCCCAACGGGCGCGGCACCAGTGGCGAGTACCAGCCCGCAATCGTCGTCGGCACCGGGTCGCCGGGCTTGGTGCGCACCTTCACGCTGAACGTGATCGCGCCCCAGCCGTCACCCGGGTTGCGGTAGAACACCAACCCGTGTTCGGCCGCAGCGGTGCTCGGCACGGTCAACACGGCCTTGCCACGGCCATCGGTGCCGACCTTGCCGTCGTAGGTACTGATGGTGCCGTAGGTGTAGTCGTTGGCCAGCCACATCACGTACAACGGACCGGTGCCGGCGGTGATCTGCACTTCCACCAGGGTCTTCGCGGTGCCCGAGGGCGTGGTCAACGCCCGCAGCGCCATCATGGTGGTGTCGGTCAACGCGATGCTGATGGAGTCACCGTTCACCAACGGTGTCGTGGGCGCCACCACGCACGAGGCGTAGTAGTCACTCGTGCTGCCAGCGGCATTGAGCACGCCCACATCCCATGCGGACGAGGTGTTGGTGATCACCGCATCCAGCAGCCCTGCGGCGCGCGCCGAGGTCACCAGCCCGGTGGTGTAGCCGCCATCCTGAGTGCCGGTCGAGTGCGTACCGATGTAGCAGTCGTAGTTCACGGTCTTGCTCACGGGCGCCACCCACATGGCCGCCCACGGGTAGACCGTGAACGGGAACGTGCGCGTGTGGGTGTAGTACAGGCCGTCCACGTTCTTGAACTTGGTCTGCCCGATTGGCACGGTGAACGAGTTGTGCCCACCCGTGGCGTGCGGCGGTGCGCTGCGGCGCACGCGTGCGCCCACCGACACCTTCTCGCCGTTCCACGTGTACTGCACCCCCTTGCGGTTATCGGTCTCGATGGGCTCGGGGCTGCCGTCGGCGGCGTCATACCACAGCTCGAGCGTGTGCCTGCCTCCCCGCACCGTGCGCGGCCCATTGTTGCGCGACTGGAACGTGCCACCGGCGCTGATGAAGCCCCAGATCACCGAATCGATCGGCGCGCCATCCAGCACGATGCGCGTGCGATTGTTCGCGGTGCTTGCCAACTCGCCGTGATTGATGCCGGCCAGGCTCAGGTAAGTGTTGTTGACCCCACCATCCAGTGCCGCCGATACGTGCACATTTCCCGTCGTGGCATCGTTCGCGTCACGGGGCACCACGAACGAGTCCCAGCCCGTGAGCACGGTGGTGCCGAAGTCGGCCGGCAGCGGATCGCGAATGGCGAACGGCCCTGCGGCGCTCGAGTACGCGGAAAGATTGCCTGCGCGGTCGCGGGCACGGATCCGGAAGTAGTAGTTACCCGGCGACATCTCGAGGCTCACATAGAAGCTGGTGTCCTGTGCGCTCACCACGGTGGTCCATGGCCCGCCGCTCGAGGTCGCGCGCTGCAGGTCGATCGAGGCGACGCCCGAGAAGTTGTCGGTCGGCGTGTTCCAGACCACGCGGATCGTGGGGTCGGCGTTCGCCACCGCGGTGTGGTCGGTCGAGGTGAGTCCCGACGGCACCGCGGGCGCGATGTTGTCGTCCAGCACGTACTTGTTGTTGGCCAGCGTCGCCCAGAACGCTTCCTTGTTCATGGTCGGGTGATTCAAGACGAAGAGGTTGATGTACGACGCAGGCGAAGTCGGGTGCCAGTCGCGCAGCAACTTCACGACTTCGAACGCACCGAAGTTCGCCAGATCCTGGCCGTTCGCGGCGGCGAAGCCATCGACCTCATCGGGCGTGTTGTCGGTCAGGTCGTGCATCAAGCGGCTGAAGAAGTTCTCGGTGCGATAGGGATCGCACGGGCACGACATGTTGGGGTCCTGGTTGTCGAGACAGTTCCCGAGCGACTCCTGATTGCGCGTGTATTGGGAGTCCTCGGCGATCCCATACTTGGACTCGTACTGGTCGATTACCTCGCCAGCGAGATAGTTCCCCCAGCCTTCGCTCAACGCGGTGCCGCCATCCTCCTGACAGAAGCCGCAGTGACCGGGGTCGCCGTTGGGGTTGTTGCAGATGCCGTTGTCGTAGTCGAACGGGGGTGTGTAGTCCCACACTTCGTTCATGAGTGCATGGCCGAACTCATGCACATGCGTGGCCGAGTTCCACCGAGACTTGAAGTTCTCCAGCCCCGCCACGTACTGCGGGATGTGGATATCGCCGCCATACGGGTCGTAGTGCGGCCAGTCGCCGCTCGGCCACTCGAACTGCTGCCGCGGCGGATTCACGCCCATCGTGTTCTTGAACCAGCGCCACGCGCGCGTGGCGTTGTTCAGCATGTGCAGGGCGGGCCGGATGTACTCGTCCGAGGAAGACAGGGTGCCGAAGTTGAGTGTGGAGCCGGTGTAGTCCTCGCGCACGCTCGTGGCCCACGTGTACGTGCTGTTCCACGTGCCGTCCTGCACCTCGACCGCGCCATTGATCGTGGCGAACTCGATGTACAGGTCCGGCTCTTCTTCGTCCGACCACACGTTCAAGTCGTACTCGCCGGCGTTGTTGGTGCGCACCTCGGCCAGCAGATCGTCGAACCCGGTCTCCTCATCGATGATGCGGACAGTCAGGTGGTCAGCCGGTATCCACTCGCCGTCCTGACGGTGATAGCGCACCTTGCCGAACACGCGGATGTAGCGACCCTCGGTCGAGTGCGCCCCCATCGCGCTCGCGCGACGGTCGCGCAGCGGCTCCAGGAATGGCGAGCGCACACTCATGGGATCGCCGCCGGGGCCCGGATCGTCGTCGGAGTTGGGATCGACGGGCGCGATCACCACATCGCCGATGTCCACCGCCTGATTGTTGCGGAACATCTGGTCGAAGTGCCCGCGGGAGAGATCCAGGTACTGCACCGCGATGCGATTCCCCACGAGGCCCTGGAAACGGTAGACCGGCGACGTGAGCGTGGGCAGCGCGGTGAGCGTGAGCTGCGTGGCGACGTTGGGTACGAGCACGACGGAGTCGGGCAGCCCGAGCGGACGCGGTCCACCGCCCGTGGCGGTGCCACCCGTGAGCGAGAGGTTGCGCACCGTGAGCGCCTGCGACGACTTGAGCTCCACGCCGAACGTGACGGACTGGCCCGCCACTGCGGGCCCGGTGAGGTTGTTGAGCTTGATCGTGAGCGGCACGCCCAGATCGGCGCGGGCCGAGCTCGCGCCACACATCAGCGTCAACAGGAGCAACGCACGCACGAGCCGGTTCATCGCTCACCTCCCGTCGGCTGCAACGGCGTGCTCGCGCCAGCGGCCGAGAGCCTGGTCAGCCGCCGCGTCAGCTTGTTCGCGAGCGAGGCGTTGCCCTTGCGGCGGGCCTCGCCCAACTGCAGCGTGACCAATCGCGACTCGCGCGAGAGCTTGAGCACTTCGATACGACGCTGGATCGACGCGCGCTCCTTGCGCGGAGCCTGCTCCAGTTCCGCGCGCAACGCCGCGAGCGCCGCGAAGTGCTCGGCTTCGGCCGCACCCATGGCCGCCGCGAACGGCGAGGCCGCGCGGCTCCGCGTGGGCGCGAAGCGCGTCTGCCCCGGCGCGTCGGTGTCGTCAGCAAGCGCGGGCAGCGCCAGAGACAGGCCCAGACAGCAGGCGAGCAAGAGACAGCGGATCGTGTTCAGCATGGCGGGCTCCTTCGTGAATCGGGTCGTTCTGGTCGGCCCACGCCCGACTGGGCTGGCCTCACATATCCAGAACGACGCCGGGTCCCGAAAGCGCACGCGGCCACCCCGAAGGATGGCCGCATGGCCCTGCCGACGGCTGTCCGAACGACTTACCGCAGCTTGATCAACTTGGCCCGCAACTGGTTCTGGGCCGTATCCAGCCGCACGAAGTACACGCCCGCCGGGGCGCGGCGCCCGGAGGGATCGCGGCCGTCCCACTCGATCGAGTGTGTCCCAGCGGTGGTCATGCCCTGCCGCAGCATGCGCACCAACCGCCCGTTCACATCGTAGACACCCAGCTCCACTTGGCCGGCCACGGGAATCGCGAACGCGATCACCGAGCCACCGAAGAACGGGTTCGGCGCTGCCTGCAACCGTGCGACCTCGAGCCGCTCACCCGGACGCGGGGCATCGGTCACGGCCACGCTGTCCGAACTCGAGGCGACGGGCACGCTGCACATCTCCTCCATGATCCCGTCGCCGTCCGTGTCGGCGGAGAACACGAGCGAGTATGGCGCCCCCAGATCGTGGCCGTCCGGGTAGCTCACCGCGAAGCTCAGCGTCACTTCGGGCTCGGGGCTCGCGTCAAGGAAGCCGATCACCGGCTCACCCGGAGGCAGACCGTTCAGAGACAGCTTGAGCGGATCCTCCTGATTGCCGCCATCGAAGCGCGCCGTGACGGCGTAGCTCAGGCGGTCGATGGGCGGACACGGGAAGCCGACGCCGATATCAATCGGGATCCCGATGATGCCGCCTGCCAACCTTGCCGGCACCGCCACCACGCCGGGCGTGACGGCCTTGATGCAGTAGCAGGTGTTATCCGCGCGGATGGTGCCGTTGCGCGTCTGGCAACGCCCCGTACTGTCGTTGACCACGCTCAACGCGAAGCACGACGTGGCGTTCTGCGCCGTGAGTCCCGGCGGCCGCGGAATGGTGATGCAGATGGGCGTGGTGCATCCGCCCGGCGGCACGGTGATGGTTCCCAGCGACGGCGAGAACGTGATGGGCCCCGCCACGGTGCAACCCGGGCCCGCAGGCAGCGGCGCCAGCGACCAGTGATAGCTCTGCGTGCTCGCCGAGGTGTTACAGATATTGAAGCACACGAGCACGGTTGAGTCGTTCTTGCAGATGCTGGTCACCGCCGGCAAGCGCACGATGTCCGGGCACTTGCCCGCGACACCTGCCTGATACACCGCGCTGATCGTGCTCGCGGGCAGGACGGTGTTGGTGAAGATCTCCAGCTCGTCGATGCAGCCCGTGAGCGGTGAGCCCAACGGGAACGCCGGGTTGGTGTGGCCGAAGTACATCGGCGCCGTGGTGGTGGCGTTGCCGGGCGTGGGCAGGAAGTTATACGTCGGCTGCACGGCGCCGTTCAGATACCAGAGGCCCGCCTGCGGCGAACGACTCACGGTGACCGCGAAGTGATTCCAGGTGGCCGCTGTGACGATGGGACCCGGGATGATCTGCGTGGTGGCGCCATTGCCCAGCTCGAGGAACAGCTGCATGCCGTTCAAGTACACGGCATAGCCGCGGGTCTTGTACGGCACGCTCGAGACCAACGTGCGCTTGTCAACCAGCATGCGCGGCGTGCCGGTCGAGTTCGGCACGCGGATCCATGCATCGATCGAGAACGGCTGCGCCATGATGTCGAGACCCAGTTGATTGCTGCTGGGAATCGCCGCGTACGCCAGCTCATTGGGGAAGCACAGCCGATTGCCGACTTCGCCATTGATCGAGATGGCCGCGCCGCCGAACAGCTGCGCCACGTTGCGCGCCGGCGACAGATGCGTGAGATCGGCAGCGGTCGTGGCGGTGGTGGCTTCGTTGAACGGCCACCACGCGGTCATGCCCGTGGGCGCCGGCGCACACGGACCGGACTGGCACAGGTAGTTGCCGAAGTCCTTGCCGCCAATGGTCTGTCCCACGGCGAGCGTGACCGAGTAAGTGCCGCTCGCGGGCGCGGTCTGCACATAGCTCGCCACCGCGTTCTCGCTCACGAGGTACGTGCCGGGGCCAAGATTGGTGAAGCAGTACGCGCCATTCGCATTCGTGGTCGTGGTGTAAGGGCCACCGGGGCCCGTGAGCACGATCGTCCAGCCGGGAATGCCGGTCTCGGCGCCGTCGATCACGCCATTGTGATTCGCATCCATGAACTTGACGCCACAGATGCTCCCCAGCACCGAGGGCGGGCAGCCCGGCTTCTCGACGTCACCCTGATAGCTCTTGTCCTGGAAGCCGGCGAACCCGTCGGAATCGATCAGCATGCTGTTGACGATGTTCCCGCCCGTGGGGCGGAACCCCTGCAGTCCATAGATGATGTCGGTGTAGCTGCCCGATAAGTGCAGGGCATCGCCCGAGGCCCACACCCGGCCGATCGCGCCCGATGGGCCCGCGTACGGCATGTTGTCGTAGTCCACACCGCCTGCGGCGTTGATCCGGCCGCAGCAGTCGCCCACATCGAATGGATTCGTGCGTTGCCAGCAGTAGTTCACGCACTCGTATTCCAGCACGCGCGAGAGATGCGCACTCGTCGTGGTCGGGTCCCCCATGCTCCGCTCGGCCAGCAGCATCCGGCCATTGACGTTGAAGCTGATGTCCGAGACCGGGCTCGAGAACATGTTCGGGGCCCAAGTGGTATTGGGATCGGCGGGGACATTGAGCTCGAGCTTGTCCGTCCCCGGCACCATCGCGCCGGCGAGGTTGAGTTGCACGCTGCGGATCTGATTGTCGAGCGGACTGGTGGTGATGAAGTCCTCGACCCACACGGAATAGAACACGCGGTCGCCGTGGATCTGCACCGCCCACAGCCGCTCGCCCAACGGTGCGAATCCCGGCACGCCGGTGTCGGGTGCCAATGGATCGAACGTCTGCACGACCGTGCCGGTCAGACCATTCACACCGACCGGCTTGATCCGATAGATCTTGCCGTCCTCGACGTTGGTCACGAAGAACTGCTTGAACTTGCAGTCGTACGTGATGTTCCCGAGCCCAGGCATGTTCTCGGGTGGGGAGTACGAGCCATCCGGGAAGTTAGGAAGCGTCGCGAATACGTTGATCGCGCCGGTCACGGCATCGATGCGGTAGATGGCTCCAGCCGCGCCGCCGAACACCTGCCCGATCTGATCCGAGGAGTAGATCGCAGTATGAGTGACGAAGATATTCCCGTACTCATCCAGCGTCAGCCCGAACACGGTCCCGAGCGAATCGATCGTCCAACCCGCTCCCGGACCGTAGTAGCGCGTCATCGCAGCCCAATCGGCATCCTCGGGTCCCGCCGGCAGCGGACTGCCGAGGTCATAGATGGTCACCACGTAAGGCACCGACGAGGGATACCGCGTTCCCACGAGGATATTGGGCGAGAACGTCGGTGCGCCCGGACCCTGGTAGTTCGGCGCGATCGCGCAGCACAAATCGGCCACAGCGACACAGTCGGTGCAGGAATCACCGGGTGAGGCGATGAATGCGTGGGCGCTCGGCGCGAGCAACGCGAGGCCAAGCAGGAGCACCGTGGCGGCCAATGACCGGGGGGACAGCGGCATGTCGAGGCTCCGTTGGATTCCGAGAGGGCGGCACGGGCAGCAGACGGGCGAAGGGAATGCCAGGGTGCTGGTGGGACTGGCGGACGCTCCACGTTCGCACGACGGGCTCGGTACTAACAGGGAAACCTGCGACCGCGGACTGCGCCGCGGTAGCTGATGATCACCGCAGCAACGCCAGCCGCCGCAGCAGGCTCCGCTCGCCCACCTGCACGCGCGCCATGTACATCCCGGCGCTCGCCAGCACGCCGTCACGATTACGGCCATTCCATTCCAGCGTGGTGCGTCCGGGCTGCATCACCCGATCGCCGTCGCTCCAGACTTCGCGGCCGGCCAGGTCATACACCGTGAGACTCACGCGCGCCACTTCGGGCAGCGCGAGTCGGAACTGCACGCCGCCGGTGCTCGGGTTGGGGAACGCGCCCGACAGCTCGAGCCGGCCCGGCACATAGCCAACATTGGGTGATTCGTCGCCGCCCGCCCACGTGGCTGCCGCGGGCGCTGCCGCCACCCAAGTGCCGCCGCCGAAGTCGTCCAGCCGCGAACTGCTCGCCGCATCGAGTGTGAGCCCGATCCCGCCGCCGCCCGCGAAGAACGGCCACGCAGCGACCGACGCCGAGCCGACCAAAGTGCTGTTGCGATACACCTCGACGGTGCCGTCGGCCTTGGCGCGCGCGCCCAGCCGATCGCCCGCGGCGTACGTGGTGATGATCACGCCGCGAGTGACCCAGCCCTGCGACGAGCTGTACGTGCCGACATACAAGCGCGAAGTTGGCGCTTCGTAACGCACTTCGATGTGCCCGGTGTCCCACGTCAAGCCCTGCACCTTGAGCATCAGGTCGTGCTCGGGTGCGGCGGCCGTGATCGCCGACAGCGTCACGAAGGCTTCCTGATTCGCGCCGAACGTGGCGCCGCTCCACACCGTGGTGGCGGCCGAGCCGCTCGAGGCGAGCTGGTTCGATGCCACCGACAAGCCCGTCGTGGTGCCCACCCACAGGCCACCGAGCGCACCGTTCGCACGATTGAAGTCATCGAGCACAGCGGTTGTCGGGAACGACGGCGCCGTCGAGGTGGCACTGACGGCCACATTCGCCGTGGCGGTTCCGCCCTTGCCATCGCTCACCGTGAGGGTGGCGGTGTAGTTGCCGATCGCGCTGTACACGTGCGACACGCTCGCGCCGGTGCCGTTGGTGGCATCGCCGAACGCCCATGCGTACGTGAGCGCATCGCCATCGGGATCGCTCGAACCCGCGGCCGAGAAGTTGACCGTGAGCGGCGCGACGCCGGTGCTCGGTGAGCCGGCCGCCACTGCGCTTGGCGGCGAGTTGACCGCGCCGCCGGTGCTGGTGCCACCGCCGAAGTCATCGAAGCGGCCCTGGCTCGCCTTGCTCAGCGTGAGTCCGATGCGCCCGCCGTTGGCGGCATACGCCCAACCCGCCACCGACCACGTGCCGAGCAGCGTGCTGTTGCGCCACACCTCGACCACGCCGTTCGGCCGTGCACGCGCTCCCAGCCGATCGCCCGCCACGAACGTCACCGAGACCGTCGCGCCATACGTGACCCAGCCCGGCCCGGGCGTGTAGGTGGACACCGTGATGCGCTTCTTGGAGCAGTCGTAGCGCACCTCGATATGCCCGGTGTCCCAAGTGTTGCCCTGCACCTTGAGCATCAGGTCATGCTCGGGCGAGTTGCTCGAGACGGTGCTGAACTTCACGTACGCCTCTTGGTCCGCGCCGAATACGCCGGCGTTCCACACCGGCGAATAGTCGCCGCTGGCAGGCACGACCTGGTTGGTCGTGATGGTCAGCCCAGTCGTATTGAGCCAGTTCGCTCCGAGTGCGCCATTGGCGCGATTGAAGTTGTCGAGGATCGGCGTCGTGGGGAAAGCCGCCGCCGGGGCGGTCACATTGATCACCACGGTCGCGGTGTCACTTCCGCCGCGGCCATCGGTCACTGTGAGCAACGCCACGTAAGTGCCCGCGCTGGTATACGTACGCGAAGCCGTGACGCCGCTGCCCGTGCCGCCATCGCCAAAGCCCCATGCGAATGCCAACGCGTCGTTGTCGGGATCGCTCGATCCCGCGCTCGTGAAGTTCACGGTGAGCGGCGCGAGTCCCGCGAGCGGTGTGCCCGCGGCCGCCGCGATCGGGCTGTTGTTGCCCGGCAGCGGTGTGACCACGATGGAAGCCATGGCGCTGTTGTTGGTTTCGAGCAACTCGGTGACCTGCGCCAGCGTGTCGGCCACGGCGCGCACCGAGATCGTGCCCGCGGGGAACGGCCCGACCTTGCGCGTGATGGTGACGCTGTCCAGCGCCGGCACGATGACATCGCCCTCGGCAAGCAACGTGGTGCCGCGCACCAGACGCCAGCGCGAGAAGTTGGACGGCAGGCGACCCAGATTGCGGATCACGAAACTGGCGGTGATGGAATCGGCGGCGGTGGGCGCGCTCGGCGCAAGCACGGGGGTGCCAGCGTTCAAGTCGATCTCGGGGAACAGATCGACCGAGTCGCGACCCACCAGGCCGCCGGTATCCGTGACGCGATACTTGACGCGATAGAAGACCCCTGATCCGTCGTCGTGATTATCGGCCACGAGGCTGGCCGACGGAGTTTCAAACGCCAGCCCAAAGTGAATATGCGTATTGTGCCGCAGCTCGACATCCCAATGATGCGCGAGCAGGCCGGCCGCGTCCTGCGCATCACTGGCAGTGCCTGTGAGAGAAATACTCTGGCCTTCAATGAAGAAAGAACGATTCGTGGGCGACGTCACCGTCACCGTCGGCGCCGTGTTGGTGTTGAACACCACATCGCCACCGCCGAAGTCATCGAGCGCACCGGTGGCGCCCGCCAACGTGAGCCCGATGCGGCCACCACTGGCCGCGAACTGCCAGCCCGCCACACTGCGCACACCGATCAACGCATTGTTCTTGTAGACCTCGACCGTGCCATCGGCCAGCGCCCGAGCGCCCAGACGATCGCCGGACACGAACGGCACCGCGATGGGCGCGCCGCGCGCCTGCCAGCTGAAGCCCGGCGTGTAGGTGGATACGTACACCGCCTTCTGCTGGTCGTCGTAGCGAACTTCGATCTCGCCGTTCAGATACGAGTTGCCCTGGACTTTTAGCATCAAGTCATGCTCTGGCGCATTCGCGGCGAGCGTCTTGATGGTTATCCATGCCTCTTGGTTGGGCCCGAAAGTATTGGCATTCCACAGCCCCCAGTTGTCCCCCGCCGTCTGTGTGAGCGCGTTGTTGCTCACCACGAGCCCCGACTTGTCCACGATCCAGCCCGCCCCGATCGCGCCGTTGGCACGATTGAACGTGTCGAGCACGTTGGTCGTGGGGAAGTTCGTCACCGTGGTGGCCGTGATCACCACCGTGTCGCGCCCCACGCCGCCCTTGCCGTCGGTGGCCGTGAGCACCGCCGCATAAGTACCCGGCGTGATGTAGGTGTGCGTGGGATTGGCGAGCGTGGAACCGGTCACATCGCCGAACGACCACGACAGCGTGAGCGGATCGCCGTCGGGCTCGATCGTGCCGCTGCTCGAGAACGCCACGCCAAGCGGCGCCGCGCCGAACGTGGGGGTGGCCACGGCATCGGCGATGGGATTCGCGTTACCCGTGCTGCCCGTGTAGCGGATCCGTCGTATTTCACCCGTGGTGATCGACACGTACAGCACGTCGCCACCAACTGGATCGGTGGAGAAACACACCGGCGAATCCATGCCCGTGCCGAAGTTGGAGACGGTCACCAGATTACTGCTCGCATCGACCGTGGCCACCCGCACCCAGCTCTGGCCGTAGTCGCCGAAGAAATACTGCTGCCGATACTGCGCGGGATACAGCGAACTGCGATAGAACGCGCCACCGACCGCCGTGTTGCCCCAGAGCCCCGGATACGACGGCACACTATTGGTGCCAGTGGCATGGTAGTACGCCAGCGTTGGCGAAGTCTGAAAAGTCGGGTTGTCCGCGGTGCCCATGGTGCCGCAACCATTGTGCGCCGGATTCGTGCTCTGGTACGCGGCCATCTGTCCCACGCCTTCGTAACAAGGCCAGCCCAGATTAAGACCCCCGGTCTTGATGATGTTCTGCTCTTCCCATGTGGCATAACCCACGTCGCCGAGGAAGATCGTGCCTGGATTGCCCGCCGCCGGATCGGCGACACCCGTCCCGGGACGGACCGTGAAACGGAACGGATTGCGCACGCCGTACACCCACACGCGCGAGCGCTTCGACTGCGGATTGCCGTCGTAGTACGGATTGCTCGGATAGCCCCAGCCCGTGGCCGGATCGATGCGCAGCACTTTCCCCGCGAGGCTCGAGAGCGATTGCGCGCGGAACGCGCCGATGTCTTCGTAAGGATCGGTCTTGCCGGCGCCGAAGCATCCTGAGTGCAGCCCGCCTTTGTCGGTGACCGAGAAACTCGCGCCATCGCCGGCCGACAAGAACAGACTGCCGTCGGCGCCGAACGCCAGATCGCCGATGGTGTGCGAGGGCGAGCAAGAGACGATGCCGTTGGTCCAATTCGAGCCGATCAGCACGACCCGAGAAGCAGCCAGCACCGTGGCCGAGTCTGTCGTATTGACCGTATACCGCAGCACCCGCGAATACGCGTCGGTATTATTTTCGTTGCCGTTCGAGTCCGGGTCGACTGTATGCATGAGATAGATGTAATGGTTGACGAAATAAGCCGGATCCACAGCGAGCCCCAACAGCCCGCGATCGTCGGCGTTGAGCACATTGGCTGAGATATCCACCATCGGCGCCGCGGCCTTCACGCCATTCTTGACGGCCCACACCTTGCCGCTCTTCTCCGCCACCAATGCGCGCCCATCGGGCAGCCACACGATCTTGGTGGGCACCGTGAACGTGACCCCGGGAAATGCATTCTCGACCACGAAGTTGCTGGGCACCGCTGGAACGGCCCGCGCAGTGGACGAGAGACTGGCAGCGAGCGACGCGGCCGCAGCCAGTGACAACAGGGCACGACGGTACAAGGGGAGCCTCCGGGGGGGAGCCGACCGAGCTTTCGTTGGGAGGAGAGTGATTTCGGTGTCCAAGCGTAGCATTCTGTTAGTGCAAACAGACAGCATTCTTCGAATACAGCACGGGGTCATATGGCGGAATTTCGGGCTGCTTCTTGGGCCGACTCGTGAAGTAGGATGGCGGCAACTTGGAGGAAGGCTTTGAAACTGAGCATCATGAGACTATTGGGCCTTTTCGCCTTGGTCCTGTGTGAAATCGCCACAGCGGCCGAAGTGCCGGCGAAAGCCGCCGCCGCGCCGGCGGTGGCTGCCGTTCCTGCAGGCAAAGGCGTGCGCACGATCTACCTGGTGCGCCACGGCTTCTACGTGGCCGACTCGACCGCCGACCCGAACGTGGGCCCCGGCCTGGCACCGCTCGGCCGCGAACAGGCCGCGAACGTGGGGCGCTATCTGGCCGCGCTGCCGGTGCGATTCGAGTCCCTCACGAGCAGCATGCTCACCCGCGCTCGCGAGACCGCTGACATCATGGCGCTGACGATGCGCATGCCCGTGAACCGCGACTCTCTATGGAACGAATGCGGGCCTCGATCCGAGAACCCCGCGCAGAACCGCGGCGACACCGAAGCCGAGATCCTCGCGAGTGACGCGCAGCTCGAAGCCGCGTGGGCGAAATACATGCGCCCCTCCCCCGATGCCGACACACATGATGTCATCGTCGCGCACGGCAACGTGATCCGCTGGATGGTCGCCAAGACCATCGCCGGCGACACGAAGAAGTGGGGCACCATGGACATCGCGCATTGCTCTTTGACAGTCCTGACCGTACGACCCGACGGCAGCGTGCGACTGGTGATGTTCAGTGACTTGGGTGACTTGCCGCTGGAGAAGCAGACATGGGCCGGGCGTGGTGCTGGGTGGACGAAGCCGGCCGCAGGCATGAAGTGACGGGGGGCGTGAGATGAAAACACTCGTGAGTGCCGTGATTCTCATGTGCATCGCTTGCGTGGCCGTGGCCGCGCAGCAGCCGATCGACGCGTTGAAGCAGATGGAGCAGGCGTACGCGACCAAGTCGATTGAACTGCAGTCGTGCTTGTTCACGGACGACTACCGGTTCCACAGCCTCGTGATGAAGCTCTCCGAATATGTAGACGGCTCCGACCGCGAGCGAGAGATCCGGGTTGCGAAGAACCTGTTTGCGGGCCGCTTGTTCGGGAAGGGCGAGCCCAGGCCCGATGCCATGACACTCGAGTTGGTCTGCGGCGAAGTCACGGAAGGTCCGGACCCAGAACACCCTGACTCCACCGCACAGTATCGCGTGCTCGTATCGAACAAGTTCAGCATGCGCGTGATCGAGAATGGCAAAGAGCGCATGAGCGTGCCGTCTTCACAGCACGTCTTCCACGTGGTGCGCGGAGACGCCGCGGTGCTCACCCAAGGGCAGGAGCGAGTTGCCGACCATTGGTACATTCGCCGGTGGCTCGAGAACACCAGCGGTGTGAAGACCGAACTCGCCGAAAGCAAAGGCGACTGCGGTGAAGGCGCAACTGCTGCCGCGAACCTCACCCCCGGCCCAGGCGTTCTCAGCGTACGCGCGTTGAGCAATCCCGCGTGTCCCGCACTCGAAGTCATGTGTGACGTACCCGGAACCGAGGCATTGCATGTCGACGTCTTCGACGTGACCGGCCGACTCGCCAACCAGCGCGACATCGCCGTGAAGACCGCCGGCTCGCTCAAAGTCGAAGCCGGCGCCGGCGCGAATCTGACGCCCGGCGTGTACTGGGTGCGACTTCGGCAGGCCAAGCTCAAGCCCAGTACGCGCATGGTCGTCGTAGCGAAGTAGGGTGTGGTGTTGCCTTGGTTGTTCGTGATAGAAAAATGCATGCCCCCGCGACTGAAACCCTAGCCGCGGAGATGTGCCATGAAGCTCGTGAGTCTGTCGAGTCTTTCGAATCAAGCACTGGATGAACGTCTTGCTGTCAGCATCGCGAACCATCGTGTGTCCGCCGTGGAGCTGCTGCAGTTGCTTGCTGAGTCCGATCGCCGCAAGCGCTTCGCCGAGCTGGGCTACTCGTCCACGTTCGAGTACTGCGTGCGCGCGTTCAACATGTCGGAAGGGGCGGCCTACAAGAAGATCCGCGCAGCCCGAGCGGCACGGCGTTTTCCGGTGATTCTGGAGATGCTGGCCGACGGCCGACTGAATCTGAGTGTCGTCGTCGTGCTTGCGTCGAAGCTGACCGAGCATCTTGCGGCTGAGTTGGTGGACGCGGCAGTCGGCAAGACGCGCACGGAAGTCGAAGTCTTGATCGCTGCGCGATTCCCGCAGCCCGACTTGCGGGAGTTCGTGAGGCCGGTTGCCATCGCGGCCCCCACCCTGCCGCCTACAAAAGCCACACAACTGTCCCCGGGGACAGTTGTCCCATGCACTCCCATGGAATCGACTCAGTTGATGGGTCCACTTCTGACGTTGCCTACCAGCGCCGAACCAATAACTCGCATCACCCCGCGCGCTCCCGGGCGCTTCGCGCTTCAGGTCATGCTGTCCGAAGCGGCGCATGATGATCTGAGAGCTTTGCGTGAGTTGCTCGGACATCGAGTGCCCAGCGGCGAGTTGTCCGAAGTGCTCGAGCGCGTGCTGGGGATCGCGCGGCGGGTGATCGAGAAGCAGAAGTACGCGGCCACGACCGCGCCGCGAGCCGGGCATGGCTCGGACAATCAGCGCTACATACCGGCCGAGATCAAGCGTCAGGTGTGCGAGCGGGATGGGAATCGATGCGCGTTCGTGAGTGCGTCGGGCAAGCGTTGCGAGTCACGCATGCGGCTGGAGTTCGATCACCGCTTACCGATCGCCGACGGCGGCGAGACGTGCGTGCAGAACGTGCGGCTGCTGTGCCGAGCGCATAATTTATTTGAAGCCGAGCGCGTGATGGGAGAACAGCGGGTGAAGCGTGCGCGGGACGTGGCAATGCAGCAAAGAGCGCGGGAGGGCACGGCGGTGCGTGGGCGAGGTCAGCTGCCGGCTTGAACATGAGTGCCGGCTTGAGCACGAGTGCCGCCCTGCGTGGAAGGCAGGGCGGCACTGTGGTGATGGCAGGTCAAAGACCCAAGGCTTGCTTACAGGCTTTATTGCAAGCGCGTGAGTCTTGTGACCTTGGACTTGCCTGCGGCTTGAATGCGCACGAAATAGAGGCCAGCGGGTACGGGTGCTCCCCCTTCGCCCATGCCGTTCCAGCGGAGCGTGTGCTCGCCGGCCTCGAAGTCCCTGTCGGTCAGGCGTGCGACTTCGCGCCCGGCCACATCCATGATGACGGCACGCACGTGCTGCCTGGCGGGCACCGCGAAGCGCACCGTGCTCGTGGCGCGCATGGGATTGGGATATGCGCGTGACAGCGCGAACTGCATGGGCGCCACGCCCGCGCCCGGGCCAGTGTCCGGCGCGGCTAGGATCTCGCTCTCGGGCACGATCTCGCCGAGCTGAACGTTCGTCAGGGCCTCGCCCGGCAGCAGACCCGTGAGACTGAACTTGAATGAGGTCACGTTCACCACCTGGGCGCCGGCCAGCGGAACGAACTCAAGCCGGTCGCACGCGACCACCAGACCATCGACCGTGACCGAGACGGGGGCGCGGAAGCGGCACTCGCTGTGCAACACGCCACCCCCCCGGCCCTGGGGAGTGTGCAGCGCCACCAAGACGGGCGGGGCATCGCACTCGATGCTGATGGGATCGACCGCCCTGTGCTGCAGCACGCCACCCAGGTACAGGTCGCACGCGACCGAGGTGGCGATGAGCGAGTGGTCGTAATGGAGAGAATGCACGGCCCCTCCGCCAGGCGTACCCATGACGGTCAGCGAGGCGGTCTTGGCGGCCACCACACCGCCGGCGATGCCACCCGCCACCGCTGCGCCGATGATGCCATCGGGACCCGGCACGATCGAATCGAGGTCGGCGGCGAGAACGAAGCCCTGCGAGGGATCGGCCGCGGGGCCAGTGTCGCCCCCGGAACGCAGCACGATGGGACCATTGTCGGGCGCGCCACCGAGGGCGGGCGTGTAGACGTGCACGATCGCTGGGAAGGTCGTGCTGAAGACACTGCCAGTCTCGCGCTTGAACGGTTCGCCGGGGCCCGCAATCGTGGTCCACGTGGGGATCACCGGGAAGCCATCGATGTTGTTGTTCGCGAGCGATGCGTCGGAGCCGGTGCCCGAGAGCATGACGCGATCGAACCCGACGCCCTCGATCGAGCGGAAGTACGGCTGCCCCGGAGGCAGCCCGTTGAGCGAGATCACCCGCGCCGTTGGCGCCGGAGCGCCGACCGCCGCGCCATCGATGTTGCGCCAGATCCGCATGGTCTGGCCCGCAGGGATGTCCTGATCCCCGCCCGCTCGCTTGAGTGTGACCATCGTGGAGAACGTCAGTGAGGCGGCCTCGCGATACGGGCTCAACTGGGAGTAGCCGATGCTGGCGATGTCGCCAGAGAGTCCGGGTGGAATCTCGATCTCGATTTCGCCGTCGTCATCGGAGTCGGAGTCCCGATAAGGAGCGATCACCCCGCCCGCTTCGATGAAGAGCGGGTTGTTGCCCTGGGTCGTGAATCGCACGACGAACTTGGAATTGACCAAACGCTTCGGCCCGACCCTGAGCGAGGAGGTTGGCTCGCACTCGCCTTCGAAGCAGGGATCGGCATCGAGTTGGAATCCTTCGCCAAGAGCGAGTGCCAAGCCGTTCGCGAACGGGATCTGCACGCTGGGCAGACCGTTGGTGACGAACGAGACACCGTCGTTGCCGGAGGACCCGATGTTGCTGAACGTGAGCGTGCTGTCGGGCGCCTGGGTGGCGAGCGCGCTACCCCAGGTGAAGGCCGGCCGCGCAGCCCCCGGCACGGAACCGCCGAGCGGCGTGCACTCCGTGGAAACCAGCGTGAACTGCGTGCCCTGCGAAGGCCGCAGCTCGAGATCGGTGATCCCCAGCGCCGGCACGCTGCCCGCATCGAAGACGATGACCAGTGAGTCGGCATCGTAGGGCGTACCGCCGACCGTGATCGTGGTGCCCGGCGGCATCCCGAAACCCATTCGGCAGAGCCCGGACTCGCAGCTCGTCACCTGCGAGCGAGGCTTCGTCGAACTGCGGCTGAGCGTGACCATGAAGGTGCCCTGCCCGCCCTCGTGCACCTTGACGCCGGAACCTGCACCGGGCTGCTTCTTGAACAACTCGATGTGACCCGTCTGCGCAGGGTCGTCGGAACCCGCGGTGAAGTCGAAGTCCGTGGGCGAGACCGCCGTGACCGTGACCCGCGCCGCGATGACGATGGCGGCGATCACGCCCCCGGCGATGCCGCCCGCCCTCGCCGTGACCGCGAGCGACTGCCCCATGGGCATCTCGAACGATGCCGGCTGGAACCGCAGCGTGGTCTCTTCCATGAAACGCGACAGCGCCGGCTCGCCCGGCGGCAACTGCCACACGTTGACCAGCGCAGGGTCGGCGACCGGACCCAGATGCGGCAGAACGCGCAGACGCTGCGCATCGCCCGTGCCGCCGCCATCGGCCAGCGTGACGCCCGCGACGCCCGAGACCGTCATGCCATGCGCCTTCGCCTTCTTCTTGATCCGCACGGCCGGGGCGCCCTTGCACGAGATCGCCATGTCCGCCGAGCCGCCACTGCCGTCGTCGAGGCACGAAGCGCGCACGATCCCCTCGATGCAGCGCGTCTCGAGCCCATTGTGGAGCGGCGCCAAGCGGACCACGATGCGATCGGCCACGTACGTGACACCCTCGATGGTGACATCGCACGGCGCCGGACGGACCATTTCGAACGAGCTACTGCTGAGCGCCGTGTTGACGGCCGGCCGGCCGAAACGGAACGCCACCGCCACGCCGGGTTCGTCGACCGTGACCGTGGGGCCGTCGAGATGCAGAGCGCCCTGCGCCTGGTAGTACTTGTAGCCCCTGCGCGAGCTGTAGACCATGGCGCTGCCGTTGAAGAGCTCAAGCACCACCTCGGGCGAGCCCGGCAGCGAGAATGTGAGATCGACGCCCGTGCCCGAGAGACCCTGACTCTCGATCATGTGGTGGAGCGAGTCGGTGGGCGCCTGCCCGAAGAAGCGCGCCGCAAGGTCGCGATGGACGATCGCCTTGGGCGGCAGCCCCGGCCCCGCCGGCGGCGGAGTGCCATACACCAACCAGAGCCCATTGGTGCGCGGAAGCTCGATGGACACCCCATCGTTGCCGCTGGAGCCGATGTTGGCCACGTTGAGTTGGTAGCCCGTGAACGGGTCGCCCGCGACCGACAGCGAGGCCGAGCCGAGCGCGTCCTGGTTCATGCCATGGACCGCGACGGTAGCGCGCGCCGCAGTAGCGGCAGTGAGCGTGAATGCCAGCATTGCGACGAAAGGTACCGGGCGCATGAAGGGCTCCGTGAGGGCGGGTTCGGGCGACTCAGCGCGGCGGCGGCCGCATGGGACTCAGCGTATGTTCGCACAAGGGGGTGGGGTTCTAACGGGGGGAATGAGTCGGGAAACGAGCCGCCCGTGGGCAAACTGCCCGCGTTCCAGTAGATTCCGCCTCGGTGCCCCCGCCGCACCGACGGAGCCTGACATGCAACCGCTGGATGATGTGACGCGTGCTCGCCTTGCGCAGTTCGATGTGCTGACCGCTGAGTGGCAGTTGGCCGCGGTTCGCCTCCCCGGGTGGGTCAGGCCGAAAGGTCGAGAGCCCTACCGCCTGATCGCCACAATCGCGCGTGGCCCCGAGATCGATGACCTAGGCAGAGGCGATGTGATGCGCTGCACTTGCCTCTTGGAGGGTGGTCTCGCGTTGGCGCTGCTGAATCTTGCCGAGCGCCCGGACGTGGACTATCTGCCATCGCTCATCCTGATGCGCGACGCGAAGGTATTCGCGCAACTGAGTGCCAGCCTTGGACCACTCGGCATCGAGGTGCGGCTGGAGCAGTCGTTGCCCCTGATCGAAGCGTTCGAGGCGAACGTGCGCAGCGAGACTCCTGATCCTCTCGCGGAATACTCGTTGCTCGCGGGCAGCGACGTGAGCATCGCGCGCCTGCGCGGATTCGCCGAAGCCGCGGCCGAGTTCGCGAGAGCCGAGCCTTGGCAGCATCTGTGGGCCCAAGACCTGATGTTCGTGGAATCCGGGGCGCCGCTGGGCATGGAACACGTGCAGGTGCTGGGAGGAACGGTCGGCCCAGAGGGATTGGGGTTCCATTCCAGCGAGCTCGAGTTCAACCGCATGCTGAACTGGGACGCGCGCCGGGAATACTATCCGCTACGCACGCAATGGATGTTCCAGTTCTCGCAAGCCCACGAGATTCCCGAGCGTGATGCCGACTTGTGGGACGGGCAGAACCTTCCGCTGGCCAGTCGCTGGTCCTACCCCTCACTGCGAGGTTACACACCCGAGCGCGGCGCCTTACCGCCCGACGGGGACAGACTGGAGTTCTGCGAAGCTGTGCTCCGTGTGATGACCGCAGTGACCGAGGACGAACTCGACAGCGGCCGCTGGACTCGCACCGTGCGATGCAGCTCGGGCGAGCGCAGCATGACGATGCAACTGCCTAAGGTGCTGGCGACGCCCGTCGCGATGCCGGTGCGCCAGTCGAAGGAGCTGCGGGCGAAAGCCGCGGACTTCCTTGTGGACATGGCGAGTCGGGCCTGGGGTCGCAACAAGATGCGATTCGCGCGCATGGCGTTGAAGCTGGACCCACACTCGGTGGAGGCTTGGAACACACTGATGGGTGCGATGTACCAGCCGCACCATCAACTGAAGTATGCGCTGGGTGCACTCGAGGCTGCGGAACACCACGTTGGCGCAGAGCGCTTGGCCGGGACCCTCGAGCCCCACCTGGCCGACCCAGTCGTGATGACCTATTTGAAGATGCGCTGGGAGGTTGCAGACATCCAGTGGGCGATCCGCGAACGCGACGCGGCACTGGCGCACCACCGGGCCATTCTGGACTTGGCACCCTCCAACCCGCTTGGAATCCGCGTCGACCTGATCGCGCGTTTGATTCGCGAGGACAAGGCCGACGTTGCGTTTGATGTGGTGGGCGAGCTCGACAACCCCATGTCGGCGGTTGAGGCGTACGCGAGTGCGCTGGTGACGTTCGCGATGATCGGCGACTGCGACGAGTCGCGCAACGACCTGCGATTTGCGCTACGCATGAATCGGCACGCGGCGAAGTACCTGTCCCCCAGTGCGCACACGTGGCTGCCGAGGAAGGAGGACATCGAGCCCGGCAATGCCGCAGAGGGGATGATGATTCAGGACCGGCTGGATGAGGCTTGGCTGTACGTGGAGGGCGCGCATGAGTGGTTGAGGAAGGTGCGGGGGGCGAGGAAGCGGGGATGAGTGGTGCGGGGCCTGTCAGCCCTGTTGCGCTTGTGCGCTCGCTGCGAGCCGCTGCTTGAGCTGGCGGCGGATGGCCTTGAGCCGTGCGATGGCGGTCGACTCGTCGTACTCGCCGTCATCCCCAGCCTGGAGCACGGGGCCGTAGTCCTCGAAGTCGTCGCAGACTTCGGAGGCGGCGAGATAGAGATCGAGGAGGAGTTCTTCGCTGGAGGCGAGGGCGGCGATCCAGCGGGCGCGGGTGGCGGGATTGGTGGACATGGAGAGGAGCGTGGCCTGGACGAGAGGCCCATACAAGTCCGGTAATGTGCACGGCAGCAGGCCTCTTCCATCAACTTACCCTGGCCTGATGGCCGACGAGTCGAATAGGCTCACAGCCCTGTCTCGACACGTGTGTTGGCATCATGCTCGGAGATCCGACTGGCTATGCCATGGAGGCCGCTTGAGTGATCTTGAAGATTCCTCTCCGGATGCTGGATGGGCCAGCTCGGTCGAGTCTTTCGTCGCGTCCAATCGCAGGGACATTCAGGCTCGGCTTCGAGCATTTGTTGGCCAGAGCGGCGATCTTCAGGAGCGCGCGTGGACGGATTCCATCCCCGTCCTCCAGCGCGAGAGCCAAGAACTGTTGCAGGCAGATCCGCGAGTGGAAGGATACTCGGCGCTCCTAGAGTATCGCCTACCGCTTGAAGCACGCCGCGCGGACGCGATGTTCCTCGTGTCGGACTCCGTCGTTGTTTTGGAGCTCAAAGGCCGAGCCGACGCGCGACCAGCGGACATGGATCAGGCGTCGGCCTACGCGCGAGACCTTCGTGCCTACCACCGCGAGTGCCAACAACGCCCCGTCCACGCAGTACTTGTGCCGATGCAGAGCCACGAGTTGCCGACGCTCGTTCGCGATGTGTGGGTGACCGGGCCTGCGCATCTCGACATGCTGCTGGCTCAATTGTCTGACCCCGCCTCAACGCAGGTTGCGAGCCTCTCGTCTTTCCTCGCTCCCGAAGCCTACAGCCCCATGCCTTCCCTGATCGACGCCACCCGGGAACTCTTCCACTCGGGCACGCTACGAGAAGTCTGGCGCGCGAAGGCTGCGACCGAACCTGCGGTCGAGTACATCGCTGCCGTCGCGCATAAGGCTGCGAAGGAACACACGCGACACCTGATTCTGGTGACCGGCGTCCCGGGCTCGGGGAAGACCCTGGTAGGAATGCGTGCCGTCCATGCTCACTACCTCGATGATCTGGCCGTAGAGCGGAACGGAGAGCGACCGGGCGTGCCCGCCCTCTTCCTATCGGGAAACCAACCGCTCGTGCAAGTACTCCAGCACGTCCTGAGTGGAGCAGGAGGCGGGGGCCAGACATTTGTCCGACACATCAAGAGCTACCTCGATCGCTACATCCCTCGCCCAGAGCGCGTACCAGCGGAGCACTTACTCGTCTTCGACGAGGCCCAGCGCGCATTCACACCGGACAAGGTCCGATCCATTCACCAGGACTGGTCGGATGGTGTGGTCGCCAGCGAGCCAGAGATGTTCACGCGAATCTGCGAGCGGATGCCGGAGTGGTCAGTGCTGGTGGGGCTGATTGGAACTGGACAGGAGATCTACTCTGGCGAGGAGGGCGGACTATCACAGTGGCGTGACGCTCTCGAGAACTCCTCGGCCTCTTCCACCTGGACTGTTCACGCTCCAGCCGCAGTTGGCGAAACCTTTGCTGGCTCCACGGTGAAATGCAATTGGGTGCCGGCTCTGAATCTGGACACCGAGCTTCGCTTCCACTCATCATCCAGATGGCATGCAGTAGTGGCCGAGATGCTCGGAGAGCAGCAGCAAGCAGGGAAAGTCCGGGAGAAGCTCAACGATGCCCAGGCCGAAGGACTCGGCAGCCTACGGCTGTGGCTCACCCGCGACCTCGATGTTGCGAAGCGATACATGCATGAGCGCTATGCCGAGGACCAGAGAGCTCGCTATGGGATGCTTGCCTCATCCCGGGACAAGCTCCTCGAGACCTACGGCGTCCCAAACGCGTTCCCCCAGTACAGTCGGATCCGAGTCGGGGCGTGGTTCGCCGACGGAGAGGACAGCCTCCACTCGTGCCGACACCTCAGATCATGCGTCACCGAGTTCCAGTCGCAAGGTCTTGAGCTCGACATGACACTGCTCGCATGGGGCAACGACTTTGTGCGTGAGGGTGGGCGCTGGAGTTCAAAGAAGGCACGGTCCTTTCAGAAGGGCGCAGTGGAAATCAAGAACGCCCACCAGTTGCGGGAGAACTCCTATCGAGTCCTACTGACCCGAGGACGAGATGGCACTGTGGTCTTCATGCCGCCGGAGCGAGAACTCGACGAGACGTGGGAATTCCTCCGAGCGGCTGGATTTAGCGAACTTCACTGAGCTGACACCGCCAATACTCTTGATTCGTCTGGCCACGCGGGAGGATGGTTGAACCGAGCACCCGACATTGATGCCACAATTAGAATGATGACCTTCGGCTTACTCGATCGACTCCGGATGGAGTCCGGTGGTCCGATCGGGTGGAAGGCCCTTTCTAGAGGCTTCGATTTCGAAGGCCGGCGAGTTCCACTGGTCGGCCCTCAAGGGATCTTCAAGCCTTGGGTGCTCAGGGAGGTCCCACTTAGCATTCTGACCGTTCCAATTGAGGAGGGGCAACCCCGCCCGTATGAGGATGAGATTGGCGACGATGGCTCAATCCTTTACCGACTCCGCGGAACTGATCCAGAGCACCACAACAATGTTTGGTTGCGCCGCGCGATGCTTCGGCGAGTCCCCCTGGTCTATTTTCACGGCATCCGCGAGGGCCTCTACTCAGCGGCCTATCCGGCTTTCGTGACCGATGAGGTACCAGATCAACTTGCCTTCAGGGTCGAAATCGACGACGTCCGCTTTGCTATGGAACACCAGCCGGCCGGCGTCGCAGAAGCACAGGAGGACGGGCGACGGCGCTACGTAACGACAGTAGCCTGCCGACGGATACATCAGGAGGGTTTCCGGGCGCGTGTCTTGTCGGCTTACTCAGGTTCATGCGCGGTCTGCCTCCTCAGGCATAGCGAGCTGCTAGATGCAGCCCACATCTTGTCGGACCGTCACGAGAAGGGACTCCCACTGGTCTCGAATGGGCTCTCGCTCTGCAAGATCCATCACGCGGCGTTTGACTTGAATATCCTCGGGATCCGACCTGACCTCGTTGTTGAGATCCGCGAGGACATTCTTCTCGAGAAAGATGGACCGATGTTGAAGCATGGTCTGCAGGACCGACACGGCAAGAGACTCATGAAGGTTCCGTCGCGCGCAGACAAGCGGCCAAACACGGAGCACCTAGAGGAACGATACGAACAATTTCGAATGGCCTAACCGATCGCTGGTCGACTTCTTCGACCTGCGGCTCGACGACGCCGAAGTCAGACGAGCTCGTGCTCGTCAGCCCAGATTGTCGCGCGCGCGAGGGCGACAGCAACCCTTGCGCCTGTCCACCGGATCCGATACCGGATGCCCTCCTCGTGGCGAAACTCCATCGCCGACCCGTCCGCCATGTACTTGCGTACCGCCACCCACACCTGGTCCGACGCCTCCTCGTTCCACGAGCAGCCATCGAACTCTTGGATGACGAGCCGCCAAGCATCAGCGAGCGCGCCAGCAATAGGTTCAGCGACCGACACCCGCAAGTGCCGCCGCATCCACGCATCGCCATTGATGATGGCCGCGGCCTCATGCGCCGCGCGCTCAGAGCGGCAGATCAGATTGTCTGCTTCGATGTCGACGGAGTAACTCACGTCTGACACCCTGCCCCGATCACTCGGCGAGATCGTCAACCGATCGTGATCTCTCAGCCCCGCGACGAGCGCCTACCCACCCCACTTCCGCTCATCCCCGACTCTTACCGTCCACCCCACCCGATCCGAGTGCTCCAGCAGCGGCACGGCGTACTTCCGCGACGCGCCCGTGAACCCGCGCAGGTCTGCCACGGTCAGGGCAGCGTGAGTCGCGAACCACTCGGCCATCTGCGACTTCAGCCGATCCATCTGCGCCTGCGTGTAGGTCAACTCGGCATCCACGCGCACCAGTCGGCCAAGAAAGTGCCCCAGCGCCACCACCTCCGCGTACGTGGCCCCAAGCGCTTTCGAGCACGCCAGGTTGTCGGGCACCAAGTACCCCTCGGCCTCCAGCATCTGCTCCAACCGCCGCAGCGAGGCCATCACTTCGGCCGGCGGCTCCCACTCCAACCCGCCCGGCCGCACGCGTTCCGCGCGCAACGCCAACAGGCCCTCGCGTTCCAGCGCACCAAACGCAGCGTCGAACAGCGCAGCATCGATCGAGCTCTTCAGCCCGCTCTTCAGCGAGCCTTTCAGCACGCCGCAGCGCGACGGGTGTTCCTCGGCATACGCACGCACGGTCTCGAGCACCAGCTCGCGCGTTGCCGCCCAGCGGTCGTCGCTCACCCACTTGGCTTTCACGGGCTCGACAACCGTTCCGCGCACAGCCAACCGCGCCAGCGCCTCGCCAACCGACAAAACCGGCTCGCCCACGTCCTCAGCCAGAAGGTCTGTGCTCAGCATCTTCGTGGCAGCGCCGAGCTTTTCCAGCAGCCGCGCCTCCAGCGAGCCGGTCTCATGCACTTCAAGCTGCCCCAGCCCAGCATCCGCGCGCCGTCGCTTCACGGCCACGGGCTCGATCACGGTGCCGCCGCCCACGGTGCGGCTCGGCGAGTACGCGCGGATCACAAAGCGATCTCCCTCGCGGCCAAGGCGGGATGCTCCAGCCTAAGCTGCGCCAGAGCACTCTCGCCACCGAGAAGGCCTTCGCCCTCGAGCAGCACCAGTCGCCCGATGATCTCGCTCGCGCCCAGGTGGAAGCTCACGCGCGTGTCGACCTTCCATTCCTTCACGTAGTCGGGCAGCAGTTCGAACCGCACATCCCAACTGACTTGTCCGCCTCGATGTCGCAATCGAGTAACCCACGTAAGGCATCCTGACTCAATCGCTCAATGCACCAGCGCGCCGACTGATGGCGACTGTCAGAGTCACGACGGAGCCCCCCTGGCCGCTTCGCGGCCAACAAGATCGCGCACTCGTTTCGTCCCCCAAGCCTGCGCGCCTGCGAAGCGAACCCGAATCACTCCGTCAGCTGTGACAAGGTAGGTGTCGGGCAGGTCTGACACGCGGTAGTTGCGGCGCGCGCTGCCTGAGTAATCTCGAAACACCTCGGAAGGAGGCTCCCCACCAAAGAACGTGCGAATCTCCTGCAAGCCTGGATCGGTTGCGACAGCCACGACGCGCACCCGCCCAGACGAGGAGATTTCCTTTCCGAGCGCAAGGAGGGCCGGAAGCTCCTCCCGACACGGCGGACACCACGTTGCCCAGAAGTGGACAAGAATCGCGTCGCCTTCCTTTCCCGGAGTGATCGTGATGCGGGTGCCGTCGGCACGCTCGAGCGAAAGCGGCGGCGCGGCCACGCTGCCAGCGATCCGCTCGAAGCGAAAGGTGGCAGACTCGTCGCTCCTTCGGGCCTCCCATGCTCGGTATCCGGTCAGGGCGAGAGCCTGAATGATGAGCAGTCCAATGATGAGCACTGCGACTCGCGCCCACGAGCGCCTGGCGGCTCTCATGCGACCGACTCCGGCGGTTGAACAATCGTTCGCTTCGCCGACCCCCATCGACTTCCCACCATGGCGTAGAGCACCGGAAGCACGAAGAGAGTCAGAAGGGTCGATGAGATGATCCCCCCGATCACGACTGTGGCGAGCGGGCGCTGCACCTCCGCTCCAATGCCGGTGTTGAATGCCATCGGGACAAACCCCAGGCTTGCCACGAGCGCGGTCATGAGCACGGGTCGAAGCCGGCGCTCGGCCGCGTGCTCGATCGCCTCGCCCAGAGGACTTCCGGCAATCAGGTTCTGCCGGATGGTGGAGACCAGGACGAGCCCGTTCAGCACGGCGACGCCAAACAGCGCGATGAATCCCACGGCCGCAGAGATCGAGAACGGCAGCCCGCGCATCCAGAGCGCCATCACCCCTCCGACCGTCGCGAAGGGCACGGCCGTGAACACCAGCGCGGCGTCAAGCCAGCTTCGATATGTCATGTAAAGCAGGACTGCGATGAGCGCGAGAGCGAGCGGAACCACGACCAAGAGTCTTGAGCGCGCCCGCTCGAGATGTTCGAACTGTCCGCCGAAGCGAACGTAGTATCCGGCCGGCAGGTTCACTCGCCGATCGATAGCCGTTCGTAGCTCCTGCACATAACTTCCGACGTCGCGTCCGCGCACATTCCCTTGCACCACGACTCGCCTCCTCGCCCACTCGCGGTTGATGGTCGAGGGTCCCTCAGTCATCTTGATGCGCGTCAGTGCACCGAGCGCCACGCGGTCGCCTGCGGCCGAGCCGACGAGAATCTGGCCGATGGCGTTCGCGTCCGTGCGATAGCGCTCATCCATCTGCACTGCGATCGGGAACTGGCGCTCGCCCTCCTGAAGCACTCCCACTTCCCGCGGCCCCAGCGTTTCGATGGCGTCGAGCACATCACGGGCCGCAATGCCGTGGCGAGCGATTGCTTCGCGGTCCACTTCGATCTCAAGGACCGGCTGGCCGGTCACCTGCTCCGCAACGACGTCGGCAGATCCCGGGGTGGCTCTCATGACCGCCTCGATCTCACGGGCCTTCGCGCGCAGCATCGTGAAGTCATCGCCGAACAGCTTGACCGCCACATCGGCGCGCACGCCCGCGATCATTTCATTGACGCGCATCTCGATCGGCTGGGTGAACACCATGCGCATGCCCGGCAAGTTCGAGAGCTCCGCCTCCATGACCTTGACGAGCTGGTCCTGACTTCGCGCTCTCTTCCACTTGCTTCGGTCCTTCAGCGTGACGAACGCGTCGGATAGCTCAAGCCCCATGGGATCCGTGGCGACTTCAGCGGTGCCAGTCCTGGTCCAGACCCTCTCCACCTCATCGGGGAACTTCTTGAGGAGCGCCTGCTCGATCTGCAAGCCGTAGCGCACCGACTCATCGAGCGAGACTCCCGCCAATCGCACCGTGTTGATCACGAGCGCGCCTTCGCCCAGACGCGGGACGAACTCGGAGCCGAGACGAGTGGCCAGAAACAACGCATTCAAGAGCAGGAACACGGCCATCGCGAGCACGAGTTTGCCTCGACTCAACGCGACACGCAGACCCGGCCGGTAAAGCTTTTGCGTGAACTCGACTACGCGATTGCGCTTCTCCGAAGAGCCGCGCGGTAGAAAGGCGGCACATAGCGCGGGCATGAGCGTCAGCGACAAGATGAGCGATCCGACGAGCGCGAACATGACGGTCAGGGCCATCGGCCGGAACATCCGTCCCTCCACCCCCTCGAGCGCGAGGATCGGCAGGTAGACGATCAAGATGATCAATTCCCCGAACATCGTCGGGCGTCGCACTTCAATCGCGGCCTCCTCGATGATCTCGGCTTGCGGCCTTCCGGTTCGATCCTCGGACAGGCGCCTCGCGGCGTTCTCGACCATGATGACCGAGCTGTCGACGACCAGACCGAAATCAATCGCGCCCAGACTCATGAGCGTGCCCGCGATGCCGGCCCGCAGCATGAGGTCGAAGGCGAAGAGCATCGAGAGCGGTATGGCCGCAGCGACGATCAGTCCCGCGCGGATGTTGCCGAGGAACACGAAGAGCACCGCGACGACCAGCAAGGCCCCTTCGAGCAGGTTGGTCTTCACCGTGTGCAGCACCTTGTCGACCAGTGTCGTGCGGTCGTAGACCGTGGCGAGCTCGATCCCACTCGGTAGACTCTTCTTGATCTCCTCGAGCCGCAGCTTCAGTCGGGTGGTCACCTCGTGGCTGTTCTCGCCCATGAGCATGAACCCAAGGCCCAGGACCACTTCGCCCTTGCCGTCAGCCGTGACTGCGCCGCGTCTGATTTCCCTGCCCTCGACCACACGCGCCACGTCTCGGACACGAGTCGGGATGCCGCCCTGAGTGGCGATGATGATGTTCTCGACATCGGCAGCCTTGGTCACAATGCCGACGCCCTGGATGAGGCTTGACTGACCCGCGCGATCCAGCGAACCGCCGCCGACGTTGGCGTTGTTGCGCTCAAGCGCCTCGATGAGTTGCGACAGCATCAGCCCGTGATTCGAAAGGCTCAGCGGATCGACCACCACGTGGAGTTGACGCTCGTCGCCGCCCCAGGTGTTGACTTCCGCGACACCCGGCACCGAACGCATCCGCGGCTTGACGACCCACTCATGCGTCGTGCGAAGTTCCGCCAGACTCTTCCCCGCCCCGGTGACGAGGTAGTGGAACACTTCGCCCAACCCGGTTGCGACCGGCCCGAGTTGCGGGCGCTCGATGGTCGGAGGCAGCTGCACGCCCTGGAGCCGCTCCATGACGGTCTGCCGGGCTCGGTAGATGTCCGCGCCTTCGTCGAAGATGACCGTCACCTGCGAGAGCCCGAACTTGGAAATGGACCGCACTTCCTTGAGGGCAGGGAGCCCCGAGATCGCCTGCTCCACCTGGAACGTGATCTGTCGCTCGACCTCGAGGGGCGAAAGCGCAGCAGCGGTCGTGTTGATCTGAACCTGGACGGGGGTCGTGTCCGGAAACGCGTCGATGGGCAGGCGGCTGAAAGCGAACAATCCAAAAACGCCCATGACCAGACCGCCGGCGATGACCAGTCTGCGGCGGCGAATCGACCAGGAGATGATCTTGTTCAGCATCGTGCCTACTTCTTCGGAGCTTCGACGTCGCAACATCCGGCGCCGATGCCCTCTTTCATCGTCTCGGTCTTCAGTAAGAAGCTGCCGGCCGTGACCACCGACTCGCCCGCCTTCAGACCACTGTTCACTGCAATCAAGTCCCCGCTGGAGTGGGCCACTTTCACCCGGCGCGTTTCGAATTGATCCTCCGCCAGCCGAACGAAAACGAGATTCACGCCCTTGGCTTCTTGCACTGCCGTTCGCGGAACGAGCACGGCTGAGGCTCCGGCTTCGGTCAGAATGCGGGCCTTGGCGTACATGTTCGCCCGTAGGGCCCCGTCGCCGTTTCGAATCGCCGCTCGCGCCTTTGCGGTACGCGTTTGCCGATCCACCACGGGCGCCACGTAGCTGAGCGTTCCCGAGAACTCCCTCTGTCCGAGCCCGTCGAGCTGAAGCAGCACGCGCTGTCCAACCCGAACGCGCGGCACCTCCCGCTCCGGGACATCGATCTCGGCCCAGAGTGACGAGGTGTTGATGATCTCAAAGAGCGGCTCCTCGAGATCCACCATCGTGCCGATGGTGGCCGTGCGCTTCGTCACGACCCCCGCGATGGGCGCACGAAGCGTGTAGGTGCCCGAAGTGCCGCCGCTGGCTCCCACCATTTCGAGCGCAGAGGATGCTGAGGACGCCTCGGCCTTTGCGCTCTCCCATTCCTGGAGCGCTGCCTGCACGTCCTTGGTGGCGGAGATCCCCTTCTCGTGGAGCTCTTTCTCTCGACGGTAGTTTGCCTCCGCCGTCTCGACGCGAGCGCGACCTGCGAGCAGCCGCGAACGCGACTCACCCACCGAAGCGCTTTCGATGATTGCAAGCGGCGACCCCCGACTGACCCGACTACCAAGGTCCGCGCGAATCGATCGAACGACTCCGGCAGCTCGCGCATTGACCATGGCCATGCTCGAGGCGTCTGCCACGATGGTGGCGGTGGCTTCGACGCCGCCACTGCTTGGGCCTTCCACCGCGGCCACGACCGAAAGGCCAGCCTCGCGAGCGGTCTGCAGGGTCTTGAACCGAATGAGCGTGCCGTCTGCCGGCGCTTCGTCGACCGCGACGTCTATGGCCGGCCGCCCGCCGCGCTCCGGGTGGTGGATCGGGCAGATCGATTCCGGGAACCCGTGCTCTGGGCACCAGTCCCCCTTGGCCTGAAAAATAGGGATGAGCTTGGGATGGCATTTCGTGCACAGCGCTTCCAGCACGCCGTGCTCGGCACACATGTCGGCGGCAACGGCCGCGGTCGCTGCCTCATCGGACCTCGCCGAGACCGCATCGGAGTTGGTTGTGCTCTGCGGGCCGCAGCTCGGTAGCGCCAGAAGCAGCGCACCGATCACGTAAAGCGATCTGCGCATGGGCTATTTGCCTTCCGGGTTGGGCGGCCGCGTGATCTTCAGGTTGGGGTTGTGCTTCAAGCACTGTGACATGGGCAGCCCGTGCTCCTCGTCCCAATCGTTGACCGCCTTGAAGGCCGGGATGAGCGAGGCATCGCAGCGCGTGCAAGCACTCTCGGCGACGCCGTGTTCTTCGCACCAGTCCTCGTAGGAACCTGGCACCACCGAGGCATCGGCGTGACCTTCGCCGGTGGGCGGAGAAGCGGCTTGCGTTGTCTCAGTCGCGCCAGTCTTTGACTCGTTCTTGTTTCCGCATCCCGCCGCGATCAGCAGTGCGGCGATCAACGCCAAGACCGAAAGTGATCTCTGCATGGTCATGCCTCCTATTTCAATTTCCCGGTTGCCACAGCCAGATCGATTCCGGCCAGAGCCGCCTCCAGTAGAAGATCCAAGTGTTCACGGCGTGCCTCGAGCAGATCGCGCCGGATGATGATGAGAGCCGAAAGATCGATCTTCCCCGCTCGGTAACTCTCGCGCGCCATGTCTTCGCCCTCTTGGACTCGCGGCAATGCGCGACCTTCCAACTGTTCGGCCGCGGCGATCGCCGCTTCGAACGCCTTGCGAAAACCTCCCGTCTCCGCCGCCGCCGCGTTTTGAAGCAGCTCGAGTTGGGCCCGCGCGCGAGCTTCCCTTGCCCTCGCCACCTGCCGGCTCTCCTGCCCGTATTGAAAAATGGGAACCGTTACCGCGAGCCCCGCTCGCGACAGCGGCTCACCCTCCTCGTGCCCGTAGTTCATTCGAAAGGCGAGCCCCGGCAGAGCGTCCGCCCGGGCGAGGTTGCGCGCGGCCTGCGCCGCTCGCACTTCGCTCCGGGCTGCGAGCACGTCCGCTCGCGGTCCTGCTTCGCTCTGCGCGAGCGAGCGGCCAAGCACGGAAAGGTCGCCGAGAGATCCCGACACGGCGAGGTTCTCCCCGGAGGGCAACCCGAGGGCGAGCGCCAGGCTGGTGCGTGACCGCGCCAGACCTTGTTCCTCGGCAAGAACTTGACCTTGAGCGCGCGCGTCCTCCGTTTCCGTCAGGAGCACCTCAAGACGCGGCGCATCGCCGACGCGGTGTCTCTCCGACGCCGTCTGGAGCAGATCAGCGGCGAGCGCTTTGCGATTGCGCGCCAAGTCGACTCTTCGGCCGGCGTGAAGCACTCGGAAGTAGGCGCTCAGCGCCTGGCCCACTGCCCCGCGACGAGCGTCATCGACCATGTGCTGCTCTCGCTCCAGTTCGGCTTTCGCCTGGCCGACGCGCCCCGCCCGTCCCAGACCGATTCCTATCGGGACACTCAGCTCCCACTGCGTGCGTCGCTCGAAGCGGTCGTCGCGGCTCGCGACACCTTCCAAGGTCGGGTTGGCATTGCCAAGCGCGCGCGCCCCGGACAGGCGTCCTCGTGCCTCAAGCACCTGGCTCTCGGCCAGACGAACCTGGGGCGCGTGGGCACGAGCGATCTCCACGACTTGCTGGGCGGTCAGCGAATCCGACGGCGCCATGTTCTGGGCGTCGGCGGATACGGCCACGAGGAGGCCGATGAAGCCCCGAAGCAGAGCTGGATTGTGCATGCACCATCCACGTTCGTGCTCTCGGTCAGGTCCCGAGGGCAGCGTAAAGTCACGACGTGCCTCAGGCCGGGAAGCGGCCGGCGAGACACAGCTCTAGTCTTGGATTCAGCTAGAGGGACTTAGGAACGTGGAAGATGTCGGTGGGAAAAGCCTGCGGCGAAAAATGAATAGCCGCGGCGGTCGCAAGCCTGGGGGAGCTGAGAATGGGCTCAGCGGCTCGGAAAGGAATGACGCTCGGCATCCGGGATGCGCAGCAAGCGCAGTCGACGCAACTGACGTCGCTGTCGCCCTCGGGCGTGCAGCATCCGCCAGCTGCTTCCTCGCAGTAGCCGTCGGTCGCCACGGCCACGGACGCCATCTGAGGGGCTAGGACGGCAACCAGGAACAGGATGCGGATGAGCCATTTCATTGCATCAGCGTACTGGGCACCGGAGCTCATCGCAAATGGTCCGCTTCTGGCGGCATTAGTGAGCGAATGCCTACCCACCCCACTTCCGCTCATCCCCCACTCGCACCGTCCACCCCGCCCGATCCGAGTGCTCCAGCAGCGGCACGGCGTACTTCCGCGACGCGCCCGTGAATCCGCGCAGGTCCGCCACGGTCAGCGCAGGGTGAGTCGCGAACCACTCGGCCATCTGCGACTTCAACCGATCCATCTGCGCCTGCGTGTAGGTCAGCTCGGCATCCACGCGCACGAGTCGTCCAAGAAAGTGTCCAAGCGCGACCACCTCTGCGTATGCCGCGCCAAGTGCTTTCGAACACGCCATGTTGTCGGGCACCAGGTAGCCCTCGGCTTCGAGCATCTGCTCCAATCTCCGCAGCGAGGCGATCACTTCGGCGGGCGGTTCCCACTCCGATCCTCCGGGCCGCACTCGTTCCGCACGCAACGCCAGCAGACCTTCGCGTTCCAGCGCCGCGAACGCGGCGTCAAAGAGCGACGCGTCAATCGAGGACTTCAGCCCGCTCTTCAGCTCACCTTTCAACACGCCATAGCGCGAGGGATGCGCTTCTGCATACGCGCGCACGGTCTCGAGCACCAGCTCGCGCGTTGCCGCCCAGCGGTCGTCGCTCACCCACTTGGCCTTCACGGGCTCGACAACCGTTCCGCGCACAGCCAACCGCACCAGCGCCTCGCCAACCGACAAAACCGGCTCGCCCACGTCCTTCGCCAGCAAGTCAGTACTCATCAGCTTCACCGACGCGCCCAGCTTCTCGAGCAATCGCGCCTCAAGCGACCCACTCTCGTGAACTTCAAGCTGCCCCAGTCCAGCATCCGCGCGACGTCGCTTCACCGCCACGGGCTCGATCACGCTGCCGCCGCCCACGGTGCGGCTCGGCGAGTACGCGCGAATCACAAAGCGATCTCCACGCGCAGCCACCGCGGGATGCTCCAGTCGCAGCTGCGCCAGTGCGCTCTCGCCGCCGCGCAGGCCTTCGCCCTCCAGCAGCACCAGTCGCCCGATGATCTCGCTCGCGCCCAGGTGAAAGCGCACGCGCGTGTCCACTTTCCATTCCTTGGCGTAGTCCGCAAGCAGTTCGAATCGCACGTCCAGCATGTGACTGGCGCGCAGGCTCGCGGCGGGCACCAGCCAGTCGCCGCGCTCCACTTGCTCGCGACTCACGCCATGCAGTGCGAGCGCGGTGCGTTGGCCCGCCACGGCTTCGTCCACGGTGGCGCCGTGCACCTGCACGCGCCGCACACGCACGGGGCGTTCGCTGGGTAGCAGCACCAGCTCATCGCCGGTCTTCACGCGGCCGCGCCACAGGGTGCCGGTCACCACGGTGCCAAAGCCTTCCACGATGAACACTCGGTCCACGGGAAGGCGCGCAGGCTCGTCGGTGCTGCGGGCGTCCACGTGCGCCAGTTGCGCGTCGATCGCGGCCAGCAGTGTGTCGGTGCCGGCGCCGGTCACCGCGCTGAACTCCACGATGGGCGCGTCGGCCAGCGCCGAGCCCTGCACCAGTTCGCGCGCATCGCGGGCCACCATGGCGGCCCAGTCGTCGTCCACCAGATCGCGCTTGGTCAGCACGATCACGCCGCGCGTCACGCCCAGCAGTTTCACAATGGCCATGTGCTCGCGCGTCTGCGGCATCACGCTCTCGTCGGCGGCGATCACCAGCAGCACCAGATCCACGCCGCCCACACCGGCCAGCATGTTCTTCACAAAGCGTTCGTGGCCGGGCACATCCACCAGCCCCACTCGCACGCCGCTCGGCGTCACCAGCGGCGCGAAGCCCAGGTCGATGCTGATGCCGCGCTTCTTCTCCTCGGGCAGGCGGTCGGTGTCCACGCCGGTCAGGCGGCGCACCAACGCGGTCTTGCCGTGATCGATGTGGCCCGCGGTGCCGACTACGGCGAGGCGACGCGCGTTGCTGCTCACGGATTCGTGACGCGGTGGAACCACGTCAGGCCACTGCCCGCGGGCGTGCCACTCTTCTGCCACAGGCGGCGCGTCTTCTGGTCCACCCACAGCGTCACCACGGTGCCGTCGCCGTACATCACGCGCTGCTCCACTTTCCAGCAGTCGCGCCACGCGCCGGCGGTCTCGAGCGAGTCGCGTCCCACCACGTTCACGTCCCAGCGCACTTCGGGCTCGCCCTGCTTGAACGGCGCGATCCCGGCGAGCACCACGCGATAGCCGGGCTTCAAGGGCAACGCCGAGATCACCAGGTCGCTGTAGTCGGGGCCATAGGGCGCAAAGCGCAGCGCGTCGTTGAACGTGCGCGGCGCGCCCGTGCCCGGTGCGGCGAAGCCCACCAGTCGCCCGGCGGCCACGGCCACCACGGCTGAATCGCGATCGGCGCGCGTGGCGGCGCGCAATGGCTTGAGCGACAGATCGGCGTCACTCTGCGTGCGCGAGCTCACGTGACCATCGGCCGCACGCCATTCGTGCTGCATGCGCCAGAAGTCGCGCGGGCCAGCATGCACGCGGGTGAGCGAGCGCGTGTACGAGGTGCCCTCGCGGCGCTGGCCATCGCGCACGCTCCACGTTGTGAGCGTGTCGGCGAACGGCGTCAGCTTGGCGATGCCGCGAACGGGGCGGCCGGCGGCGAGCGTGTCCACGCGGGTGGCGGCATGCGCGGAGATCGCACATGCGCACGCACCGGCCAGGAGCAGGCTCGCAGCGAGGGACTTGGCGTGGATTCGCATGGGCGGAGAATAGTCGCGCGGGGCGGTGGGGGCCACTGGGCGGGGGCGGAGTGTCCTGTGGGGAACAACGACCAGATCCTAACGAGAGCTTGCGTTGACCTCGGGCTCGCGATGGCGATAACTTTTTGGGTGTCGACATCGCTCGATGACCCGTCTCGAGCCGCCCGACACCAGCCGCCCCCAGGAGACTTCCGGTGCGCCGCTACCCGCTGATCCTCACGTTCACCTACACGGTCGATGGCAACGGCTATGCCGCACGCGTGACCGGCGGCACGCGGCTGCTTGCGCACCATGCGGACGACGAATGGGTGTGCAGTGCGGTCTCGTTCGGCGGGCTCGAATCGCGCGGAGCCACGCTGCACGAGGCCCACGATGCATTCCTCGCCGAAGTCCGTGCGATCGTGCTCGAGTCCGCGAGCGGAGTCGCGTTCGCGCAGTTCGAACGCGAGGTGCTCGATATCGCGGGCTCGCTTGACCCCGAAGTCGCCGAGCGCTGGAGCGAGGCGCCCGATGAGTTCCGCCGCGGCGCCCTGGCCGCGGACGGAATGGAGAAGCTCCGCCGCATTCGCGAGGCGGACATTCCCCCGGTCGCCGTCCACCTGCTCACCGCCCCCGGTGTTGTCCACGAGATCCGGACTGAGCTGACGATCCCGATGACTCAGAGCAGGGCCGCTTAGAGTTCAAGGGGCTCGGATGCCGCGAGGCACCCGTGCTGCGCGAGTCAGAGCCCTCGAATCGTGCGCTCGGCTTCCTCAAGCGTGGCCAGGATCTCCGAGAAGGGCGGGGGATCGCTCGGGAACATCAGGCGCATGTCTTCGTAGTCGGCCTCGAGTGCCTGAAGCTTGTCCGCTGGAGGCACCAACCTGAGGGTTCCGGGCACGGCGGTCTCATAGTGCGCCCACTGGCGTTGGTAGAAGGCTGAATTTTGAGTCCTGACCACTTCCAGTAGGTCCAGCTTCTTCAGCCCACCCTCCTTGGAGGGGTGTTTCCAGAGTTGCGCGAAGTCTGAGTAGTGCCGGGCGAAGTGCTCGCCCACCGGCCTCGGCTCGCTGCGGTGGTATTCGGCATGCAGGATTGTCGCCTTCTCCCAGAACGTCCGCTCCACGTCGAGAGCGACAACGCTCGTGCGCATCGTTGCGAGCGGCGCTGGCAGCCACGCAGAAATCAATGGCTCGATCTGGTGCCTCGATGTCGGCACCTGATTGACGAGCGGGCCGATCTCCAACCTGACGAATGGTGCGATGTACGGTGCCGTTTCGGACAGAGCACTCGGATAGTGGAACAACAGCCCGGGAGGCTCGCCTTCGCCTTCCTTGATTTCAAGCCAGTCGGCCACGCGCCCGGCACGTCGACCGAGTAGCTGTTCCAGCTTGGCTTCGAGTGGCGGCCTCACCTGCTCATTCACGAATGCCAAGCAATCCTTCTCGAGCTTCTTGCAGGCCTTGTCCTTCTGGGTCTTGCTCAACGCCATGAACGGCGCTTCATCGAACTCCAGAATCGCGGGGTCGAGCGCCAGGTCGATGTCTTCCGAGAAGCGTTCGATGACCCGATGGACTTTAGACAGCGACGTTCCTCCCTTGAACACCATGTGCTCAGCCAGATCTGGAAGGCTGAACACGAGGTCGAGCGCGGTCGTCACCCAGAGATCCTTCTCCAGCACGACCGGCTGCATGTTTCCACGTGCAGATGCAATCTGGAGCGCCGCTCCACGCTCCTCGTTCGTCAATCGGAGATATGGGCTAATCACCGGGGGCGCCCCTTCTTCGGATCCCCGACCTCAAGCAGGTTCGTTCGTGCCTCTCGCCCCCTCTCAGCGGCGATCGCCCTGATTGCCTGATGCATCCACGCTGGGGCCAGCGGAAGGTCCTTCAGCAGTTTTCGCTTGTCCGCTTCTGAAAGCAGGGCGCCCAGACGTTCCCACTCATCGCGGCCGCCCTTGACGCTTCTGCGCTCCCGGAGCGCTGAAAAAACCAACTGGCTGACCGGTGTGCTCCGGCGAATCTGATTTGGACGACGATGAATAAGGTCGATCTTCATCCCTCCTGCCTCGATCCGACGACTCTGTCCGTCAGTCTCGTAGGCCAGCCGCATCGGAACCTGTTCGCTCAGCTGCAACTTATTTGCGGCACTGGCGCCAGTCTCGCGGAACGTCGCGCCATCGCGTCTGGCGATCGCGGCCACGATCGCGGCAGGAGTCGGAGGCATCCGTCCGAACTTTGGATGCTGTCCGGGACGGTGGTACAGCCCACGCGCGATTCGTTCGATGTGACCAGCACGAATGAGTCGCCCCAGCGCCATACCGATCGCGTAGTGGCTGCCCAGCTCGAGGAAGTCGGACGGTGTGAAGACCCACCCTGCTTCCTTGGAGCGGATTCGCTTCAGGACCTGCTCGCGGATGCTCATGCGCTCTAGTTTCGGCATGGTCAGTTAAAAAATCAAGAGTTTTATTTAACTAACGAGAACCGGGTATGTGCGCGCAATCGTCTGGGAAACAAAGGTTTGAGACGACGCATCACCCTGTGCAAAAAACCAGTTGTTCCAATCGACGCCCGCCGTTATAGTTAACACCGTTACACCACACAACGCCGTTGCCAAACACCCCACTCCGAGACCGCTCCCATGCCCGACTTCACCAAGCGCAAGCCCTTCGCCATCGCGGCGCCGACCACGCTCACCGAACAGGTGCGCCAGGCCAGCGTGGATCGGCGTGAGCATGAGAAGGAAGCGCTGCGGGCCACGATCTTCCGCGCGGCTGCCGACCTGTTGGTCGAGCAGGGCTACACGGCCTTCTCGTTGCGCAAGCTCGCGGCGCGCATTGGTTACTCGGCGACCACGATCTATCGCTACTTCCGCGACAAGGACGAACTCATCCTCGCGGTGGTCGACGAGAGCTTCGCCAAGTTCGGTCAGCAGCTGCACGCGGCGGTCCACGGCAGCAACGATCCGTTCGATCAGATCGAAGCGCTGGGCCGCGCGTACGTGAAGTTCGGCTTCGACCATCCCATCCACTACCGCGTGATGTTCATGGAACGCTGCGATGTCTGGGAGAAGCTGAGCGACTCCGAGATGCACAGCAAGCTCGGCTCGTACGAGTTGCTGGTTGCCACGGTGCAGCGCTGCATCGACTCGGGCCGCACGCCGGTCACCAACGCCGAAGGCCTGGCGTGCACGTTGTGGGCGCACATGCACGGCATCGTGTCGTTGGGATTGACCATGCCATTCCTGGAACCCGCCGATGTCGAGCGCATGACCGATCACTCCACGGCCATGATGCGACAGGGGCTGATCACGCGCTGATCCACTGTGCTTCTTTTTGGGTTGTCGGTTAACACCGTTACGTCACACACCGTTGTTCTGCCACTCACCCCGGAGACTCCGATGCGTTCGCGATACCTCCCCTCGCTCGCCACCCTGTTCACCCTCGCACTCACTCTGCTTCTCGCCCCACTCGCGCACGCGCAGGCCCGCACCGGCATCATCGTGGGCGTCGTGACCGACCGCGACACGCGCCAACCCATCGGGCAGGCCACGGTCAGCGTGATCGGCTCGGCGCTCGGCACCACGACCGACGACGTCGGCCGGTTCGTGATCAAGAACGTGCCCGAGGGCTCGCACCGACTCCGCGCGTGGCGGCTCGATTACCCGGCGGTGCTGTTGTCCGACATCGTGGTGTCGCCGGGCCGCGAGACCGAGGCGCGCATCGCGCTCGTGGCCGAAGCGGTTCAGCAGTCCGAGGTCGAGGTGAAGGCCGACGCGTTCGCCAAGCCCAAGGATCAGGCGACGAGCAGCTACCAGATGAGCTACGAGGAGATCCGCCGCAGCCCCGGCGCGATCGGCGATGTGTTCCGCTTGGTGCAGAGTCTGCCGGGCGTGGTCACCACGAACGATCAGCGCAACGATATCGTGGCGCGCGGAGGCAGCCCGAGCGAGAACCTGATCATCGTGGACGGCTTCGAGGTGCCCACGGTGAATCACTTCGGCGCGCAGGGCACCACGGGCGGGCCCATCAGCATGCTCAACAACGAGCTGGTGCGCGATGCCAACTTCCTCGCCGGCGGATTCCCGGCGCAGCACGGCGAACGGCTGTCGAGCGTGATGGACATTCGCCTGCGCGAGGGCAATCGCGACCGCTTCCAGAGCGAGACCGATGTCACCGTGGCCGGCGCGGGTCAGGTGCTCGAAGGGCCGCTCGGCAAGAAGGGCTCGTGGCTCATGACCGCGCGCACCAGCTACTACGATCTGATCGCCGAGTCGTTCGGCATTGCCGCGGTGCCTTACGCCACCAATGGCCAGTTGAAGATCGCGTACGACCTCACCCCGCGGGACCAGATCACGGTCATGGATATCTCGGGGCGTGACGCGATCAAGTTCAAGCCGGACAACACCGACACCGAGGACCCGTACAACTGGAATCTGGCCAACTTCGGCTGGCGCACCACGAACGGGGCAAGCTGGCAGCGGCTGTTCGGCAACTGGGGCTGGGGCACGCTGGCGCTGTCGGACAATCGTGCGTACTACGAAACCACCATCCGCGACCTTGCGCTGGGCGATGTGGAAGTGTTCCGCAACCACTCGACCGAAGGCGAGACGGCGCTGCACTACGACCTGGCCGGGCGCTCCAAGCGCGTGGGCGATTGGAAGGCGGGCGTCTCGAGCAAACGCATGCGCATGGATTTCGCGCTGGCGCAGCCGTACGGCGTGGCGAACCCGTTCAGCACCGACACCGCGCGCGTCGATCAACTCGACCTTCGGCTCAACGAGTCCACGTGGCAGCACGCAGCCTACGCGCAGTGGACGCGCGCGCTGCTGCCGAAGCTCGATGCCACGCTCGGGGCGCGTGTGTCGTACTTCGGGCAGATCGACGCCACCTCGTTCGATCCGCGCGCCTCACTCACCGCGCACGCGGCGCCGGGGCTCGATCTGAACTTCTCCTACGGGCGCTACCATCAGGCGCCTTCGGCGGTGTACGTGCGTGCGGCGGCGGGCAACGAGGCGCTCAAGCCGCTGCAGGCCGACCACTATGTGGCGGGGCTGTCGTACATCGCGCGCTCCGACGTGAAGTTCACTGTCGAGGCCTACGCCAAGGAGTACGCCGACTATCCGGTGTCGCGCGACTATCCCGAGTTCTCGCTCGCCAATACCGGCGACGTGTACGGCGTGTACGGGCTGCTCTTCCCCATGGTCAGCGCCGGCAAGGGCCGCGCGCGCGGAATCGAGTTCTACGCGCAGAAGAAGCTCACCGAGGGGCTCTATGGGCAGCTGTCATACGGGTATTCGCGGGTTGAACATGCCGCGCTCGATGGCCTCTACCGCCGCGGTGGGTTCGATGCTCCGCACACGGGCACGGTGATCGTGGGCTACAAGAAGGGCGCGGCGTGGGAGTTCAGCACGCGGTTCAGCTATTCCACGGGTCGGCCCACCACGCCGCCGCTCGAGCCCTACTCCACGCAGCAGAACCGCTACATCTACGACCGGGCCCGGCTCAATGGCGTGCGTGCAGCGGACTACCACCGACTCGACCTGCGCGCGGATCGTCGCCTGCAACTGGGCTCGCGCAACGTGACGCTGTGGTTCGAGGCGCAGAATGTGTACGACCGTGACAATGTGTTCCAGTATCTGTGGGATACCAAGTCCAACGAACTCAAGTCCATCCCCCAGATCCGCTTCCTGCCGGTCCTGGGTGTGAACATCGAACTGTGATCCGCGCTGCGGCGCACTGGAGCATGTGATGACTCAACCCAACAGCACCGGCCAGGTGCACGTGGTGTTCGGCTCGGGGCAGATCGGCGCGCCACTGGCGCGCCTGCTCGCCGCGCGCGGGCACACCGTGCGGCAGGTGCGGCGCAACACGGTGGGCATGACCGAGGGCGTCACGCCGGTCTACGGCGACGCGGCCGATCTGGCGTTCGCTGCGCGCGCGAGCGAGGGCGCCACGGCGATCTACCACTGCATGAATCCCGCCTACACCGTGCAGGCGTGGGAGGACTTCCTGCCGCGCTGGGCGGACAGCCTCACGCAGGCGGCCAGTCGCGCCAAGGCCAAGCTGGTGGTGCTCGACAATCTCTATAACCTCGGCGTGCCGGCAACGCCGATCAACGAGTCCACGCCGATCGCACCGCTCGGCCGAAAGGGCGAGATCCGCGCCGCCGTGCAGGCGCAGTACATGACCGCGCACCAGCGTGGCATCGCGCGTGTGGTGCTCGCGCGCGGCTCGGACTTCTTCGGGCCGGGGGGGACGCAATCGCACTTCGGTGATTCGTTCTGGCCCGGCGTGGTCGGCGGCGGTGGCGGCTCGTTCATCGTGCCGCTCGATGTGGCGCACAGCCTCACCTACACGCTCGATGTCGCGAACGCCATGGCAACGCTGGCGGATGCGCCCGACGATGCATACGGGCGCTGGTGGCCGATTCCCACTGGCCCGGCGATCTCCGCACGCGAGACCACCAAGCATCTGTCCAAGGCACTCGGTCGCGAGATCCGCGTGAACGCGATTCCCGCGTTCATGCGCAAGGGACTCGGGCTGTTCATGCCGATCCTGCGCGAGCTCGAGGAGATGATGCCCTCATGGCGCTCGCCCTATGTGCTCGACGACCGTTCGTTCCGCGAGCGCTTTGGCGCAACGCACACGCCGATCGAACAAGCGGCAGAGGCCAGTGTGGCCTGGGCGCGCGAGCACTACGGCAAGAAGAAAAAGTAGCCGTCGAGCGAGCTAAGCGCCCGGCTTCTCCAGCACCACCAGCTCTTCTGCACGGTCCGCCTTGGTGTAGAGGTGCAGGCCGAGCGGCAGCAGGCCGGCTTCTTCGAACAACCGCTTGTACACGGCGGGCGAGCGCATCTGGAAGTCTTTGTGGTCCCCGTGGATGTCATCGGCGCTGGTGAACGCTTCGATGAACGCCACGCCGTCCAGGACGCGCGCCAGCGTGACCAGCCCCTGTCGCACCTCGCTCGACTTGACGTAGTGCAACACGTCGGCACACACGACCAGATCGTATGGACCCTCGAGGCCCATGAACGCCAGGTCGGCGAGCGTGCCCTTGCGGATGTTGCGGCGCTTGCCGTAGCGCTCGACCGCGTAGTCGCTCGAGTCGAAGCCCTCGTACTTCACGCCCGGGCGCATGCGCTTGAGAATCGCCCGCCACGGCGCCTCGCCGCAGCCCACGTCGAGCACGGTCTTGATCTTGCGGCCGAGCACGTACTCCGCGGCGCTCACCGCGAGCTTGACCTTGCGCTCGACGAAGTCCCGATGACCCACGCCGATGTTGGAACGCCGATACCATCGGTCGAAATACCGTTGGTCGTACTGCTTCATGCACGATGCGTCGAGGAGCGACGCCTCCAGCTCGTTGTGCGCCAATGGGCCTCCGAGTGCAGGGGTTCGGCCTGCCCTCGCGAGCAAGACTCGCGCCCGCTCACTCCTTGACGCGTTTCACGGAGGCGCCGAGCGCCGTGAGCTTGGCATCGAACTGCTCATAGCCACGGTCCAGATGATAGATGCGCGAGATCCTGGTCTCGCCCTCGGCCACCAGAGCCGCCAGTGCCAACGCCGCGCTCGCGCGCAGGTCGGTGGCCATCACCGGCGCACCCGAGAGGCGATTCACGCCGGTCACGACCGCGACGTTGTTCTTGAGTTCGATCTTGGCACCCATGCGGCCCAACTCGGCGACATGCGTGAAGCGGTCCAGATAGATGGTGTCGGTGATCACGCTGGTACCGCTCGCGATGCTGGCCACCGCCATCATCTGCGCCTGCATGTCGGTGGGGAATCCCGGGAACGGCATCGTGGTCACCTCGACTGCATGCGGACGCGGTGGACCCGTGACGGTCACCTCGTCGACCTCGCGCACCACCTGACAGCCGCACTCCTCGAGTTTCAGGAGCGCCGCTTCGATGTGCTCGGGCACCACGCGCTCCAACGTGATCGAGCCGCCGGTCATGGCGGCGGCGGCGGCAAAGGTGGCGGCCTCGATGCGGTCGGGGATGATCGCCGTGTCGATCGGCGAGAGCCCGGTGACGCCGCGGATGGTGAGGCGGCGCGAGTCGAGTCCCTCGATGCGCGCGCCGCAGGCGTTGAGCACTTCGCCCAGCACGGTGATATCGGGTTCGATCGCCACGTTCTCGAGCACCGTCGTGCCCTCGGCGAGCACGGCGGCCATCATCATCTGCGCGGTCGCACCCACGCTCACCACGTCGAAGTCGAAGTTCGCGCCCTTCAACTTGACCTTGTCGCCCACGATATAGCCATGCTCGATCTCGAGCTTCGCGCCGAGCGCGGCGAGCCCGGTCAGGTGCAGGTTCACCGGCCGCGGACCCCACGCGCATCCGCCCGGAAGCGAGACCTTGGCGGCGCCCATGCGGGCCAGCAACGGGCCCAGCACGTAGATGCTCGCGCGCATGGTCTTGACCAACTCGTACGGCGCCTCGACCGACGTGAGATTCGTGGTGTCGATGATGCACTCGTCGCCGTTGAAGGTGATCTTCGCGCCCAGCGTCTCGAGAACCTTGGCGAACGTCCGCGTGTCGAGCAGCTGCGGCACGTTGCGCAGGCGATGCTTGCCCGGCATGAGCAGCGTGGCGGCCATGACGGGGAGCGCTGCGTTCTTGGCGCCGCTGATCGCGACGCGGCCGGAGATGCTGCGACCGCCGGTGATGACGAGTGCGTCCATGTGGGAACGTTCCGTGTGGGTGACTGGAGTGGGGTGCGTGGACGCGACGTCCATGTGTGCCTCGGCCCCGCGCCTCGGCCCTCATGGCCGGCGCGGCTGGGGTGCGTGATGTTTCCGGGGAGCTTCGGCGGGATTATCGCGATGCGCGCATGCAAGCGCAATGCCGGAGCGTATCGGTCTCGACCTGCTCGCTGGATGTGTGCGCATCCGCCGTTTCAGTTAGCCTGTTCCGCAGTCGGCCGACCCATCCCACCCCATCCCGAGGTCCTGATGCGTCTACCTTTGTTGGTGACCGCCGCGGCACTGCTGCTGGCCGGCACCACGTTCGCGGCGCCCACGGCGCCGGTGCGCCTCACCCCAGCTGAGACCGACTCGCTCACCAAGTCTCTGCTCGCCGACCGCGCCGACACCGAGAAGTGGCTCAAGGAGTCACCCACCTCCTATCTGGCCACCGTCTCGCGCGTGGACTTCGAGCAGCGGACCAAGCTCACGATCGGGCGCGACGAGCACAACGACATGCGGATCGACGACCCGGAGTTCAAGGACCACCATTTCCAAGCGACCGTGATGGGTGATTCGTTCCACGTGAAGTCGCTCGATGCGGGTGCGTTCTTCACGGTCAAGGACGAGCCGGTGCGAAACGCACTTGTCGGACCCTCGAGCATCAAGGTCGGGCGGTTCACGATCCGGCTCTCGCACCAGCGCTACCCGGCGATCATCGTGTTCGATCCCAAGAGCCCGCGCTATGCCGAGTACAAGGGTATGAAGTGGTTCGCCCCGAACATGGCGTATCGGTTCGTGGCGCCGCTCACCCCGAACCCCAAAGCCGATACCACGATCATCATGAGTACGCGCGGCAACGCGCGGCGCGCGGTGCGCGTCGGCTGGTTCCAGCTCAAGATGGGTGGTCGTGCGGTGAAGCTCGAAGCGCACCGCCTGCTCGAGCCCGGCGTGGGTGAGAACGACATGAGCCTGTTCTTCCAGGACGCCACGACCGGCAAGGACAGCTATGGCGTGGGCCGCTATCTCGAACCCGTGAAGCTCCCCGACGGGCGCTACCTGCTGGACTTCAACAACTGTTACAGCCCGGCGTGCGCATACAGCCCGCACTACAACTGCCCGATTCCCTCGAAGGCGAACCGGCTCACCGTCGCCGTGCGTGCAGGTGAACAGGATGCGCATTACCAGCACTGAGCGCGTCTGGCTCGCGTGCGGCGCGCTGGGACTCGCGCTCTGGGCGCTGCTCGCCGTATGGACGCCGCCCGATGATTTGCGCTGGAGCGTGTGCGTGTTCCAGCGCGTCACGCATCACGATTGCGCCACCTGCGGCATGACGCGGGCTCTCTCGCTGCTGGCGCATGGTGACGTGGCCGGGTCGCTCGCGCGGCATCCGTTTGCGCTGCCGCTCGCGGCCGAGGTGCTGCTGCTGTGGCTCGCCGCGCCACTCGCGTGGCGAGGCTCAGTTCGCGTGAGCCCGCGGCTGCGTGATCGCTGGCTGCTGGGACACGCCGGCGTCCTGATCGCGGTGTGGGTAGTGCGGCTGGCGAGGTGAAGGGACAGCCCTCAAGTTTGAGGTTGTCGGGGTCGATATGGTAGATATACCATATGGGCACAGGACCGGAACCCGCGGAGCCGCTGTACTGGGTTGGATCCTCACGGCGCGACCTGAGTGCATTGCCTGTCGGAGTCCGGCGCGCAATGGGATTCGCACTCCGAGCGGCTCAGTGTGGGCGCAGACATCCGGATGCCAAGCCACTCCAGGGTTTCAAGGGCGCCGGGGTGCTTGAAGTCGTGACGGACCACAACGGCGATACCTTCCGTAGTATCTACACCGTCCGACTCGCAACCGCGGTCTATGTCCTACACGCTTTCCAGAAGAAATCGCGGCGCGGGATCTCGACTGACCGAACCGATATCCAGTTGATCCTGCATCGCCTCAAACGAGCGGAGGAACACCATGCGACGCTCACCGGTCCGAGCCGTTAGGAATCGTGCGGGCTCGACGGCCACTGTCATCGAAAGCTCTGGCAATGTCTTCAAAGACCTCAACATCCCCGAGAGTGGTGAAGCGCTCGTGAAGGCGGACCTCGCGCTTCGAATCGCGGACCGAATCCAGAGCCGTGCAATGACACAGACCAGAGCGGCCGCGGTACTGGGAATCTCTCAAGCAGACGTATCCGATCTCGTTCGTGGCAAACTCAAGGGGTTCTCTACGGAGCGCCTCTTCCGCTTCCTGAACTCACTCGGGCAGGACGTGGAGATCGTCATCCGTGATCGGGGAGCGGCAGGCACGGGTTACGTCCACGTACTCAGCATGCAGCCGGAACGTCCATCGCCACGCAATCCTCGAAAAGCCTGAACTTCTACAACCCCTGCTCGCGCATGCGCCGCGCGATCAGGCGCTGCTTGGCGGCGTGCTGCACCATGTCGAGCATGCCGATCAGGCCCTGCCCCTTGCCCATCGACAGGTCGCGGCCATAGAGCTCGAAGATCACATCCTGCGGGACCTTCATCACCTGCTCGAGCGGTGTGTCCGAGCAGGTCTCCTCGAGCACGACCGCCCATGCTTTGGCCGAGAGGCCCTGGGGATTCTCGACGGCGAAGTAGAAGTGCATCGTGCCGTCGGGCTGATCCACGGGGAACACGTACGCATCGCTTTCGCACCGCGGCGCCCGGCTGGCCTCGGGGAACGGACGCGTGGCGATCGACGCGGGGACCTCGACGAATCGGTCCGCATATTCGATCAACATCTCGGCGCGCATGCCCCGGTCGACGAACTGGAAGTCCGCGACCACATCGGCCAGCTTCTGGGGCAGCGCGCTTTCGTTCATCAGCCGCGCTCGATGGGCAGACCCACCGAGTTACCCCACTCGGTCCAGCTGCCGTCGTAGTTGCGCACCTTCTTGTAGCCGAGCAGATAGCTGAGCACGAACCACGTGTGGCTGCTGCGCTCGCCGATACGGCAATAGGCGACCACGTCGTCGCTGGGATTCAAGCCGATCTCGCCTTCGTAGATGGCCTTGAGTTCTTCCGCCGTCTTGAACGTGCCGTCCTCGGGGTTGGCCGCGCGGGCCCACGGCACACTCTTGGCGCCGGGGATGTGACCGCCGCGCAGCACACCTTCCTGCGGGTACTCGGCCATGTGCGTGCGCTCGCCACTGAATTCTTGAGGACTGCGCACGTCCACCATCTTGCCGCCGGCCTTTGCGTGCTGGAGCACCTCGTCACGAAACGTGCGAATGCAATGATCATCGCGTTCGGGCGCCACGTACGACGTGGCCGCGTACTCACGCTTGTCGCGCGTCATCGGGCGCGCTTCCTTCTCCCACTTGAGACGTCCGCCGTCCATCACCCTGGCGTTGGTGTGCCCGAACAACTGGAACACCCAGAACGCGTAGCACGCCCACCAGTTGCTCTTGTCGCCGTAGAACACCACCGTGGTCTCACGTGTGACGCCAATGCGCCGCATGAGTGACTCGAAGCCCGCCTTATCAAGATAGTCACGTCGAATCGGATCGTTCAGATCCGCAGCCCAGTCGACCTGCACCGCGCCAGGTATGTGGCCCGAGGGATAAAGCAACTGGTCCTCGTTCGACTCGATGATGCGCACATTCGGATCCTCGAGATGCTGCGCAACCCAATCGGTGCTGACGAGGACATTGGCATTCACATAGCCGCGAGCGGAAATGTCGGACATGAGGTCACCTCTTGTGGAATGGGGCCGGATGGACAGACCCGAGAGTCAGGCGAAGGACAGCGCACAGGATAGCCTAAACTACTGCCGGTGTCGGGCACCCGCCCATGCTCACCCACGGACACGGCGTCAGGCTAGTTGAGTACCACGACGCGATGCGCTGCGCTCTGCGTGCCCTGCGTGGCGCGGGCGAAGTACATCCCCGGGGGAACACCCTGCGCCGAGAGCGCAAGCGAGTGGCGCCCTGCGGCGATGACCGCGAACTTGCGCTCCAGCACGCGCCGGCCCTGAAGGTCGAGCAACTCGACTACGAGCTCGCCCTGCGAAGGCGTCACCAGATCCAGCCGAATGTCGCCGCCACGGCGAAGCGGGTTGGGCCAGACCTGCGGTATCGCGAACGTCGCCAGGTTGGCAAGTTGCGGGGCCGTCGCGGTGGGCGGCGACGGAGACGTGTTCAGCATCACCGAAACTCCAGACCCGAGGAATCCGTTCAGCCAGCCACGGCCGTTCGCGACCCCAAGGTCGAGCGTGCCATTGCCATCGACGTCACCCAGGGCGAGCCTGCCGCCAAAGGGACCCGTCTGCAGATCGGCGCGATCCACGAATCCGCCAAAGTGATCGTTGTACCACACGGTGACGGTCGCCATTTCGTTCGCATTACGGTCGCGGGCGTTACTGACGACCAGATCGATGAAGCCATCCGTGTCCACATCCCCGAGCACCAAGCCCGCCGGGAAACTGTTGGCATCACCCACGGCGTACCGTACCGGCGCTGCGAACAGGCCCGTGCCCAGCGAACGCAGGACCACGACGGTCGAGGTTGCGCAATCGAGCAGCACCACGTCCCCACGTCCATCCGTATCAAGGTCGCGAAGCGCGATGTCCGAGAGCAACCCTCCCACGAAGATGCGCGGGCTGGACCGCATGCCGCGGAAGCCGTCGGCGAAGGCCACGCCGAGCGAGTCGGCGCCTGAGATGAAGACCAGATCGTCCAGTGCGTCCATATCCACGTGGCCTACCGCGACGCGATTCACGGGACACCCCCCCCCGACGGCCAGGCTATCGAGGGCGGCGAAACCACCGCCACCCTGGTTCCAGGCAACCCGAAGTCTCGGTGCGCCGGCGTAGAGCAGGTCCACCAGCCCGTCACGGTCGAACTGCCCCGAGAGCGCCTGACTCGCAGTGGGCGAGACAAGGCCGCTCAGGTACTGCGGCGCGCCGAAACTGCCGTCGCCCTGATTGAGCGCGAAGGCCTGACTGGCGATTGGTCCGTCCGCACCGGCGATCGCGACATCGTCCCAGCCGTCGCCGTTGAGATCGGCGACCTCCAGCCCCTCGGGGAACGTGGGCGTCTGGAAACTCTGGCGATACTCGAAGCCGCCGTTGCCCTCACTGCGGTACACGGTCATCTCATTGCCCGAGGCGCTTGCGAACAACACGTCGGCCCGGCCATCGCGATCGAGGTCGGTCAGCGCCACCGACGATGGAGCGCGGGCTTCGAAGGCCGCCGGGAGCATCATCCTCGCCTCGAGGCGCTCGGGCCCGGCACCGAACATGACGTGGGTCTGGAAGTAGTCCCGTCCACCGACGACAACATCCAACAACCCATCGCCATCCATGTCAGCGAGGCCGATCGGCGAGTACATGTCGGCACCTCCCCACAGCCCCGCCTGTTTCAACGTCCCATCCGGGAGTGAGCGCAAAAGCACGAGTGCGCTCTGGGCGTTCAGTCTCATTTCCGCCAGCAGATCACCTCGACCATCCCCATCCTGATCGGCAACGATCGAGTAAGAAGTCAGATCGACCTCGATTCGCGGCGCCAGCACGCCAGGAGCGAAAGTCCCATCCGCGCCGCGCCGCCACACGCCGCAACCGTCATCACGGAAGCACCACAGGTCTGCGCGGCCATCCCCGTCCTGATCGCCCACGGCGGCCACACCCGGGACGATCGACACGATGGGCGCCTGCCAAGTGGCACCCGGCCCTGCGATGAACACCGATACCGAGTCCCGGAATTGATTGGTGGGATGCTGCTGGTCCGAGTAGGCATACAGGTCCAGTCGCCCGTCCGCATTCGCATCCGCCATGCGCAGATCGCTCACGATCTGCGGCATCCACAGTGTCTCTGGAGCCGAGAACCCTCCCCCGGGGCTGCTGCGCGCCACCATCACGAGGCGTCCATCAAAGCGAGATGGAGAAATCAGATCGAGTTGGCCATCATCGTCGAGATCGGCCCAAGCGTGTGAGTTGGAGCGTTTGGCACCGACCGGGAAGGGCATCGCGAAGCCCCGCGCGAAGCCACCATGCCCATCACCGGTGAAGATCTGGAGGGTGTCACCCGTGGAGACCACCAGATCCAGGTGCCCATCGCCATCGCGGTCCATGAAATCAAGCGAGTTGGCGAGCGTCCAATCCGGAATCAAACCGATCGACTGGGGCGGCGAGAACGCGCCGGCGCCCAGCGAACGTGACATCACGAGTGAACTCATGACATAGGCACTGCCGACAAGGTCTGCCCGGCCATCCTCGTCGATGTCGCCCAGCGCCATGGTCTTCAGATTGCCCGTGGGTACCGTCACCGACACCGCGAACGGACGTGCACGGTTGGCATGGGCGGATGGTGCAATGACAAGAGCGAGCGAAAACAGGAGCAGCGCTGCGCCTGCCTTGGCGAGGGCTCGAACACGGGAGATGGACATGTCTTCGAGTTGCACACGCAGTACTCATGCCACGCCCGGGCACGAACTCGACGCGGGGCCCAACCTCCATGTACACAGAGGTTAGGGGCGGGCTGGACATCCCAGATTGCGGAAGGCGTCCAGCCCGGCTTTGAAGGAAGTGTCGTCCCAGCCGACATCAGCGTGTAAGCGCGCAGCAGTAAGGTCAGGCCCAGCGCAGCACTTCGCGAGGCCTGAGCGTCAAGCCGGGTCGCGTTCCTCGCCCCACTGGGCGGGCGCGATCGCCGGGCCGCGTTCGCGTCGGGCGAGCAGCACACGCGGCCGGCCCGAGAGATCGTCGCGCAGCTCGACGCTGCTCCAGTCGTGCGCGCCCTCGAGCCACGAGGCCACCTGAGTGGCCCGCATCTCGGCCAGCTCGAGCGCCAACAGCCCATGCGTCACCAGATGCCGCGCGGCATCCTCGATGATCTCGCGCAACGCGTCGTTGCCGCTCTCGCCACTGTACAGCGCCAGCTCCGGCTCCCAGTCGCGCACATCCGGCGGCAACTCGGCCGCTTCACCCGTTGCGATGTACGGCGGGTTCGAGACGATCACCTCGTAGCGTTCGTCGCTACCCACCGCCTCGAACCAGTGCCCGTGCGAGAACCGCACGCGCTCGCCGAGCCCGCCCGCGGCAGCGTTCACACGCGCGACCGCGAGTGCATCGTCGCTCGCGTCGGTCGCGAACACGCGCGCCCATGGACACTCATGCGCCACACTTAATGCGATCGCACCCGAGCCGGTGCCCAGATCGAGCACTCGCGGCATGGGCCACTGCGCGCGACGCTCGATCAATGCCTCGAGCACGCACTCGACCAACCCTTCGGTCTCGGGGCGAGGGATGAGCACGCGGCGATCGACGATCAGATCGAGCTCACGGAACGCCGCGCGGCCGGTGATGTACTGCACCGGCTCTCCCGCGACTCGCCGACGCGTCCACTCGCGCAAGTGCTGCGCGGCTTGCGGCGTGAGCGCTTCGCCGAGCGAGAGCCGCAATGTTCCGCGTGACACCAGGAGCAGGCGGCTCAGCAGTTCCTCGGCGTCGCTCGCGGGATACCCGAGCGGCTCGAGCACGGCGCGGGCCTCGCGCAGGGCGGCTTCGACAGTGACAGTCATGCGGCCAGCATACGGCGAGCGGACCGCGGCGTATATGCTCCGCGGCCCGCTTGCCGAGACTGGCGTGCGACTCAGTCCGGGTCGATCAGCGCATCCAGGCAACCGGCGATGCACGATGCGGCGGCCACGCCTGCGAACGGCACCGGCGCAACCGTCGCCAGACGCGCGCTCACGCCGCACACGATCATCATGAACACACCGATCCTGTGCTCCTCGGTGGGCGGCTCCTCCTCGGCGCGGGACGGCGCGGCGAGCGAAAACGTGAGACTCAGCACGGTCAACGACCACAGCAGCTTCTTCATGAGTGACTCCCCGCCCAGGTGGGCTTCCTAGTTGGCCTCAGACAGATACAGATGAGAGCAGTCGGCGATGGCGGCACCGCCGGTGACCACGTCATACGCGAGCGCGATCTCGAATGCGCAAGCCAGGTAGCGCAGCAACTTGCGCACCCCAGCTGCGGTTTCGGGTTCGTCGTCGGTGATGGCGTGCGCCGAGGTGACCAGCACCAGTGCGAGCAGGATCGAAGCAGCGAGCGCGGTGCGGCGGGGAATGGTGCGTGGATGCATGATGCGACTCCGCCGGGGGCGGGTGTCTCGGGGGCAGACTCCAGTCCGGCTCAAGGCGCGCGGCCCGCGGCCGGAGGCCGCGAACCTCCCTAGAGCGTGATGCTGTCGGGCACCATGCCGCCCGGCGCGGCGCCGAGCAGAGTGCCGTGCGAATCGAAGCGCATGGTCTCGCCATACATGCCGCGGCCCCAGGTCTCGCGCCAGACCTGCGCCGAATCCCAATAGGCGCCCGCGCCCAGCGCGCCCAGTGCGAGCGAATCGGGGCGCGTGGGTTGATCCACGATCAACACGCCGAGCAACGGCCGCGTGGAACGTGACGCGATTCGTTCACGCAGCCACGCGAGATGCTGCTGACAGTGCGGACACTGGAGGTTGACCGCCACCACCCAGCGTTCGGCATCGGAGGGTGGCGCGAGTTGCGGCGCGAGCAACTGCGCGAATTGCGCCGGCTCCCAGCGTGGGGTGGCGACCACCTTGGATCGTTCGCGCCACCACCACGCCCCCAATGCCACGAGCAGCACCACCGCCAGCACGATGGCCGCTGCGTTCAGGCGCTGCATGAATGTTCCGTCGCTCATGGGGATCCCTCACAGTCCGAAGCTGCGGCCGCGCAGTAGATCGGCAGTCCACCACAACGCCAGCCGTGAGCCAAGCCAGCCGGCCAGCACCATCGCGCTCGCCTGCACGTGGCTGGCACCACTGCCGCGGGCCTGCACGTGGGCTGTGAGCGCAAGACGCATGAGCGCGATGACACCGAACGCGCCGAAGGCACGGTCCAAGCCGGTGATCGCGATGCCACCGGGCCAGAGAGCGCGCGCGCCCACGAGCCACGCAAAGGACGGCGCGTCCTGCCTCTGCAACAGGTACAGCGCGAACGCCTCGAATGACGAGATCACGAACAGCACCGCCGCAGTGCGCAGCCATGGCAGCGTGCGGCCCGTGGCGCGCCAGAGGCGTGCGTACAGGAACGCCTCGAGCGCCGAGAACGCCAGTTGAGTGGATACGCCACAGGCGGCGGCCAGCCGAGGCGTCACACGCAGCGGCACGAGGCCGGGCGAGTGGGTGAGTTGTGCGACGAGCGTGTCGTGCCACATGAGCGCCACCGCGCAGACGAATATCGCGAGCGGCCAGGCATGCGCGGACTCGATCTCGCGTGGGCGAGGCAATGTGCGGGCGAGCATGGGACCTCCGATCCGCGCGGGGGCGCTACTGAAGCACCATGCAGCGCGTGTGCCACGCCGTCGGCGCGCATGCCATGCCCCAAATGCGCATCGGGCGGCGTTCCTTTGGGGAACTCCGCCCGATCATGCGATCTCGAGACTGTCGCCGCCGGCGACGAAGCGTCACCGGCGCGCGCAGTTCAGCGCGTCACTGACCCGCCATCGCTGCCAGTCGCTCGGCCACGTCGGCCTCGTTCAGGGCGTCGGTCATCTTGAACAGGTCGCCTTCCATGAACATCGGCAGCGAGTGCAGCGTGAGGTTGATGCGATGGTCCGTCACGCGGCTCTGCGGGAAGTTGTACGTGCGGATCTTGGCGCTGCGGTCGCCGCTGGAGACCTGGCTCTTGCGCGCCGCTGACTGCTTGGCCTGCTGTTCCTGCAACTTGAGATCGTACAGCCGCGCGCGCAGCACCTTCATGGCCTTCGCGCGATTCTTGATCTGCGAGCGTTCGTCCTGACACGTGACGACGAGTCCGGTGGGCAGGTGCGTGATGCGCACGGCCGAGTCGGTCGTGTTGACGCCCTGACCACCCGGGCCACCCGCGCGATAAACGTCCACGCGCAGATCCTTCTCGCTCACCTCGACGTCGACTTCTTCGACCTCGGGCAGCGCCACCACGGTGGCGGCCGACGTGTGGATGCGGCCCGACGCCTCGGTGGCGGGTACCCGTTGAACACGGTGCACACCGGACTCGAACTTCATCTCGCGGTACACATTTTCGCCCTCGAGCATGAAGATGATCTCTTTGTAGCCGCCGACTTCGGATTCCGACAGCGACATCACCTCGGACTTCCATCCGCGGCGCTCGGCGAAGCGCGAGTACATGCGGAACAGCTCGGCCGCGAACAACGACGCCTCGTCGCCACCCGTGCCTGCCCGGACTTCCACGATCACGTTCTTGTCGTCATCGGGGTCCCGAGGCAATAGCATCTTGCGCAGCTCGGCGGCCAGCTGGGCCTCGCGCTCGCGAAGCTCTGGGAGCTCGGCCTCGGCCAGTTCGGTCAGGTCGGCGTCGCCCGAAGCGATCGCCGCCTCGTCGTCGACGATGTTCGTCTCGACCCGGCGGTACTCGGAGAGCAGTTTCATGGTGGACTCGAGCCGCGCGCGTTCCTTGGAGAGGTCGCGCAGCTTGCGCGTGTCGCTCACCACCGCCGGATCCGACAGCAGAACGTCGAGTTCCTTGAATCGCTCCTCGAGCTTGCGGAGCGCCTCGATCATGTGGGTTTCCATCATTGGATGAAACTCATCTCCTTCATGCCGCCGGCCCGCTGCATTTGAATCACGGTGGGGTCGTCCTTCACCAGCGCCAACGAAGCGATCGCCACGGCACACATCTCAAGATCGGGCTCGCGCGTGGTGAGCCGCTGGAACTGCAGGCCCGGCCACACCAGCGCCTTCACGATCGGCTGGTCGATGTACTTACCCGAGAGCCGGATGAACTCGAACGCAATCCCCGCGATCAACGGCATGCAGGCGATGCGTAACAGGTGCTGTCCAATATTGGCGGGCTTCCCGATGAACGTGAACAGCACGATGCTGATCACCACCACCAGGAACAGGAACGACGTGCCGCAGCGCGGGTGCAGGCGCGAGAAGCTCTGCACGCTCTCGGGCGTCATCGGCGCGTTGGCTTCGAGTGCGTGGATGGCTTTGTGTTCAGCGCCATGGAAACCCAGCACGCGCGCCATGTCCTTCCACTGGCTGATGAGCGTGAGGTAGAGCACGAACGCGAGCAGGCGGAACGCGCCATCGACCAGCCCGAAACCGATGCGATCGTGAAACCCGAGCCAACCCGTGAGCTTGGCCGGCAGCACCACGAACAGCAGCACGCCGAGACCCATGGAGATCGCCACGGTCGCTGCCTGCGCCACGCCGTACATCGCGCTCGGCTTGGCGCCTTCCTTGGGCGCTTCCTCGCGCGAGGCCTCGTCGGCGCTGAAGTTGAGCGCGGTGATACCGAGGAACATGGTCTCGAACAGTGACACAGCGCCTCGCACCACCGGCCAGCCCAGCGGCTTCACGCGGCGCGTGATGCTCTCGAAGCCGCGCTCCATGGAACCGAGTGTGCCGTCGGGACGACGCACCACCACGGCCACCTTTGAGGGCGAACGCATCATGACGCCCTCGATCACCGCCTGACCACCGACGGGCAGGAATGGCATGGAGCCTCCGGGGGAAAAGACCAAAGCTCCCGTGCAGGCGCGGGTGCGCGCTGCAACGGGAGCTTGGAAGGTGACGCTAACCGTTCGAAGCTTCGGTCTCGGCCGCAGCCTTGGCGGCATCGCTCTTGGCGTACCGCTTATTGAAGCGATCCACACGGCCAGCCTTGTCCATCAACTTCTGCTTGCCGGTGAAGAACGGGTGACAGCTCGCGCACACATCAAGATGGATCTTGCCATCGTTGCTGTGCGGCTTGAGCGTGGTGCGCGATTCGAACTCGGTCGAACAACCATAGCAGTGGAACACTTTGGTCTCGTAGACCGGATGGATTCCTGCCTTCATCTGGGTGCATCTCCGCCACGGCGGCGTTCCCCGGATCCGGGCCGTGCCCAAAGGGTTCACGGACTGCGGATGGTTCCGAGCGCTCCGCCTGAGTATGGGTGTGAGCCGGGGAGTATGCCGCAGCGGTGGAGTGGGTGTCCAATACGGGGGCCAGCGTGTTGTCGGGCTTGATGATAGCTTCAATCGGCGGCACGGATCGCTCGCCGTGCATTCGTCACGGGCCAAGGTAGACTGCGGCAGCCACGAACGGCCGTGTCCATCCAGAAGGAGCCCCCGATGCCCATCGACGTCACCGCCTGCGGAACACCCGAAGAGCAGCTCTCGGCCCTGGCGCCGGTCTTCCACTACTTCGGGATGACGCCCGCCACGCAGGAAGGCACACGCTTCCTGCCGTTCATCGAGCCCTCGCGTTCGTTCGCCGCGCGCGAGAACGGCACAACGGTCGCCGGTAGTGCGTCGTTCCCATTCGAGATGACGGTGCCCGGCGGCACGGTGCGTTGCTCAGGCCTGACGGTGGTGGGCGTGATGCCGACACACCGACGTCGCGGGGTGCTGCGCTCGATGATGCGCGCTCAACTGGATGACACGCGCCGACGCGGCGAGCCGATCGCGGCGCTGTGGGCGTCCGAGGACGGCATCTACGGCCAGTTCGGCTACGGCATCGCCTCCTTCAGCGGCGACATCGAGCTGTCCAAGTCGATGACTGCATTCGCGCAGCCGTTCGAGCCGCGCGGCGAGTTCAGCATCCTTTCCGAAGCCGAGGCGCTCGGTCCCTTGTCGCAGGCGTACGAGCGCATTCGCCTGGCGCAGCCCGGCATGATCCTGCGCAGCGACGAATGGTGGCAGAAGCGCCGGCTCGCCGACCCCGAGAACAAGCGTGCCGGTTCTGGAGAACTCAATCGCGTGGTGCTGTCGCTCGACGGACAGCCCGCAGGCTACGCGCTCTATCGACTCAACCAGAAGTTCGACTCGGGCTCGACGTCCGGCTATGTGCAGGTGATCGAAGCCATGGGCGCTGGACCTGAGGCCACGCGCGAACTGTGGCACTTCCTGTTCTCGATCGACTGGGTCGCGAGCATCAAGGCCATGCTGCTGCCCGTGGACCATCCGTTGTTCTTCCTGCTCAAGCGCCCTCGCGAGATGAAGTACCACATGCACGATGGACTGTGGGTGCGACTCGTGGACCTGCCGGCCGCGCTCGAAGCGCGGACGCTCGGCGATGCCGCGCCCGTGGTGGTAGAAGTCACGGACGCATTCTGCAAGTGGAACGCGGGCCGCTGGCAGCTGAGCGCCAAAGGCGCCGAACGCAGCACTGCCGATGCAGAACTCGCATGCGACATCACCGCGTTGGGCTCGGTGTACCTGGGCGGATTCTCGTTCAAGCGTCTGGTGCAGGCGGGGCGGGTGAGTGAACTGCGCGAGGGAGCAGCGGCGCGCGCGGATCTGCTCTTCCCCACCGACCGCGCGCCGTGGTGCCCGGAAATATTCTGAGCGCTCAGGCGGGATCCCGTTCTGCATCCTTCCGCGCAAGACCCAGCGGATCGATGACTCCCAACTCCTGCACCCGGCGCGCTCGCCGATGCTCGAGCACCTTGGCCGCCAGCTCCTCCCCCAGCACGAACTCGCCCACGTCGATTGGGCGAGTCTAACTTAGCGGCTGGATCGTCCGAAATCCCTGACGGAGGTCGCGCGCATCGACTGCAGCACCGCGTAGCCCAGCAGCAGCACGCCACCGTAGAGCAGCGTCACGGCCCACGTGCGCGGGTGCTCCCAGGGCTGGAGGAAGCGCTCGGCGACCATCACGAACGTGCCCCACGGTTCGTGGAGCACGTCCCAGCTGTTCAAGCGGCGGAAGCGCCCGAGATAGATGCCGAAACCGCACAGGAACAGCGCGGTGCTCGAGACCGAGACCGCGGCGACAGTGCCGAAGCGACGCGCGATGAGTTCCTCGATGTCGAACAGTGAGCGGTACGCCATTGCCAGGCCCGTACCCGCGAAGCTCAGGAGCAGCAGGCTGTCGAACCACACCGGGACCGCCGGCTTCGGGTACAGATGAATGAAGTCGGTGAGGATATACGGCGCATTCGGCAGGAACAGCAGCCACAGGGCTGCCATCAGCCCGCGCAAGAGGATCGGCGCACGCAACGTATCGAGACCGCGAAGCACCGTCGTCGCCGCAAGCGGAACAGCCGCAAGGAACAGGTTCCATGCGAGGAACCCGAAACTGACCCGACCACTCCACGCCACGCGTGCCACCAACATCGCGGCGCACCAACAGCCGAGCAGCGCGTAGGGAACGAGGCGCTCCAGTTCACGAGGCGGCAGGACGTCGCGCATGGGGGAAGCCTCCGGGATGGAACAAAGCCCCACGCGGCAGCGCGCCGCGCGGGGCTGCATGTCCTTCATACGCGCCAAGCATCTGCGCGGTTCCCGTCAGTGCCGTGCATGGGCCGTGCGGACCATCAACGATCGGTGTGATTCACTCCGCTCAGCGGACCTTCACCAGCTTCTGCTGCCGGAGCGTGCGATCCGCGGAGAGCCGCACGAAATACAGCCCCGCAGCCGCGGGGCGTCCCTGGGCATCCCGTCCGTCCCAGTCGGCCTGGTTCGCCCCAGCGGTTTGGGGGCCACGCGCCAAGCGCCGCACCAGCGCTCCGGAGAGGTCATACAGTGCCAACTCCACATTCATCGCGCGAGGGAGCGTGAACCGAACCTTCGCATCCTTCAGCGTGGGATTGGGCTCGATCACCAGTGTGGTGCTGGCGATGTCGTCCGCGCTGGCGACATCCGTCGGCGCGAGCACGATCACCTCGCCGCGCATCCCTCCAGCGCCCGTACCATGAAACGCGCACTGGTAGTGGAACGTGCCCGCCGCATTGAACTGGAACGTGTAGAAGGTGCCCGTGCCATTCGCAAAGCCACCCGGTACGGGCACGTCACTGGTCGGGCCAGTCACCTGCCGTAGGGGATGGAATGAGAAGCTGCCAGACCAGGACACGCTCTCCCCGACATTGATCGTGACGGTGGTGGGGTTGTACCGGCAGCAGACGAACGTGACCGCCGCGTCGCCAGCAGTAGCGAGAGCACCGTCTGGTGCAGTTGACGTGGAAGCCGTGGCGGAAGCCGTTTCATGATGGTGATGGTCAGGGACAGCGACCGACTGCGCGAAACTCGTTCGCGCACAGAGCACAACGAGCAGCACCGCCGTGAATGTCAGGGATGCCGCTGGCTCAGGTGACCGGGATGACCAAAGCATGATTCCTCCGCGTCAGGCGTGATCCTGTCCGCGAGAATCATATCACCCGGTCGTCAATGTGCGAGCCGAATCACCCGCGCCGTCACGACCGCTCCACCCGCTTCGAGCCGCGCCAGATACATCCCCGGCGAGACCGCCATGCCCCGTGCGTCACGCCCGTCCCACTGGAACGAGTGGGAGCCCGCCGGCAGTGTGGCATCGCTCATCGTGGCCACACGGGCACCGCGTAGATCGTAGAGCACGAGCCGCACGCGACCCGCGGCCGGCAGCGCGCACGCGAGCGTGACGGGTCCGCGCGAAGGATTCGGGCCGGCGGTGAGCGCGAGCCGTGGGGCGGCTGGCGCGCCGGGCGTGTCGGTGGTCCAACCCGGGTTGCGCACGAAACCCAGCGCGGTCAGCGCGCCGAGCACTTCGGGGTTGTTCATGAAATGGTTCCACAGCAGCGCCGTGCGGCCGTTCTCGATCATCACGGCGATCGGGCCTTGATCGATCGAGATGTACCCGCCCGCGTACCAATTGCTCGCGCCGGGATTCCATGCGTCCTTGGGACCGAATACGCCCCATAGCCGCTGTCCGTAGATGTTGTACATCGCGCGCATCGCCGCCATGGATTCGGTGGGCGTGAACGGATACGACGACAGCGCAGCGGTCGGCGAGAGCGTGCCATTGTCGTTGAGGAACGGCTCGTGCGCGCTGTAACCGTTCGGCTCATCCGAGGCGGTCAGTCCCCAGATGTCGCCGCCGTAGCCCACGCGCGCCTGCGGGTTCGCCTGGCAGTACGCGCGATTGATCAACGTGTGCGCGCGCGCCTGCTGGAAGTAGTCCGCGTAGCTGTCGGGGCCGTAGTGCGGGTCGAACCCCATGGTGGTGTACTGCTCGAAGAACAGCGGCCCGCCATACGCCGGACCCAGCGGCAGCACATTGCCGTAGTAAGTTGCGCCGTTGACCATGGCCCCATTGCGAGCCCAACCGGTGTGATACAGGCTCGTCGCGATCGGGTGCGTGGGTGATGCCTTGGCGAGCAGGTACGTGATCAGCGCCTCATTCCAACCCTGCACGATGGCGCCCACGCTGAAGCCCGTGGTCGGCGAGCGGTGCCACGTGATCGCGGTGCCGCCGCTCTGCACGAACGCGTCCCACTGGCAGGCATTCCACATGGTGGTGATGTCGTTGCGGAGCGCAGTCTCGGATGCATCGTCGGCGCTGAAGTAGCTGCGCGCCGCGAGCAGGCCCATGAACAGATAGCTGGTCTCGACCAGATCGCGTGTGTCGTCGGTGGGCCCGAGGAACCCGATCGGCTGGCCCGTGGTGCCGTTGATCCAGTGCGGGAAGGCGCCCAGATACTGCGGCACCTGCGTGCGCAGGAACGTGACGATCTTCTGCACGCGCGCACGGGCATCGTTGCGCGAGACGAAGCCGCGGTCGGCCGCCATGATCATGGCCATCACGCCCATGCCCGTGCCGCCCGAGGTACAGACCTCGCCCGAAGTGGTGCGCTCGCGCGAGAGGCCCGAGACCGGATGGCCGTGGTCCCAGAAGAAGCGGAACGCGGACTCCTGCGTGCGGTCGAGGAACTCGGCATCGGTGAGCGAGCGGGTGGTGATCTGTGCGGAGTCGCTCGGGGCCGAGGTGAGCAGCCCCATGTCGGCAGCGGTCACGCGGTAGCGCGCAGTGACGCCCGTCGCGCCGAGCCAATCGGTCGCACCGCCCTCTTCGGCCGGCGCAATGGCGACGGTCGTCCAGCCACTGCCGGTGTTGCGCTGGATCCGCACCATATCGATATCGGGATTGGTCGGCGCGTCCCAGTTGATCTCGGCATGCTTCTCGTGCTCACGCGCCCGGAAACCCAACGGGATCGGCGGCGCGGTCGCATCGGTATCCACGAAACGGATCTCATCAACGTTGAGCGTGCGCGTGCCACTGGTGAGACCGAGTTGCGCGCCGAAGAACACGAGCTTCAAAGCGTTCAGGTCCATGCTGCCGGCGTTGGCCTGGAACCAGCTCATCGGGATCGCGACACGCGTCCACGTGGTCGCCGGGAGCGAGGCGAGCGCGAGGCTCAGCGCAAAGCGTGACGTGCGACGATTCGAGCTGTCCTCGAAGAACACCGAGGGCAACTGCGCGCCGGTCGTCGCCGTTGTGGCGCGCACGAAGAACACCAGCGAGTCGAGGGTCGCGACCGAGACCGGCTGGAAACCCGGCGTGGCGGCACCCACTGCCCAATCACCCGAGGTCCCGCTCGAGTAGAGCAGTCGAATGGAGTTGCGGCCGAGGTAGTAGATGGCCGTATCGATCGGCGCTTTGGCGTTGATCGCGAGGCTGACGAACCCGGGCGAGGTGCGATAGCCGTAGGACAGGTCCATCGACAGCGGCGTGATGCTGTCGGCGAACAACCGGAACCCGCCGGCCGAGGCGGGCGGAGCGAAAGCGGCGAGCGCGAGCAGTGCTGCAAGGATGCGAGTGCGGGTTGTCATGGGGGGAATGGTAGGCCCCCCTCTCCCCCCAATGCAAACGGTTACATCTGGCGAATCCGCAACCCTCAGGGGCGCATCGCGAGCAGCTTCCAGGCCGCCGCGGGGCGCGCGAACCCGGACTGTCCTAGTCTCCCGGCATGGCAATCGCCCCGGAATCGCACGCCATCCCCCCCGACCGCCGCCGCCGCGTGCGCATCGCGTGGATCGTGGCGCTTGCCGCCGATGCCGTGCAGTGGGTGGCGATGCCGCTGTTCATGGGCGGTGGCGCCTCACCTTTTGATCTCGCGCTCGAGGCAGTGGTGAGTCTGGTTCTGTTCCGACTGCTCGGCTGGCATCCCGCGCTCCTGCCAGCGCTGCTCAGCGAGCTGCTGCCGGGCGTTGATCTGGTGCCCGCGTGGACGATCGCAGTCTTCATCGCCACGCGGGCACGGCCCGCACTAAGGCAGCCGGACGACCCGCCGGGTGGATGAGTAGCCGGGAGTCGAGAGCCGCACGAAGTAGACTCCCGCTGACAGCGAGTGCCCGTCGCTGCCCCGTTCCTCATATTGGATCCGATGGCGCCCAGCGGCCCGGTGGCCGCTCGCAAGCGTTGCCACACGTGCACCCGCCAGATCGAACAGCTCCAGCGCCACCTCTCCCTCGGCGGCCAAGTCGAACCCCACCGTGGTCGTCGTACGGAATGGATTCGGCGTCACGAAGTGCAACCGGTTCGTGGTGATTCCCGCGTCGTCCTCGACCGCAACGAGTGTCGGAGTGATCTCGAGCGTGTAGTTCGCGGCGTAGCCCAGATCGGGACGCGCCACCTTCCACACGGGGAACGCGAAAGTCCCCGCTGTGGTCGCCGTGAAAATGAACTCTTCATCGAGGCCGCCGCCGCTACCCCAGCTGGCCTCGAGCGCGTCGCTCTTGCTCTGCACGCCTGGCGAGGGGGCATGCACCGATACGCCCAGATTCACGCCCGCGGTGTTGACCAGCAGTCGCACGTGATAGTTGCCGGGCGTCAATGCGACCTCGTGCAGATCGAGTGTGTGATTCGCGGCCAGCGTCCGCGGCCCGATCGTCCCGACGGGTTGGATCAGCGCACGCTTGAACTCGACGCTCGGACTCTGTTGCACACCGTCCACGTTCACGACACCCACATCGTAGACGGGCGCTTGCGGGCCGGAAGTGTCATAGAGCAGATACTCGGACTCCTGCGTGCTCCACGCCGAGACCGCGAGCGCGGCCTGGAAGCCGGCCTTCGTGCCGGCGGCGGGTGCGTGGAACTGGAGATCCAGATCGTTGCCCAGCCCGGGCATCAGCGCCACATCGGCCCAGCGGGCACCGCCCGGTGCGAACGCGGGCGTGCGGAAGCCCAGTGAGTTGAAGAACAGCGGCTCGTCCGCACGCATCTCGTCCCAGCCTGCGGAACGCGGGGCAACCGGCCCCCCCACGATCGGCGTGTTCTGAGGCAACACCCATGGCGACCACACCCACTGCTCGCCCCAGATATTGTCCGCCTCGTCGAGCTCCTGATACTGGTTCATATGATCGAGCGCGACACTCAGACTATGGCGCCCGCCGGTGACGAACACGGGCGAGACGCCATGGTGCATGAACCCCGTCAACAGGGTCATCTTCGGCAGCGTGCTGGTGAACAGTGGCCCGCCATCCAACCGCACCTGGTAGCCCGCTCCGACCGGCGAGTTGACTGGGCTGCTGTTGGCGGCGCGCAGATTGAGATACGTGCTGAAGCTCTGCCCGAGCAGTGTATCCGGCGCCGGAACCGAGCCATCGGTGCCATCCGCGGCTGGGCGGGGCACCAGTCCGGAGTGCCACCCAGTGGTCGTGGCGACCAAAGGGTTGGGCGGCGTTGCCTCGATCTCCAACACGACATTCCGTGACCCGCGGCCGGACGCCGGATCGCGCACGATCATCACCGCGCACGATCCTGCGAAGTCCAGGTCGAACAGGATGCGAACCCGACCGTTCGAGTCGCAGGGCTGCAGCGTGATGCCGCCACCCGAGAGTCCGCCGCTGGAGAAGTTGTAGTCGAGGAATGCGACCGAGAAGGGTCCATCCGCTGGGTCGCCAGTGACGACAACGCTGCCTTTGACCTTCGAGGCGATCGCCACCGAACGCAGAATCACGTAGTCGCTGTCGGGCCACGCGACCACCACGGAATCGCCGTAGTTGATGGAGGTGCTGGGCGTATGGCGGATGACGTAGGGGGCGATGTCGGCCTGGCTGCTGGTCACGCCCAGATCCCACGAGGGCTGCGGCAGGACGTTCTTGTTGACCAACACCAGATCCAGCTCGCCCGGACCTCGCATCGAGTACCCGCGCTTGGCCGCGAAGCCGGTATCCGGGCTCGTCGTGGTGAAGTGGAGGTTGAGGTCGTAGTCGGTGGTGTCGTCCACGCCGGCGATCCATGCGGCGTTCCACAGGCCGGAAGTGGTCATGCGCAGGCCATCGCAGTTCGCGAAGAACGGCGAACCATCCTGCACCAACTGCCATCCCTCACTCACGCCCGGAGGAGCGCTGCGCTGCAGCGGCGTGTTCGCGGTGAGTGTGAGCGGTTGGAACACCCACGGATGCGACCATACGTTGTCGAACTCGTTCGACTCCGGCCACTCGGCGTGTCGATCCAGGTACATCCCGATCAGGTGCCGGCCTCCACGCACAGTGACGGGCCCGCGGTTGATCCGCGTGATCACCTGCCCGGGATTGGGTGCCGCCGACGAGGTGGAGGTGTTGCAGGAGTTATCCACGCAGAAGGAGTGCCTCGCGGCGAAAAGGGGAACGGTCTGGCCATCGTTCATGAACGCAGCGTTCAAGTACGTGGTTGGGCTGTCGCCGATCAGCGACGTGGGATTCGGCACGCTCGTAGTCGTGGCGGTGTTGTCGGGCCGCGGCACCACGGGCCGGGCCCACCCGGCCGGCTGGGTGAACGCCAGGTTCTGCGGAGCGGGCGCCACGATCACGTACGGCCCGGCCATCACATAGTTCGACACGCGACCCGCCCGGTCACGCGAACGGATGCCGAGCATGTACGTGCCAGGCGGTAGGTATCCCGTTCCCGCGAGCGTACTCAGCGTGAGGTTGAACACCACATCGGGGGACGAGGGGTAGTCGATCAGGAGATCGTAGCCCGCGACACCGGACCAATCGTCCGTGGAACCCGTCCACGTCAGGACGACCTGGGCGGTCAGCGAGGCCACTCCGGGAGTGTGACTCGTCGAAACCAGATTCGTCGGCGTGGTCGGCAGCGCTTGGTCGATCTGCATGCGATTGTTGAGCGCGACCTTCCAGAGGTCGGAGGTGTACTGGGGAAAGCGCGCTCGGAATGCATTCATGAAGCCAAGCGGGGTCGTGGGCTCCGCAATGTCCGCGACCTCGAAGATCTCCTCGGTTCCGAGCGTGAGCACGTCGGACTGGCCGAAGCTGTTCGGGTCCGTCTCGTTCGCGCCGTCCCAGATGTCCTGCAGGATGGCCCCGATGAAACCCTCGGTGACGAACGGATCGCTGAAGCCCGGTGGGTTCGTACAGGTGTCCACCTTCTCCTGATCGCGCGTGTGCTGCGGTGCAACGCCGTAGGTGCCGAGATAGGAGGACGTCTGCACGAAGGAGATCCAGTTGGGCCACCCCTCGTTGTAGGCATCCTGGTCCGTCTCGGGGCACCAGATGCAATGCCCACAGCTGCCCGTATC
>Ga0163144_10000788_pt1 | contig 74955 bp, 65 predicted proteins | sample OliLak19BULKMAT1_FD_123175 | JGI IMG/M metagenome (GOLD analysis project Ga0163144, IMG submission 123175) | Freshwater microbial mat bacterial communities from Lake Vanda, McMurdo Dry Valleys, Antarctica - Oligotrophic Lake LV.19.BULKMAT1 | ecosystem: Environmental > Aquatic > Freshwater >... | reverse complement strand
GCGTCAATGCCCACAATATTGGCGAAATCGCTGCCGCCGGCGCCGACACCTTCGTCGCCGGCTCGGCCATCTTCAACGCTCCTGATTACGCCGACGTGATCAGCCGCATGCGCGCCGCGGTGGCCGCCGCGTAGGAGCGATGGCAATCGCGACTGCCATTGATCGCATCCCGCACCCAAAGGCCTCGCCATGATCCAACGCACCGCCGACCTCTGCGATCAACACGGCGACACCGTCCACGTCATCGAGGAAACCTTCGTCAACCTTGGCGGCAACCTGCGTTTCTCCGGCCGCATCAGCACCCTGCTCGCCTTCGAGGACAACGGCCGGGTGCGCGAGGCGCTGTCGGAAGCAGGCAATGGCCGCGTGCTGGTGGTTGATGGCGGCGGCTCCCGGCGTCGCGCCTTGCTCGGCGACCAGCTGGCGGAAATGGCGGTGAAAAACGCATGGGCCGGGCTGGTGATCTTCGGCTGCATCCGCGACAGCGCCGCCATCGCCGCAATGCCGCTGGGCGTAAAAGCCATCGGCACCTGCCCGCGCAAGACCGAAAAGCTCGGACAGGGCCTGCGCGATGTGCCTGTGCGCATCGGGGGCGTGGACATCCGCCCAGGCGAATGGCTGTATGCCGACGAGGATGGCGCGCTCGTCAGCGCCACGGAATTGCCTTAGGGACGGCATGGCTTATTCCGCCCCGGAACCCAGCCCGTGGGGCGCGCCGGGCGGCGACCGTTACCGCGTGGTTTAGCCGCAACGCCTTGCCGTTATACTCGGCGAACGCATCGCTCCGGATTCCTGGCCCGTGATTCGTACTGCCAATCGCCATAGTTGCTTGAACCCAGGCGAACGCCTTTGCGGCAGGGACAGCGTGCGCGGCAACGTGCCGGGCGTGCTGCTGGCGCGCCTGCGTGCTGATCAACAGCGACCGCAGGCGAGGAGTCGGGGGCAATGACCGCTGGTGACAGCGGTCTGACGCTTGAAAAACTGCAGCGGGTGCTGGCAGTGACCCGCAAGCTCGCTGCGCCTTTCGACCTGGATGGCATCCTGACCGAGGTGGTGGCGGCGGCCAAGGATTTGCTCAACGCCGAAGGTGCCACGGTCTGGCAGTTCCATGAGGAAAGCGCCGAGCTCGTGCTGCGTGTCGCCAGCGGACTGCGGGCCATCCACATTTCTTCAGATAGAGGCATCGTCGGCGAATGCGTGCGCACGCGTGCGCTGATCAACGTCAACGATTGTCATGGCGATCCGCGCTTCAATCCCGACATGGATCGGATCAGCGGTTATCACACCCGCTGCATGTTGACCTTGCCCTTGGTCGGCTACGACCAGCGGCTGGTCGGGGTGCTGCAGGTGGTCAATCGTCGAGATGGCGTATTCGATCAAGCCGACGAAGTGCTCGCCGAAACGTTGGCAGCCCAATGCGCGGTGGCGTTGCAACGCATGCAGATGACCGAGCGCCTGCTCGGTGCCGAGAAGCTGCGGCAGGAGATCGCGGTGGCGCGCGAGGTGCAGATGGGGACACTGCCCAAGGCAGCGCCGCTTGTGGCCGGCTACGACCTCGCCGGTTTTTTTCGGCCAACCGACGATACCGGTGGTGACACTTACGACTTTGTGCCGACCGGCGACGGCCGGGTGTTCCTGCTCATGGGTGATGCCACCGGGCATGGCATAGGTCCGGCGTTGTCGGCCATCCAGGTGCGGGCGATGTTGCGCTTGGCGCAACGACTGGGAGCGGGCCTCGATGACATATTCCGGCATATCAACAATCAATTGGTGACCGACCTGCCAGAGGATCGTTTCGTGACCGCCTTCCTGGGCGAACTCGATCCAGTCGACCATTGCCTGCGCTATCACTCCGGCGGACAGGGACCGCTGCTGCACTTTCGCGCCGTGGATGGCAGCTGCCAATTCCATCCGCCCACCACGTTTCCGATGGGCGCCTTGCCGCTGTCATCCATGAAGGTGCCGGTACAGTTGCCGCTGGCGCCGGGCGACGTGTTTGCCCTGCTTTCCGACGGCGTTTACGAATTCCACGATGCCCAGGGACGGCAGTTTGGCGAGCAGGGTGTCGTCGATGTGCTGCGCAGCCACCATGATCGCCCGATGCCGGAACTGCTTGCGCGCCTTTTGGCGGCGCTGGATGCGTTCGGTGCCGGCGCGCCACAGCTGGACGATGTCACCGTGGTGCTGATCCGCCGGCTGTCGAATGGCAATGAGACTCCCGGCTGGAGCGTTCGCCGCTCGTTTGCGCGCAGCTTCGACTCGCTGGCGGCGATCTTCACCTTCATCGGCGAGGCCTTGGCCGCCGATGCTGCCAGCGCCCTGGAACGACATGCCTTCGAATTCACTGTCGAGGAATTGTTCACCAACATGGTGAAGTACAACGCGAGCAGCGATGCACACATCGAGCTTGAGCTCGAGGGCAGCGCCACGGAATTGATCGGACGCATATGCGACCTCGACAGCGAGCCCTTCGATGTCACCGCCGCGCCTGATGCCGATGTCGGCCAGGCGGCGGAATTTCGCCGACCGGGCGGACTGGGACTGCACCTGATCCGCCGTCTGGTGGATTGCATCGAGTACGACTACTCTGGCCGTCGGAGCCTGATAACGTTCCGGAAAAAGCGGGGGACAGGGTGATGTTCGAGATCGACTATGGCGATCAGGGGCTGATCGTTTTTTCCGGACGCCTGGATGCAGCACAGTGCGGCAAGGCGCAGGCTTTCCTTGATGCGGCGGCGGCGGCGCCGCGCGAGTTCGACTTCGGCCGCCTGGAGTACATCTCGAGCGCCGGGCTGGGCGTGTTGCTCAAGGCGCACAAGCGCTTGATGGACGCCGGCGGACGGCTCCGGCTGATCAATGTCAGCAACCATATCCACGACATCTTCCGCTACTCGGGGTTCGACCAACTCTTCGATGTCGAACGCCGGCCGGACTGATGTCGACACCGGTCCAACCTTTTGTGCCGGCGACGGTATACATGACTGAGGATTCGGATGCCGCCATGGTCGCGCAATGCCGGGCCGGTGACCGCCGGGCATTTGAGCGGCTGTTGGCGCGCTACGAACGGCAGATATTCAACGTCGCATACCGGATGTTGCACCATCGAGAGGATGCCATCGACGTGACCCAGACCGTGTTCCTGAAAGTTTACGAACACCTCGATCGTTACGATCCGGCGCAGCGCTTCTTCAGCTGGATTTACCGGATCGCGGTCAATGAGTCTGTGGATGCCTTGAACGGTCGCCAGCGCACGATTTCGGCGCTGGATGAGGAGGCGGTGGCAGCAGATCACGAGAGACCTGATGAAGCCGCCGAACAGCGGCAGCTGGACGCCGGCATGCAGAGCGCATTGATGGCGATCAAGGTCGAATACCGCACGCTGATCGTGCTCAAGCATTTGCAGGAATGCAGCTACGAAGAAATTGCCTCGATTCTGGAATGCCCGGTCAAGACGGTGAAATCACGTTTGTTCACGGCGCGCCAGGCCCTGCGCGATCTGCTGGCCAGCCGGGGATGGGCCTGAGATGGTCGATCAGCGCACGATCGAATTGATCCATGCCGAAATCGATGGTGAGCTCGATGCGCAGGGACTTGCCGAGCTCGAGCAGCGGCTGCAGGTGTCGGCACGGGCGCGAGAATTGCAGCTCGAGCTACGCAAGATCAGCCAGGCGCTCGATCGCATGTCTGCCGTGCCGGTCCCGGCCGGGCTTCGGCAACGGGTGCTGGACAGCGGCACCGCCCACCCTTTGAAGCTGCGGGCGCGGCGACCCCGGGGTCGCCGCCTGGCGCTGGCGCTCGCGGCCGGCATCGTCTTCGCTGCCGTCACCTTCGTTTTGCTGGAAACCCCGTCGTCTGCACTACGGACCGGGCAGCTGGCCGCCACCATGGTGCCGCCAGCGCAGGGTGTCCCGGCGCCGGCGCTGATCGAACGCCGCTTGTCCGGTCCAACTCTCGATGGCGTTGTCGCCTTGCATCCGTCCGGCGGCAATTGGCAGCTGTCATTCGACCTTCGTTCTGCGGAGCCGGTGATCGTGACTTTGGCCTATGACGCCACCTTGGTGCGTTTGAACGCAAGAGGGCAGGCGGAATCCGGAGCCGGCATTTTTACCGTTGCGCCAGGCAGCATCGGGTTTGTCAGCATCGGTTCGCAACACAGGGTTTTCGAGATCGAGGGTGATCGCGGCGGAGCGCTGCAGGTGCGCCTGGAAGCTTCCGGACAAGTGCTGCAGGACCTGCAGCTCGACATCCCGGACGGTGTTGGCGAACCTTGAGGACCAACCTTTTTCCTGCTGGCCGGTATGTCAGTAACTAAACATTTTTGCCAGCAACACTAGCGCTCCACGAACGAGGAAAGACCATGAAAAAGAACACCAAGATCCTGGCCATGGGCGGACTGGCAGCAGCTATCGCCGCGGTCGCGTTTGTCGGTACCGGTTATCCACCTTCGAGCGACGACGTGGCCGGCACCATTGCCCCGGCGCAGCGCTATCGCGCACCGACCATCGACGCTGCAGGTGTGGCCTTGGGCGATCAGGCAATCCCGCGCCTGATGCAGACCGATACCTTCACACGCCTGGTCAACGATGCCAGCTTCCGCGCCATGGCTACCAATCCGAAATTCGTAGCGCTGGCGCAGAGTCCGGCCTTCGCCGCGCTGGCAAGCAATGCCCAGTTCGCCGCGCTGGCCAACAATGCCCAGTTCCAAGCGCTGGCGTCGAACGCCCAGTTCGCTGCGCTGGCCAAGCATGCCGACTTTGCCGCCTTGGCCAGCAGCGCATCGCTGCAGGCGCTGGCGCAAAACGCGCAATTTGCAGCGCTGGCCCGGAACGCCGATTTCGCCGCACTGGCCAAGAGCGCCGAGTTCGCCGCATTGGCCAGGAATGCCGATTTCCAGGCCTTGGCACGCAGTGCGCAGTTCAGTGCCTTTGCCCAGCAGCCGCAGGCGATGGCCGCACTGGCCCAGAACGCCCAGTTTGCCGCGTTGGCCAGCAGCGCTCAGTTTCAAGCGTTGGCCCAGAACGCGCAGTTCCAGGCCTTGGCCAGAAACGCTGACTTCGCCGCTGCGGCCAAGAGCGCCGATTTCTCGGCGCTGGCCCGGAACGCGGACTTCGCCACGTTGGCCAGGAATGCCGATTTTGCCGCCCTGTCCAGAAGCGCCGATTTCGCGGCGCTCGCCCAGCACGCGCAAGCGTTCTCGGCCATGGCGCAGAATCCGCAGGCTTTCGCCGCTCTGGCCAAGAGCGCCGACTTCGCCGCGCTGGCCAGAAATGCCGATTTCGCGGCGCTGGCCAAGACCGCCGACTTCTCTGCCTTGGCCCAGAACGTCCAGTTCGCGGCGTTGGCGAAGAATGCCGATTTCGCAGCCTTGGTCAGGAACGCCGATTTCGCCGCGCTGGCCAACAACGCCCAGGCCTTCTCGGCGATGGGCCAGAACGCTCAAGCCATTGCCGCGCTTGCCACCAGTGCCGACTTTGCGGCGCTGAGCAGGAATGCCGACTTCGCCGCGCTGGCTAGAAACGCCGATTTCGCCGCACTGGCGAGCAATGCCCAGGCCTTCTCGGCCATGGCGCAGAACCCGCAAGCGTTCTCGGCGTTGGCAAGGAGTGCCGACTTCGCCGCGCTGGCCAGGAATGCCGACTTCGCGGCCTTGTCGAAGAACGCCGATTTCGCTGCCATGGCTTCGAATGCCTCGTTCTCGGCGCTGCTCCAGGATGCCTCGTTCTCTGCGGCGATCACGGCCGAGAATTAATCCGCACAACACGATCCAGGGAAGGTGATAAGCCGGTTGCGAAAGCAGCCGGCTTTTTTTCGCTGGGCTACGCATACTTCCGCTTTCGCGCGCGTGCCGCGATTGCTCGTTGAGCCGTCATGGCCACGGCACAAGTCGTTCTTCAGAAGGTCAGGGCAGCCAAGGATTTCCGGTCCATCGTCGTTTCCTTCCTGTATCGTGCTTCTGGCTTGCCATTTGTACCGGGGAGGGGAATGCCCATGCGCCAAGCGACAGTCTGGGGAGGCTTGCTGTTCGCCTGCGCTCTTGCCGCGCCTGTCAACGCCCGTGAACCGCAGCCAGAGGGCAAGGTCATCGAACTGCAGCAACTGCAGACCGACAACCTGCAGTTGGTCTGGTTCCATCCGGCCGTGGACTATCTGGCGCCGCATGTCGCCCGCAGCTTCGAGAACTCGATGGCATGGCAGCAGCGGGTGTTCGGCTGGGTGCCGGATGGCAAGACCAATGTCCTGCTCAAGGATGCTGGGGACTACGGCAACGCTGGCGCCCGTTCGGCACCGAACAACGCACTGATCGTCGACATCGCGCCGTTTTCGTTCTCGTTCGAGACCTTCGTGGCCAGCGAGCGCATGTTTTCGTTGATGAACCACGAGTTGGTACATGTGGCGACGATGGATCAGTGGACCGCCACCGACATGCGCTGGCGCAATGTCTTTGGCGGCAAGGTGCAGGTCAATGCCGATCATCCCGAATCCTTGCTCTACCACTACCTGACCGTGCCGCGCACCGTGGTGCCGCGCTGGTACCTGGAGGGCAGCGCCGTGTTTTTCGAGACATGGATGGCCGGTGGCCTCGGCCGCGCCCAAGGTGCTTATGACGAGATGGTGTTCCGCGCCATGGTGCGCGACAACGCGCATTTCTATGATCCAGCCGGGCTGGCATCGGAAGGCACCAAGGTCGATTTCCAGGTGGGCGTGAACAACTATCTTTACGGCACCCGTTTTTTTTCCTGGCTGGCCTTGCAGTATTCACCCGAGAAGATCGTCGAATGGGTCAGCCGCAAGGAAGGCAGCCAGCGCTATTACGCCGACCAGTTCGAGCAGGTGTTCGGCAAGCCGATGACAGCGGCATGGGCCGACTGGATTACCTGGGAGCACGGCTTCCAGCGCATCAATCTGGCCGAGATCGCCAGCAATCCGCTGTCAGCGCACCGGTCGGTTTCCGATCAGGGCCTGGGGTCGATTTCGCGCGCCTATTACGATCCTGCGCGTCGGCGCATGATCGCCGCGTTCCGGTATCCGGGCGTCGCCGCCTATATCGGCTCGATGTCGCTTGACGATGGCAGCATCGAGCCGCTGGTCGACGTCAAGGGGCCGATGCTGTACCGGGTCACGGCGCTCGCCTACGACCCCGATAGCCACACTGCCTTCTACACCACCGACAACAACACCGGCTATCGCGACGTGATGAGCTTGGACACGCGCACCGGCGCCACCCGCATGGTGTTCAAGGACGCGCGCATCGGCGATCTGGTGTTCAATCGCGCTGATCGCTCTTTGTGGGGCATACGCCATCTGAACGGCATAGTCACCTTGGTGCGCATGGCCCATCCCTACACCGACTATCGACAGGTGTATTCCTGGCCCTACGGCGAGATTGTCTACGACATCGACCTTTCGCCTGACGGCAAACTGCTCAGCGGCTCGCATGCCGCGATCAATGGCGACCAGGCCCTGCACGTGATGTCGGTCGACTCGCTGCTGGCCGGCGACCCGACGCCGATCGCCAAGTTTGATTTCGGCACGGCGGTACCGGAAGGTTTCGTGTTCGCCCCCGATGGCCGTTCGCTGTACGGCAGCTCCTATTACACCGGCGTGTCCAACATCTATCGCTACGATCTGGCGACCCGCAAAATCGAGGCCTTGTCCAACGCCGAGACCGGTTTTTTCCGGCCCTTGCCGCTGCCGGACGGCCGTCTGCTGGCGTTTGATTTCAGCGGTCAGGGCCTGCTGCCGGGCTTCATCGACGGCCAGCCACGCGAGGACCTTGGCGCGGTCACCTTCCTCGGCGCCGAGGTGGCGGCCAAATATCCGGTCGTGCAGCAATGGAACGTCGGCTCGCCGGCCAAGATCGACTTGGCCAAGGCGACCCGCAGCGAGGGTGAATACCAATCGGTGCGCGAGATTGGCCTGCAGTCGTTCTATCCGATCGTCGAAGGTTACAAGGACAGCTGGGCTGCCGGCGTGCACGCCAATTTTTCCGATCCCATCGGTCTGGACCGGATCACCGTGACCGCGTCTTACAGCCCGGACAAGCAACTGCCGAGCACCGAGCGCCTGCATTTCGACGCACTGTGGAAACATCGTGGACTGCGTGGGCGTTTCCAGCACAACGACGGCGATTTCTACGACCTGTTTGGTCCGACCAAGACCAGCCGGCGTGGCAACAGCTGGACGTTCGGCTACGAGAAGGCGCTGATCTTCGATATACCGCGCACGCTGAACCTCGATGTCTCGCTCAAGGTGCACAACAACCTCGACAACCTGCCGGCCTTCCAGGATGTTGGCGTCATCAGCGACAAGCTGGTCGCCGTGGCCGCCAGCCTCGACTATGCCCATGTGCTCAATTCGCTGGGCAACGTCGACGAGGAAAAAGGCCTGCGCTGGAACTTGAACCTCGAGCTCAATCACGCGAACGGCAACACTGTTCCGGCGTTGTACGGCGGAGTCGACATCGGCATGCCCTTCCTGTTCAAGCATTCGTCACTGTGGTGGCGCAACTCTGCTGGCTGGGCCGACGGCGCCGATTCCGACCCCTACGCCAATTTCTATTTCGGCGGTTTTGGCAACAACTGGGTCGATGATGGTGCGGTCAAGCGCTATCGCGAGCACTTCAGTTTTCCCGGCTTCGAGATCAGCGAGATTGGCGGCGGCCGCTATGTCCGCAGTGTGCTGGAATGGAACCTGCCGCCGCTGCGCTTCGGCAGGTTTGGCACGCCGGCAAACTACTTGAGTTGGGCACGTCCGGCGCTGTTCGCCGGCGCACTGGTGATCGATCAGGGACTGGGCCAGCCAGCGCGTCGACTTGGTGACCTCGGCGTGCAGGTCGATATGCAGTTCTACGTGATGCACGACCAGGAGATGACGCTCTCGTTCGGTTATGCCGTCGGCTTCGAGGATGGCCATGCCGACCGCGACGAGTTCATGCTGTCGCTGAAGGTGCTGCACTGAACCTGGTTACGGTGCTGCCGGAGCCACCATGAGCCTGGATCCTGGCCTGCTGCTGCGTGCGGCGATCGGCCTGCTGCCGGTGCTCAGTTTTCTGGCGGTGCTGGTGCTGTTGGACAGTTACAAGCTGGTGCGGCTGCGCACGGTCGCCATGGTCATTGGCGCTGGCGGCGTGGCGGCGGGCCTGTGTTATGTGATCAACCGCGCCGCCCTTGACGCAGGCGGGCTGGAGTTCAGCAGCTATTCCCGTTATCTGGCGCCGCTGGTCGAGGAAGCGGTCAAGGGCATGATCATCGTGCTCCTGATCCGTTCGCACCGGATCGGTTTCCTGGTGGATGCTGCCATCTTCGGCTTTGCCGTCGGCACCGGTTTTGCCCTGGTTGAAAATCTGTACTACCTGCAGGCTCTGGCCGACGCCCACGTCGCGGTATGGTTAGTGCGTGGTTTCGGTACCGCTTTCCTGCACGGTGGGGTGCAGGCAATCTTTGCCGTCATGGTGCTGGCCCTGACGGATCGCCGGGGCGCCATGGATGCGCCAGCGATCCTGCCCGGACTGCTGGTCGCGGTCATGGTTCATTCGGCCTTCAATCATTTCGTGCTGCCGCCGGTGCAGCAGACCCTGGCGGTGATGCTGGGGCTGCCGCCCCTGTTGATGTGGGTGTTCGCGCGCAGTGAGCGCGCGGTCGAAGGTTGGCTGGGCAGCGGTTTCGATGCCGATCGCGATCTGCTCGAATTGCTCGATTCAGGCGCGTTTACCGAGTCGCCGGCGGGGCAATACCTGCAGTCGTTGCGCCAGCGCTTCCGCGGCGAGGTGGTCGCCGACCTGCTTTGCTACCTGCGCCTGCATGTCGAGTTGGCGTTGCGCGCCAAGGGCGTGCTGATGATGCGCGAGAGCGGACTGGAGGTTGCGATGGACGAGGTCACCGAGGCCAAGTTCGCGGAAATGCGCTACCTCGAACGCACGGTCGGCCAGACCGCACTGCGGGCGCTCAAGCCGCTACTGCATATGAGCCGGCGCGATCTGTGGCAACTTTACATGCTCGGCAAATAGGCTCGGGCTTCGGGGACGCAGGCCTGCGGCTATACTGCCAGCGTTGCATTTCTGGCTTCCATCGAGATTCTCCCGTGATTTCAGCCGAACACTTCCGGCAGCTCGCCGCCGCCGGTCACAGCCGCATTCCCGTGGTTCGCGAGGTGCTGTCCGACCTCGATACGCCGCTGTCGGTCTACCTCAAGCTGGCCGACGGCCCGCACGCCTACCTGTTCGAATCGGTCGAGGGTGGCGAAACCTGGGGTCGCTATTCGATCATCGGCCTGCCGGCGAAAACCACCTACAGCTTCCGCGCCAACACCCTGGAAGTGCGTGAATTCGGCGAACTGGTGGAAACCCGCGAAGTCGCCGATCCGCTCGCCGAAGTTGATCGCTTGCGCGAAAGTTTCTCGGTGCCGAAGCTGCCCGGCCTGCCCGGTTTCAGCGGCGGCTTGGTCGGTTACTTCGGTTTCGAATCGATCGGTTACATCGAGCCGCGACTCGCCGGTGGCGACAAACCGGACCAGCTCGGCACGCCCGATATCCTGCTGATGCTCAGCGAAGAAATCGCGGTGTTCGACAACCTCAAGGGCCGGCTGTACTTGATCGTGCACGCTGACCCCGCCGAAGCGCAGGCGTACGCGAAGGCGCAGCGCCGGCTCGACGCGCTGGTGCACCGCCTGCGCCACGCCGGCGCCTCGTATCCGGACGTGCTTGATCCTTCAGTATTGAATGAAGCAGATTTCATTTCCGGCTTCACCCGCGAAGGTTTCATCGCCGCGGTGGAAACCGCCAAGGAATACATCCGCGCCGGCGACATCTTCCAGGTGGTGCTGTCGCAACGCATGAGCGTGCCGTTCCGCGCCCGTCCAGTCGATGTGTATCGCGCGCTGCGCGCGCTCAATCCCTCGCCCTACATGTATTTCCTCGACCTCGGCGATACCCAAGTCGTGGGCAGTTCGCCGGAAATCCTGGTGCGCCTGCAGGGCGGTGCCGTCACCGTGCGTCCGATCGCCGGCACCCGCCCGCGCGGCGCCACGCACGAGACCGACCTCGCACTGGAAGCCGAACTGCTGGCCGATCCCAAGGAGCGCGCCGAGCACCTGATGCTGATCGATCTTGGCCGCAACGACGTCGGCCGCGTCAGCGAACCGGGCAGCGTCAGCGTGCCCGACCGCTTCATCATCGAGCGTTACTCGCACGTCATGCACATCGTCTCGGAAGTGCAGGGACGGCTGCGCGCCGACCAGAGCTTCGCCGACGTATTCCGCGCCACCTTCCCGGCTGGCACGGTCAGCGGCGCACCGAAGATCCGCGCGCTGGAAGTGATCCGCGAACTCGAGCCGATCAAGCGCAACATCTATTCCGGCGCCGTCGGCTACCTTGGCTGGTGGGGCGACGCCGACACCGCCATCGCCATCCGCACCGCCGTCATCCAGGATGGCCGCCTGCACGTACAGGCCGGCGCTGGCATCGTCTACGACTCCGACCCGCAAAAAGAATGGGAGGAGACGATGAGCAAGGGCCGCGCGCTGTTCCGGGCAGTGGCGCAGGCGGCGGGGGGGTTGTGATGACTAAGTCGGCAAAAAGAAAAGGCAACGATCCTGGAATGTTCCCTTCTTTCGTTCCCGCATCAACTCTTCATGTTGAACTGCAACCAATCAGTTAGCCTGAGCCACCCTTGCCAAGCATCAATTGTATTGAGGGCGGCCGTATTTGTGGGTATGAGTTGAGCGCGAATACTGATGAGGGCCTCGAAAGAAAGATGGCCGTTGGTTCGATCGGATATTCCAATGTGCATCTTGAAAAGTGTCTGAGATGCTGGCAAAAAACCCAGAGAAGGAGCATGAAGGAAACTTCCCTGTAGACCTGGATATTCATGAGTCTTAGTTTTCTTTGCTTTCTGCAAAAATGTGATGAATTCGGGTTCGAAGCGGCATTGAATTCGGATCGCCATAGAGCCAACGTTCGGCGTGTCTAGATCATCGACGAAAATGAAAGTGGGTAACGATGCTAATCGAGCAGGTTGATGGGCGCTTTAATGTGGTCGAAGGGGTTAAAAGATGCTGCTGATGATCGATAACTACGACTCCTTCACCTACAACCTCGTGCAGTATTTCGGCGAGTTGGGGCAGGAGGTGAAGGTAGTGCGCAATGATGCGCTGACGGTGGAGGAGATTGCCGCGTTGAAGCCGGCGCGCATCGTCATTTCGCCGGGGCCGTGCACGCCGAACGAGGCGGGTGTGTCGCTGGCCGTGCTGGAAAAACTGTCGGGCGTCGTCCCCATTCTGGGTGTTTGCCTTGGGCACCAGTCCTTGGGCCAGGCGTTTGGCGGCAAGGTGGTGCGGGCCAGGACCATCATGCACGGCAAGACCTCGCGTATTCGGCATAACGGGGCCGGCATGTTCTCCGGCGTGCCGGACGGCTTCGAGGCCACGCGCTATCACTCGCTGGTCGTGGAGAAGACCTCGCTGCCCGACTGCCTCGAGATCACCGCGTGGACGGAGACAGCGGACGGCGGCTTTGACGAAATCATGGGCTTGCGGCACAAGACGCTGCCGGTCGAGGGCGTGCAATTCCATCCAGAGTCCATCCTCACTCAGCACGGCCACGACCTGCTGCGGAATTTCCTCAATACCTGACACACGGGCTGCACGGGCAGCTTTCAGCTGTCTGGTCAAGGCTGGCGTTTTGGCGCACGGGCACCCGAGCGAAGGGTTCCCCGAGGCCCGCTGTTATAATTCCAAGTCCGTTGTTTGATGCCTCAAGGCCCCGTCATGTCCGTGCCCGCCCTTCCCGTCGCTGCTTCTCCCGAACCCGATTCGTCGGTGCTTGATCGGGACTACACCCTCGAACACAAGTACACGCGCAGCGAGGGCCGGATCTATCTTTCCGGCGTGCAGGCGCTGGTGCGGCTGCCGCTGATGCAGCAGATGCGCGACCGGGCGGCGGCGCTGAACACGGCCGGCTTCATTTCCGGCTATCGAGGATCGCCGCTGGGCGGCTTCGATCTCGAGCTGTGGAAAGCCAAGAAACACCTGAAGGCCTCGGCGATCGAATTCACGCCGGGCCTGAACGAGGACCTCGGTGCAACCATGGTCTGGGGTTCGCAGCAGACCAATTTGTTCCAGGGCGCGAAATACGACGGCGTATTTTCGATGTGGTACGGCAAGGGCCCGGGTGTGGACCGCTGCGGCGACGTGTTCAAGCACGGCAACGCTGCCGGCACCTCCAAGTTCGGTGGTGTGCTGGCGCTGGCGGCTGATGATCACGCCTGCCGCTCGTCAACGCTGCCGCATGGGTCGGAGCTGGAGTTCGTCAGCGCGATGATGCCGGTGCTCAACCCGGCCGGCGTGCAGGACATCCTCGACATGGGCCTGCTCGGCTGGGCCATGTCGCGCTTCACCGGCCGCTGGGTCGGCTTCAAGACCATCGCCGAAACCGTGGAATCCTCGGCGTCGGTGAACGTCAATCCGCACCAGCTCGACATCGTCTTGCCGGGCGATTTCGAACTGCCGCCGGGCGGCCTCAACATCCGCTGGCCGGACCCGCCGCTCGACCAGGAAATGCGCCTGCACCAGTACGCGGTGAAGGCCGCCATCGCCTTTGCCCGTGCCAACCACATCGACAAGACGATTTTCGATTCTCCGCGTGCGCGACTGGGCATCGTCACCACTGGCAAGAGCTACCTCGACGTGCTCCAGGCACTGGAATACCTCGGCATCGACCACAAGGCCGCCGAGGACATCGGCATCCGCGTCTACAAGGTCGGCATGACCTGGCCGCTGGAGCCCGAGGGCATCCGCAGCTTCGCCCGCGGCCTGGAAGACATCATCGTGGTTGAGGAAAAACGCTCGTTCATCGAATCGCAGATGAAGGAGGACATGTACAACTGGCCCGCTTCTTCTGGACATCTGCGCCCGAGCATCGTCGGCAAATACGACGAAGCCGGCGAATGGATCTTGCCCAGCACCAACGAACTGACGCCGGCGCGCATCGCCCGGGTCATCGCCAAGCGGCTGTCGCGCTTCTTCACGTCCGAGCACATCACCGATCGCCTGGCTTTCCTGGCTGCCAAGGAAAAAGAGCTGGCCTTGCCGCGCGCCAACTTCCCGCGCGCCGCGCATTACTGCTCAGGCTGCCCGCACAACACGTCCACCGTGGTGCCCGATGGCTCGCGCGCGCTGGGTGGCATTGGTTGCCACTACATGGTGACGTGGATGGACCGCAAGACCGACACCTTCACCCAGATGGGCGGCGAAGGCGTCACCTGGTGCGGGCAGGCGCCGTTCACCGACGAGAAGCATGTCTTCCAGAACCTCGGTGACGGCACCTATTTCCATTCGGGCTCGCTTGCGATCCGCCAGGCGATCGCCGCGAAGGTGAATATCACCTACAAGATCCTCTACAACGATGCGGTGGCGATGACCGGCGGCCAGCCGGTCGACGGCACGCTCACCGTGCCCGACATCGCGCACCAAGTGCGCAGCGAAGGCGTGCAGTCGATCGTCGTGCTGTCCGACGACATCGAGAAGTGGTCGCAGCCGGAAATCTTCCCGGCCGGCGTGGAATTCCTGCATCGCGACGAACTTGATGCCGTGTCCAAGCGCCTGCGCGAGATTCCCGGCACCACGGTCATCATTTACGACCAGACCTGCGCGGCCGAAAAGCGCCGCCGCCGCAAGCGCGGCAAGATGGTCGACCCGAAAAAACGCACGATGATCAATGCCGCCGTGTGCGAAGGCTGCGGCGACTGTGGCGTGAAATCCAACTGCGTCTCAGTGCTGCCGCTGGAAACCGAGTTCGGGCGCAAGCGCGAGATTGATCAATCCAACTGCAATAAAGACTTCTCCTGCGTGAAGGGCTTCTGCCCGAGCTTCGTCACCGTGCACGGCGGCGGCATCAGGAAGAAAAAAGCCAGTGGCAGCCAGGTGGATTTCAGCAGCCTGCCGATGCCCGCGTTCAAGAGCGATCTTTCCGAGCCGTGGAACATCCTGATTACTGGCATCGGCGGCACCGGCGTGGTGACGATCGGGGCATTGCTCGGCATGGCCGCGCATCTTGAGCACAAGGGCGGCAGCGTGCTCGACCAGACCGGCCTGGCGCAGAAAGGTGGTGCCGTCACCACCCACGTGCGCATCGCCAAGGACCCGGCTGACATCAACGCCGTGCGCATCGCCGCTGGCGAAGTCGACTTGGTGCTGGGCTGCGACATGGTGGTGGTCAACGACTATTGGGCGCTGTCGAAAATCCGCGCCGACCGCAGCCACGTCGTACTCAACAGCTACGAAGCGATGCCGGGCACCTTCACCCGCAACACCGACCTGCAGTTTCCGGCGCACGACATCATCGCTGCGGTGAAGACCGCGCTCGGCGGGCAGGATCCGTCCGTGGTCGATGCCAGCGAGCTGTCGCTGGCCCTGATGGGCGACGCCATTGCCACCAACCTGTTCATGCTCGGCTATGCCTGGCAACAGGGCTTGGTGCCGGTGTCTTTCGACGCGCTGGCGCGCGCCATCGAACTGAACGGCGCCGCCATCGAGATGAACAAGACCGCCTTCGCCTGGGGCCGCATGGCCGCGCACGACATCGACGCGGTGAAGCAGGCCGCCGGCGTCATGGCCGCACCTGAAGCCTCGGCTTTCTTGGGTGCCAGCTCACTGGCGACCGCCGCCGCCTTCATCGGCGAAGGCCGGCTCAGTCACAGCCTCGATGACACCATCGCCCTGCGCGCCAAGTTCCTCACCGAGTACCAGGACAGCGATTACGCTGCGCTCTACACCGCCTTCGTCGCCAAGGTCAACGCCGCCGAGCAGGAACGCACGCCGGGCCTGCACGGCTTGGCCGACGCCACGGCGCGCTATCTTTTCAAGCTGATGGCCTACAAAGACGAATATGAAGTCGCCCGTCTATACACCACCGGCGATTTCGAAAAACGCATCCGCGACACCTTCGACGGCGACTTCAAGCTGCACTTCAACCTCGCGCCGCCGCTGCTGGCGAAAAAGGACCACGAGGGCCATCTGGTCAAGCAGGAATACGGGCCGTGGGTATTCACCGCGTTCAAGCTGCTCAAGCGCCTGAAGTTCCTGCGCGGCGGTGCCTTCGATATGTTCGGCAAGACCGCCGAACGGCGCATGGAGCGCCAGCTGATCGTCGACTACCGCAATACGCTGGCCGAACTCATCAATGGCCTGACCCTGGGCAACCACTCGCAGGCGGTGGAAATCGCTCGTATTCCCGAGCACATCCGCGGCTACGGGCACGTCAAGGAAGAGCACGTGGCCAAGGCGAAGGCGAAATGGGCCAGCTTGCTGGCGCACTGGCGCAATCCGGGTGAGGTGCGCGAGGCTGCATAGTGGGTAGACGATCTGGAGTAATCCCCGCTCTGGCGGAAGTCACATCGGTTTGCCCTCTACGGCAAGCGCGCCTTATCCCGACAAGCTGGGTTTATTGCTTTTGAAAGATTGCACAGGCCCTATGAGGTTCCAACAATCGTAAAGCCTCGGTATTGCCTCGGGATATTTACTCTGTCTGTCGATGACCCACGGCCATCCGAGCTGTTGTGCAGACAGGGTTCGGTTCGCGCAGGGACAGCGAGGTTGAGCCTGTACAGGCAGTGGCGGCCGAGTCCGTTGATCGAGTGCTGGAGGTGGCCGGTTTGGGAGTGGTCGCTGCCTCGAATGTTCAGCATCATTTTACAACGTGACATATCTTGGGAAACGGCGACCACGATCAGCATAGGTGTGTTTTCATCTTTGCCAAGCAGATGGCATCTGAGTAATCTCGACAGTTGATGATGGCGGATGGTGATGGCGGATGGTGATGGTGATGGCTGCCATGCGAAAGGTTGGAGGATTTTTTTTCAGGGCCCCAGAGTGCCGTGTCGCTGACAGAAGTCCATTGCATGGGCTTCAGGACGCCATTGATGCGCAAGAGTTTTCTTGTTCTTTTTTTGCGCCACGGACAAAAATAATCGATGTGCGTGTTACTGCCCATTCATGGGGGGCTCATTGCCTCCTAGCCAAATTGCGAAGCCAATATGCCAATCACGCCCCACGAAGCCCTGCAGCGCGTCATCGTCCATCGCGAGATCTTCCACGATGAGATGGTCGACCTGATGCGCCAGATCATGCGCGGCGAAGTCTCGCCGCCGATGCTGGCGGCGCTGCTGATCGGCCTGCGCGTGAAGAAGGAAACCATTGGCGAGATCGCCGGTGCCGCGCAGGTAATGCGCGAGTTTTGCGCGAAAGTTGAAGTGCCGGACAACTCGCGCTTCGTCGATATCGTTGGCACCGGCGGTGATGGCGCGAATACCTTCAATATTTCCACGGCGGCGATGTTCGTCGCCGCAGCGGCAGGCGCCAGGGTGGCCAAGCACGGCAATCGCTCGGTGAGCTCCAACTCCGGCAGCGCCGACGTGCTCGAAGCCCTGGGCGCGGTGATCGAGTTGCAGCCAGCGCAGGTAGCACAATGCATCGTTGAAACCGGCTTCGGCTTCATGTATGCGCCCATCCACCATCCGGCGATGAAGAACGTCGCGCCGGTGCGCCGCGAGCTTGGCGTGCGCACCATCTTCAACATCCTCGGGCCGCTGACCAACCCGGCGTCGGCGCCGAACATCCTGATGGGCGTGTTCCATGCCGATCTGGTCGGCATCCAGGCGCGCGTGCTGCAGCGCCTGGGCACGCAGCGCGCGCTGGTGGTGCACGGGCGCGATGGTCTGGACGAAATCACGCTGGCCGGTGCCACCTTGGTGGGCGAGCTGCGCGATGGCGAGATCCGCGAATACGAAATTCTGCCCGGTGAATACGACCTGGCCATGGCCGACCTGCGCGCCATTCGTGTCGACAGTCCGGAACAATCAAGGGCGATGCTGCTCGGCGTGCTGGATGACCAGCCGGGGCCGGCGCGCGATATCGTGTTGCTCAACGCCGGTGCCGCGCTGTACGTGGCCGGCGGCAGCGCATCGATTGGCGACGGCATCGCGGCGGCGCGGCACGCCATCACCAGCGGCGCGGCGATGGCGCGACTTCAGGCTTATGTGGATTGCACGGGGCGATTGTCGCGCAGTTGACGACATCAGCCTGGAGCTTCGAAGCCGCCATCGCCGACGCGCCCGCATGAAAACGCAACAAGGGAAATTTTTCGAATGATTGGCACCGGATTTGCACTGACGCCCGAACCGCCGTATTACGCGGTTATCTTTTCCTCGTTGCGCAAAGGTAGCGAGGACCATGGTTATGGTGAAACTGCCGAGCGTATGGTGGCGCTGGCAACCGCGCAGCAGGGTTTTCTGGGCGTCGAAAGCGTGCGTGGCGCCGATGGTTTCGGCCTCACGGTGAGTTACTGGGAAAGCGAGGCGGATATTCGCGCCTGGAAACTTGAAGCCGAACACGGCGATGCCCGCCGCCGCGGCCGCCTGGAGTGGTACGAGCATTTCGAGATACGCGTGGCGCGGGTCGAGCGCGCCTATGCTGGTCCGCGAGGAGATCGCTGATGGCCGCCGATATCCTGCAAACCATCCTTGCGCGCAAGGCGGTGGAAATCCGCGAGCGTCGCGCAACGGTGTCGTTATCGGAACTTCGAGCACGCTGCACCGGCCTGCCGCCGACACGCGGTTTTGCCAAGGCAATGCAGGCCAAGGTCGCTGCCGGCCTGCCGGCGGTGATTGCCGAAATCAAGAAAGCCAGCCCAAGCAAGGGCGTGATCCGCCCAGATTTCCATCCGGCGCAAATTGCGGCGAGCTATGAAACCGGTGGCGCGGCCTGTCTGTCGGTGCTGACTGATGTCGATTTTTTCCAAGGTGCCGATCAGTACCTGCAACAAGCGCGCGCAGCCTGCGCGCTGCCGGCGCTGCGCAAGGATTTCACTATTGATGAATACCAGGTCTACGAAGCGCGCGTGCTCGGCGCCGACTGCATCCTGTTGATCGTGGCCGCGCTCGACGATGCCGCGCTGGCCGGCCTTGCGAACCTGGCGATGGAGCTGGGCATGGACGTTCTTGTCGAAGTGCACGACATCGACGAGTTGGAGCGTGCCCTGCAGGTGCCGGTGCAACTGATGGGCATCAACAACCGCAGCCTGCGCACGTTCGAGGTCACGTTGGACACCACGTTGGCGCTGCGTGCGGCCGTGCCTGCCGATCGCTTGCTGGTCACCGAAAGCGGCATCGTCACGCCGGCCCACGTTCAGCTCATGCGCGGCAACGGAGTGCACGCTTTCCTCGTGGGCGAAACCTTCATGCGCGCCCCGGACCCGGGCGCGGAGTTGGCGCGGTTATTCGGCACACAGGATGGCGCTTGACCCGCCACAACGCATGCGACGCTGGGGGCGGGGAATAACGAAAGTTGGAAGGCAACAAAGGTGGGTCAAGACCCATCCATTGGTGGACGACAGTCGGCTCAGTCCTTGGCTTTGGGCAGCAGCAAATTCACCACCAGCCCATCGAACGGTTGCGAGGCGCTGGCGTAGAGCTGGCCATTCATGGCGGTCACCACGCTGGCGGCCCAGGGCAGGCTGAGTCCGTCGGCATGTGTTTCCCGAGAGGCATCGCTGCGGAACATTTGCTCCAATTGCGCGGCAGAAGGAGTTGGCCGGCTGTCGTCAAAACGCAGGTGCACGCGGTCATGGTCTTCGCCACTTTCAAGCATGGCGGTTATGCGCAGGCTGCCCTGTCGCTGCGGTGCCGCCAGCAGTGCGCTGGCTGAGCGGCTGACCAGCAGGTAGATGACCTGTTGCAGCACTTCACGCGCCGCGATCACATTGCCGGCCCGCGCCACCGAGTCGTCGATGTCGATGATCAGCGCCGTCCGCTGGACCGGATTGAGCATGCGCACGGCGTGGTCGAGCAGGGCCGACAGCGACACCGGCGCCAGCGTGGTCTTGCTGTCGAGGTAGCGCGCGTATTCATTCAAGGTCTCCTGTGTCTGCTCCAGGTGACGGCGCAGCAGGCGCAGTTCGGCGCGCGCTTCCGACAGCACCGAAGCCTGTTCGCTGGCGTTCTCCTGGAGCATCTGCAGCACTTCGGCATGCTTGGGACGGGCGATATTGGGGTCGCCCAGTTGGTGCAGCAGAATCTGCTGGCCGGAGGTCTGCGCCTGGTCCAGCAGGCGCAGCGGCGAGTCGAGCTTCTCCCGCAGCGGACCCAGCGATTCGCGCAGGTCACGGATGATGCCGCCGGCCATCTCGCTGGCACCGGCCTTGTAGCTTTGGTCGAGCAGCCGGCGCCGGGCATCCGCCAGCCGGTCGAGCATGTCGTTGAATTCCACGCCCAACGCGCCGATCTCGTCGTTGCGCCGGGTCTGCAGGCGCGTCGAGTGGTCGTCCTCGTCGCCAATGCGCCGCGCCAGTTCGGTCAGGTGCTGGATCGGCAGGACGATCTCGCGGTTGAGCAAGGCAATCATCAGGCCACTGGTCAGTATGCCGGCGACCAGCAGGAAGATGGCAGCCAGCTTGAGCACGCTGCGGCCGCGGGCGCTGATGTCGCGTGGCGTGCCCACGGTCATGGCCAGAGCCGGCTTGCCGTCAAGGCTGTACAGAACGGTGCGGCCCAGCAGCGCGTCCGGGCGCGAGCTGAACTCGAATTGGCTGTTGCGGATGCGCTGGTCGTCGCCGCTGGTGACGGGTGTGCTGCCAGCAAGGAGGCCGGGTGCGGTGAAAGTCACGTCCAGTCGTGCCTGTCGGGCGATCCGGCGCACCGCTTCCAGGTCGAACAGGCGTCCGAAGATCAGCGTGCCACGGGAAGGTCCGCTGCGGTCCGAGGCCAGGATCGGTGCGGCCGAGACCAGCATCGGTCCCTGTCCTGTGTGCAGCAAGCCCGAACGCAATCGCGGCTGGTCACCCTGGCTCTGAAGGGGATGTTTCGCCGGCAGCTGCGCCACGTTCAACTCGGGCAGCGGCAGCGGCGTGCCGGTCCGGATGTCAAGGGCACGCGACCACAGGCGTTGGCCGCGGGCATCGAAGATGCCGATGAACGTTGCCTTGAGGCTGATCTGGGTGTCCAAATCGAGGTTGGAGCTGATGAATTCCTGGTTCCGGTCCAAGGCGAACCGGTAGGTGTCGTCCCAATAGCTCCAGTCCTCCGACTGTGGCGACAGCAGTTCGAGTTCGCGGTTGAGCAACTCGATCACCAGTTCGGCATTGTGCCGGGCCTGGTCCTGCTCCAGGGCCAGGAAGCGTGGATAGATCAGCTGCAGGCTGATCAGGGCACCGGCAAATCCGATCGCCAGCATCAGGATAGCCGCCATCTGCAGGGTGCGCTGGCGCAGATTCACGTCTTCAGGCGGCCCCGAGCCGTTTGACGAAGCGCAGCGAGGTTTCTTCATAGCCACAGGCGCGGTAGAAAGCATGCGCCTGCTCGCGGTGGCTGGCTGTGGCCAGCTCTATGCGCACCGCGCCGGCCTCGCGCGCGCGCGCCTCTGCCTCGCGCAGCAGCATCCGGCCCAGCCCTTGGCGCCGGGCGTGGGCGCTGATCGACAGCGCGGTGATGCGGCAGGTGATGGCGCCCAGCGGCAGGTAGTACATCAGGTCGATGGCCAGCAGGCCGAGCAGGTCGCCATGCCAGTCGGCGAGCAGCAGCTGCTGAGAGGCATCCTCGGCCATGGCCTGCAGGCGCGCCTGCGCGTCCTCGCGCGTGCATGGATAGCCCAGGGTCTCGAGCAGGGCGGCGACGCCAGCGGCATCCTCGGCGCCGGCCCGGCGCAGTTGCGGTATCGGGGCGGCAGCGAGTGCGGCAGGCATGGTTCAGCGCGTGCCGAAAACCACGATGGTCTTGCCGTGCGCGGTGATCAGGCCCTGGTCTTCCAGTTGCTTGAGCACGCGCCCGGCCATCTCGCGCGAGCAGCCGACGATGCGCGCCAGTTCCTGCCGCGAGACGCGGATCTGCATGCCCTGCGGATGGGTCATGGAATCCGGCTCCTGGCACAGGTCGTTCAGGGTGCGGATGATGCGGCCGGAGACGTCGAGGAATGCCAGACGACTGGCCTTGCGGCTGGTGTGCAGCAGGCGCTTGGACAGCTGCGAGCCGATGGCGTACAGGATGCGTGCGCATTCGCCGGAGAGTGGTCCGGCGAACAGGCTGTGCAGGCGTTCGTAGCCCAGTTCAGCCAGTTCGCAGGCGCTGCGCGTGCGTACCACCACCTCGCGGGTCTCGGCCTTGACGAACAGGCCCATCTCGCCGATGAACTCGCCGGCGTTGATATAGCCCAGGATCAGCTCGCGACCGTCAGGCTCCTCGCTGACCACGGTCAGCGAACCGCTGACCACGAAGTAGAGGCAAGTCGCCGGATCACCGGGACGGAAGATGTCGGTACGGGTGGGATAACGCCGGCGATGGCAGTGGTCGAGGAAACGTTGGATCGTGGCGGCATCAGGTGCCAAGGGACTGACGACGGCGTTGAGCTTGATCGGTGCGGGGAGGGGCCGGTTCGGAGCCATGCGCTGTACCTGTTGGGCAACGATGATTCAACAGCTTAGGCTGTGAACCTTGTCACATCAATGGCCAATACTTGGTATTGGCTTGAATGGTTCCCCCGGGCGACGGATTGCCCGATAATGCGCGCCCGCTCCGCCTCCCGCCTTCTAGGATCAACGCCGTGGTCAAGCCGCTTCCTCGCCTGAGGCTCCAGGGTTTCAACAACCTGACCAAGGCCCTGAGCTTCAACATCTACGATGTCTGCTACGCGGTCTCGGAAGAGCAGCGCCAGCGCTATATCGAATACATCGACGAGATGTTCAACGCCGAGCGCCTGACCCAGATCCTGACTGAGGTGGCGCACATCATCGGCGCCAACATCCTCAACGTGGCCCGCCAGGACTACGACCCGCAGGGCGCCTCGGTGACCATCCTGATTTCCGAGGAGCCGGTGATCGACCGCAAGGCGGCCGGCAAGGAAATCATTTCCGACGCTGTAATCGCGCACCTGGACAAGTCGCACATCACCGTGCACACCTATCCGGAAACGCATCCGCACAACGGCATCGCCACCTTCCGCGCCGACATCGACGTGGCCACCTGCGGCGTGATCTCGCCGCTGAAGGCCCTGAACTACCTGATCGAGAGCTTCGACTCCGACCTGGTGGTGATGGACTACCGCGTGCGCGGCTTCACCCGCGACGTGAAGGGCAAGAAGCATTACATCGACCACCGCATCAACTCGATCCAGGAGTTCCTGTCCAAGTCGATCAAGCAGACTTACGAGATGATTGACGTCAATGTGTACCAGGAGAACCTGTTCCACACCAAGATGCATCTCAAGGACTTCGACCTTGACACCTACCTGTTCGAGGAAAAGGCCAAGAACCTCAGCTTCAAGGACCGCCAGCGCATCGAGATGCAGCTCAAGCGCGAGATCGAGGAGCTGTTCCACGGGCGTAACCTGGTCGACTGATTGCACCGGCAGCAGAGAAATGTGCGGGACGGCCCGCGCTGCAGTAACAAAAAAACAGGGCCGACGACGGCCCGGAGTGCAGGCTCCGGGCCGTTCTTCTTTCATGACGGGCATGATTCGAGCCGGATAGGGTTCGGTATTCGATTTTTCAACTAAACAGCCAAAAAACAGGAGCAGCGTCATGGCGTGGATCTATCTGTCGATAGCGGGCGTCCTGGAGATCGTCTGGGCCATTGGGCTCAAGTATTCCGAAGGCTTCAGCCGGTTCTGGCCAAGCGTGGTCACGGTGCTAGGGATGATCGTCGGCTTTTACTACCTGTCACTGGCGCTAAAGGAAATCCCCATCGGCACCGGTTACGCCGTATGGGTAGGCATCGGTGCGGTCGGTACCGCCATCTTGGGCATCGTGCTGTTCGGTGAATCAGCCGCCTGGCCGCGACTGGCCTGCATCGGCCTGATCGTTGCTGGCATCGTTGGCCTGAAGCTGACGTCGGCGTAGGTCGGGCCTTGGCCCGACAACGAGGTTCATCGCGCCTCGAGGGAGCAGCAATTATCTAGTCAAGATTCGGCAGTGTGAAATTCCGATGTCGGGCCGGGGCCCGACCTGCGGTTCTACGACGTGATACCTGCCGCGATGTCGGGCCGAGGCGCGACCTACACTCGGTAGGCGACCGCTTTCATCAGGCGTGAGGCGAGGGCCATGGCCTGCGGTATCGGCGCCGGCAATTTTTTAGCGCCGGCGGCTTCGGCATGCTCGGCGTGGCGAGCCTCATCGGCCTTCATCGTCGTGAGGATGGCGCGGCTGCGCAGGTCTTCCGCTGGCAGGGTGGCGATGTGCTCTTCGAGGTGCGCCTCGACCTGGCGTTCGGTTTCGACCACGAAGCCGAGGTTCCAGCCGTCGCCACGCAGGCCGGCGGCGAGGCCGATGGCAAAGCTGCCGGCGTACCAGAGCGGGTTGAACAGGCTGGGTCGGCTGTCCAGCTCCTGCAGTCGCTCCGCGCACCAAGCGAGGTGGTCGGTTTCCTCCTGGGCGGCGGCGAGCAATTGTTGACGCGTGGATTCATCGCGGGCAACAGCGGCTTGGCCAACGTAAAGCGCCTGCGCGCAGACCTCGCCGGTGTGGTTGATGCGCATCAGGCCGGCGGCATGGCGACGGCTGTTTTCGTCGAGTTCCACATCGGGCTCCGGCGCGCCCGGGTTGGCGCGTTCGGCAGTGGCCTTGCCTGCGGTCGTGCCCAGCGCCCGCTGCGCTTCGATAATCAGGCGATCCAAAGGCGTATAGCGGCGGGAACTGTTCATGCAAGTTGCTCGATAAGAAATTCGACGGGATGACGTACCGGCAACGCGGTGCCATTGCCAAGATGCAGCCGGCAACCGATGTTGGCCGAGAGCACTTCCTCGACATGAGAGTTTGCCAGAGTTGCCAGTAGTGGCGCGCGCAGGGCCGCGGCGCGTTCCGGCTCGGCCAACATGTGCAGGCCGGCCGCACCACAGCAGCCGCTGTCGGGCAGTTCGATCACGGTCAGGTCGGGCACGCGATTGAGCAGCTGGCGCAGCGCGATATCGCTCCGATCCACCCGCTGCGTGCACGGCAGATGCAGGGCGATGCGGCGGTTTTTTGCAGAATTGAAATGCAGCGAGTTGCCGCGGCCTGCGAGAAAGACCAGCGCATCGACAACCTGCTTTTCGTTCCCAAGGCTGCGTTTGAGCGGGTCATGGCAGCCGCTGGCCAGGGTCAGGACGAGGTTTGAACCAGCGAAGGCGTGCCGATTTTTTTCTTCGAGCGGCATCGCTTGGGCCGGGTCGCCGGCATGACGGGCGGCGCTGCCACAGCAGGTTTGCTCGATGGGGATTTCGGCATGCACACCGGCGGCTGCCAGCAGCTTGATGAGGGCGGCGCGGGCGGCGTATTCGTAGCTGCGGGCAATGCAGCCGACGAACAGCGTGGCCTTCGTTGATGATGAGGGCGACGAACCGGGCGTGAGCTTGCGTCCGGGTCGTGGCAGCACTCGCCAGCCGGCCGGAAGCAGCGGGAATACCGCCCGATACGGAGCCAGTAGCGCATTCAACAGGGCCGGGCGCGCCAGCAGGGCGCGCAGCCAGCGCTGCGTAGGCTCCTGCGGTTTCCTGAGCATTTGCCGCTGCCGCGCTTCGATCAGCAGCATTTCATAGGGCACGCCGGCCGGGCAGGCGGCCTCGCAGCGGCGACAGCCCAGGCAGTGGTCGAGGTGCAGGTCGCCGACGTCGGTGGCATCGATCAGCCCAGTCGCCACGGCCTTGATATAGGCGATGCGGCCACGCGGTGATTCGGCTTCAGAAGCATCAAGGCGATAAGTAGGGCAATGCGGCAGGCACAGTGCGCACTGCACGCACTGGTCGGCCATGGCGACCAGCGGATCCGTCGAAGCCGGGGCCAAAAAGGGCAGGGCACGCATGCGGCGATGTTAACACGAGGGTTTCCAAGGGCTTGCGCGAAGAAGTCCGGCCGGCTATTATTCCGCTCCTTTCTCACTTGATTTTCTTTGGAGCCGTCATGAAAGCCATGACCGTCAGCGCCAAAGCGGAGACCGTCAAGCAGGACTGGTATGTGGTTGATGCCAGCGGCAAGACGCTCGGACGCTTGAGCACGGAACTCGCGCGTCGTTTGCGCGGCAAGCACAAGCCCGTGTTCACCCCGCACGTGGACACCGGTGATTACCTTGTTGTCATCAACGCCGACAAGATCGTCGTGACCGGCAACAAGCTGCAGGACAAGAAGTATTACCGCTTCACCGGCTACATCGGCAACATGAAGTCGGAAACCCTCGGCCAGGCGATGAATGCCCATCCGGAGCGCGTGATCGAGACCGCGGTCAAGGGCATGCTGCCCAAGAATCCGCTCGGCCGCGCCATGTACAAGAAGCTCAAGGTGTACAAGGGCTCCGAGCATCCGCATACCGCCCAGCAGCCCCAGGCGCTGGACTTCTAAGAGAACTGAGCCATGGCACTGCAGCACAACTACGGCACTGGCCGTCGCAAGTCCTCCACCGCCCGCGTGTTCCTGCGTTCGGGCAAGGGCAATATCGTCATCAACGGTCGCACCATCGAAGATTTCTTCGGTCGCGAGACCTCCCGCATGATCGTGCGCCAGCCGCTCGAGCTGACCAAGATGACCGACAAGTTCGACCTGAGCATCACGGTCGAAGGTGGTGGCATCACCGGCCAAGCCGGCGCCATCCGCCTCGGCATTGCCCGCGCCTTGGTTGAGTACAACGACACGCTGAAGCCGGAACTGCGCAAGGCTGGCCTGATGACCCGTGACGCTCGCGAAGTCGAGCGCAAGAAGGTCGGTCTGCACAAGGCTCGCCGCGCCACCCAGTTCTCCAAGCGTTAATAGCGGCTCCACAGCCCCGTCGCCAAGCGGTAAGGCACCTGACTCTGACTCAGGCATTCGGTGGTTCGAATCCATCCGGGGCTGCCAAAACCAAGCTGGCTGCGGATTTCGGCGCCAGTGTCGATGCAACAAGAAAACCGCACTCGTGCGGTTTTCCTGTTTTTGGTGCAAGGAAGCTGGCAATTGTCGCCGCGTCGCAGCTTCGCTGAATATTGCACACGGCGTAGGCCGCCATGCTGCTGCGTGAAACCATGATTCAGCATTTCCAGTAGTATCCATTGGCATGGATACCCGACCGTGAGCCGCCGCGTTCGGGCCGCTCATTTCGTCGGGAGGCTGTATGCGGATAAGCGACGCCAGGGTCGGACCTGCCTTCGTGCTGGCCGCGTCCGGCCGAATCGATATCACGACCTCGGATACTTTCAGCCAGGCGATGCTGGCGAAGCTGGCCGAGGCTTCGGCGGCTGGTGAAAAGCTGGTGCTCGATTTCACCGGCGTTGACTACATCTCCAGCGCCGGCCTGCGTGTGCTGATGGTAGCTTCCAAACAGGCGCGAGCACTTCAGGCGAAATTTTCGATTGCCGGCCTGCAGCCGGTGGTAGGCGAGATTTTCCAGATCAGCCGCTTCGACAAGCTGATTCCCTGTTATGCCAGTGTCGAAGACGCCATCGCCGATGCACCCGATGTCGTTGCCGGCGGCGCGCGCAAGCCGGTGGCCGGAGCATCGGCGGCCGAAGGCATCAGCGTCCGTTTCTGGGGCACGCGCGGCTCCTTGCCAACGCCGTTGGCGGCCGATGAGCTCGAGGCAAAGTTGGTGCAGGCCCTGGTAGCTGGCGCCGGTCGTAATCTCGATAACGCCGACAAAGCGCGGGCCTTCCTGCAGCAGCTGCCGTTCCACCAGCGCAGCACCTTCGGCGGTAATTCGGCCTGCGTGGAGCTGAGCGCCGATGGCAACAGCATTGTGCTGCTCGACATGGGCTCGGGGGCGCGTCTGGCCGGACGCGAGGCGCTGCGCCGGTTGGCCGGCAAGCCCGGCGAATTCCATGTGTTCATGTCCCATCTGCACTGGGACCACATCATGGGCTTTCCTTTTTTCGTGCCTGCCTACATCCCGGGACAGCAGATCCGTATCTACGGCTGCCACGCCCAGCTCGAGCATGCCTTCCGGCGCCAGCAGGCCGAGCCCAGTTTCCCGGTGGATTTTTCCATGATGGGCGCGCGCATCGAGTTCGTCATGCTCGAGCCGGGCCTGACCTACGACATCGCCGGTTACCGCGTGCAGGCCAAGCTGCAGCTGCACGGCGGTGACTCCTACGGCTATCGCTTCGAGAAAAACGACAAGGTCGTGGTCTATTCCACCGACGCCGAGCACAAGCCCGAGCATGCCGATGACATCCGCGGCTTCGTCGAATTGTTCAAGGACGCCGATCTGGTGGTCTTCGACGCCATGTATTCATTGGCCGAAAGCGTCTCGGTCAAGGAAGACTGGGGCCATTCCAGCAACGTGGTTGGTGTCGAGCTGTGCCAGCAGGCAGGCGCCCGGCGACTGGCGCTGTTCCACCACGAGCCGGTCAACGATGACGCGGCCATCGAAAACCTCTGGCGTGAAGCCATGCGGCTGGAAGAAATCACCCGGCGCGGCGATGGCCTGGACGTGATCGCCGCCTACGACGGCCTGGAGATCGAAGTCTGATCGCCACAAGTCAGGCCGACTCTTCATTGCCCGTAACGACGGGCTGGCGTCGCTGGCTGCTGGCCGGCCGTGGTCGCTGGCTGGGCATTGGTTTTGCACTGGTTTACGGCGCGATGTGTTTCCTGCCGGATCCTGGCCCGATACCCGGTCTGCGCCACGCCGGTTTTGATACCTACCAGACGCTGTTTCCGCGCAAGCTTTTGAAACATCCCGTGGTGATCGTCGACATCGATGACGCCAGCCTGGCGCGCATCGGCCAATGGCCTTGGCCGCGTGATCGCATGGCGACGCTGGTGGATCGGCTCGCGGCGCGCAAGCCGGCGGTGATCGCGCTGGACGTGTTGTTTTCCGAGCCCGACCGCACCTCGCCGGAGCTGCTGCATCGCCAGTTCCTGGCGCGCGATCCGGCTTTGGCCGAGCGTCTGCGGCAGATGCCCGGCAACGATGCCCTGTTCGCCGATGCGCTGCGCAAGGCGCCAGTAGTGCTGGGGCTGGCCGCCAGCGATGAAACGACCGATAGCGGCATGGGCTTCGCGCCGGCGCGGGTAATCGGACCGATGCCACCGCTGCGCGAATATCGCGGCGCCATCCGCAATCTCGACCAAATCGATGCGGCGGCCAGCGGGCGCGGCCTGTTCAACAGCCATGACGAACAGGGCGTGGTGCGGCAGATGCCGCTGCTGGCGATGGTTGCCGGCCAGCCGCTGCTGTCATTGCCGATGGAGTGTTTTCGCGTCGCCGCCGGCGAAGCTTTTTTTGCCATCGATGGCAGCCAGCGCGGCCACCTGCGCCTGTCCATTGGTGACCTGGTGGTGCCGGCGCAGGCCGATGGCAGCGTCTGGCTGCATTTCGCCGGGCATGATCCGGCCCGCTACGTTTCGGCGGTGGATGTGCTCGAAGGTAGCGGCGAAGCATTGGATATCGAAGGCAAGATCGTCTTGGTCGGCGTTACCGGCCTTGGCCTGGTGGACCAACCGCTCACACCGTCGGGCGAACGCATGCCGGGCGTGGAAGTGCACGCCGAAGTGATCGAGAACATTTTCGAGGGCGCGCTGCTGCAGCGGCCGGAATGGTCGCGACTGGCAGAAGCGCTGGCGTTCCTGGCGTTGGCGGCGCTGGCAATCATCTGGGTGCCGAGGACTTCGCCGAGCCGCGGTTCGCTGCTGTTTTTGGTCAGCATCCTCGTGCTTGCCGGTGGCGGCGTGGCTTCCTTCCACGGACCGAAGCTGCTGCTCGATCCGCTCACGCCGCTGCTGGGCATCGCTTGCCTGCAGGCGCTGCTGGTGTTTTCCGGAATGATGCTGATGGATATCGAGCACCGTCACTTGGCGGCGCGTCTAGCCATCGAACGTGATCTTGCGGCGCGCGCTGCCGGCGAACTGGAAGCGGCGAGGCGCATCCAGGTCGGCATGTTGCCGCGGCCGGAAATCGTGCTGGCCGACGAGCGCCGCGTCGAGCTGTTCGCCTACATGCATCCAGCGCGCGAAGTCGGCGGTGACCTTTACGATTTTTTCCACCTGGATCGCGACCGGTTGTTCGTGATGGTCGGTGATGTTGCTGGCAAGGGTCTCGCCGCCGCCTTGTTCATGAGCGTGAGCAAGGCCATCACCAAGAGCACCAGCCTGCGTGGCAGGATCGGACTCGATCGCCTGATGGCCATCGTCGATCGCGAGCTTTCCCGCGACAACCCCGACGAATTGTTCGTGACCATGATGGCCTTGGTCATCGACCTCGACAGCGGCCGCATCGAATACTGCAACGCCGGCCACGAGCCGCTGCTGCTGGTGCGTGGCGATGGTGACATGCGGGTTCTGGACGAGGCCGGTGGCCCGCCGCTGTGCGCGCTTGACAGTTACCTGCGCACGACAGCCGAGGCTTGGTTGCAGCCGGGTGATCTGCTGGTGCTGCTGTCGGATGGCATCACCGAAGCGATGTCGGCAGGCGGCCAGCTTTATGGACGTGCGGCGCTGAAGGCCTCGTTGCAGCCATCCGCCGGCGATGTTGCCGGGATCGGTCAACGCGTCCTGGACGCGGTCAAGGCGTTCGAGCAAGGCAGCGATCCGGTCGACGACCAGACGTTGCTGCTGCTGCGTTGGCGCGGCCAGCCGTTGCCATCTTGGGCCGCGACGATCAGCGAACGCTGACCTCAACCCGGCGGTTCCGGGGTTCATGGACGCCAGGCTCGGTGGCTACCACCGGCTCGCGGGCGCCGCGTGCTACAGCGCGGATACTTTCCTTGGGAATGCCCAGTGCCACCAGCATGTCGCGAACTTTGTCGGCGCGCTGCAGCGACAGCGCATCGTTCTCGGCATCATTGCCGGCCAGGTCGGTGTGGCCAATCACGGTAATCTCGGGGAAAGGCCGGCTGCGTGTTTGCTCCAGCAAGTCGGCAATGACGGCCGTGGATTGTTCGGTGAAGTCATCACTGCCGGTCAGGAAATAGAGTGTGAACGAGGCCGGCGCCTGCGGCATTCCGGCAATGGCGGCGCCGAATTCCTGCTGCACTTTCCGTGCGTCCTCGGTGCCGCGCTGCAGTTTGCCGCTCGCCACATGCCTGGCGGAGGCGTAGGCGCTGTCAAGCACGACTTCCTCACCGGCGCGAGTGGCGGCGATGGCGCCGGTGCTGCCGTCAGCCTTGGGCAAGAGCACGATACTGTCCTTGGACACGGTGGCGCAGCCGATCAACATGATCGGGGTGAGCAAGGCAGCCATGTTGCGCAGCGGTGTCATCAGCGTGTCCTGACCACGAATTCGGTGCCGCGTACGGCCAGGATGGTCGAGCGCGTGCGTACCGTCATGGCCTTGGGCGAATGCTTGGCCAGCTTGCCGGAGACCGCCGACAGCGTCCCGCGCCGCAGCGTGGTGTCGAAGTTGCCCTCGTGGGTGGTCTGGTCGAAATTGAAGCGGTCAATGGCCAGAGTGCTGCCGGGCCCCAACGCCATGCGGGAATTATCGAGAAAGGTGATGCCGGTACTGCCGTCACGGCCGGTGACGATGCGATCCGAGCTTTCGATGATGGTTCCGACCGGCGCGGGCAGCCGCTTGCCGGCGCGCTCGATGTAGACCGAGCCCTTGGAAACCTTCACTAGGCCGACGCCATCTGCCAATGCCGGCAGTGCGGTGAACACAGCCAAGGCCAGGGCAAGGCCCAGCCATCCGTTTTTTTCCATTGCCATGATCTTTCCTCGTGCCGGGTCGGATCGCGCATGTGCCTGTGGTCAGCACATAGGCTTGGCCAATACTAGCCAAAACGGGGCTGTTACGCTCAGTGGAACCTGCGGGAAATGCGCGGTGCGGGGCAATCGAAGATTCGGCAGGCGGTGCCGCCGAGATTCGCCGTTACAAAGCCCGTGTGAAGTCCTTGGGTCAGGGCTTCTTGATTGCTGCCCGTTCCTTGGCCAGCAGGAAATCGATGGTGGCGATCATGCCCTTTTGGCCACGGTCGCGGGTGGCCATGACTCGGTACTTGCCGTTGATGATCACCGTCGGCGTGGAATTGACGCCGGTGCGTTGAGCGAACTGGCGGGCCTTGGCGAGTTTGCCGGTGACCGCGAAGCTGTTCATGGTTGCCAGGAACTTGGCGCGGTCGATGCCGAGGCCGGCGTAGATGTCGGCAAAATCCTCGATTGAGCCGTTCTTGATCTTGCGTTCGATGAACACGGCCTTGAACACGGCGTCGTGGGTTCTTGGCAGGATATTCATTGCCTGCGCAGCCAGAAAGGCTCGCCCTGCGTTGTCCCAAACGCCACCAAAGGGTGCCGGCACATACTCGAAACGCACGTCGGCCGGGAGATTCTTTTTCCAACTGTTGATGATCGGCTGCATTTCGGCGCAGTGGATGCAGCTGTAGCTGAACACCTCGGCCACCTCGATCTTGCCTTGGCCATAGGTAGGCTGTGGCGTGGGGATTACTTCGTAGTCGATGCCCAATCGCGGCGCATTCGGCAGCAGCTGTGCGGAAACAGCGAACGGCAGCATGAGCAAGAGGGCGGTCAGGATTCGGCGAAGCATGGAACTCTCCTATTGAAAACAATGAAGCCGACGACACCATGCCGTCGGCTTCCTGAACAAGCGCTGGAGCGCATTGCCGTTGTTCGGGAACCTATTCCTTGGCAGTCGTCACATCGGCGCTGCGGTGCAGACCCTGCATATAGGTAGCCAGGCCCTGTATTTCCTCGTCGCTGAGGTTGCGTGCCACAGCCGACATGATGGTGTTGGCGTTGGCATCCTTGCCCCAGACGCCACCTGCACGGAAGGCGGTCAGCTGGGTGACGGCATAGCTGGCGTGCTGGCCGCCGAGCGACGGGTAGCTGGGACCTGGATTGCCGTAGCCGGCCGGGCCATGGCAGGCCATGCAGGCAGGTACGCCGGCATCGGCCTTGCCACCGCGGTAGATGCGCTCGCCGACCTGATAGAACTTGCGGCCCTGATTGGGGCCGCTGGCGATCGCGCTTTCGTCGGCGATGCCGGCGATCATCTTCTGGCTACCGAACCAAGCGCCGATGTCGCGCATGTCCTGTTCGCTCAGGGGCGCGGACATGCCCATCATGATGGCGTTGCTGCGCTCGCCGCTCTTGAACAGCTTGAGCTGGCGCCAGATGTAGCGTTCGTGCTGACCAGCCAGCTTCGGGTACTGCGGGTCGCTGGCATTTCCGTCCATGCCGTGGCATGCCGCACAGGCGGCCGCCTTGGTCTGGCCGGCTTTGGGATCGCCAAAAGTGGCTGGCTTGTTATCGGCCACGGCCATGGGTGCAGCGACGGCAGCATCAACAACGGGAGCGACTGTCTCCTGGGTGGCCTGCTGGGCCAACGCGGTGGTGACGAGAAGTACGGCCATTGCCGCAAACAAGCGGGAGAACTTCATTGAAAGACTCCGGAACGCAAAATTTCGGGTAATGGGCCCGCCGACCGGCGACCCGACACTGCGCAATTATCCCAGCCGCCGGCCGCGACGGTCAATGTAAGCCGTTGTTTCGGGGGTTTGGCTGGCGCATGCCGCCCGCACGGGCCAAGCTAGGCCACTTTCCATCACGAGCAGGCCATGGCCAATCCCCTCGCCCAAGCCCGATTCGCTTTCGCGGCACACAACCCTGCGCAACTGCCGGCGGACGAATTCCGCGAGGTTGCGTTCGCTGGCCGCTCCAACGCCGGCAAGTCGACCGCGCTCAATGCCCTGTGCCATCAGAATTCGCTGGCGCGCACCTCGAAGACGCCAGGCCGCACCCAGCAGTTGGTCTATTTCGAGGTGGCGCCGGCGCGCTATCTGGTCGACCTGCCCGGCTACGGCTACGCCAAGGTGCCGGAAGCGTTGCGTGCACACTGGCAGGAGTTCATCAACCGCTATTTCCAGATCCGGCAGTCACTCGCCGGCCTGGTGGTGGTGATGGATGTGCGCCATCCACTGCGCGAATATGACTTGCAGATGCTCGAGTACGCCAAGGCACGTGGTTTGCCAGCGCATTGCCTGCTGACCAAGTCCGACAAGCTGGGTCGAGGCGAACAATCGAAAACCCTGTTGGCCGTGCGCAAGCAGCTGGGCGATGTTGCAAGCGTGCAGCTGTACTCGGGTGATTCAAGGATTGGCGTGGACGAGGCCCGCCGCGTGGTGACGGGGTGGCTGCAGCTGTAGGTCGTGCCCAGGCCCGACGCTGCTGTCCGGCAACACATTCTTGGCGATCTCGACGAGGATTCCAACCTGTAATCCTTTCGCCGATTTGTCACTTCGGGAGAGTTTTTATGGCCCGATGCCGGGATTGAGCCCGGCCTACGCGGCATCGCGCAGTCTTGGATCCATCGCCACGCGCAGCGCATCCACGGCGGTGTTGATCACCACGATGGCGGCGCCGATCACCAGCACCACGCCCAGCACCAGGGTGTAGTCGCGGTTGAGTGCGCCTTGCACGAAATAGCGGCCGACGCCGGGGATGCCGAACACTTGTTCCACCACGGCCGAGCCGCTGACCACGTTGATGAGCGCCGGCGACAGCCACGCCAGCACCGGCAGCAGTCCTGGCTTGAGCGCATGGGAAAACAGCAGCCGCGTTTCTGACAGGCCGCGGCCGCGAGCCGCGCTCAGGTAGTCGGCGCCGAGCACGTCGAGCAGACTGGCGCGGGTGAGGCGCGCGCAGTAGGCAAGGTTGGGAAGCGACAGCGCGATAATCGGCAGCACTGCGCTGCGCCAGCCGCCGTCCCAGCCGCCGGCTGGCAGCCATTGCAGCGTGACCGCGAACAACAGGATCAGCAGCGGCGCCACCACGAATTTCGGCATCGCCAAGCCCAAACCGGCGATGAACATCAGGATCCGGTCCAGCCATTGCCCGGCGCGCAGGGCTGCGAAAACACCCAATGGAATGCCCAGCAGCAAGGCCAGCAAAAGCGCGAGGCTGCCGTTGATCACGGACACCGGCAGGCTGGCGGCGATCAACTGGTTGACCGTGTAGTCGGTGTACTGGAACGACGGCCCGAGGTCGCCGCGCAGCACGTCGCCCAGCCAGTGCCCGTACTGCGACAGCAGCGACTGATCGAGGCGATATTGCGCCGCCAGCGCCGCCTGCACTTCCGGCGGCGCGGCCTTTTCGGCATCGAATGGCCCGCCCGGCGCGCTGCGCAGCAGGAAAAAACACAGTGTGGCCAGTAGCCAGAGGGTGATGGCGGCTTCGGCGAGGCGCGTGAGCAGGAGTTTCATGCGCGGGACGCGGGGTCGGTCATTGCTGGCACGGAGGACAGGTCGCGGTTTGCGCCGCGGCTACATGGATGCGGCGTTTTTGCAGGAGCGGCGCAAGTCGCGACCAAAGTCCGCCTCATGGCGATGCCTCCACCAGGCGCAGAAACCGGCTTGCGTGATGATCCAGCGCATTCGCCTCGAAGCCCTGCACTTCCGGCCGCACCAAGTGCTTGGATGTATAGAAATACACCGGCACCAGCGCGTGCTGCGCCAGCAATCGCGATTCGGCCTCGCGCAACAGCGAAGCGCGTTTTTCCACCGTGGGCGCGGCGTCGGCGGCGCGCAGCAGCGCATCGAATCCTGCATCACGAAACCCGCTCCAATTGGTTTGGCTGCCGAATTCGAAGTTGGCGAGGAAGTTGCGGGCATCGTCGACATCGGCGATCCAACCGCCGCGAAAGGCCTGTGTGATCACGCGCTGTTTGCGGTTGCCGACGAATACCTTCCATTCCTCGTTGCGCAAGGTCACGCGTGCGCCCAGCACCTCACGCCACATCGCGGCGATGGCCAAGTTGAGACGGCGGTGCGGCGTCGAGGTGTTGTAGCGCAGTTCGATCTGCAGCGGGATTTCGCCGGAATAGCCCGCCTGCCGATAGCGGCTGCGCGCCAGTTGTTCGCGCTGCAATTGACTGGCATCGCGCCACGGCAGCGCAGCGGTGGAATAACCGCCGACGCCCGGTGACACCACGCCATAAGCCGGCGTTTCTCCCAGCCCGGTGATGTAGCGGGTGAGTTTGTCGCGGTCGATCGCCAGCGACAGCGCTTCGCGCAGCGCGCGATTGCCTTTCAGCGGCGGCTGGGTGAGGTTCAGGCCGATCCACATCGTGCCCAGGTAGGGGCTGATGCGCAGCTGCCGGCCGTAGCGCGCACGCAGCGCCGGCAGGGGCTGTGGCGGCACGGTTTCGGTGATGTGCAGGTCGCCGGCCTGATAGCGCTGCAGCTCGCTGGCAGCATCCTCGGTGACGTGGAAACGCACGCGTTCGATGCTCGCCTGTTCGCGGAAATGCGCATTGCGCGCCAGCATCAGGTTGGCCTGCGGTCGCCATTCGACCAGTGCGTAGGCGCCATTGCTGACCAGATGACCGGGCCGGGTGTGCTGCGTGCCGAATTTCGCCAGCGCCGGCAGGTAAATCGGAAAAGCCAGCGGTAGAAGCAGTAGGCGCGGCAGGTCGGCGCTGCGCGTGAGCCGGAACTGCACCGTGCGGGCATCGGGCGCGAAAATGCCCAGCGCCGATGCCGGCTTCTTCGCCGCCGTTACCGCTTGGGCATTCTCGATCGCGGAAAAATGCACGGCAAACGGCGCCGCCGTTTCCGGGGCGAAAGCGCGCCGGAAGCTGGCGACGATCTGCTTGCCATCCAGTCTTTCGCCATTTGACCAGCGCAGGCCATCGCGCAGGTGAAAGGTCCAGTTGCGGCCATCGGCGGAGATTTCCCAGCGCTCGGCCATGCCCGGGATCAACTGGCCACGCGCATCCTCGGCGACCAGGCCTTCGTAGAGATCACGCAGGATGTTGGCGCAGGCCACTTCTGGACAGCGGTGTGCATCCAGCGTCGAGGGCTCGGGGCCGTTGCCACGTTCCAGCGTCGCGGCGGCCTGCGCAACGTTGGTCAACAGCACTGCCAGCAGCAACAGGATTTTGGCCGACAACGGGTAGACTCCGGCGTGTACGGTCGCGGCCCTGGCCGGTCCCGCGGGGACATGCTTGCGATTGTAGGGGCTAGCCCCCACTTCACACATTCACCACAGCGAGGGCGTGCCCGTGTCCGGTCCCAGCAACGTCAAGGAACTGCCGCTCACCGACAAATGGCAACTGGTGGAATTCCACGCCAGCGGCAGCCGCCCGTGCGAGCAGTGGACCATTGGCACCGAGCACGAAAAATTCGGTTTCCATCTCGATGACCTGCGCCCGCCGACGTACGACGGCGAACGCGGCATCGAAGCCATGCTGCGCGGCCTGATGCGCTTCGGCTGGCAGCCTTATGAAGAAAAGGGAAAGTTGATCGCGCTTACTCGCGATGGCGGTTCGATCACGCTGGAGCCGGCCGGGCAGTTCGAACTCTCCGGTGCCATGGTCGAGAACATCCACCAGACCTGCTGCGAGACCATGGGCCATCTCAACGAGGTCAAGACCGTGGCCGAAGAGCTGGGCCTGGGCTTTCTCGGCATGGGCTTCCAGCCGAAATGGCGGCGCGACGAAATGCCGTGGATGCCCAAGGGCCGCTACAAGATCATGCGCGACTACATGCCCAAGCGCGGCGACCTTGGTCTGGACATGATGACGCGCACCTGCACGGTGCAGGTCAACCTCGACTTCTCTTCCGAAGCCGACATGGTGAAGAAATTCCGCGTCTCGCTGGCGCTGCAGCCGATCGCCACCGCGCTGTTTGCTGATTCGCCATTTACCGAAGGCAAGCCCAACGGCTACCTCAGCTATCGCTCGCATATCTGGACCGACACCGATCCCGACCGCACCGGCATGCTCGACTTCGTGTTTGAGGAGGGCTTCGGCTTCGAGCGCTACGTCGATTACCTGTTGGACGTGCCGATGTATTTTTCCTATCGCGACGGCGAATACGTCGACTGCTCCGGGTTGAGCTTCCGCGATTTCATGCAGGGCAAGCTGCCGGCGCTGCCCGGCGCACTGCCGAATTTGAAGGACTGGGCCGACCACATGACCACCGCTTTCCCGGAAGTGCGGCTGAAGAAATACCTGGAGATGCGCGGCGCCGATGGCGGGCCATGGAATCGCCTGTGTGCGCTGCCGGCATTCTGGGTCGGCCTGCTTTACGACGATCAAGCGCTGGATGCGGCTTGGGACCTGGTCAAGGATTTCACCATGATTGAGCGCAACGCTTTACGGGATGGCGTGCCAAGGCACGCATTGAAGCTGCCGTTCCGCAATGCGACCGTGCGCGAATTGGCGCTGGAAGCGTTGAAGATTTCCGGACAGGGCTTGGCGCGGCGCAACCGCCTCAACGCCACTGGCGCCAGCGAAGCGGTGTTCCTGGAGCCGTTGATCGAATTCGCCATGGCCAACGAAACCCCGGCCGAACGCAAGCTCAAGCTTTTCCACGGCGAGTGGGGGGGGGCGGTGGATCCGCTGTTCCACGAATTTGCTTACTGATCCCTCGCTTGTGGATGTAGAAAGTGCCGTATCAGCCGAGATCATCCAGCGTGAACGCCGCCGGTATCCATTCACAGCGCAAGCCTTCGCCCTCGGGTGAGACGGCCACCACGTCGAAGCGGCAGGGTGCTTTTGCAAATTTCGGGTTCATGCCCAGCCATGCCTGCGCGGCGTTGGCGAGCTTGCGGCGCTTGCCTGCATCGATGGAAACCGCGGCGCCGCCGTAAGCCGCCGAAGTGCGAAATCGCACCTCGACAAACACCACGGTCGTGGCTGCTTGCATGACCAGGTCGACCTCGCCAAACGGGAAACGCACGTTGCGGGCTATCAGCCGCAGTCCCTGCCGCTCAAGCTCGACGCAGGCCGCCGCTTCGGCGGCGTTGCCTTGGCGTTGGCGCTCAGTTTCCGCGCGGGGCATCGGTGGCCGGCGCGCCTTCGGGCGCCAGGCGTGGCCGGCCTCCGGAAAACACTGCCCAGGCTGGTTCACGCTGGACGATGCCAAGGCTGTCGATGCGCAGGTGGCCAGTGACGCCGCGCACGCTTGCGCCCGGATCATTGGCCAGCTTGTCGAAATACGCAGCCAGCTTCCATGCATCGAAGCCGAAGGCGAACAGGCGCTGGGAAGTGCCGCGCGCGCTGTTCAATTCAGCGGCCAGGCTGTCGGCCTTGGGTAGACCGCTTCCGAGTTCCAGTAGCCAGGGCAGTTCCGGGTACTGGATGCCGTCGAGTTCGCTGTCGAGCCGTGCATTGCCGCCGCCGGAAAGCAGCAAGGACGTGGAATAGCGCGGCAGCGATCCAAGTTTACTGATCTTCATCTGTGCCGCCAGCAGGCGCGCCTGTGGTGCCCTGAGCGCCATGAACACCACCTGCGCGGGGCCACTGCCGAGTTTCGCGTTGTTGATCGCGGTGGACAGGTCGGTCTGGTTTTCCGGGATGTCGATTTCAGCAAGCACTACGCCGCCGCGTAACTTCATCAGTTCACGGAAGCTGGCGCGGGCACGCTGACTGCCGTCGTCGCGCTGGCCGAATACGATGACCTGGCGCAGGCCGCGTCCGAGCAGGCGTTCGGCGGCGGCAATGCCTTCATCCTCCGGTGTCAGGGCAAAGCTGAAGCCGTTGTCGGGCACCAGTTGCTGCGGCCGGTTGAGCAGCAACAGTGACGGATGCCGGACGTTGCCGTCGGCCAACAGTCCGTTCACGTCTTCACGGCTCAATGGCCCGACCAGCAGCTGCGCGCCGGCGCGGGTGGCCTCGGCGGCTGCCTTTTCCACGCCGCTGGCGGTGTCATGGAAGCGCAGCTCTGGGCGGCGACGGGGTTCACCGTAATAGCCGGCGAGGAAGCCGTCGCGCACGCTATTGCCGGCGCTGGCGAGCGGCCCGCTCATCGGCAGCAAAACGCCGATCCGTGCAGGCGGGCGGTAGCCATCGCGATCCGCAGGCGGAAATGCAGCGGCGATGTTGCCGCGCTGGTTTTCGAACGGTCGGGGCAGGGGCAGGCCACGTTTGAGCAGTTCGCGGCCAGCAAAGACGTAAAGCGGGCTGTCTGCGGGCAATGCGGCGCTGCGTTGCGCAAGATCGGCATTGCCCAGCGTCGCCAGCAAGTCCTGGATTTGCCGGGCAAGGGCGCTGCGCTGGCTTGCGCCCGCAGCTTGGAAGCTCTGCGCCAGCTGTTCGGCTTGCCGAAAGGCAGCATCGGCGGCCTGCCGTGCAGGCGACACGGTGGGCTTGGTGTTGACCGTGCTGCAGGCAGCCAGAATTAGCATCAGCAGCAGGGGAAGCAGGGCGCGAAAACGCATGGGCGGGTTCCGGGAGCGACAGCTATGATGATACCCGCTGGGCGCTGGAGCGCGGGATGACCACGATGAAACCGGGAACGCTGTACGTGGTGGCCACGCCCATAGGCAACTTGGGCGATCTCTCGTCGCGTGCCCGTGACGTGCTGGCCGGCGTCAATGCCATTTGCGCCGAAGACACCCGTCACACCCGCCAGCTGCTGTCGGCCTTTGGCATGGAAAAGCCGCTGGTCGCCCTGCATGAACACAATGAAGACGAAATGGCCGGGCGACTGGTCGAGCGATTGCGTGCGGGGGAGTCGCTGGCCCTGGTATCGGATGCAGGCACGCCGCTGGTATCCGATCCCGGCTATCGGTTGGTGCGCGAAGTGCGCGCTGCAGGGCTGGCGGTGAGTCCGGTTCCGGGTGCCTGCGCCGCCATCGCGGCGCTCTCGGTGGCCGGCATTCCCAGCGACCGCTTCTGTTTCGAAGGCTTCCTGCCGGCGAAAGCGTCGGCGCGGCGCGAGCGTTTGTCGGCGCTGGCGCGCGAAAGCCGCACTATGGTCTTCTACGAAAGCTCGCACCGCATCGAGGAATCGCTGGCCGACTTCGTCACGCTGTTTGGCGCCGACCGCGAGGCGACGCTGGCGCGCGAGTTGACCAAGCTGTTCGAAACGGTGCTGGGTGAATCGCTGGGCGGCATCCTCGCCCGCGTGAACGGCGACGACAACCAACGCAAGGGCGAATTCGTCTTGGTCGTGCGCGGCTGCGAGGACGATGCCTCTGCCGTGCTGAAGGAAGGGCAGCGGCTATATGCGAAGCTGGCCGAGCACATGAAGCCCTCGCAAGCGGCCAGGCTGGCCGCCGAACTCAGCGGCGCGCCAAGAAAAGCGCTTTATGGCGTGCATGACGACATTGCAGGCGAAACGTAGGGTGGGTCTCGACCTGGCGATTTGCCTGCCCGCAGCCGTTTCTGGCTGAAGCGAACCACTCACTGCGGATACAGGTACAAATAGCCCCCCGCACCCGCCGCAGCGAGCGCCAGCAAGATCAGCACATAAACCCAAACCGGCGTTTTCTTGGCTTCTTGCCGGGGTGCTGTACGCCGCACCTCCACTGGCTCCAGCGCCAACTCCGAGTGCTCCAGGATCTGGTGGACCAGGCCGCCTGGCGGCAGATCCATGGACATCGGCGGGATATTTGTCCCCTTGCTCTGAAGTTGGGTATCGGAAAAACCCATCGCTTTCAGCTGTTCTGAAATGTTCTGGCTCGGTTCGATCTGCAGCCGGCGCTGCAGCACCGGACTGCCCACCAAGATGTTTTTGAGTTCGCGCGCGAAGGTTTTCAGGTCGGGATAGCGTTCAGCCGGTGATTTGGCCAATAGCCGATCCATGACCGGCTGCAGGAAGCTGAAATCGGCCGGTAGCGACGGTGGCGGTTTATTGACGTGCGCGTAGGCGACCTGCATGGGGGAGCTGCCCTCGAATGGCGCTCGTTTGGCCAGCATTTCGTAGAACATTACCCCTAGCGAATACTGGTCGGAACGACCGTCGACCACGGAGCCGACTGCCTGTTCCGGGCTCATGTAGGTGGGCGTGCCGATTGCCATGCCGGTTTCGGTAATCCGGGTTGATTCGGTGTCGTGCAGCCTCGCGATGCCGAAGTCGGTCAGCACCGGCGTCTTGGTGTCGCGAAACAGGATGTTGTCCGGCTTCAGATCACGGTGGACCACGCCGTTGTCGTGCGCGTGCTGCAGGGCCGCGGATATCTGGACGATGATGCCGATGAAATCGGCCAGGGTGAGCCAGCCCTGGCTCATTCTTTCTGAAAGAACGCCGCCTTCCAGACATTCCATCACGATGTAATCGACGTCGTCGGTCTGGACGATATCGAAGACGCCGACAATGTTGGGATGCGGCAGGCGAGCCAAGGTCTGGCCTTCCAGCAGGAAGCGCTTCTCGGCGCCGTCGTTGTTGGCATGGTCGTCCGCCTTGCGGCGCATGACCTTGATGGCTACCTTGCGGTTGAGCGACAGCTGGATCGCCAGGTAGACGGTAGCCATACCGCCGCTGCCGAGCTGACGCTGCAGTTCGTAACCCGGAATTCGAAAGCCGTGTGCGCTCATGCTGGGGGGGGCGATAGGCGGTCTGGGCGAAGTGGCGGTTTTGACAGGGTGGCGGGCAGGACTGTTTCTCAACCTATTAATAACACGGCGCCAGCCGGTTGTAGAACTATCGCGTCTGTGGAAATGCAGACGTCGTCGCAAACCAGGCCGCCCTTCCCCGCCTGTGCGAGAATAACCACGGCGGAGCCGGCCAAGACAACCGCGTCGCGACTTGATCGCGCCGAGGAAAGTCCGGGCTCCACAGAGCAGGGTGCCAGGTAATCCCTGGGCGGCGCGAGCCGACGGCCAGTGCAACAGAGAACAGACCGCCGAACGGCGTCGCAAGACGTGCGTGGTAAGGGTGAAACGGTGGGGTAAGAGCCCACCGCGTGCGGGGCCAACGCCGCACGGCACGGTAAACCCCACCCGGAGCAAGGCCAAATAGGGGGACTATGGGTTGGCTCGACCCGTCCCCGGGTGCGCTGCTTGAGCCCTGCCGCGAGGCAGGGCCTAGAGGAATGGTTGTCCACGACAGAACCCGGCTTAGTGGCCGGCTCCGCCACTGTCTTGCAGCGCGACCATATTGCTGGAGGGGCTTCAGCCCCGACCGCGCTGCGCGTGGAGCGTCGGGGCTGAAGCCCTTCCCGCAGCAGCGTCTACGCTGAACTCCCCGGTTTTCCGCAGCAGGCTTGACGACTCTGCGGACAGCACACGAACTCAACCAGTGCTTGCGCAACCTAACGCTTTTTCAGCCGTGATGGCCTCGGCCGTCTGCCTGCAGGCAATCTGGAAACAGGGTGTGAAGGGCATCGTCGCCCAGCCGAATTGCGAGCGGAAACAAGTCCTCCCGAAGACTTCTTAAACTAAACTATCAAGATCGCCGCAAGGTCTTGATTCCCCTAGTGAATTTCCCTGTTTTTTGTTCTTGACAGCCCCCAAGGCCGGGTCTAACGTGGGTAGCCGAGGGAAATTCGGGTTTTTTGTGGGGAATAGTGGAAGTGTTCCAGGGCGAAACCGCGATCACGATTGACGACAAGGGCCGGCTGGCGATTCCCACCGCCGCCCGCGAACTCGTCGCGCGCGCCTGCGGCAACCGCTTGGTCATCACCTACAACCCTTACGAAATCGGCTGCCTCTGGATCTATCCGGAGGCGGAGTGGCAGAAGGTGCGCGACCAGATCAACGCGCTGCCGAAGTCGCGCAAGAAAAACCGCAGCCTGCAGCTGAAGCTGGTCGGCGCCGCGACCTTGGTCGAGCCCGACGGCAGCGGCCGCATCCTGGTGCCGCCCAGCCATCGCAACGCCGCCGAGATCGACAAGAAAGCGGTGCTGCTGGGTATGGGCAACAAATTCGAGCTGTGGAGCGAGCAGGCGCACCTGGCCCAGATCCGCCAGACCATTGGCGAAGACGATGCCGGCGACGACATGCTCGACCTGAGGCTGTAAGCGGTGATGGCCGAGGCCGCGACACCCAGCCCCAGCCATCTTCCGGTGATGTGGACGCAAGTCATGGACGGCCTGCGCGTGCTCAAGGATGGCAGGTACCTCGACGGCACGTTCGGGCGTGGCGGACACGCGCGCGGCGTGCTCGACCGGCTTGGGCCGGATGGAAGGCTGTTGCTGATGGACAAGGACCCCGTTGCGATCGCCTGCGCCGCCGAGCTGTTCGGCGATGACGCGCGCGTCGCCGTCTACCGGGGTTCGTTTGCCGCGCTTGCGAATTGGAGTGAAACCGCCGAGGGCCTGGATGGCGTGCTGTTTGACCTCGGCGTCTCTTCCCCGCAGTTGGACGTGGCCGAGCGCGGCTTCAGTTTCCGCAGCGATGGCCCGCTCGATATGCGCATGGACAACGAGTCCGGCGAAAGTGCCGCGCAGTGGCTGGCGCGCGCCGATGAGCGAGAGATCGCCGACGTGCTGTGGACTTATGGCGAGGAAAAGCTCAGCCGTAAAATCGCCCGCACGATTGTTTCCAGGCGCCAGGAAACCCCGATCCTGCGCACCGCCCAGCTGGCCGACCTGATCGCCTCGATACTTGGGCGCGGCGATGGCCGTATCCATCCGGCCACGCGCAGCTTCCAGGCTATTCGCATCTTCATCAACCGCGAGCTTGAGGATTTGGAAGCCGGCCTCGATGCCGCCCTCGCTCGCCTCAAGCCCGGCGGCCGGCTGGCGGTGATCAGCTTCCACTCGCTGGAAGATCGCATCGTCAAGCAGTTCATCGCCCGCCACGCCAAGGCACCGGCGGGCAATCGGCGCATGCCGGCGGCGGCGCCCTTTACTGCGGACCTGCTCGACATCGGCGGCGCCCAGCGCGCCGACGAGGCCGAAACCAGCGTGAACCCGCGCTCGCGCAGCGCGGTGCTGCGGGTGTCGGAGAAGTGCGGGGGAGCGTCATGAGCCTGCGCCACTTCCTGCTCGCCATTCTTGTCGCCTCCGCGCTGGCCAGCGCCATTGCCGTGGTCTATGCCCGCCACCTGCATCGCCAGGCCTATGTCGAGCTGACCCGGCTTGAGCGCGCGCGCGACGAACTGAACATCGAATTCGGCCGCCTGCAGCTGGAGCAGGCAACCTGGTCGGAAACCAACCGCATCGAACAGCTGGTTACAGAACGGCTGGGCATGAAGTTCCCGGAAGCTGGCGACATCGTGGTGTTGCAGCCATGAAGACGCGGGCCCGTCCCTACAATCTGCGCCATCGCTTGCTGCTGCTTGGCGGCGTGCTCGGCGCCTGCGCCTTGGTGGTGGTGGCGCGGGCCGCCCAGATGCAACTGGTCGATCGCGATTTCTACCAGCGCGCCGGCGACGCGCGCTTCCTGCGTGAGCTGCCGATCGCCACCTCGCGCGGCATGATCACCGACCGCAACGGCGAGCCGCTGGCGGTGTCCTCGCCGGTGGAATCAATCTGGGCCAATCCCAAGGAGCTGTTGCAGCATCCCGAGCAGCTGCCGCGGCTGGCCCAGGCCTTGGGCATCCCCAGGGAAGTCCTGACTCAGCGCATCGCCCAGCGTGCCGGCAAGGAGTTTGTCTACCTGCGCCGGCACATCAATCCCGATGAGGCCAAGGCCGTTGTCTCGCACGGGATTCCCGGCGTGTATTCGCAGCGCGAGTTCCGCCGCTTTTACCCGCACGGCGAGGTGATGGCGCACGTGCTCGGTTTCACCAATATCGATGATCGCGGCCAAGAAGGCCTCGAACTGGCTTTTGACAGCTGGCTGACCGGCAAGCCGGGCGCGCAGCGGGTGATCCGCGATCGCCACGGCCGCATCGTCGAGCATGTCGACCTGCTGCGCGCTGCTGAGCCGGGCAAGGACATCACGCTGTCGATCGACCGGCGCATCCAGTACCTGGCCTATCGAGAGCTCAAGGCTGCGTTGATCGCCAACAATGCCGAGAGCGGTTCGGCCGTGGTGCTGGACATACCGACCGGCGAAATCCTGGCCATGGTCAACCAGCCGGCTTACAACCCGAATTCCCGCATCGCATCTGCCGTCGGCACGCACCGCAATCGCGCCGTGACCGACGTTGTCGAACCCGGTTCGGTGATCAAGGCCCTGACTGTGGCGGCAGCGCTGGAGGATGGCGTCGACCCGGACATTGTCATTCCGACCACGCCGCTGGTCGTGTCCGGCCATCCGATCCGCGATGTCCATGACTACGGCCCGGTGACGCTCGAACGCCTGCTGATGAAGTCCTCGAACATCGGCGCCAGCCGGCTGGCGCTGGGTATGGACAATGCCCGTTTCCACGACGTGCTGCAGCGCTTCGGCTTTGGCCAGAGCACCGGTTCGGGCTTCCCCGGCGAATCGGCAGGCGTGCTCGTGCCGGCGCGCAGTTGGAGGCAACTGGAGAAAGCGACGATCTCCTACGGCTACGGCCTGTCGGTGACGTCGCTGCAGCTGGCCCAGGCCTATGCCGCGCTGGGCAATGGCGGCCGCCTGATCCCGCCGACCTTCATCAAGGACGGCGGCCAGGCCAGTCGCGTGGCAATGGATCCGAAAATCGCGACCAGTGTCCTGCACATGCTCGAGAGCGTGATCGAGCCCGGCGGCAGCGCCCCCCGCGCCGCCATCACCGGATACCACGTGGCCGGCAAGACCGGCACGTCGCGCAAGTTCACCGTCGGCGGCTACGAGAAGAAATACATCTCACTGTTCGCCGGCGTAGTCCCAGTCAAAAACCCGCGCTTTGCCATGGTGGTGGTGATCCACAATCCCAGCGGTCGTGACTATTACGGCGGCCTGGTGTCGGCGCCGGTATTCCACAACGTCATGGAAGGCGCGCTGCGCCTGATGGACGTGCCGCCCGACGATGCCGGGCAGTGGCTGGCTGCTGCCGCGAAACCGCGCCTAGCGCCCGTGCCTGCGCCGACCGCTCCCGTCCTTGCCCATGAAGCGGATGCCACGGCAACGGAGGTCCTGCGGTGAGCCGGATGATGCCGCTGCATGATTTGTTGCGCGAGCATGTCGCCGAACTGCCGTCCTTCAATCCGGTGATCCATGGTTTGAGCGGAGACAGTCGCGAATTGCAGGCCGGTGACGCTTTCATCGCGCTGACTGGCGCCAGCACCCATGGCCTGCGCTTTGCCGGGAAAGCGGTGCAGGTGGGCGTCGCGGCGATCCTGTTTGAGCCGCCAGCGCCTTCTGAAACGGCGCTTCCTGAGAATGCAGTCGCCATCTCGGGCCTGCGTGGCAAACAATCGGCGCTGGCGGATCGCTTCTACGGTTCGCCGTCGCGCGCCGTCGCCATGACTGGCGTCACCGGAACCAACGGCAAGACCTCTACCGTGCAGCTGATCACCGAAGCCCTGTGCCTGGCCGGTGAAAGCGCCGGCTCAATCGGCACGTTGGGCGCGGGCCTGCATGGCCATCTCGTCGCGGGCGAGCGCACTACGCCCGATGTCATCGCCGTGCACCGCCAGATCGCGCGGATGCGCGATGCCGGCGCGCGACACGTGGCGATGGAAGTGTCCTCTCATGCCCTGGACCAGGGGCGCGTTGATGAAGTCGCTTTCCGTATCGCCGTGTTCAGCAACCTCACCCGCGATCACCTCGACTACCACGGCAGCATGCAGGCCTACGGCGAGGCCAAGGCCAAGCTGTTCGCCTGGCCGACGCTGCAGGCCGCGGTAGTCAACATCGATGATGAATTCGGTGCGGAAATCGTTGCTACGCTAAGGCCGGCGCTGTCCACTTTCACCGTCAGTTCGCGCGGCAAGGCCGCGAGGCTGCGTGCGGAAAACATCGAGTTGTCGCTGGCCGGTCTGGGTTTTGACCTGGTCGAAGCCGGCGAACGCGTGCCTGTCGCTTCGTCGCTGCTGGGCCGGTTCAACGTCGACAATTTGCTTGCGGCGGCGGGCGTGTTGCGGGCGCTGGATTGGCCGCTGAAAAAAACCGCCGACATGCTCGGTCGGCTCTCGCCCGTGGGCGGTCGCATGAGCCGCGTCGGTGGTGATGGGAAGCGACCGCTGCTGGTGATCGACTACGCACATACGCCGGATGCGCTGGAGCAGGCGCTGTCGACGCTGCGCGCGCATACCGATGGCCGTTTGATCTGCGTGTTCGGCTGCGGCGGTGACCGTGATCGTGGCAAGCGCCCGCTGATGGCGGCGATTGCCCAGGCGCGTGCCGATGCCGTGATCGTCACCGACGACAATCCACGTACGGAAGACGGTGAAGCGATTGTTGCGGAAATCCTCGCCGGCTTTTCGTCGCAGGGCTGCGTTCAGGTCGAGCGCGACCGCGCCAAGGCCATCGGGATGGCCTGCCGCGCGGCGAATGCCGACGACATCGTGCTGATCGCTGGCAAGGGCCACGAAACCTACCAGGAAATCGCCGGCGTCAAGCACATCTTCGACGACGTGGCCGTTGCCCGCCGCGCGCTGGAGTCATTGCGATGAGGCCGTTGATGCTCTCGCAGCTGGCGCTGTGGTGCGAAGGTCGGCACCTCGGCCATGACGTCGAGGTCCAGGCGGTGACCACCGACAGTCGCGCCATGGCGCCAGGCTCGCTGTTCGTGGCGCTGCGCGGTGAACGTTTTGATGCCCACGATTTCGTGCACGATGCTGCGGCCCATGGCGCGGTCGCGTTGCTGGTGCATCACGAGGTCGATTCAACCCTGCCGACCGTGCTTTGTGCCGACACCCAGGAAGCGCTTGGCGAGATTGCCGCCGGCATCCAGCACGATCGACCGGCCGTGGTCGTGGCGCTGACCGGCAGCAACGGCAAGACTTCGGTGAAGTCGCTGGTTCACGGCATGCTCTCCCGCGCCGGCCGCGCTTATGTCAATCCGGGTAACCGCAACAACGAGATCGGCCTGCCGCTGGCGGTGATCGATGCGCCCGAGGACGCCGAATTCGCCATCTACGAAATGGGCGCCGGCAAGCCCGGTGACATCGCCTATCTGGCGAGCATCGCACCGCCGCAGGTGGCCTTGGTCAACAACATTGCGCCGGCGCACATGGAGCGCATGGGCTCGCTGCTGGGCATCGCCGAAACCAAGGCGGCAATCTACGAAGCGCTATCGGACGACGGCATTGCCGTAGTCAATGCCGACGATGCTTTCGCACCGTATTTCATGGAGCGCATCGGCAGCCGCCGCGTGCTGCGCTTCGGCATCGACAATGACGCCGACATCCGTGCGACCAACATCCGCCTGACGTCAACGGGCTCCAGTTTCGAGCTGCATACGCCGGCAGGTCACGAAGCTGTTGAACTGCCGCTCCCGGGTCGCCACAGCGTGCTCAACGCACTTGCGGCCACGGGTCTTGCACTGGCTGCCGGTGCGCCTTTGAGCGCGATTGTCGAAGGACTGCGTCATGCCGAAGCGGTGAAGGGACGGCAGGTGGCGCATGCGCTGGCCAATGGCGCCGTGTTGATTGACGACAGCTACAACGCCAACCCCGGTTCGGTGGCGGTGGCCATTGCCGCGCTGGCCGATGCGCACAAACGCGAAGGCAGCGAGGTCTGGCTGGTGCTGGGTGACATGGCCGAGTTGGGCGAGGGCGCCGAACAGCTGCATGCCGACATTGGCGCTCTGGCGCGTGGCGCCGGCCTCGGCCGGCTGTGGACCTGCGGCCGCTTGAGTGCAGCGGCCAGTGCGGCGTTTGGCGATGGCGCTAGCCACTACACGGGGCAGGACGCCCTGGTCGCGGCTCTGCAGCCTGCGCTGGCACGAGGCGTGCGCGTGCTGCTCAAAGGTTCGCGCTCCAGCGCGATGGACAAGGTGGTGGCCGCATTGCTCGCCGCCGATGCACTGGCCGCAGGCACGGAAAAAGGAGAAGGGCATGCTGCTTGAACTGGCCCGCTGGCTGCAGGGTTTTGCGCGCTTCTTCGCGCTGTTCGACTACATCACCATTCGCGCCATCCTCGGTGCGCTGACGGCGCTGTCATTGTCGCTGTGGCTCGGCCCGGGCGTGATCGCGCGCCTGGCCAAGCTCAAGGGTGGCCAGCCGATCCGCCAGGATGGCCCGCAAAGCCATTTCTCCAAGGCTGGCACGCCGACCATGGGCGGCGCGCTCATCATCATGACGATCACGCTGTCGACGCTGCTCTGGGCCGACTTGCGCAACCGCTACGTCTGGGTATTGCTCGGCGTGCTGGTGGGCTTTGGCCTGATCGGCTGGCTGGACGACTGGATCAAGATCGTCCGTCGCGATCCCAATGGTTTGAAGTCGCGGCACAAATACGCCTTGCAGTCGGTGTGCGGGTTGATCGCGGCGCTGGTGCTTTTCTACACGGCGAATGCGCCTTCCAACACCACGCTGTACCTGCCGCTGTTGAAGAATTTCGCCCTGCCCATGGGCGCGATGTTCATCGTCGTCGCGTATTTCTGGATCGTCGGTTTTTCCAATGCGGTCAACCTCACCGATGGTCTCGACGGTCTGGCAATCATGCCGACCGTGTTGGTGGCTGGCGCATTGGGCGTGTTCGCCTATGCCTCGGGCAATGCGGTGTTCTCGCAGTACCTTCAGATTCCGGCGGTGCCAGGTGCAGGTGAACTGGCCATTGTCTGCGCGGCAATCGCCGGCTCGGGCTTGGGCTTTCTGTGGTTCAACACCTTTCCGGCCATGGTGTTCATGGGTGATATCGGCGCGCTGGCGCTGGGCGCGGCGCTCGGCACCATCGCGGTGATCGTGCGCCAGGAAATCATCCTCGTGGTGATGGGTGGCATTTTCGTCATCGAGACGCTCTCGGTGATGATCCAGGTCGCCAGCTTCAAGATGACCGGCAAGCGCGTGTTCCGGATGGCGCCCATCCACCACCACTTCGAGCTCAAGGGTTGGCCCGAGCCGCGGGTGATCGTGCGCTTCTGGATCATCTCGGTAGTGCTGGTGCTGATCGGCCTTGCCACGTTGAAGGTGCGTTGATGAGTCTCGGCGACCGCAGCTCGCAGGCGCTCAAGCTCGACGACCTCGGCGGTCGCTTCGACCCGTGGCTGATTGCCATCACCTTGGCCCTGGCCGGAATCGGCATCATCATGGTTGCCTCCAGTTCGATGCCTTACGCCACCAGCAATGGAGATGGCGCCTTCCATTACCTGGGCCGGCATCTGGTTTTTCTCGGCGGCGGTGTACTGCTGGCGACGATCCTGATGCACACCGAACTCAAGCAGGTGGAGAAATCCGGCCAGTTGCTGTTGTTGCTTTGCCTGCTGATCCTGCTGGCGGTGTGGGTGCCCGGGATTGGCCGCAGCGTCAACGGCGCGCGCCGCTGGATCAGTCTCGGTATCTCAAATTTCCAGACAGTGGAAGCAGTGAAGCTGATGTTCATCATCTGGCTCTCGGGCTATCTGGTCCGCCATCGCAACGACATCGGTGAGCGCTGGTCGACGCTGCTAAAACCGCTGGGCGTGGCCGCCGTGATTGTCGGGCTGTTGCTGCTGCAGCCGGATTTCGGCTCGGCGGCCCTGATCCTGAGCATCACGCTGGGCATGGTCTGGCTGGGCGGTGCAAGCGTGCGAAACCTTTTGCTTCCTGGCGTGTCGGCGGTGATCCTGATGGCGGTGATCGCCATCGCCGAGCCGTATCGGGTCAAGCGCCTGACGTCCTTCCTCAACCCTTGGGCCGACCAGTTCGACAGCGGATTTCAGCTGGTACAGGCCTTCATCGCCATCGGACGCGGTGAATGGGTCGGCGTTGGCCTCGGCGGCAGCATCCTCAAACTCGATTACCTTCCCGAAGCGCACACCGACTTCATCTTTTCGGTGTTGGCCGAGGAATTCGGCTTCATCGGCGTCTGTGTGGTGCTGCTGCTGTTCGTGGCGCTGGCCTGGCGTGCGTTCGCCATTGGCCTGCGCTGCGTGGAAATGCGTCGGCCGTTCGCTGGCTACTGCGCCTTCGGCGTCGGCCTGTGGATCAGCCTGCAGTCGGTGGTGTCGATGGGCGTCAACCTCGGCATCCTGCCGACCAAGGGCCTGACCTTGCCGCTGATCTCTTCCGGCGGTTCCAGCGTGTTGATGACCTGCGCGGCCATGGGCCTGCTGCTGCGCGTGAGCTACGAACTCGACCGCGCCCGTCGCGTCTCGGCGCGGCTGGGCAGCGCTGCGCAGTCAAATTATCCGGCCGATGACAACGACGAGGAAATGCCGTCGCCCGTGTCGCAGACGACGGCTGGGTTCGCGGCGATTTCGCCACGTCTTGGCCGCCAGCGCGTCGAGCCCAAGTTTGGGGCCGACGCGTGAACGCGATGGCCCAGCGCCCAGTGATGATCATGGCCGGCGGCACCGGCGGACATATTTTTCCTGGCCTTGCAGTGGCGCGCGCGCTGCGCGAGCGCGATGTGCCGGTGCTCTGGCTCGGTTCCGACGGCGGCATGGAAACGCGTCTGGTGCCGGCCAATGACCTGCCGATCGCCACCATCGCCGTCAGCGGAGTGCGCGGGAAAGACTTGAAGACGCTGCTGGCCGCGCCGTTCGCGTTGCTTCGCGCCGTGCGCCAGGCGGGCAGGGTGATGCGCGAGAGCGATCCACGCGCGGTGGTCAGCTTCGGTGGTTTTGCCGCCGGTCCCGGCGGCGTTGCCGCCTGGCTGCAGCGGCGCCCGTTGATCGTGCACGAGCAGAACCGCGCGCCTGGCATGACCAATCGCGTGCTGGCCCGCGTGGCAAAGCGCGTGCTTTGCGGTTTTCCGGATAGTTTCACTGGCGTCAGCAGCGAAACCGTCGGCAATCCGGTACGTGCCGAAATCGCGTTACTGCCGGCGCCTGCACAGCGCATGGCCGGTCGCACCGGCGCGCTGCGCCTGCTGGTGCTCGGCGGCAGCCAGGGCGCACGCGCGATCAACGGCACCGTACCCAAGGTCATTGCGCAACTGTGCACGAAGCACGTCTTCGACATCCGCCACCAATGCGGCGAAAAAATGCTTGATGAGACCCGCCGTGCCTACGCCGAAGTCGGCGTCGATGCCAGCATCGAGCCGTTTATCACCGACATGGCGGCCGCATACGGCTGGGCCGACCTGGTGATCGGCCGCGCGGGTGCGCTGACCATCGCCGAAATTTGCGCCGCCGGCGTTGCCAGCGTACTGGTGCCATTTCCGGGTGCCGTGGACGACCACCAAGCGCGCAACGCCGACTACCTCAAGCAGCGCGACGCCGGTGACTGGTTGCGCCAGGACGCGCAGCTGGAATCCGGTTTGCGCGAACGTGTTGATGCGTTGGCCGAAAATCGCGAACAACTGCTGGCGATGGCCAAGGCCGCACGCGCCGCGTCCTTCCCCGATGCCGCCTCGCGCGTGGCCAGCATCGTGCTGCAGGAGGCACGCCCGTGAAGAACCGTCTCCAGCAAACCGGCGATCTGGCCCGCGCATTTCCGCGCGTGCATTTCATCGGCATTGGCGGCGCCGGCATGAGCGGCATTGCCGAGGTGATGGTCACGCTGGGCTACCAGGTGTCCGGCTCGGACCAGAACGATTCCCAGGCCACGCGCCGTTTGGTCGGAATGGGTGCCACCGTGCATCGCGGCCATGCGCCGGAAAATGTCGTCGGCGTTGATGTTGTGGTGATTTCCAGCGCGATCAAAGCCGAGAATCCGGAGCTGATGGCGGCGCGCGAACAACGTGTTCCGGTGGTGCCGCGCGCCGAGATGCTGGCCGAGTTGATGCGCTTCAAGCGCGGCATCGCCATCGCCGGCACCCACGGCAAGACCACCACAACCTCGCTGACCGCCAGCGTGCTCAGTGAGGGCGGGCTGGACCCGACCTTCGTGATCGGTGGCCAGCTGCTTTCCGCCGGCGCCAACGCGCGACTCGGCAGCGGCCAGTGGCTGGTGGCCGAGGCCGACGAAAGCGACGGCAGCTTCCTGCGCCTGAATCCTCTGGTCGCGGTGGTCACCAATATTGATGCCGATCATCTGGAAAACTACGGCGGCGATTTCAACCGGGTGAAGGCGGCGTTCGCTGAATTCCTGCACCGGCTGCCGTTCTATGGTTTGGCGGTGTTGTGCATTGATGATCCCGAAGTCGCCGCGCTGGCGGTGCAGATGCCGCGTCACTTGGTGCGCTACGGTTTTGCCGATGATGCCGATGTACGCGCCAGCGACGTGAGCCAGAACGGAAACGTGATGCAGTTCGTGCTGCACTTGCCGGAAAACGATCCACATACCGTGCGCCTGAACCTGCCGGGCCGACACAACGTGCAGAACGCGCTGGCCGCCGCCGCGATTGGCTGGCAGCTGGGCGTTTCCGCCGATGCGATTGCCTCTGCGCTGGAAAAATTCCAGGGTATCGGTCGTCGCTTCAACCTCAAGGGCGAGCTGGAATTCGTCAACGCCTCCGGCAGCGGCAAGGTGCTGCTGGTCGACGACTACGGCCACCATCCGCGCGAGTTGGAAGCAGTGTTCGCCGCCGCCCGCGGCGGCTGGCCGGAGCGCCGACTGGTGGTGGCGTTCCAGCCGCACCGCTACAGCCGCACGCGTGATTTGTTCGATGAGTTCTCCGCAGTGCTGTCGAGCTGCGATGCCGTGGTTCTGACCGAGGTCTACGCCGCTGGCGAAGCGCCGATCAACGGCGCTGACGCCAAGTCACTGGCGCGTGCCATCCGCGCCCGTGGCCGCATCGATCCGGTCGTGGTCGGCAGCGCCCGCGAACTACCGGGCGTGCTTCCCGACGTGCTGCACGACGGCGACCTGCTGCTGGTGATGGGTGCCGGTGACATCGGCCACGTCGCCAACGACATCGCCAACAGGGGCTTTGAAGGAGCCAGCCAGGCATGAGGACGAGCATCCAATGAAGACAATTGCCGACCCGCGCGAATTCGGCCGCGTCGCCGTGCTGATGGGCGGCAGCAGCTCCGAGCGCGAGGTTTCGCTCAATTCCGGCGCCAACGTGCTCGAAGCGTTGCGCTCAAAAGGTGTGGACGCGCATGCGGTCGACGGCATTCCGGCGCTGGTCGAACTTCTGGTCGCTAAAAAATTTGACCGCGTCTTCAACATCCTGCACGGCAACAAGGGCGGTGGTGAAGACGGCGTTTTACAGGGCCTTCTTGAAGCATTGGGCGTGCCATGCACCGGCTCCGGCGTGCTCGGCACCGCCTTGGCGATGGACAAGATCCGCAGCAAGCAGGTGTGGCTGTCGCTGGGCCTGCCGACGCCGCGCTATGTGCGTTTGGCCAAAGGCATTGACGTGCATGCCGCCGCTCGTTCGTTGGGCCTGCCGGTGATCGTCAAGCCGGCCTGCGAGGGTTCCAGCGTCGGCGTGAGCCGGGTGTTCAACGATACCGATCTTGACGCAGCGGTCGAACTGGCTGCGCGCTATCCCGGCGAGATGCTGATGGAGCAGTTGATTGTCGGCGAGGAGCTGACCGTCGGCATCCTCGATGGACAGGCTTTGCCGTCAATCCGCATCGTGCCGGCCGGCGAGTACTACGACTATCACGCCAAGTACATCGCCGATGACACCCAGTACCTGTGCCCGGGACTCGAAGGCGAAGCAGAAGCGGAAATCCGCCGGCTCTCGCTCGCGGCCTTCGATGCCATCGGCTGCAGCGGCTGGAGTCGCGTCGACGTGATGCGCGATCGCGCCGGCATGTTCTACCTCCTGGAGGTGAACACTGCGCCCGGCATGACCAGCCACTCGCTGGTGCCCAAGGCGGCGCTCGAGGTCGGCATCGATTTCGAAAGCCTGTGCTGGAAGGTGCTGGAGTCGAGCTTCCAAGGGGATTCCCAGACATGAACGCGTTGCCGCGCATCGCCGCATGGACATTGGCCATCGCCCTCGTGGCCATGCCGGTAGTCGCGGTGATCAACGGCTGGCTGGGCGGCGCGCAGTGGCCGATGCGACATCTTTCGGTGACCGGCGAGTTTCGGCTGGTGGATGAAAACCAGGTGCGCAACGCCGTGCTGCCGCTGGTGCGGCAGGGCTTCTTCGCCGTGGACATAGAGCAGGCGCGTCATCGCATTGCGGTCTTGCCTTGGGTCGAGGATGCGCACGTGCGCAAGCGCTGGCCTGACCGGCTCGACGTCACCCTGACCGAATACCGGCCGGTCGCACATTGGGGCGAGGGCCGCCTGCTGGCTGAAAGCGGTGCGCTGTTCATGGCGCCGGATGTCGCCTTGCCACGACTGCCGCGCTTCGACGGGCCAGAGGTTCGCGCCACCGAAGTGCAGTCCTTCCATGGCCTGGCCCGGCCGATGTTCCTCGGCATGGGCCTGCAGGTAAGTCGGGTCCAGCTCAGTGCCCGTGGCGGTTGGCAGTTGACGCTTTCCGATGGCCTGGAAATAGAGATTGGCCGCAACGACAGCGAGCGCCGCCTCGCGCGCTTCGCCCGCCTGCTGCCGAAGATCCGTAGTAGCGAAACGCGGCGTCTGGTGCGCGCCGACCTTCGTTACACCAACGGTTTCGCCCTGGTCTGGGAGGACGCCAGCCAGGCACCCGAAGCCATCGACATGAAATCTGAAAAAGGCAATGCATGAACCGCAAGGGTGACAAATCGTTGATCGTCGGGCTCGATATCGGCACGTCCAAGGTGACCGCCCTGGTCGGCGAGTATTCGCCCGGGCAGGAAATCGAGGTGATCGGCATCGGCTCGCACGAATCGCGCGGCATGAAGCGCGGCGTGGTGGTCGATATCGAATCGACGGTGCAGTCGATCCAGCGCGCCATCGAGGAGGCCGAGCTGATGGCCGGCTGCGAGATCCGCTCGGTTTACGCCAGCATTTCCGGCAGCCATACCCAGTGCCGTAATTCTCCCGGCATCGTGCCGGTAGCGACCGGCGAGGTGACCTACGCCGACCTCGACAACGTGCTGCAGGCGGCGCGCGCGGTCGCCATCCCGTCTGACCAGAAGATCATCCACGCGGTGCCGCAGGAATACATCGTCGACAATTCACAGGAAGGCATCCGCAACCCGGTCGGCATGTCCGGCGTACGCCTGGAGGTGCGCGCGCACATCGTCACGGGTGCGCTCTCGGCCGCCGCCAACATCATCAAGTGCGTGAACCGCTGTGGGCTGCAGGTGGACGACCTGATCCTGTCGTCGATCGCCTCCAGCACGGCCGTGCTGACCTCCGACGAGAAGGATCTCGGCGTGGTGCTGGTCGACATCGGTGGCGGCACTACCGACATCGCCGTGTTCGTACAGGGCGCGCTGCGCCATACCGCGTCGCTGCCGATTGCAGGTGACCAGATTACCAGCGACATCGCACAGATGCTGCGCACGCCGACCCCGGAGGCCGAGCAGATCAAGGTCCGCTACGCCTGCGCGCTGGCCCAGTTGGCCACCGCCGAGGAAAGCATCCAGGTGCCCAGCGTCGGCGATCGTGCGCCGCGCCGGCTCGCTCGCCAGCGCCTCGCTGAAACCGTGCAGAGCCGCTACGAGGAAGTGTTCGAGATGGTGCAGGCAGAACTGCGCCGGTCCGGGTTCGAGGAGCTGGTGCGTGCCGGCCTCGTACTCACCGGTGGTTCATCGCGCATGGAAGGGGTGGTCGAGTTGGCCGAGGAAATGCTGCATATGCCGGTGCGCATCGGCATTCCCCAGTATTTCAGCGGGCTCGGCGACGTGGTCGGCAACCCGGTGCACGCCACCGGCGTCGGCCTGCTGCTGTGGGGCGCGCAGTCGGAGAACCCGCGCCGCCCCGGCATCAACACCGGCAAGGCCGGAAGCATTTTTTCCAAGCTGCGGACGTGGTTCCGCGGTGAGTTCTGACTATGAAAGGCAGGTTTCCGGAACAGGTTTGCACAAGCGGGTTCAGACAACAGGTTCGAAACAGACCGGATCCAGAAAAAGCATTTGCAACAAATAAAAACACAAAAGCAACGCACACCTAAAACAGTCATCACGGAGGACAAGACAATGGCGAATTTCGAACTGGTCGAGAAACTGGCACCGAACGCGGTCATCAAGGTTATCGGCGTCGGCGGCGGCGGCGGCAACGCCGTTGCGCACATGGTCAGCGCCGGCGTCGAGGGCGTTGAGTTCATCACCGCCAACACCGATGCCCAGGCGATCAGGCAGTGCGGCGCAAAGCTGCAGCTGCAGCTTGGCAGCAGCGTCACCAAGGGTTTGGGCGCTGGCGCCAATCCCGAAGTGGGCCGTCAGGCCGCACTGGAAGATCGCGAGCGCATCATTGAGGCGCTGACCGGCGCTGACATGGTGTTCATCACTGCCGGCATGGGCGGCGGCACCGGCACCGGCGCGGCGCCGGTAGTGGCCCAGGTGGCCAAGGAACTCGGCATCCTGACCGTCGCGGTGATCACCAAGCCGTTCCCGTTTGAGGGCCGCCGGCGCATGCAGGTGGCGCTCAAGGGCATCGAGGAGCTTTCACAGCACTGCGATTCGCTGATCACCATCCCGAACGAGAAGCTCATCACCGTGCTCGGCCGCCAGGCCACCATGGTGCAGGCTTTCCGTGCCGCCAACGACGTATTGTTGGGAGCCGTCAAGGGCATCGCGGACCTGATCGTCAGTCCTGGCCTCATCAACGTCGACTTTGCCGACGTGCGCACCGTGATGTCGGAAATGGGCTTGGCCATGATGGGCACCGGCGTCGCCCGCGGCGATGACCGCGCCCAGGCCGCCGCCGAGTCGGCGATCAAGAACCCGCTGTTGGACGAAGTCAGCCTGGCGGGCGCCAACGGCGTGCTGGTCAACATTACCGCCGGCCCGGATTTCACCATGGCCGAGTTCGACGAGATCGGCCGCATTGTCGAGGCATTCGCCTCCGAGGATGCCACCGTGGTGATCGGCACCTCGCTGGATCCGAACATGCAGGACGAAGTCCGCGTCACCGTGGTGGCCACCGGCCTCAACCGCGGCAGCGTGCGGCCATCCCTGCGGGTTCCCGACAAGGAAGCCTATCGCACGCCGGTCAAGCTGGTTCGCAACGGCACCAATGGTGGCTGGACCGAATATGGCGTTGGCCCGGAGGCGGTAACTGCCGGCCTGGCGCCGACGGCTGGCCTGCTTCGTAACAGCCGAGTTCCTGAAACAGCGCCGGATACCGCCCTGAGCAGCATGCCAGCTGACAGTGGCTACCTGGATATACCGGCGTTCCTGCGCCGGCAGGCCGACTGAACGGAGGGCGCGGTCGGTTGATCCCCGCCATGGATGGGCGGGAGCGGCGGGGTACCGATGGGTTGCGGTACCCCGGCCGCCGGGCCGTGCAGTCATGCCAGAGAAGCATGGCGCTTGCGTTACCGGGATGTTTCCGTTAGCGACGGTTCAGGCTTGCCTGTGCTATGTTCCGCGGGTCTTTGTGTACTCCCGCCGGGGGCCGCTCGAAATATGTTCAGGCAACGCACGCTCAAAAATGTCATCCGCGCCACCGGCGTCGGCCTGCATAGCGGCGAAAAGGTCTACATGACCTTGCGCCCGGCCGCCGTCAATTCGGGCATCGTGTTCCGCCGCATCGACCTGTCGCCGCCGGTGGAAATTCGGGCCATGGCCGAGAAGGTCGGTGACACCAGCCTGTGCACCGCCCTGGTTCAGGGCGATACCCGGGTAATGACCATTGAGCACCTGCTGTCGGCGCTGGCTGGCCTCGGCATCGACAACTGCTATATCGACCTGTCCACGGCGGAAGTGCCGATCATGGACGGTTCCGCCGGTCCTTTCGTGTTCCTGCTGCAGTCGGCAGGCATCGAGGAGCAGGAGGCGGCCAAACGCTTCGTCCGCATCAAGAAGACCGTGCAGGTCGAGGATGGCGACAAGTGGGCACGCTTCGATCCGTTCGAGGGTTTCAAGGTCGGCTTCACCATCGATTTCAACCATCCGATGTTCCGCAAGGCAACGTCCAGCGCCGAGATCGATTTCTCGACTACCTCGTTCGTCAAGGAAGTCAGCCGCGCCCGCACCTTCGGCTTCATGAAGGACATCGAGTACCTGCGAGAGCGCAACCTGGCCCTTGGCGGCAGCATGGACAACGCCATTGTTCTTGACGACTACCGCATCCTCAACGAGGACGGCTTGCGCTACGAGGACGAGTTCGTCAAGCACAAGATCCTCGACGCCATCGGCGATCTGTACCTGCTCGGGCACAGCCTGATCGGCGCTTTCTACGGCTACAAATCCGGCCACGCGCTCAACAACAAACTGCTGCGCGCCCTGCTGGCCGACCGCTCGGCCTGGGAAGAAGTCACCTTCATGGATCCGGTCGAGGCGCCGATTTCCTACGCCCATCCCGCACACGCGCTGTGACCTGCCGGTGAATCGCTGCCGAAATTGCTCGCACTAACGTCATTTTAACGGACGACCGGCCAGCCTGAGGCACAATGCGCCTCCAGTTGCTGGTCAGGGGGTATCAGCCAGCTTCAGGAGTTGGGCCCGGAGTTCCGGGTCTTCCACGGATTGGGCGGTGGTTCGCAGCGACTCGCGAACCCCCTGCGAAAGGGGCTTGCCGAGGGCGTTACCCGAAGGAATCGGGTCTTCGGCGACAACTTTGACGACCAGCGTCCTCGCTGAGAGGCCTGCCGCGGCCGCCGCGCTCAACAGAGTGTCGGCATAGAGCCGCAGCTTGTTCTTCCAGACCGGGCTGCTGACCTGAAATACGAGTTTGTCCTGTACCACGTTGGCCAGCCGGCAATGCGGCGCAACTGAAACAGGCAGGCTCTGGCGCAGCAAGAGATCCAGCCCGTCCAGCCATTGGGCGCGTGCGATCAGGGGGCCAAGACCGTCGTTGCGCATCGCCTCCAAGGGCGTGCGAAATGCAGTCTTGGGCGACGCGGTGCCATGGACTTGAGTGCGAGACGGCCTGAACATGCTCAATATTATCGTTGTTTCCAAACACCTGCGGACGCCGCGCAAGCTGGCGTTCAACGATCCCAGGGTGGCCGGAGTTACTGGCGCCATCTTTCTGGCGGTACTCGGCGTCGCTTTTGCGACCGGCTACTTCGCCCGCGGTGCCAATGGCGCGGCGCTTGCTGAAGCAGCCGACCTCAAGCGCCAATTGGGTACGCAGCAGGCCGAGCTCAAGCTGGCGCGCGAGGATGCCCAGCGCGAAATCAACGCCATCGCCGCGCGCGTCGGCGAGCTCCAGGCCCAGGCCAACCGTCTCAACGCCCTCGGCGAACGCCTGACCCAGAGCGGCAAGCTTGGCGACGGCGAGTTCAACTTTGAGCGCCTGCCCGGCATGGGCGGCGCCGAGACGACATCCGACATGCCCGCCGGCGAACTGCTCGGCAGCCTCAACCGGCTGCAGTTGCAGTTCGATGCCTCCGGCCACCAACTTTCCGTGCTTGAAGCCATGCTCTACGACCAGCAGGTGCAGCAGGCCAGCATTCCCTCTGGCCGGCCGTCCGCCGGTTACATCACGTCCGGCTTCGGTACCCGCGCCGACCCGTTCAGTGGCGGTCGCGCCCACCACCTGGGCATCGATTTTGACGCCAACACCGGTGACCCGGTGCGCGCTGCGGCCGATGGCGTGGTCAGCTTCGTGGGTGTCAAGAGCGGCTATGGCAACGTCGTCGAGATCGACCACGGCAACGGCTACAGCACGCTCTACGGACACAATTCGCGCCTCGTCGCCAAGGTCGGCGACCTGGTCCGCGTGGGCCAGCAAATCGCCAAGGCCGGCTCCACCGGTCGCTCCACCGGCCCGCACGTGCACTTCGAGGTCCACGTGAACGGCCGCCCGGTCAATCCGCGTCCCTTCCTTGAGAAGCAGCGCCGCTGAACTGCGGCCGGCTTGATATCCGAACCCGCATCCCCACGTTAAACTACGCGGCCGTCCGTCAGGGCGGCCGTTTCCATTAATGCTGCCGTACGGCAGACCGCCGCGTCCGCGCTGGCACTACATCCATAACCGGTTTTCCCATGCTCAACAGCTTGCTTACCCGCATTTTCGGCAGCCGCAACGACCGTTTGCTGCGCCAGTTCCAGAAGAACGTTGATCGCATCAATGCCTTCGAGCCCGAGCTGGAAAAGCTCAGCGAGGAACAGCTTCGGGCCAAGACCGACGAACTGAAAAAGCGTCTTGCCGACGGCGCCACGCTCGACCAGATCCTGCCGGATGCCTTCGCCGTCTGTCGCGAAGGCTCCCGCCGCGTGCTCGGCCTGCGCCATTACGACGTGCAGCTGGTCGGCGGCATGGTGCTGCATTCGGGCCGGATCGCCGAGATGCGTACCGGTGAAGGCAAGACGCTTGTCGCCACACTGCCGGTTTACCTCAACGCGCTGGCCGGCAAGGGCGTGCACGTGGTCACGGTCAACGATTACCTGGCCCGCCGCGACGCCGCCTGGATGGGCAAGCTCTACAACTTTCTGGGCCTGAGTGTGGGCGTGGTCTACCCCGGCATGCCGCACTCGGACAAGCGCGGCGCCTATGGTGCCGACATCACCTACGGCACCAACAACGAATACGGTTTCGACTACCTTCGCGACAATATGGCGCTGTCCAAGGAAGACCGCTTCCAGCGCAGCCTGTTCTACGCCATCGTCGACGAAGTGGACTCGATCCTGATCGACGAGGCGCGCACGCCGCTGATCATCTCCGGGCCTGCCGACGAATCTCCCGAGCTCTATGTGCGCGTCAATCGCATCGTGCCCAAGCTGGCCAAGCAGGAAAAGGAAGACGGTGACGGCGACTACTGGGTCGACGAGAAGGGCAAGCAGGCGTACCTGTCGGAAATCGGCATGGAGCATGCCGAGCAACTGCTGCTCGAGGCAGGCATCATCGCCGAGGGCGACGGCCTGTACTCCGGCAACAACCTCGCGGTCGTGCACCATCTCAATGCTGCCCTGCGCGCCCATGCGCTGTACCAGCGCGACGTCGACTATATCGTCCGCGACGGCGAGGTCATCATCGTAGACGAGTTCACTGGCCGCACCCTGCAGGGGCGGCGCTGGTCGGACGGCCTGCACCAGGCGGTCGAAGCCAAGGAAGGCGTGCCGATCCAGCGCGAGAACCAGACGCTGGCCAGCATCACCTTCCAGAACTTCTTCCGCATGTATTCCAAGCTGTCCGGCATGACCGGCACGGCCGATACCGAAGCCTTCGAGTTCCAGTCCATCTACGGTCTGGAAGTGGCGGTGATCCCGACCCACCGGCCGATGGTGCGCAAGGACCATCCCGACCTGGTTTACCTGACCCGCGATGCCAAGTTCAACGCGGTCATCGAGGACATCCGCGATTGCCACAAACGCGGCCAGCCGGTGCTGGTCGGCACCACCTCGATCGAGACCTCCGAACTGCTCGCAAGCAAGCTCAAGGTGGCCGGCATTCCGCACGAAGTGCTCAATGCCAAACAGCACGAGCGCGAAGCGCAGATCGTCGCCGAAGCCGGCAAGCCCAAGGGCGTGACCATCGCCACCAACATGGCGGGTCGTGGCACCGACATCGTGCTCGGCGGCTCGCTGGAGTCCGAACTGCACGCGCTGGGCGAGGACGTGTCCGAGTTGGACAAGGCCCGCATCAAGACCGAATGGCAGAAACGCCACGACGAGGTGCTGGCGCACGGCGGCCTGCATATCGTCGGCACCGAACGCCACGAGTCGCGGCGCATCGACAACCAGCTGCGCGGGCGCTCCGGTCGGCAAGGCGATGCCGGCTCCTCGCGCTTCTACCTCTCGCTCGAAGACAACCTGATGCGCATCTTCGCCGCTGAATGGGTGCAGACCGCGATGCGTCGTATGGGCATGAAGGATGACGAGGTGATCGAAAGCGGCATGGTCACCAAACAGATCGCCAACGCACAGCGCAAGGTCGAGGCGCACAACTTCGACATCCGCAAGAACCTGCTGGATTTCGATGACGTTGCCAACGACCAGCGCAAGGTAATCTACCAGCAGCGCAACGAGCTGCTCGATTCCGACACCGTGCAGGACACCATCGCTGCCATCCGTGACGATGTAGTCACCGAACATGCCCGCCGTTTTGTGCCGGCTGACTCGATCGACGAACAGTGGGACTTGCCGGGCCTGCAGCGCTCACTCGCCGATGACTTCGGCCTGCACGTCGACCTGCAGAAGCGGCATGCCGAGGCCGAGGAAATCGATGATGCGGCCATCGTCGCCCTCGTGCGGGAAGCGGCGGATAAGATGTTCGCCGACAAGGAACAGCAGCTTTCTCCGGAAATGGCCCGGCAGCTGGAAAAACACCTCATGCTCAACGTGCTCGACCAAAGCTGGAAAGAGCATCTGGCGCGCATGGATTACCTGCGCCAAGGCATCCACCTGCGCGGTTATGCCCAGAAGCAGCCCAAGCAGGAATACAAGCGCGAGAGCTTTGAGCTGTTTGGCGAGATGCTCGACAAGGTCAAGCGCGAAGTGATCACCTTGCTGGCACGCGTGCGCATCCGCAACGAAGACGAAGTGGCCGCCATGGAAGCGGCCGACCGCCAGCGCATGGAAACGCAGGCGAGGGCGATGAATTTCGAGCATCCCGACACCGGCGGTTACGGTGCCGACGAGGAAGCCGCCCAAGTGCAGGCCATGGGCACTGATCCCGGCGCGGCTACCCTGGTTCGCGAAGGCCCGAAAATTGGCCGCAACGAACCCTGCCCCTGTGGCAGCGGCAAGAAATTCAAGCAATGCCACGGGCAGCTGGCCTAGTTGACGGGAATCGGTAGGTGACCCTGTTGCGGAATCCCCGTGCATGAGAGCCCCTCCCTTTTCCCTTTGCCAAGCAACGTGACAGGCGAGCCAGGCTCCCGTGACATCGCCGAGTCTGGCCCTTCCGATTCTCGGCCAGTGCATGTCGTCGCCGGTGTCCTGAGCGATGCTCATGGCCGTATCCTGCTGACCCGCCGCACTGCCGGCCGTGATCTGGCCGGAGCCTGGGAATTCCCTGGCGGCAAGAGTGAGTCGGGCGAAACGCCGTTCCAGGCGCTGGATCGTGAACTGCACGAAGAACTCGGTATCCGCATCCACGATGCCGAGCCGTTGATCTCGGTGCCGCAGGCCTATCCGGGCAAACGAATCGTTCTTGATGTCTATCGTGTTGGGCGATTCAGCGGCGTGCCGTGCGGTCGTGAACAACAGGCGCTGGCATGGGTGCCGACGAACCAGCTCTCCAGTTACCGCATGCCACCGGCAGACCGGCCCGTGGTTGCGGCTATCAACGATCCTGGCTTCTACTTGGTCACACCGGAGCCCTCGGGCCCGATGCCGGTTTTTCTGGCCACGCTGGAGAAAGCGCTGCAGGCGGGGCATCGACGCGTGCAACTGCGCGCAAAAAAACTGGGCGCTCTCGCTCTGGCTTCGCTGGCGAATGAGGTCAGGCAGCTATGTGAAGTCCATCAGGCCAGATTGATGATCAATGGCCAGCCCGGGCTGGCCGAGTCACTTTCAACGGGCCTGCACCTGACCGCAGCTCAGCTCATGGCGCTGACTCGTCGACCATTGTCGATGGGCCTCGAGGTGTCGGCGTCTTGCCATGACGTAGCTGATTTGAGGCAGGCGCAGGCCTTGGGCCTCGACTTCGTTGTGCTGGGCCCAGTGGCTGCCACGCTTTCACATCCTGGCCGGGCCGCGTTGGGCTGGTCCGAACTGGCCCGTTTACGTGAGCAGGTGTCGATTCCGATCTATGCCATCGGCGGCATGACGCCGGATGACCTGCTGATGGCTCGCCGGTACGGCGCGCAGGGTGTGGCGGGTATCAGTGCGTTCTGGCCGGATTGATCATTCCCGAAGTGCTTGGCTACGGACAGGCATAAGCCGTCTCGGCAGGCGCCAATGAAGTCGGCGTCAATCAACGCGCCCGGCCAGTCCGCGGAAACGATGGTGCAGTCGGAAAACGGTGCCACCCAGCATCGGCAGTGGGCCATCGTTGGTGATCACGTCGTCAGCGATGGCCAGGCGGGCAGTGCGGCTGGCCTGGGCCGACAGCATGTTTTCCGCCAGCGATCGGGTGATGCCGTCGCGATCCAGCAGGCGTTGCAGCTGCATGTGCTCTGGCGCATCCACCACCAGAACGCGATTCAGCCATGGATAGGCGTCACGCGCGCCGATTTCAGCGAGCAGGGGGATCGCAACGACCGCATAGGCACCCTTTGCCGACTCACATAGCGCGCGCAACTGTGAGCGGATACGCGGGTGCATGATGGCTTCGAGATCACGCTTGCCCGCTGGGTCGAAAAAAATCCGCTCGCGCAGGGCGCGACGCAGCAAACTGCCGTTATCGTCCAGCATCGAGGCACCAAAGCGTTCGACGATTTCATCCAGCGCCGGCGCTCCGGGTTCGACGATGCTCCTGGCCACGGCGTCGGCGTCTGCCACCGCCACGCCCAAGGTCTCGAAACACTGCGTCACGGCCGATTTGCCGGACGCCACGCCGCCGGTAACCGCCACGATGAACCCGCTCATGTCAGTGCCGGGTCGCCCAGTCGAGATAGGTGCCGAGCAGGTCCATGCCGCTGATGAACTGGATCCAGCCAGCGGCGGCCAGATAGTTGCCGAACGGGATATAGGTGTTTTTCAGGGATTTGTTTCTGGACAGCAGCCAAACCGAACCGATCACGGCTCCAACGAGAGCGGAAATAAAGATGATCGGCAGCAGGGCACTGTAGCCGCACCATGCGCCAAGCGCCGCCAGAAGCTTGAAGTCCCCTTGGCCCATGCCGATCCGGCCACGCACCAGCTCGTAAGCCTTGGCCACGCTCCAGAGACTGAGATAACCAAGCGCTGCGCCCAGGAGTGCCGATGTCGGATCGACGTAAGTGGTGATCAGGCTGGCCAGCAGGCCTATCCACAGTAGGGGCAGGGTGAGTTCATCGGGGAGATATTGGGTGCGCAGATCGATGCCCGACAGGGCCACCAGCAGCGCGCTGAACACCATTGCAAGCCCCCCGGCAGGCGTGGCACCGAAGCGCCAGATGCAGGCGGCGAACATCAGGCCCGTGATCAGCTCCACCACCGGGTATTGCCAGGAAATACCTGTGCGGCATTGCCGGCATTTGCCGCCAAGGATCACGAAGCTGAACAGTGGGATGTTTTCCCAAGCGCTGAGCTGGTGGCCGCACTTGGGGCAGGCCGAGCGCTCGACCACGATGCCGGGGGGCGCCGGCTCGTAGGACTCGGGCATTTCCAGCAGTTCGCGCGCGTCCTGTTTCCACTGCCATATCAGCCTCGCCGGCATGCGCAGGATCACCACATTGAGGAAACTGCCGACCAGCAAACCAAAAAGAAGCGCCACCGTCATCGACAGTGGCGCACTTTGCAAAATAAGATCAATCACGTCGAATGGAATCCTGTCAGCGGTCGATCACATGGCCGCTGCGAGCTTGAAAATGGGCAGGTACATGCCGATCACCATGCAGCCGACGATGCCGCCGATCACGATCATCACCAGCGGTTCGATCAGGCTGGACAGGGTATCGACGGCGTTGTTGACTTCCTGCTCGTAGAACTCCGCCACTTTGTAAAGCATGGTGTCGAGCGCGCCAGCCTCTTCACCGATTGCAGTCATCTGGATCACCATGTGCGGGAACAGGTTGACCTGGCGCATGGCGACATTGACCGGATAACCCACGGACACGTCCTCGCGGATGCGATAGACGGCTTTTTCGTAGACAACGTTGCCGCAGGCGCCAGCGACGGTTTCAAGCGCTTCCACCAGAGGTACACCGGCCTTGAAGGTGACAGCCAAGGTTCGCGCAAAACGCGCGACCGCTGAGTTGTGCATGATCTGGCCGATGACGGGCAGCTTCAGGATCATCGTGTCGATGAAGTGGGCAAACGCGAGAGAACGGTTTTTCAGCATCACCAGGCCGGTGATCACACCCGCGATGATGAACAGCACCAGCCACCACCAAGCAATCAGGAAATTGGACGCGCCCACGATCAGCAGGGTGAATGGCGGCAGGTCAGCGCCGAAACTCTTGAACACGTTCTGGAATTGCGGCACCACGAAGATCAGCAGGACGGCGCTGACCCCGATGGCGACGGCAAAGACGATGGCCGGGTAGAACAGCGCTTTCTTGATTTTGCCCTTGAGGGTTTCGATGTTTTCCTTGTAGCTGGCAATGGTGTCGAGCACGGTATCGAGCACGCCGGCGCTCTCGCCGGCCCGAACCAGGTTCCGGTACAGCTCATCGAACTGCACCGGATACTTGCTGATGGCTTCGGAAAGCGACGAGCCGCCCTCGATCTCGAAACGAACGCCGTCCAGCAATTCCTTCATTCGCGGGTTCTTCTGGCCGCCCCCAATGATTTCGAAGGACTGCACCATGGGCACGCCGGATTTCATCATGGTGGCGATCTGCCGGCTGAAAATGGCGATGTCCTGGGCGCTAACGGCCGAACCGGCGGCACCGAACAGCGGTTTTGGCTTGGGCTTGACGACGGTGGGGTTTATGCCCTGCTTGCGCAGTTCGGCCTTGAGCAGGTTGGCGTTTTTCGCCATCACCTCGCCCTTCATCTTCACTCCGCGTTTGTCGGTGCCCTCCCAGACATAGGCCTCCATAGTGCTGGCGAGGCGCAGTTGTGCAGGTCGGGACGCTTTCGCAGCAGCTTTGGTGGCAGCCATGGTTTAGTCCTTGGTGACGCGGTTGATTTCGGCGAGGCTGGTGACGCCATTCCGGGCCTTGAGCAAGGCGGAACGGCGCAAGTCGTTGACACCTGATCGGATGGCGGCAGACGCAATCTGCATGGCATTGCCACCTTCCAGGATGATGCGCTGGATCTCTTCAGTCATCGGCATCACCTGGTAGATGCCGACACGGCCCTTGTAGCCATCATTGCAGTCAGGGCAGCCCACCGCTTCGTAAAGCGTGATGCCGGCGTCGATTGCCTGCTGCGAATAACCTTCGGCCAGCAAGGCCGGAGCCGGCAGATGCATGGGTCGCTTGCAATCGTGCAGGCGTCGCGCCAGCCGCTGGGCGATCACCAAGCTGACCGAGGAGATGATGTTGTAGGGCGCGATGCCCATGTTCATCAGGCGCGAGATGGTCTGGGGCGCATCGTTGGTATGCAGGGTCGACAGCACTAAGTGACCGGTCTGCGCGGCCTTGACGGCGATTTCTGCGGTTTCAAGGTCGCGGATTTCGCCGACCATGATCACGTCCGGATCCTGGCGAAGGAAGGAGCGCAGGGCAACGCCGAAGGTCATGCCACGCTTGACGTTCATTTGCACTTGGTTGATGCCGGGCACCCGGATTTCCACCGGGTCTTCAGCAGTCGAGATGTTGCGCTCGTCGGTGTTGAGGATGTTCAAACCGGTGTAAAGCGACACAGTCTTGCCTGAGCCGGTCGGCCCGGTGACCAGGATCATCCCGTAGGGCTTGGCCAGCGCATCCAAGTAGAGCTGTCTCTGGACATCCTCGTAGCCGAGCTTGTCGATGCCCAGCTTTGCTGCCGAACCATCGAGCAGTCGCAGCACCACCTTTTCCCCGAACAGGGTCGGGCAGGTGCTCATGCGGAAGTCCATCTGCTTGGTCTTGGAAAGATTGAGCTTGATGCGGCCGTCCTGCGGGACGCGCTTTTCGGCGATGTCGAGGGAAGCCATGACTTTCAGGCGGGCGGAGATGCGGGTGGCCAGCTTGATCGGCGCCTTGGCCACGGCGCGCAGGATGCCGTCCATCCGCAGGCGCACGCGGAATTCGGTTTCGTAGGGTTCGAAGTGGATGTCGGAGGCGCCGCGCTTGATGGCATCCAGGAGTACCTTGTTGACGAACTTCACCACCGGCGTGTCGTCGCCTTTGGAGTCCATGGCGCTGTCGGAACTGGCATCGTCATCGCCGGCGGACGACTCGAGGTTCTCCAGTCCCTCGTCATCCTCGTTTTCCTGCAGGTTGTCGCCAGTGGTCAGCGCCAACTCAAGGCTGCGTCGCAGCGCATCCTCGTTGACGAGGATCGGCTCGACCGTCATGTTGGCGGCGAACTTGATCTCGTCCAGTGCCCGGGTATTGGTCGGGTCGGAGATTGCCACGAACAGGCGGGTGCCTCGCTTGAACAGCGGCAGCACCTGGTGCTTGAGCAGCAGTTCCTCGGCGACCACCTTTACGGCCGATTGGGCCAAGTCGAGGCTACTCGTATCGAACAAAGGCATGCCGAACTCGACCGAGTTGGCGGCCGCCAGTTGCGCCGGGCTGACCATGCGGTTTTCGAGAAGGAACAGATGCGTCTGCTTCTTCTGCTTGGCAGCTTCGTCCAGCGCCTTGCGGGCGTCGGCTTCGCTCAAGGCACCATCAAGCACCAGCCTGCGCGCAATACCGGTGATGCCAACCAAGTTGGAGGTGGCAACGTTCATGTCAGCGACCCCAATCCCTTGCTGTTTCCGGACTTTACCGCAAAATCCTCATCCCGCGTAGTGAATCCATCACGGTCCGGGATTGGCCGGTCGAATGGGCTTCGGGTTACCCTCCCAAGAAGACTTGAGGTGAGCATGCGCATATCCATCGTCCTACCTGCCAAGAACGAGGCCGAAGGCCTGCGGCGGACACTGCCCGGCCTGAAAGAGCGTTACCCGGAGGCCGAGATCCTGCTGATCGACGATGGCTCCAGCGATGGAAGTGCCGAGTTCGCCCAATCCCTTGGGGTAAAGGTGTTGTCCAGCCCCTACTCGATGGGAAACGGCGCGGCAATCAAGCGCGGCGCGCGTGCGGCCAGCGGCGAGGTGATCGTGTTCATGGACGCTGATGGGCAGCACGATGCCATCCACGTGCAGCAGCTGCTGGACCGCATGGCGCAGGGCTTCGACATGGTGGTCGGAGCCCGCGGCCGGGACGGCCAGGCCAATTTCTCGCGCGGCCTGGCCAATGGCCTGTACAACCGCATCGCCAGTTGGATGACCGGCCACCACATAGCCGACCTGACGTCAGGCTTTCGGGCTGTGCGGGCTGACAAGTTCCGCGAGTTCCTGCACCTGTTGCCGAACGGGTTTTCCTATCCCACCACCATCACCATGGCTTTTTTCCGCAGCGCATACCCGGTGGCTTACGAAGCCATCCCGGTCGGCCAGCGCATTGGCAAAAGCCACATCAAGCCGCTGCGCGACGGCATGCGCTTCCTGCTGATCATCTTCAAGATTGCCACTCTGTACTCGCCTGTGAAACTGTTTGCGCCAACGGGTTTTTTCTTCTTCCTGACCGGCATGGTTTACTACGGCTACACCTACGCCACCATGGGTCGCTTCACCAACATGAGCGCCCTGCTGTTCAGCGCTGCGGTGATCATTTTCTTGATCGGGCTGGTGTCTGAGCAAATCACCGCGCTAACTTATCGTCGTGATGCATGAGGCAGCAATGAACGTGCTGCAGATCACCCGTAACCTGCCGCCGTTGCAGGGTGGCATGGAGCGTTTGAACGGGCACATTGCGAGGGTGTTGGCAGAAAAACACACGGTGGCCGTGGTCGGACCGGAAGGCTGTCGACGTCTGCTTCCCGCCCGTCTTGACGTAGCGGAAGTGTCATTGCGGCCGTTACCAGTTTTCTTGCTGCAGGCGTGTTGGCAAGCGCTGCGTTTGGCCGGACGGCATCGCCCTGCCGTTGTCATTGCGGGTAGTGGGCTCACGGCGCCGATGGCCTGGCTGGCAGCCCGACGCTCAGGTGCGCAACGCATTGCTTACGTGCATGGACTGGACTTGATCGTGGACAGCATTGCCTACCGGACATTCTGGCTGCCTTTCATACGGCGCATGGATCTTGTGCTGGTCAACAGTGCAAATACCGGCAGACTGGCGCAGGCATGTGGCGTGGCCGCCGCACGTATTCGCGTGCTCAACCCGGGTACCGAGTCGCCGGTGGCCAGCCCGGCGGCAGCAACGAAGTTTCGCCATGAAAATGGCTTTGGTGATCGACCATTGCTACTGTCCGTTGGCCGGCTGACCCGGCGCAAGGGATTGACTGAATTCATCGAGCGCTGTTTGCCGCAGCTTTGCTTGCGGCATCCGGGCCTGCTGTTGCTGGTGATCGGCGACGATGCCAGCAATGCCCTCAAGGTCGCCGTGGGTTCAGAGCGCGAGCGAATCGCCGACACCGCTGGCGCCGCAGGAGTAGCGGATGCACTGAGGTTTCTGCCGCCGTGTGACGACGAGATGCTCTCGGCGGCCTACGAAGCCTGCGACCTGCACATCTTCCCGGTCCGGGAAATGGCCGGCGATGTCGAGGGCTTCGGCATGGTGGCCATCGAGGCGGCGGCGCACGGCTTGCCCACCATTGCTTTCCGTTCCGGTGGAGTTCCAGATGCGGTGATCGAAGGCACGACCGGCATACTGGTGCAGGCAGATGATTATCCGGCATTGGTCGAAGCCGTCGACGAATGGCTGCCCAAGTCCCGCGACCTTGCCTTGCGCGCCCGCTGTCGCGAGGCTGCGCGGCGCTGGTCGTGGGAAAATTTCGCCATCCGCCTGCACCAGATACTCGCCGAGGTCATGCCGAAGGGGAATGCTCATGAACCGCGCACCTGAAACAACCGAGCCACTGGTCACCCACGACAGGATCCGCGAGTTCTACGACGGCGAATACTACGCCACGCCTTCCGATGCGCACGGCATCGACTGGCATCCGCGCGTCATTGCGCGACGGTTGGGCGACCTGCGTGGCAGGCAGGTGCTCGACATTGCCTGTGGTACCGGCCAGTGGCTGGGTCTGCTCAAAAGCCAAGGTGCCGTGCCCAGCGGCATTGATATCTCCAGCGTTGCCGTCGCCGCCTGTCGTGGGCGGCTGCCGGGCGCCGAGGTGCATGAAGGCGTGGCCGAAGAGTTGCCTTTTGCCGACGGGCGCTTCGACTTGGTGACCTGCCTTGGCTCTCTGGAACACTTTATTGACCAGCCACGTGCGCTGCAGGAAATGCGCCGTGTCGCCAAGCCTGATGCCAGCTTCCTGATCCTGGTTCCCAATGCCGGCTTCCTGACGCGACGGCTGGGGCTTTACGCTGGTACAGGGCAAGTTGCCGTACGCGAAACCGTCCGGCCCATTGGCGAATGGGAGGTCTTGCTGCAACAGGCAGGCTTGCGCGTGCGCCATCGCTGGCGCGACCTGCATCCGTTGAGTTGGCGGTGGATACGCATCGGGTCGCCGCTGGCTTGGCCCTTGCGTGCCGCACAGGCGCTGGCGCTGGCGGCATGGCCGTTGTCATGGCAGTACCAGATCTATTTTTCTTGCGATGCGGATCCTTCACGCACGGATTGAAAGCTCAGCGGCCGGCCTCTACCCGATGCCGGACCGTGCCGTGCAGGTAGCCTAGGCCATACACCGCCCGTGCCATCAAGGCGCGCAGCTGGAAGGGCAGCCAACGCCATTCCAGCCAGGCCTCCGGCGCACGCGCCAGAAGATTCGCCATAGGCCATGAAATTACATCCAGCCAGCCTAGCCAAGGCCGCACATCGACATCCAGCCGGCTGTAGCTCATCGCGCCATAGACCGCCGGATGCCGCTCGCGGAATAGGTGCGCAGCGTGGAAACCCGCCTCGCCCTGCTTGTGCGTGACGCTGGCCAGTGTGATTCGGTCTGCATGGACGACGCGTGCATCCGCACTGAAACACACCTTTGCCCCGGCCTGCGCAAGACGCACGAACAAATCACGATCCTCGAAGCCATGGCGATTGAAAAGCGGGTCGAAGCCGCCGGCACGGTCGAAATGCACGCGGCGCACTGCCACATTTTGCGTGGTGTAGGTCCACTGGTCGCCGCTTTCGAAACGGCGCTTTCGCCACACCGCCGCATCGCGTTGCAGGCGATCCCAGAAACCATCGCCGGGCGTTTCAATCGCGCCGAAACTGACGTCCGCGCCATCGATGAATGCAGCCAGGTGCGCACGGATGAACTGGTCGTCGGGTGGCACACAGTCGCTGTCCACGAAAACAACGACGTCAGCATCGCTCGCGGTGGCGCCGGCATTGCGTGCGGTTGATCGGCCGCGGTTTTCTGGCAGGCGCACCAGGGCCATGGCGTCGCCGAAACGCGTCGCCAGCGCATCAGCTGAGCCATCCGTGGAGCCATCGTCGACAACGACGACATCCAAGTGGTGGCCCGGGCCCGGATCCTGGGCGAGCAAGGCGGCGACGCAGCGTTGGACCAGTACGGCGCTGTTGTAATTGGGGACGACAACCGCGACCTTCATTGGCTGGTCGCCGTTGATTTGCAGGTGCGATGGGCGGGTCGATGCTGCATGGATATTCCTGTCTCATGTGAAGCGGCGCCAACTTGGCCCGTTTGCACGTGGCGCGGCTGGCAATGTTAGCGTCATTCGTTCGGTATTGTGATGCTGGAGCCCGGCAGGGAAAGCTGGTTATGGGCAGAAAGTTCGCCACTGTAATGGCCGGACTTTGGCTGTTTGGCGATCGAATCTGCGTTTGGATCGGGGCAAGGCCGGCGGTCGGCTGAAAACAAGGGCAATGTGTCTGCCGCCTTGGCTTTGGGTCCGAGGCAACTGCGCACGCGTATTGAAACCTGTACTCCGCGCCGTGCCGCGCCAAGACCAAATGCGGATGCAGCGTCGCTTTCGCTTTTGCTGCGCCCTCCGCTAAGATTGGGCTAGCGTCGCCTTCCATGGGGTCTGCGCATTGCACGCCGATGCCGGCAGGCCAGGCAAAACCCTCCCGACCATCACCGAGTGCGAGATGTTCAACCAGAAATCAATCCTGATCACCGGCGGTACCGGCTCGTTCGGCAAGCAGTACGTGAAGACGCTGCTCAAGCGCTACCAGCCGAAGAAGCTGATCATCTATTCTCGCGACGAGTTCAAGCAGTTCGAGATGGAGCAGGAATTCAACCAGGACTGCATGCGCTATTTCATCGGCGACGTGCGCGACCGCGACCGGCTGGTGCAGGCCATGAACGGGGTTGATTTCGTTATCCACGCGGCGGCGCTGAAGCAGATCCCCGCGGCCGAATACAACCCCATGGAATGCATCAAGACCAACATCCATGGCGCCGAGAACGTCATCCACGCCGCGCTCGCCAACAACGTCGAGAAGGTCATCGCATTGTCCACCGACAAGGCGGCCAACCCAATCAACCTTTATGGCGCCACCAAGCTTGCCTCCGACAAGCTGTTCGTGGCCGCCAACAATGTTGCCGGCGCGCAGCGGACGCGGTTCTCCGCCGTGCGCTACGGCAACGTGGTTGGTTCGCGCGGCTCGGTCGTGCCGTTTTTCAGGAAGCGAATCGTGGAAGGCAGCGTGCGTATTTCGGCCCATCGTGACCGCCCATTTCGCTAAGCCGTGACCGGTCATTTCGCTCGGAATGTGTCAATGGTATGAGACAGCCGGGATCTGAGTTTAGTGAGTTATCTGGGCGTGGGTGTCCTTGGTTAGCGGCGGGTTGATGAAGACCTTGTCGGGGACGATCGGCGGCATGGGTGGCTTGCCCTTGAAGCGCTCGGGATGGAGAGCAAATGCTTCATTCAAGGTCAGTGCACGAGCCGTGGTGATCGCTGCGGCGTGGCCGCGATGCACGGTGGCGGGAGTCATCAGGCCGATCCCGCTG
>Ga0163144_10000787_pt1 | contig 74988 bp, 75 predicted proteins | sample OliLak19BULKMAT1_FD_123175 | JGI IMG/M metagenome (GOLD analysis project Ga0163144, IMG submission 123175) | Freshwater microbial mat bacterial communities from Lake Vanda, McMurdo Dry Valleys, Antarctica - Oligotrophic Lake LV.19.BULKMAT1 | ecosystem: Environmental > Aquatic > Freshwater >... | reverse complement strand
GTGCGGCCTGTGTCGTCATGAACTCATGTCGAGAGGGACACTGAAACTATTTCCATCTACGAAGAAGAGGAAGGCTTCGTCTCAGGACCCGTCGTGAGCTCGATATAAAACGGACCGATCTCCGAAGTGTACGGAACGATGATCGAGCGCCGATTGTAAGCGGCGGGCAGCACTTGAAGGTTGCGTCCCCGAGAAACTGTCGGAATGGCCTGCTTGAGCGCGAAGCCCTTCTGATTGAGCGCGGTCTTCGCCTGTCCGAGCACGATGTTCAAAAGCTCCGCGACGCCGTCCTGAATGTCCGAGGTGATCTCTGTGTATTCCTGCCCAATGAAGCGCGACATGACCGCGAGATAAGTTTTATCCGGAAATCCGAGAACGAGCGAACCGCTGAATGAATGGCTGAACAATCCAACAGCGGCGGCGATCTCGACCTTCGGCTCGGGGCCGGAACCGCGAACGTAAGCCTTTCCCGCGCTCACTTCCGTATTGGTCGACACTTTGAACGTATAGGCCAGCGCCTCAAGCGTTGTGTTCAGAAATTCCAGCGCCTTGGTTTTTTGAACGACGGGGGCAACTTCCGGTTGAATTTCGGTCATGTCGCTGTGGCATTCGAAGATGCGATTGAGCCCCTGGTCGCGAATGAAGCGAAGCACGTCTTTCTGTCCGACGACGGCGATTTTGGTTTCGTTCTGAATAAATCCGCTTACCGCGCGCGTCAAGATGCGCAGCGCGGGCAAGGCGATCATCTGTGATAGCCGAAAGTCGAAAATGACCTTTTCCAGAGAAGCTTCGGTCTGCTCCTTGAGCAGCTTCGCGCAATCATTGGCCTCGTCCTCGGCGAGAATGCTCATGTCCGAGCGAATGATCAGCGTTCGTTGGTCGGCGGAAAGAATGTGCGTGGCCATTTATGCTCCCGGATTATGCTTTTTCCAGACCTGGGCGATTTTCTCTTGAATGCTGGCCGGCGTAAACGGCTTGACGAGGTAGTTGCTGACACCACTCTTGATCGCTTCCACGACTTGGGCTTGCTCGCCCTCGGCGGTGATCAGCATGAAGGGAAGCGTTTTGAATTCCGCCGTGGCCCGCACCTTCTTCAAAAGATCGAGTCCGGTCATTGTCGGCATGTTCCAGTCCGACAGCACCAAGCCGATCGGTTCCTTGGCCGTATGCTGCGCGACCAGCATACCGAAGCCCGAGTCGCCCTGATCGGCCTCATACAGGCATTTGAAACCCATGTTGCGGAGTTGCCCTTTCACGAGCTGTCTCATGGTGGCCATATCGTCGACGACGAGGATCTTTGTATCTGGTGGAAACATACATCTGAGTTTCGGGATTTCTCCCGTCCGAGTCAACTTGTTCAGGATTGAAGCAAAGATTCCGATACTTCTAGCGGTGAGCTTCTTGCCAATACACACGTGCGGGGCATCTAACAATGAGCAGTCTTAAAGTTGAAATCATGAGCGGAAAGGCCAAGTTGTCGGGCTTTCTTGACGAAAACTCTGACTTGGCGGCCCTCGCCACGACCAGTGGCGAGCTCACCATCAGCTTCAAGGATGTCGCCCGCGTTAACTCATGCGGGGTGCGGGAGTGGGTCAATATTTTGGCGAAAATGGGTGGAACCACGCTCAAGTACGAAGAGTGCCCCATGATCGTCGTCAAGCAATTGAACGCGGTCCCGGACTTCCAGGGCACGGCCAAGGTGACGACTTTCGATGCGCCGTATTTTTGCGAAGAGTGCGACGAGGAGGCAATCAAACTGCTCGAAGTCTCGCAGGTTAAAAACGATACCGCACCGGAGATGAAGTGCGAGAAGTGCCAGAAGCCGCTCAATTTCGACGCAATCCCCAATCAATATTTCAGTTTTCTCAAAAGGTAACCCGTTGAATGTCTAATGTCGTCGCGCTGAAGCGCCCCGAAGAAGCCGCCGCCGAACCGATATCCGAAAAGGATATCTATCTCCGGATCTTCGCGAACTCGAAGGACTCCGTCTTTCTGGTCGAGCCGGGCACTTACACGATCATCTTCGCCAATCCACACGCCGTCGAAGACACGAGCTATGAAGCGACGGAGCTCGTCGGACTGAAGATTCAAGACCTCTTTCTGCCCGACGAACAGGCTGCGATCACGACGCTGCTTGATACCACGATGCAGTGGAACACGGGCACGGATCCGCAGCGGACGTTGAAACGAAAGACCGGGCGCAAGCTCATCGTCGAGATCTCTTCTTCAAGCGTCGAATTCGACGGGCGCAAAGTGCTCTTTTGCAGCGTCCGCGACATCACGGCGCGGATCAAAGCCGAGGATAAGGTCAGGAAGCACGCCGAAGAACTCGAAAGCAAGGTCGCGGAACGGACGCAGGAACTCGCGAAGGTGAACGAGAGTCTGGTTGGCATCAACTCTTTGATCACGGCTCAGAAAAAAGAGATCGATGACGTCATGACCAATATCCAGCAGGCGATCTTCACGATCTCGCCGGCTCTGATGATCAACAGCCAGCATTCCAAGCACGTTTCCGAAGTCTTCGGCACAAAGTCCGCGGCCGGACAGGAAATCGTCGGATTCTTGTACGAAGAAGCGGACCTGGCCGGCAAAGGCAAAGGTTTGCATGACAGTCTCGAACTCGTCTTCATGCAGCCCGACACCTGGGAGATGATGAAGGACCTGCTTCCGCGCGAGCATCGCTACCTCCGGCCGTCCGCGGACGGAAAAAAAGAATTTCGCGAGCTCAAGCTCGACTGGTGCCCGATCTCGGACGGCACCACCTTCGTCAAGATCATGGTCATCTGTCTCGACGTAACTGAGCAGAAGCGCCTGCATGCGGAAATCGCCAAACAGGAAGCCGCCCACCAAGAGCAGCTCGAGCTGATCGCTCAGCTGATCAGCCTGCCGCAGGAAACCGTCGGCCAGTTCGTCGCAGACACCAAGCGCTTCAGCGTCGAAGCGAAAGAAGCTTTGATCCGCCTGACGACAGCGCCAGCCGACCGCGAATCGTTTGACGCCTTAATGCGAACGATGCACACGTTGAAAGGCGCGGGTCGGCAGTTTCGGCTGAATACGATTCAAGGACGCGCGCATGAACTCGAGTCTCGCGTGACGGCCTGGCTCAAGGCGCCTGCGCCGGAAGTCACCGCGTCCCAAGATTTTGTCAAAAGCTTGCACGAAGAATTCGGCCCGCTCGAAAAAGGTCTGGCCGACGTTCACATGATTTACGATAAAACCGTTGGAGGCGGACAAAGGACCAAGGCTTCCGCCGATTGTGCACCCGTCCCGCTCGCGCGCCTGGAACGGGTCATCGAGAGCTTAGGTCCCGACCACGAGCAGATTCGGCGAGGGGTCGCGTGGCTCGCGCAGTCTTCGGTGGGGGTCTTGTTCGGACGCCTGGAACAGATGGCCCTTTCGCTCGGGGACGAACTCGGCAAACCGGTCGAAATTCTTCGTGCAGGCGACGAGGTCGAACTGGACTTTCGGACGTTGGATCTGCTCTATGACGCGTTTTTGCATGCGATCCGGAACAGCATGGATCACGGCGCGGAATCCACGAACGAACGAATCGCGCTCGGAAAATCTGAAAAAAACCGCATCCGAATCGAAGCGCATCCCGACGCCGACGGAACCATCACTTTGATTCTTTCGGACGACGGTCGCGGCATCGATGCCGAGCACGTACGAACGCTGGCGGTGGAACGCGGACTCGTGACCTCGGAGGTCGCCAAGAGCGCCACGAAGGAAGAGATCGTGCAATATGTCTTCGCGCCGGGCTTTAGCACGAAGACGGAGACCACGACTCTCTCCGGCCGCGGCGTGGGCATGGACGTCGTGAAAAACGTCGTCGAAAAAGCCTTGAACGGCAAAGCTTGGATCGAGTCAGTACCGGGGCAGGGCACTCGCCTGTTCGCGAAATTCCCCGCCGACGCGATTCCGGTACGGCCGAAGGCGACGGGATTCATGTTCAGCACCGAAGTCGGCGCGAAGGAAATACTTGCCGAAGTGGATGGCAAGCTCGGACTTCGCCTCGCTCCGTGGGACGAAGAGCGCATGAAGCGACGAGCGGCCATCTTTGATCATGCCTCGCTGCCATCGACGCTTCCGCCGCTCTCGATCGGGCTCGACGTGACCGCGCCAGCCGCGGTTTCGAGCGACTTGTTCCTGGGTCGGGGGCTCAAGCAGTTCATCAGCCGTCAGCAGCCGCATTGGCAGCATTCGCTTCGCGCGACGGTTTCGAAACTCGTCGGGCATGATTCGGGCACGTTTGAATGGGGACCTTCCGCCTATCTCGAGCCGGGCACGCGCGTGATCAGTCGGCGCATTCGGGACTACGGTCTGAAAAATTCCCTCATCGAAGAGTTGATGGGCCAAGCGACGACGCTCATCGGACGAACGGGTTTCGTCGGAATCACCGACATTCTGGCCACCGTCGCGGACGAGATGATCATGAACGCATTATTCGATGCGCCTCGTGACGAACACGGCAAGGAAAAATACAATCAGCTCGACCGCAAGCACCGTTTGGTCGTCGAAGAGCGAGAGACGGCTACCCTACGGCTCGCCGTGGACGCCCGCTTTGTCGCGCTTTCGATCGAAGATCCGTTCGGCGCGTTGTCGCATCAAACTTTGTCCAAGTACTTGGCCAAGTGTTACGCCCGCGGCCCGAATCAGATCGACCAGAAGAAGGGCGGCGCGGGGCTCGGACTCTTCACGATCTTCGAAAGCGCTCACCACTTCGTCGTTAACGTGCAGCCGGGCCGTCGAACGGAAATGATATGCCTGATCGGCCTGTCACGCTCGTTCGAAAAATATCAGAGAGCCGGCAAATCGCTGAGCTACTTCGACGGGGGCGAGAATGGGTAATAAGGCAGTTGCCCAGGCGCAAGCGCCGCCACCGCCGCCTGAGATAGGGCCCCGGTTAAAATTAGTTCCACCTCAACCTCCGAAGAACAAACCACCGCCGTTCCGGGGGCATTCTCGTTTCGCAAAACTCCGCGCTGCATTGCGCGCGGTGCCAGCGAAGCTCCGCGCTGCATTGCGCGCGGTGCCAGCGAAGCTCCGCGCTGCATTGCGCGCGGTGACCCCGACGTTTTCGCGCAGTCAGCTTCACCTGAACTTCAAGTTCCTCACAAACTTCAAGTTTCGCCGTAAGGTGATCGCCCCTATCGCGACTCCGAATGTTCCGGCCCTCGCCCCGGTCACTGCAACGGTTTCAGAGAAAGCGCCCGAAGCCCTGCCAGCCGCTCCGCTCGTGAGCAAGGGCTTCCGGATGACCGTCGGAGCGAAGTTCTTAAGCCTCATCCTCGGCACGCTTCTGCTCGCGGTGTCGGTCGTCGTACTAAACGCGACCCAGCTCTTCCAAAAGGACAACCTCAACAATATTTATGTTTCGTCGGACATGCTCGCTTCGGCCAAAGCCGGCGAGGTTCGAGCCTGGGTGAACGGCCTGATTCAAAAGGGCAACGTAATCGGCAAGATCCAGCTGACCGAAGCTGACGGGAAGCTCCTCGAAACGTTCCAAAGCGACGCAGATTTGATCTCGGTCTCACTGTATAAAAAAGATGGCGGCGAATTCATTCCGAAGAAGTCTTGGTCCAAGGGCCTCGCCGATGATGCCGTCACGGATCTGCAGAATGCGATCCGCATGCCCGTCGAAAAAATTTCCGCAGGCGCGCTGAGTGCCGCGAGTTACGTTCCGAAGGACGGCCAGCCGGTCTTCGTGCTCGGGATACCGCTCGTGCAGGATTCGCCGGGGCAATTCAGCGCGTTCGTTCAGGTGATCGCCAAGCAGGGCAAGTTGATTGAAAGTTTCTCCGAGACCGGCGCGTATACGCTGGCCCTCGTCAATGGAGAGGGTGTCGTCCTGGCTCATCCGGACGCGGCTCGGGTGCGGGACGCCGAAAATCTCTCATCGGTCCCGATCGTGCGCAAGATGCTTGAGAGCAAACTCGATCGCGAGTTCCAGGAGTTCACGCTCGGGGGCGCGCAATACCTCGGCGCCTACGCCAAGGTCGGGCTCGCCGGAATGGGTGTCGTTACGCAGATTGCTCGGGCCAGCGCCTTTGAGGCAGGCGACACTTTGATTCGACGATCGGTGCTGATCGCGGTGCTGGTGCTTTCGATCGCGTTCGTGATCGCTTACATTTTCGCGCAAACCCTGGTCTCGCCGATTCGGAAGCTGAGCGCCGCGACTCTGGAAGTCGCCAAGGGGAATTTTAAAATCCGCGTCGAAGTGAAGACGCGGGACGAGATCTCCACTCTCGCCGCCGGTTTCAACCAAATGTCCGGCGAGATCGAACGGCTACTTGAGCGTACCGCCGATCAAGCGCGGATGGAAAAGGAACTCGAGACCGCAAAACTCGTGCAGGACACCATGTTCCCGCCGACCTCCATTACGCTGGACGGTCTCGAAATCCAGAGTTTTTATACGCCGGCCGGCGAGTGCGGCGGCGATTGGTGGGGCATCATCAAACTTCCGGGTGACAAAGTGCTTTTAGCGATCGGCGATGCTACGGGGCATGGCGTTCCGGCCGCGCTTGTGACAGCCACCGCGAAGTCCGCTTGCAGCGTGATCGATCGTCTGGCGCAGGATGATCCGACGATCGCGGAAACTCCGGGCCGCGTCCTGCATCTCCTGAATAAGGCCGTTTACGAATCGACGCTCGGCAAGATTCTCATGACGTTCTTCGTGGCGGTCGTCAATCGCAAGACCGGGGAAGTGGATTTCGCGACCGCGTCGCATGATCCGATCTACTGGTACAAGATGCCGTCGGACGCCACCCCCGAGAACGGCAACAAAAGCAATCTAGACGCCCTAATCGTCAACCCGGGGCCCCGACTCGGACAGGGCCCGAACGCCGAATACGAAAACGGCAAAATTCAAATGGGCGATAATGACATACTGCTCCTCTATACGGACGGATTGCCCGAAGGTAAGAGCCTGCAAAAGGACGAGTACGGCGAACGCAAGTTCATGCGCTCGATCGGCAAGCACGCCCATCAGACGCCGACCGCCATGCGGGAAAAGATTCTTGAGGATTTCCGTGGCTTCATCACTCAAGAGCCTCTTCATGATGACGTTACTTTGGTAGTCACGCAGTTCAAGAAGGGGGCGTGATTGAGTCACCCGACCGCACCGGTACCCTTACGATGATCGTCAGCCCCTCGGTATCAGACCGCGTCGGTGAGTGGCGACAGCACGTCCCGGTTCTCGCACTGCCGTTCGCGCTTATCATGGTGTCGAGCTGGTTGCTCGTCCAGGATTTCCGAAGGGCCGATCAGGGCGCGGCTGTCGACGACATTCCGCTCGCCACTATTAAAAGCGCCAAAGGCGACGTCAAACGCAAAGCCAATTCGCGCCTGGTTTGGAACGTGCTGATCAACGATTCTCCGGTCTTCAAGCGCGATAGCGTTCGTACGACGGCGGAGTCCGAAGCCGTGATTATTTTCCCGGATGGTGCCGAAATCACGATCGGCGAGAACTCGATGATCGTGCTCGAGCAATCCAAAGACCGTTTAGCCATTGAGTTCGTCAGCGGGAGCCTCATCACCAAGGGCGGCGGCAAAGGTATCTTGCTGAAGTCGCAGGGCATGGAAATCAATACTGCCGACGCGAAGGTCGAGCTCTCGGCGAAGGCCGGCGGCGCGGCATCCCTGAACGTAAAAGACGGTACAGTCAGCGTCGAATCAGCCGAAGGCAAGAAGATCACGATCGCGCAAAATCAAAAAGCGGACCTCGACCAGGGGTCGATGGGGGAAATCACGGACATCCCGATCAGCCTGACGCTGCCGGCGGAGAACGCTTTGATTCTTTCGACGCGCAGCAAACATTTGATGGACTTCGCATGGACGTCCACGCGCGCAGTCGGGGAATCCCGCCTGGAAGTCGCGACCGACCGGGACTTCAAAGAGATCAAAAAAGCGTTGTCCGCGACCGGGCGTGAGAGCGTGGTTCGAGTGGGCCTCGCGCCGGGCACGTATTACTGGCGCATAGCTGGAGCGGTCGGATCCAAGGGAACGCTCAGTACGACGAGCCGATTCGAGATCGCGCAAAAAACGCCCGTTCGAGTTGTCGATCCCGTGGATAAGAGTTCGTATCGTCACGGCAAGAAGATTCCGCGGATCACGTTCTCATGGCTGGGTCCGGATTATTACGATCAATATCAGGTCGAAGTCTCCGCGGACCCGGAGTTCAAGAAGTTCGTGGCTAAAAGCGAGCGCGGCGCTTCGACCCAGGCGACGTTGGAAATCGATCACGCGGGCGAGCTTTTCTGGCGAATCGTGGCCACGTCGTCACGAAGTGACTCAACGGAGACGACGGGTTCAAGAACGTTTCAGATCCGCAAAGTGGATGGACTCGAGCCGCCGCGTTTGATCGCGCCCAAGAGTGGCGAGAGCGTAGCGACCGGCAAAAGCGGTGAGGCCGCGGTGCCGTTCAAGTGGTCATCGCTCGAGGATGCCGGGAGTTATCGCCTCGAGCTGTCGCGGCAAGCCGACTTCAAAGACATTCTGACTGATGAGGACTCGACCATCGCCGAATACACGTGGAATACGAAAGAGCTGGGGCGGTTCTACTGGCGCGTTACGGCGATCACGCCCGAAGGCGAAAAGACCGCTCCGAGCGCGGGGGCGGAGTTCGTGATCCTGAGCGGCGCGGCACTCGCGCAAACGGCGCCCCTGGATAAGCAAACCTTCGAATACCTCACCGAGATTCCAAAAATATCTTTAGAATGGGAATCCGATAAACGAGCGGAGAAGTACGAAATCGAAGTGGCGTTGGATTATCAGTTCACGACTCAGATGCAGAAGTTGCAAACGGATGACACGAACGTCGCTCCAAAGAATCTCGCGGATGGGACCTGGTTTTGGCGGGTTCGGGCGATCGACGAACATAAAACTCCGTACCGATCCACGGGCACTCGCTCGTTTGAACTCAAAGCCAAGGAGTTGTTGGCGGCGCCGCAGCTGATTCTTCCGGCTCCGGATCTGGTGCGCGATTCGATCATCCCGGATGACGTTGAAATTGAGTTCACGTGGGAAAACATCAAAGATGCGCAAGCCTACGAACTGATCATCCGTCGCCGAGTTGTACCGGGCACCCCGCCCGATGCCAATGCCGAAAAGTCGCAGCGCTTCAATGACAACCGCGGACGAATCACGAAACTCGAATCGGGCGAGTACGAGTGGGGCGTGCGAGCCGTGGATCGCCACGGACGGCCCGGAAAAATCGGTCGCATGCGAGCGTTGACGATTCGCTATGACGAACTTGCACTTCTCAAACCCCAGATCATAACTCCCGAAGAGGGCGCGTCCAAGTTCGAAGCACCGGCGGATGGCATGGGCAAGGAAACAGTCCTGAGCTGGGAAGTACCTTCTCCGCCCAAGAATAATGCCAAACTCCAACCCGCGAGCTTTGAAGTTTACTTTAAAGGCGCGAGCGGAACCAAGGTGCTCAAGACCAATGACCCCGCGCTTGCACTCAATCAGCTGCCACGGGGCAAACACGAATGGTCTGTTCGCGCGCTCACGAGCGACGGTCGACGCGGCCCCGCGAGTGAAATGCGTCAGATCGATGTTCGGGAGCCCGCGAAAATTCCGAAGCCCACGATCTTTCCGGTAGTCATGGAATGAGATTGTTTCTGATCCTCGCACTGGTGCAGCTGACTGCGGGGTCCGTCTGGGCTTCGGGCGAGCGCAAAGCCACGATCGCCTGGAAGGAAGTGGAGGGCGTGAAGGAATTCGAGTTCCAGCTCTCGACCAACGCGAAAATGGACCCCGTAAAAGTCCAGAAAAAGATCTCGGGGGTCAAAGTCGAAGTCAACCTCGAGCCGGGGACTTACTATTTTCGGGTTCGCGGCATAGACGCTGAGGGCAGCGCCGGGCCCTGGGCGGAAGTGCAGGGATTCGTCGTCACTCCCAAGGCCCCCGCGCTGACGTCGCCGGATGACGGAAAAACTTACGGGACGGTTCCCCATGACGGAATCCCCCTCGCTTGGGACGGAGTCGGCGGCAAAGACGGATTTCTCCTCGAAGTCGCGGATGCCAATGGAATCGTCCTCAAGCGCACCGTTCAGCAAAATAAGTTCGCATGGACTCCCACGGTGAGTGGAAAATACAAATGGCGCGTCGGGGCTGAATCCGCGATGCGTACGGACTGGACGCCTTACCGAAGCTTCGAAGCGACGGTCAAAGCCGTCTCGGCTCCGACGATGTTCGTCGCCGAGGTGGAAGAAAACAAAGACGCCGGGGCGCCCTCCAGCACTTCCGTGATTTTTCGTTGGGCTCAGTCGGTGCTCGCGTATTCGGCGCGCGATCAGGACAAAGGCATCGCCGCGACCGGATCGGCCGTGGTCGCGCTGCTTTCGGCGGAGCTTCGCTGGCGCGCCAAGCGCTCGGGCAATAGTCCGTGGGTCCTGTCGGGGTCCCTCAATTTCGAAATGATTCGCCAGACCGTCTTTATGCAGACTTTCAGCATGCCGCGCGGCTACCTTCGCGCCTTTTTTACGAAGGGCAAAGAACAGTGGCGGGCCGGACCCTTCATCCATCTCGGCATGGGGCAGGGCGGAATCTTCATCGCGCAAGGCGCGACGACCGGAGTCAGCACTAAAGTCATGCGAACGGGAATGGGCCTTGGCGGGGTGGCGGTATATCAGATTGCGCCCACGGCCTACCTGAGCATGCTCGGACTTTTAAGGCTGGACAGTGGGGGCACTTCGCCGCAAATCCCGACGAAAGTGGGGAGTGTGCTGGGCTACGAGGTCGGCTTTGGAGTCGTGCTTTCGCTTTCAGAGTCCATGCTGCTCGAGGGACGCATTCGGGGCCAAAAGGAAGGTTATGTTTGGGCGCCCGCCAACGGTTCTTCAATAAATAGCTTTCAGAACAACACGTTTTTGATCGTGGACTTGGGGATCGGTTTCAAATTCTAGGAGAGCCCGCGACGCTTGGGCGCCGCGGTAAACTCACTACTCGTGTACGCCCGCGGTCATGCGGTGCTGAGCGCTTACGGGATCCTGACGGCGAACGTAACTACCGCCGGCCGTCGTGCGTTCCAGGACGTGCAGGTTGCTCTGCGGAGGGGCGGACGCATCGCCCGCCGACCCTTGGCCGGAAACTTCAAACCGCGGGATCTGATGTTTGTCGCTTTTCGAAACGTCGATCATATTCATCGTCATGTTCGACGTGCAACCGATGAGGGCGAAGGCGAGCAGTGTGAGAGCCAAGCGGTTCATCCCCTCATTGTACGGCTAGTCGCTGAGCGCTTCAAATCGGCAGAAATAGCCGGGAAACTCGAGACGTTACCGAGGACGGGGGGCCTGGGTTTACCGTGAAACCGAGTCGTTCACGCCGGCCGGCTTGTAGCGCACATCCGCCGCGTCGTCACCGATCAGCTTGGCCGCGCCATGAAGCTCAATCGCAAAACCTGACTGAAGATTAAGCGGGACCGGGGAATCAATCGCGTAAACCGGCGCTTGAGCATCGATCTTGCCCGCATAGGTCCAGCCGTTATTCGGGTCCTCGGCGATGGTCTCGGTGACGCCCGAAGTGCGGGTGATCGTCACTTCGATCGTGGTCGGATCCGGATCCATTTCGATGAAGATATATCGCGTGCGGAAGGCGCCGCGCTGGATCTGTAAATTTGCCGTCAACGAGTCAAGCACGGACGAGATCGGCTGCGTGCAGACGTTGTAAGCCTGGCCGCCCATATCGTTCGCGAGCTGCGTGTAGCGTTGGCCAGCGAAGGCGTAACCGCCGATGCTGCAGTTGCCGGACGTTGGCGCGACCGCGGAATAAACTTTCGTCTGGAGGGTACCGCCGCCCTTGAGGCCGCGCATCGCGCCTTCGTAATGAGCGAGGCTGAGCGCTTTGCTTGAGCAGGCGCCGGCCTGGAGTTGGCCGCTGGACAGGCGCGTGTACGTATTGCCGCCGACCGGGGGGAGCGACGCGCAGGCCGGAGCGCCCTGGCTTTCGCAGGCGACGAAGTTATTGCCGAAACCCGCGGGAACTTGGCAGAGATTCACGCGTGACGTGTCGTCTCCGGTACTCACCACCAATACGACCGTGAGGGCGTCTTGACGTAGAAGACCGGTGCCGGACGCTTGCGTCGCGAGCGCATCCAAAATCGTGTCAAAGCCCGGCTCTTTGCCGGCCAGGCTGTTGTTGATGTCACCCGACGTCAGAAATGCCGAGTAGTCTTGTGGTTTTCGGAACAGAAATGGCGAAATGCTTCCGTCGGTCGTGAAAGGCGCGCCGGGATAAGGCGGCAACCATTCCGAGCCCCAGCCAATGTCAAATTTGGAGCCGATGATCTCCGTCATCTGGCGCGGAGTCGTGAGTCTTACGGTCGCAAAGTTGTAATTCCAGCCACGGTTCTGCAGGCTGTTGAGAAACACCGGGACTTGCTGGGCGATCGACGGGAACGCTTCCGACATTCCACCCGTGTCGTCCACGGCCATGACGAAATCTACTTTCGGCGCGATATCAAAGGTGCCCGCGCCCGTGATGCGCGAGACTTGCTTTTGAACCGTGAACGCCTGCTTGCCGCAGCCGGAAGTGGCTCCCGCTAAAAGGCCGAAGGCGGCGAACGCCGTATAGAAGAGCGCTTCGTGCTTCACCTTGGAAATAGTAGTTTTGAGGTACGAACTCATACCCTGTCTACTTCAAGCCAAGTGCCAGCGGGACACAGGGGGCAGGGAATGGATAAAACGCTTTGATTCAAGTCACTTAGGCGTCAGTCTTCCGGCTCCAGATTCACTGTTTTTGTAGCTGAATCGACTGGAGAGCAGGCCAATCGTCAAAAGTTTAGACAGATTCGCGAGCCGCTCAAAACTTCAGACTGGTCCAGAACAAGACGCGGTCTTCGTCAGCCAGCGGCGCCAATACGCCGTCTTCCAGACGAACCGATGACCGTGCTTCCACAAAGTCCGCGCGCAGGCTGAAGCTGAGTCCTTGCCATGGAAACCACGTCAGGCGCGGCTGGATCCAGCGATCGCGCGCCGTGAGTCCCTGGTAGACGAAGATCTCGGGCAGGAGTTTTCCGTCAAGAAGCGGCTTCGCGACGCGCCCGCTGATGGCATGAAGCGAAACGAGCCCCCTAGGCGTTCGCGAAGACCCGCGGGACCAGAAATCGGCGTGATATTGGCCGCCAAAAGTCCACTGACTTTCGGCAAGCGTCCAATCGATACCTAAAATGCTCTGCGTCTGGTTTTGCACGATCGGCGAGCCGAGGTCCTCGGCGGTCACCGGGATTCCCGAGTGGTGAATGACATCGCCCCGGAAGACGAAGTCGCCGGCGGCGTAGGATCCCGACATTCCTACGCTCAGAACACGAAGGTCAATCGGAAAGAGCTCCGGGCCGCTCGGTCCGACGCCGAGCTGAAAGGCGGGATTTCGACTTCGGTGCGAATAGACGAACGCATTCACGTCAAAGCCGGAAACGAATAGGTGCCCCAACCGAAACCCGCCTTCCGTATCGCGTCCGAAGCGCCGAAATTTTGCGCTCGTGGGTTCGGGGGGCGGTTCGGCCACGGGAAAAAATCCGAGTGGGGAGGCGAAATCCGAATCTCGCGTGAAGGGCGTGAAGATGAATTGGAAGGTCCAGCTCTCAAGCAAAAGCTGACTGTTCAATGCGACCACGGCTTCCCGTTGCCATTCGGGGTCGTTGAAAAGCGGGTCCGTGAGGTCGCGCGGATTGACGATATCTGCGATGTGAAAACCGAAAGTCTCGCCCCAGGCGATTTCCTGGGCGCCGACGGTGATCGCGAGCTTTTCGGACTGAAACTTGAGATTGGCCGCGCGGAATTCGCCGGTGGCTTCGGTCCGGTACGCTGTGCCCGTTGAATTATCCACGAATTCCAAGAAAGCCTTCATGACGAGATTGAAAGTCAGGGTCGATCCTGTTTTTTTAGAAAGGTCGACCGGGAGCTTGAGCGCAACTTCCGCGTAAGCGCGGCGCAAGGTCCAGGTCTTGTCGAGCAGCCGAAAGGCGGTGAGATATCCGAGTTCCGCCTGCGGCTGGATGAATGTGTACCAGGCCGGTTTTTCTTTTTTAACCTGACTCCTCGGCGCCGGGACCTCGCCGGTCGGCTCGTACGCCTCCGCGGCTCTCGCCACTCCCGCCGCCTGGACTAAAAGAAGCGCGATCAGGAGCAACTAACCGCCCAGATTACTTTGTTGGAAAGCCGAGGCCGGGATCTTTCGGATTTCCATTGATTGGATCTGGATCAAGGAGCGCGTCTCGGACCTGACCGCGTCTTTGATTTCAATTTCCGACGGCCGTTCCCGGCCGGCGAGCGGTTTATACGCCTGGTAAGTCGCGAGTTTCAGGGGTTTGCCCTGAAGACTCAGATACTCGGCCCGGAGCGGGCGAAAATCTTTTTTCTGAATCCAGACGCGAACCTGCTCGTAGGTCAGACCTTTTTTCGTGGCCTTAAGTAGAAGCTGCCAGTCCGTCGCGGAATCCTTTTCAAGCGACGGCGCGTAATCGCCGCTCCAGCGCATCCGGCTGATATCACCGTTCGCAGCCTGGCCGGTGAGCTTTTGGCCGAGCGAGACGCGGACCGCTCGCTTGAGATTCGGGATATAGGCCCACATATCTTCGTTGAGCATGAGCAGGTCGCGACCGCGATCCCGGACGGGTTCAAGGGTCTTGATGAGCGTGCGGTTATTGCCGGAAAGCTGCACTTCAAAAACTGCGGGATCGCCGTCGTTTCCGGTGATTCGAACCTTCATCAGATAGGACTCGGACGGATTTCGAATCTCGTCGGCCCTTTGGATGATTTCGTCGGGCGTCAACGCGAACGCGGTCACGTTGGAACAGAAAACGGCAGCAATCAGAAATCTGTACATGGGCCAATACTAAGTCGATCGCAAGGCGTCCGCAATCGGCATGCGCGCGACTTTGCTGCCCGCGATGACCGTCCCAAGTGAAGCGGTCAAGGCGCCCATGAGAAACGTCTTCAGAGCCATATCCGGCTGGAGTTCAATCAGGACGCGAAAAACTCGTGTGATGCCGGGAGCCGGGGGCATGAGGATGCCGCCGCGCATGAAGGCGAAGTTGAGGAACCAGGCCAGACCAACCCCGAGGAGACCGCCGGCGATTCCGAGCACGACGCCTTCGAGCATCAGGAGCTTCATCACGTCTTGAACCGACTCGCCGTTGGCGCGAAGATTTCCGATCTCGTGCTTGCGTTCAAGAATCCCTATCGAAACCGTGTTGATGATCCCGAGAATCACGATGAACAATATGATCGACTGCAGGATTCCGTACTGCGCGTTCAGCCAATCCACCGAATGCTGATAATAAACCTTGTCGAGGATCTCGAACGGCGTGGCTTCGAGTTCCGGGAAGCTTTGCAGCACAGCGGCGGCGATCGCCGGCCAGTCTTCGATGCGGTCCAGCCCGATCGCGACGGACTCGATATGGGGGGTGTCCAAGAGCAGACTGCTCTGGGCGAGGGGCAGGCGGAACACGACGTCATCAAAGTCCTTGGATCCGGTGTGGAAAATCCCGGTCACCACGAGATCCACGCCGTTCATGCTCCCGTGAATCGTATTGGCCAGCACCGTGATTCGATCGCCCGGTTTGGCGTCGAGCGCGCGCGCGAGCCCCTGACCCAAGAGAATCCCGTCCGGCTGGGCTGCGAGCGTCGCGCCTTGTTCCACGTTCAGGGTCGTAAAAAATTTCGATTCCTCCGCGCCGTCCACGCCCTGACCCCGTCCGCTGACCGTCACCCGGCCATTTGTCAAAAGTGCGAAAAACTCCACGCGTGGAAACACGTGCTTCACGTTCGGCGTGGCTTTGAGCTTCTGGGCCAGCTCCGCGTAATTCGTCATCCAATGTTCCCACGGCTTCTCGTGAACCTTGTCGCGGTAACCTTTAAGGTTGATCTGACCGTTGCCGTAGCGGGCGTGAATCGTATTCTCGCGGTACTGGTTCATGACCCCGACATTGAAGCCGTTGAAAATAAAGAGGGCACTTGTGCCGAGCGCCACCGTCATGAGAAGTGCCGCGGTCCGGCGTTTGTTGCGGAAAAGATTTCGGAAGGCGACGCGTCCCAGCACCGGCTATTCCTCGAGCTTTCCGTCGATGAGCTTGATCCGCCGTCTCGCAAATGAAATCACCATGGGATCGTGGCTCGACAGGATGACCGTGAGTCCGGTCTCCTTGTTGAGTTTTTCGATGATCGTGAGAATGTCTTTGCCCGTTTTTTGATCGAGGCTAGCGGTCGGTTCATCGGCGATCAGGACTTTCGGATTTTTCGCGATCGCGCGCGCGATGGCCACCCGCTGCCGCTGACCGCCGCTCATGGAGAGGGGGTACTTCGTTCGATGATTCCAGAGGCCGACTTGTTCAAGGGCGCTCCGCACCCGCTTCTTACGCTCGGCGCCGGGCAATCCGCCTCGGGCCAGAAAATAATCGACGTTTTCTTCGGCCGTCAGGACCGGGAAGAGATGGAACTGTTGAAAGATGAAGCCGAGCTGCAGCTTTCGAATCTCGTTCTTCGCGCCTTCCGGCATGCGCGAGACGTCGTGACCTTGCAGATGAACTTTACCGGTCTGCACGGGTTCCACCAGTCCCAGCACATTGAGGAGCGTGGTTTTGCCCGAGCCCGACGGGCCGGTTAGGCAGACCATCGCACCTTGCGCGATTTCGAAGCTCACCCCGCGGAGGGCCTCGATCGGAGGGCCGTCGAGCCAATAGCGGAACTTTAGATCCTGGACTTTGTAACAGGCGCTCATTTGATGATTTTAATGGTACCGGCTTTCGCGTCCATCCTCACGCGCATTCCGCTCTCGAGTTTTCCCAAGAGGCCCTTGATCCCCACGATGGCCGGCAGTCCCATTTCTCGCGCGACAATGGCGCTATGGGAAAGGAGGCTTCCGCGTTCAATCAAAAGTCCCGAGATGGAGGGATAGAGGGGCACCCAGCCGGGGTCCGTCCGGGAGGTCACAAGGATTTCGCCATTGAGTGTCAGGTCATCTTTGGGTGACTTCACGACTTTGATGATCCCTTCGACGACGCCGGGGCAACAGGGCAGTCCGATGAGATCGTAATCCGCTCCGGGCGCCATGATCGTTTCTTCTGCCTCGACTAAAAATGAGTTCTGCCAGTAAACCGGGCCCCGCGTCTGGAAGCGGGGCTTCGGTTCGAGTTCCTCGTAAGTAGCGTAGTCGCGCTTCCGTAGGTCGATGAAGTCTTTGAGGCTGTAGGTGGATATCGTGCCCTGATGGATGCCGTAAATCTCATCCAGCGTGAGGAAAAAAACGTCTTCGGAGTCCTTGAGAATACCGCGACCGGCGAGGTCGTGACCCATCGCGCGAAACATCGAGCGTCCGACGCCGTACGCGCGGGTTCGCGAGAATCGAGTGTTTTCTCGATTTTTTACGGCTTTACGCGCGTGCTTCAGCGACCAACCGTAAATCAGCTTCCGGAGCCCACCGAGGTGCGCCCGGAGTTTGGCTTCGGCGCCTCGGCGAAGTTCCTTCTCGCGTCTTTCGTACGCGACGATGTCGGTCGTGCCACTCCTCAAGTAGTTCTTGAGGCAGACAAAAAGGTAGCTCGGATCGGTGAAAAGGTCAGTTTCCTCGAGCTTCATCTCACTCATGCAGCGGAAACCGAAGCGGTCGATGTAGGACAGGACCTGCGCGAGAAACTCGAGGTGCGGGCTTTGCGTCAGGCATTCCATGAGGTCGCCCGCGTCGGTTTCTTCAAGCATCCCTTTAAGGGCGGGCCGTTCGGCCGCGTAGCCGGCCATCCGAATCAGCGTTTTCGTGGGTTCCGCGCTTTCGAGCCCGCCTTCGCCCGCGAGCAAGTCGTTCTGGATGCCGGCGCCGAGTTCGGCGAGCCATTTCTCGGTCAGCTTCTTGAGTACTCCAAAGTGAATCATGCAGAGAAAATCATTGATGATCGGCGCCTTCCACTGCGAAAGCATCTTACGATCCATTTCGAGGTAGCTGGCGAAGATCTGATCGGAGCTCATCCTTGTGAAGTCGCGATTTCGAAACACGAGGTACTCGCGATTGAAGTAGATCAGGAAGTCGTCGACGATTTTCTGAATACGGAAGTGATAGTACAGAAATTTCAGGCCCACGGCCGTCTGGCGGATCTTCCCCTTCCACGTATCCCAAGACGGGTGAGGGCTGATTCGGTTGGCGAGCTCCGGCGAGAGCTCCTCCGAGACCCCCATCATGGTTTCCATGAAGCTTCGGTTGTTGCGGAACCCCGGCAGCACGCCGACGAGCTTGTACCAATTATAAAGATTGTAATAAACGCGCCCGTGGATCGACCCGAGCATGTTGCGGAGGTAGTAGTCCATGTCCTTGACGATCGCCTGGGGCACGGTGAGGATTTCGCAAAACTGGATATAGACTTGCCGATAGTTTTGGAGCGCGAACGTGAAGCTCAAGGGGCTGGTGAGGCCGCCGTAACTTTCGACGATGTTCGAGTTGTCCCAGAGATTGGGATAACCCGTGAGATTCTGATCGAGCGTGGTCACCGGCCGAGTTTGCAAAAGATAGAGTTGGCCACCGGCCATCGCCCATTCGACGTCTTGCGGACTTGAGCGCGTGGACATGAGTTTGCGCCCGAGGTCGTGCAGGAGCGTGAGCTCACGCCCATCGAGCGACGGCGCCGCGCGAAGCGCCTCGGCCACTTCGAGCGTTTGGCATTCGCCCCCCGAACCCTTCTTAAACATTTCCTTTTTCTCGACCACATCGGAGCGCTCGAGCGTTCCGGTCAGGGAATTGAGCCAAAAGCTGTCCGCGTCAAGGGCGCCCGAGACCAGACCTTCACCGACGCCGTAGACGGACGAGACGAGATATTGCTCGATGTCTTTTGCGATTGGATCACAGGTGAAAAAGACGCCCGACTTCTCGGCATCGATCATCTTCTGGAGCACAACGGCTACCCGGATCTTGGAGAGATCGATGCCGTTTGCGAGCCGGTAGGCGAGCGCGCGCTCAGAGAAGCCCGAGGCCCAGCAGCGCTTGAGCGATCGCTCCGCTTCCGCGTAACCGCTCACGTAAAGAAAACTCGAGAGCTGCCCGGCAAATGAATGCTGCATTCCGTCTTCGTCGGCGGCGCTTGAACGTACCGAGATGAGGCTATCTGCGCCCATCTCGCTCAAACCAAGCCTTAATAAAGCCTCGATCGACGCCGGTAGCGTTTCCGCCACAATCCGCGTTTCGATTTCCAGTGCGGCGTCGGAGGGAGAGCGGGTGCCCGCCGCGACGGCGGCGGCGGTCGAATCAATGAATTCCGTGAGCCCCGTCTCCTTCAGGAAACGCACGAAGGTTCGCTTACCAAGCACAACCCACGCCGGCACCGGGAGGCCTTCGCGAGACATTAAGTATAGGTTGAAGCCTTTGCCCCCGGCTTCGTTCTTGGCGTAACTGTAAGTCGAATTCGGTCGGACGATCATACGGCGGGCCTCATGAGAAAGTGCGCGGCCAAGACGGCGTAAAAGAAGATGATGCAAGCGCCGCTTGCGCCGCGGTAAAACCCGGCGGTTTTCGGAATCGGAGTGAAGACGTAGCCCAGACCCGAAATCAACCAAGCGGCCGCGACTCCGTAAAGCACCAGGAGCGCATCATCGCTCATCCACTCCGAGAGTCGACTGAAGCTCAAAGCCAAAAGCGCCGCCACGACTTGACTGACGGACAAAATCCAAGCGCCCCTAGGTCCGAAGAGACTGGAATAGGTTTCGACGCCTTTGCGTTCTTCAATCGGCGCATAGGTTTTACGAGCGAATTCAAAGAGATTGAAAAACATCCAGTTCACAAAACCGAGCCATTTGAGGACGTCCGGAAGCCCTTGCCCGAAACTTGTGCCGGTGACGATCGAGCCGATCGTGAAGCCGACTCCGATCGAGACGGCCGTGTGAAGCATCGCATAGGCCGTGAGACGCGGGCGAATGATCGGTCCAATGAAGAATTCCTTATACATGAGGAAGCTGTAAGTGAGCGCGGGCAGCCAGGTCGCGATGGCCGCGAGCCCCGAAGGCATCAGCACGACCAACTCAAGAAAAACGCAAACCGCGATCGCTCGTTTGACCTGAGGGATCGTCAGGAGTCCGCGCGCGAGCGGACGGGTCGGGTTGATCTTAAGATCCACTTCATAGTCTTTGATCTCGTCAAAGAGCCGCAGCCGGAAAAAGAAAAGGAGCGTGAACAGGCCGGCCCGAAGCCAAGCGGTGTTCGCCGGAGTTCCGGTCATGAGTTCCGGCGCGCGACCATAGAGCGCGGCGCCGCCATTGACGGCGCAGAAGACCGCGACCATCGGAAGGTGGCTCGCGAGCGGAAATCGTTCGGCGATGAAGATGCGCCAGCTCTTCACGGGCGTTCCCCGCGTTTCGGCGCCAAATCAGGAAGCTTTTCAGCGACGATTCTGTCCCGCAAGACCGTGTACTCGACTTTGCTGTGGTGACGCGGATCCATCGGAACGGCGTCCACGATGTAGATCGAATCGACCGGGATCTTGTTCTTTTTAAAGAGCCGCTCCAACTCCGAAAGGGCGAGTTCTCGGTCGAACGTCTTTGGATCCTGAGGCTCGAGAATCACGGACGTGCGGTTGCCGAGTTCGGTATCCGGCATGCCGAGGAACGCGCCCTGCCGACAGCCCGGGAGGCGTTTGATGAGGACTTCTGGACGAACGGGAAAGAAGTATTCCTGGCCGCGCCGAATCGCATTGTGCACGCGTCCGACCATCCAAAGATAGCCTCGAGGATCGATGAAAGCCAGATCCCCGGTGCGGTGCCAGACTCGATCTTTTCGATCCATGATCTTGGTCGAACGGAAAGCTTCCGGGTTATTGTAATAATCCCGACAGACGTGATCACCAGTCACGACGAACTCACCGATTTGACCGTGCCCGACCTCGAGATCACCCGCCTCCTCGACCCAGCGCCCGTCGGCCGACTCTTTTGGCCGATCGATCGGACCGTCGAAGATTTTTAGAAATTTGTATTCGAGCTTTCCGTCGATATGGCCGACGTTGACGCCTTCTTCTAAAATCTCCGGGTCACTCGGACCCGCTTGCTTGAGCATTTCCTTCGCCTCGATGTGGGCCATCGGCTCGACTTCGGTCGAGCCGTAGAGCACCCAGATATCCGCGCATTTGGCGACCGCCGCAAAATCCCGGACGTTGTCCTTCGAAATGGGCGCGCCGCCCGTGGCCACTCGCCGCAACCCATCGAGCGGGATTTTTCGGTCTGTGCAGAAGCGGGCGAGATTCACGAGCATCGAGGGCGAGAGCGTCGCGCAAGTGAGCTTCTCATGAATCGTCTGGCACGCGAGAATCGCCGAATCGTATTCCATGGGCTGCGCCAGATTGAGCCCGGGTATGATCGTGGTCACGCCGGAGGCGAGGTTATTGAGCGAGAAAATGGGAAACGCCGGCATGTCGCGATCATCGGCATGATAGGGAACGACGTGGCTCAGGGCTTCGTGTTGCGCGGCCAGAAATCTATGGGTCCGATTGGCGCCTTTGGGCTTTCCGGACGATCCGGTCGTAAACGTGATGAGGGCAGTGAATTCACTTTCGACCGCGGCGATCGGGGAGGGGCCGGGCGTTCGCATCAAGACTTCCAGATCCGCGTCGTAGCCCTTGGATTTGCCTTGGCCCTGTAGCCCCGCGACGATGCGAAGCTTCATTTGCTTGAACTCGGGTACCTGTTCGATGAGATCGAAGGCTTGAGGAAAACTGATCATGGCCGTTGGTTTGACGCATTCCGCGCTCGCCCCGAGCTGGCTCGCGCGCGCCCATGAATCCAGAAACACCGCGATCGCGCCGAGGCGCTGGATCGCGAACATCGCGCTGTACATGCCGAGCCCCATGGGCAGGAAAATAATGACTCGGTCGCCTTTGACGATCCCAAGATCCATCAGCCCCTTGGCCGTGCGATCGATCGTGGCGGCGAAGTCGCCGTAGCTGATCTCTTCGTGCTCGATCGGCTTCATCGGATCGGCGCCCGCTTCGATCCAGGCCTTGAGACTCGCGGCCTTGCACCAGCGAAGCGCCGGGCGGCTCGGATAGTTTCTTACGTGATCTTCCATGAAGCTAATCACGTTGTTTCGTTCGGAACTTCCCGGTTGGTATCCAATACGGCTCATAGTCGCAGTCCTTTTTTCTTCATCTCGGATATCTCTCGCCGCGTGGGATTGCGCCGATGCTTCAGGCCCGGCGGGGCGATGTTGGGCGTGCCCGCCGGCAGTCCATGAATCGCGACACGCTCGAGAAAGTTCCCGATCACTTCGCATTCGATTTCGGCCGACCGTGCGAGGTAAGCCGGGTAGTCGTCGCGCGGGGCCCGGTCTTCGGCATGAACTTCCCGCTGCTCCAGAATTTCCCCGGCGTCGATCTTGGCCGACATCCGATGGATGGAAAACCCGGAAGGTTGCCCTTCATGAAGGGCCCAGAGATCGCACATCGTGCCGCGCTGCCGAGGCAGCAGTCCGTGGTGGACGTTCAAGCAGCCGAGCGCGGGTTCGTTCAGGATTGCCGATTTGTAAATGCACCGGGTGCGGGCGTTGATGATGAGATCAAACCTTCCGTCGCGTACGATTCGGAGCGCCTCGTCCGTATTCATGGAGGTCAGGCGATGCACGGGTTTGCCGGTCTTGGCGTAGGCTTCGCGCCGAGCGCGGGCGGTTCGGCCGCCGATGTTCATCAGGAGGTTTCCGCCCGTTCGGGGGGCGCCGAGCGCGATCAGACCGAGCGCTTTGCCGTAGAGCGAAAGCGCGCGATTATCGAGCTCAATCAGGGCGGCGACGTGCGGAGAGTGCGCGAGTCCGCACACCACCGCATTGTAGTTGTCCGGGACGAAGGTCACGCGCGATGTGACGAGAAGCGCCCTCATATCACTTCAAGTACCTGGATTTTGTACATCTGCGTGTACTCGCGATCGATCTCGCGCCGCCAGGCATCAGTCACTTCACGATAACCCCTGAGGTCCATCGCCTCGGGCACTCGCATGTAGTGCCTCAGGACCACATGAGCGCCGGAGCGCAGGCCGGGTCGAACCCGTTGCATGAACTCGCGCTCAAGATCGCCCGAAAAGTAACTGGGCACGTCCGAGAATGAAAGAAAGTCGAAGGGGCGGGCGGCCGCCTCGGGGGCGGACAGGAGTTCGGTGATGTCGGCCCGAACGTAAACGACTTTTGATTCTCCCTTCAACGATCGCTGAATGGCTTGGAAAGTCGTCGCGCGCGCTTCGATCGGGATCCCCTCGTCAAAACGCACGCGGCCGAAAAAAGCGAGCTGGATGAAAAAATTCTCGCGGATCGGCGTCGTCGTGAAAATCCGTTCGAACGCGCTCTGGTAAAATGCGTAGTGGGTATCGGGAATGTTTTTCTTCACGAAATGCCCCTTGTAAAGTAGGGCGTTGAAGAACGCGCGATTTCCCAGCGCCCGGACGAGGAGGTTCCAGCGAAGTCGCGGAAACTGCCCTTTGAAAAAATTCGTTTGCTCTTCGATGGACCGGCACTCGAAGATCGCGCCGTAGTCGGAACCGAATAATGTCTGAAGTATTTTCGCGATGGTCGCGAACGTGCGTTCCCACTTGCCGTCGTAAAGCGGGCTTTGCCAGCCCTTGGCGGAAAGGTATTGGTCGGCCCACTTTCCGGCGGTCTCGCCGAGATCCAGACCCCGGAAAAGCTTCTCGCGCTCGAGGTAACCGTTTTCGACAGAGTAGGGCGGATAGCCCCAGAACAGGAGAAAGTCGCGGTGAGAAAGGTCTTGGAAAGTCGCGCGACGAAGCTCCGCCAGATGCAGCTGTTCATCGGCGAGGTCGACGCAGGTCAGGCTTTCGGCGCCGGCCGCGAGCAGCGGCAGTGCGCGGCCGCCGCTTCCGCAGACGCTCATGATGCGCTTGGGCTTGAGCTTTTCGACCATCCGAACTTCGAGAGTCGTGTCTTCGTTCGCCAGGCTGTAGTTGAGAGTGGAAAAATAGGTTTTACTCATGCGAATGGTTCCTAAGCTCCGGCCTCAATCCGTTTTTTCATCGCCGACAGCGCACGTTCGGCATGCTCCCGGCAAAGCGCGATTTCGCGGTCCGTGATGATTCCGGCGTGCCCGCGGATGGCCGCTAGCTTCGCTCCGTGCCGGCGCGCGATGTCGTAGATTTCCTGGACCTTTTGATAGCTGATGCTTCGAGACAACGTGAAGGATTCCATCCGGCCTTCGAGCGCGAGGAGCGCCGTCTCCGCGAGACAGGCGTAGACGGCGTCGTCGGGTGTCCCGATATCGCAGGTCACGCGTACCAATCCGGGCAGCTCGATCTCGCCGCTCTCGACGACGAGCACGTCCGGGCGTTTCCGGGCGTCTTCTTCCGAAATGTCGAGTGGCCGGCTTACGTCGCAGATCACGCAACCCGGCTTGACCTTCATGATGTCGAGCACTTTTTTGTCGTGCGAACTCGTCGAAGTCACGATCAGGTCGCATTGGGGCGCGAAAAGATTCGGATTCGTCGTCACGGATACGCGGACGCCAGGCGCGGCTTCTTCGACTTCTCGTTTCAGCTGTAAGAGGATGTCGGGGCGGCGCGCGCAGATGATGACTTCTTCAAACACTTGCGCAAGTAGTTTTGCCGATACCGCGCCGATCGCGCCGGTCGCGCCGATGATCATCACGCGGCCCGGGAGCCGCGTACCGCTCCAAGGCGGCAGAAAACCGAGCTTGCCCATGGCATCGCGAGCCGCCCAAAGCGTCGCCGCCGCGCTGAGAGAGTTGCCGGTCGTGACCGGGATGGGACTGCGTTTCTCCACGGTCACGCCCCCGTCGCCCGCGATTTTCGTATAAGCGCCGAGACCGATGATCTCGCACCCCTTGGCGGCGGCGTTTTCGGCGACGCGGACGAGGCGGTCATAGATGTCTTCGGGGTCCTTTTGCAGAATCATGCGGGGTGTTTCGAAGAGCGAGTAAATCATGCCTTCGGCTTCCACCCCGGTCGCTTCGCTTTTGATTCCCAGAATCGCACCGTAATGGATTCCCGGAAACACGCTGACCATTCGCTCGATCGGCCCTTCGAACGATTTCGATAATTTGTAGAACGGCCGAAGCGCGGGATGCCAAAAGATCTGACTCGCGGTCAGGGGATGAATGATGAACGCGAACTTCCGCGGCCCGCCGATCGACATGGGCACTTGAAACTGCTTGAACCCGGGCTTCAGCCCGAATTCCGTGATCCACGTCAGGATGTCATCGTCAGTGATCGGCGTGTGCTCAGTCTTGTGACATTGCAGCAAGCCTTCGATCGCGGCGAACCCCAGCCGGGGCTCTTGTCGCGTCGCCTCGATGTCGGGCATGAAACTTAGAATATTGGCGACGCCCTCCTGCCGCAGCTTCTCGAAGAGGCGCGGGCTCAGCGTGTCGATCAGGAGAGTCTTGCCCTTGAGGTGCTCGAGGCTGAATCGCTCGAGCATCGTTTGGCGCGTGACGAAGACGTCCGCACTGAGAAAGTCTTGCAGGCCGAAGCCCTGGATTTTTTTTCGCTCAAGGGTGTCTTTGATGTGCGTTTGGAGATTCCGCCGCTTCACGATCGGAATGATTCGCTTCGTGTAGCGGTCCAGCGCTTCCACGCTTTTGAGCGACATCGGAACGCCGAGGTGGAAAAAGGGGTCCATGAATACCAGCCGATCCGTCACTTCCGAAATCACGTTCACGCACGCCCGGTCGAGAATGCCGCTGTAAAATCCCACGCGCCGTTTGTCGACCACGCCGGGGTTGCGCCGGATGAAGTCCCGAAGGACCCAAGGCATGTACGTATTCCGAAGTTTCTCGCCGGTCACGAGCAGGCTCTCTTTGACCTGAGCCTTGAGAACTTCGGACGAGGGATGGGTTTGAATCTTCCGACCGACCTGCACCGGCGAGTGAATGCCCGATAGGGCGATCACGTCGGCTTCGCCGTCGAATTGCCGTATGAGCCGGGTCATGATTTTCGAATCGAAATCCGCGCCGTAATGCGTGACACGCACGGTTTTCCCAAAGGACTCGATCCGGGTGTCGAAGTTGCTTGAGCTCGACGTGAAGCTGATGCTGATGATGCGTTTCATGCGGCGGAGTCTCGCCCTCGCCCGGAGCCCGGCCACCGAAGGGCCAGAGTCCGTTCAGCGAAATCAAAGAATGCCCCTTGATATTCCGAGAACGCGGGGAATTGCAAATCCGGATAATCCTTTTGGATCCCGCGGCGGTCATAGCGGCAGCGCGTGGTCATGTATTCGATCGTCTGCCCCGGGATGCCGAGGCTCGAGAGCAGACGAGCGGGGACGTATTCGCTCGGAACGGCGAGCGGCTGTAAATTGAGGCGATAGGCTTTCATCGCGCTCACCAAAAATTCCATCGCGATCACCGGCGTACCGCTCAGGTGATAGGCCCAGACCCGTTCTTCGGGCCGGAGCGGGCGCGAAATCATCTCGGCCAGCGCGAGCGTCGCCGTATCGACCGGAATCAACGGCAGCTCAGCTCCCGGCAAATAGGGGAGTGGCAGCCGGTTGAACGGGGTTTTCCCGAGCAGGGCCGCGATCCCGCGCACTCGGAGTAGAAGCTTCAAAAAATAGTAGGGTCCGTCGATTTTCGAGATTCGGCCGGTCTGACTGTCTCCGATCACGATTCCGAGCCGGTAGATTTTTCGAATCCAATCGCCGTCGGCCTGACGTACGAGATCTTCCGCGCGAAACTTCGTGCGCGCATAGGCGTTTCGGAAGTGTTGCCCCTGATTGAACATCGTTTCGAGGTAGACGCCTTCGTAATCGCCCGAAACCGCGACCGTGCTGATGTGATGAAACCGTTCCAGGCTGCGGAGCGATCCCGCGAGATCGATCACGTTCTGCGTGCCCACGACGTTCGCGAGGTAGGCGTCTTCGGAGCCGCCCGCGAGGTCATAATGGGCGGCGGCATGAACCAGATCCGTGATGCCGCCGAGCGAGTCCGCATCCGACGCTTCATCCAGAATGCCCGAGCGGTACAGTTCGCCAGACACGATCCGCACGTTGCGATTGGCCGCGTAAAGTTTCGTCGCGCGCGCGATCGAGCTCTTGCGAACGACGATCGTCACTTCGCCAAATCGTTTTTCGAGTTGGGGCAGGAGACTTGTGCCCAGAAATCCCGTCGCGCCCGTGACCAGAACGCGCTTCGCGGTGCTCAGGGTCGTCCCCACTTCGGTTCTTTGACGTTGCGCGAAGTCTTGCGGCGATCCGGGTGATAAACTTTCAAGGCGCGGGGTAGAATTTCGATATCGAATTCCCGGGACACCGAGAGAATTTCGCCGTCGCCGAAAAAGGGGACCGGCCCGGGAGCGCCGTTGCCCGCATCCAGCACGCGAATCTTGAGTCGCGAAGTTTCGAAACTCATCACGTCACTGTCGGTCGCGGGATCCTGCCCCATTCGCACGCGAAGGGCGGTGGTCATGAAGTCCAGCCGCGAACCGTGCCGAAAAACTGTGACGTTGAAGTGCCCATCTCGATTGGAAGTCCAAGGCGCGACGGTGAAACTTCCGCCAAGCTGGGGCTGATTGTTGATCAGGGTCTGATACGTCTCGACCTCATGGATGCCGTCAGATGTTTCGAGTTCGAGCTTCAGCCGCGACATGCGCGGACTTAAAAGTTCACTCGCCAGGGTCAGCGAATAAATCTGCTCGTTCATCCAACGCATGACCTTCTTGAAGCCGGGCACCTGCTGTCGAAGGCGATTGATCGACTCGGCCACCGAACTCGCGATTCCGATGCCGCCGTTCGTCGCCATGCACTGGCCGTTGACGCGGATTAGATCGATTTCGCGCGGTTCACTTTGGCGAATGCATTGAACGGCCTCCTCCACGCGACCGACGATTCCGAGTTCGCGAGCGAGGTCGTTGGCGGTTCCCGCCGGAATGATCAGAAACGGAATGCCGGTTCCTCCGAGTTCTTGAATCAGGGTATTGGCCGTCCCGTCGCCGCCCACGGAGACGACCACATCCACGGGATTCTCCACGGTCCGCATGAGCTCCAGGCGCAAGCCTTCCAAGTTCGTGGGCTGCACGAAATCGAGCTCGCTTCGAAAAAGCTGGCGACGGATTTCCCGTTCCCAGAGCGGATGATCGAAGCCGGAAGCGTTCCGGTTCATGAATACGCGGACACGATGCATGTCTCTGCTTTTCGGCGGTACTGCGGCGCGTAGTTTAACTTTCGTGAAGGATGGGGAACGTCAAACTTTCAACGCCGACAGGAACTCGGAGACGAACTCGGCCAGTTCTTTGGGGTGCGTCCAGGGTATCGCGTGACCGGCCCCTTCGAGCTTTCGTTCCGTCAGCAGCTTAAGCGCCTCCCGAATGGGCGCGATTTGTTCGGCCTCGGTCGAACTCTGGTCTTCGGCACCCCAGATCAGGGCGACCGGTTTTTTTGCCGCAGCAAGCTGACGCAGACAGTCTTCCGGAGATTTTCCACTGGCTTCTTTTTCAAAGGCCGCCTGGCGAAGGACATCCGGGCTCGACATCGTTTCGGCCATTCCCCAGAACTCGGCCGGGACCGCGCGGGGATGGCAGGACTTTTCGAAAAGGTCGTCGATGATCTTTTTGCTTGCCTTGCGCAGGAGCGCGTCGCCGAGCCAAGGCGTTTGCAACAGAGTCTTCTTCATGAATCCGAGCCGGTTTTTAGGCTTCAGATAGGGCGCGACCAGAATGACGGCGCGCACTTCCGCGGAGCGCGTGGCATCTCGCATGGCTTCGACGGCGCCCCAGGAATAGCCGAGGAGCACGCGTCCACTGCCATTGGCCAACCCCGGTGAATCCTGGGTCGGACCGGGAACCGACTCCGGATAGCCGCGGCGGGTGACGGAGATGACGGGAATACGTGACAGCGAATGGAGGTACTTCGAAAAGACTTTGAACTCTTCCGGCATGCCCGGGGAGCCGTGATAGCAGACGAGCGGGACGCTGATCATGAAGGTAGTCTAGCATCGCCTTTCCCGCTAATCTCTTGAGTATGGAAAACTCTGGAAGAATTTTCGCTGACTCCGCGGATTCGGCGGAGTGGTACGTGGTGGTGGGGGATCGCTGGCTCGGGCCCATGAGCGTCCCCGAGATCCTCGAAAAAATTTCGCTCGGCGATCTGACCTGGGCACATTTCGCTTGGCGCAAGGGCGAAAGTGGCTGGAAGCGCATCTGCGATCTGCCCGGATTCCAAGCGGCAGTTCCGGAAAAGCCCACGCAACAGATTCAAAAGCAGGTCAAAACGCTTTCCACGGCGCAAACTGAGAACCTCGCTGATCCTCGAGCGAAGGCTCCTGGCCGCAACTGGTATCTCTATTACAATGACTCGCAGTTCGGTCCGTTTTCGATGGATGAGATGAGGCGATACCTGACTCTTGGAAAGATCCACGTCCGCGTGCATGCGTGGCGTGACGGAATGGAAGGCTGGACTCGAATCGAAGATCTGTCGGAATTCAGCGACGTGATTTCACCGAAAGGTTTGCAGAAGGCCGAAAAAAAAGAAGAACAGCGCGGCACGCTGCGGCGGCCGCTCGTCGCCAAACTCTTTCTGACGGATACGCAGGAAGTGGTCATCGCCGTCTGTCGCGATATCAGTACCGGCGGCATGCAGGTTCTGACCGACAAAGTTCCGGGCGGTTCCGGAACACGCGTGAAAATGAACGTCAGTCCCTCGGGTTCCAATCACCCGAAAATTCTGCCGTTCGTCGCCGAAGGCGTGATCGTACGAGTCCTGGAGGACGGCCGGGGCTTCAGCTTTCGATTCGACAAGCTCGAGGATTCCGCGCGCCTTTCCATCGAGAATTACATCGCGCTCGTGGAAGGTCATCGCTCATGATGCCGCCAGGCTTCCCAGGTCTGCCATCCGGCTGGAAACACGATTGGGATACGTTTCCTTCGGAGGACGGTAAAGTTCAGCTTTACGCGCAGACGTTGAGCGCCCCGGATCTCGGCGAGCGGAAGCCGTGCCGGGTGCTGGTCGTCCTGCACGGAATGGGAGAGCACGGCGGAAGATACCTTCACCTGCCTCACTTTTTAAAATCCGCGGTCGATGCGGTCGTGATCCTCGATCATCGCGGGCACGGAAAGTCCGAAGGCTTGCGCGGGCACGCCGAAAGTTTCGACGAACTCGTCAACGACGCGGCGATGGCGGTCACGCGCACGCACCAAAAATTCACGGCGCGCTACGGCTCCTCCGAAGTCCACCTGCTCGGGCACAGCTTGGGCGGCCACGTCGCGATTCGCATGCAGTTCCTTCATCCCGAGTTGCCGCTCGCGAGCGTGACCGCGTGCGCGCCTTTTCTCGGAATCAAGCAGCACGTGCCGGTCTGGAAAAAAATCGGCGGTAACGTGATGTCGAGTCTCTTCGGTACGCTTCAGCTCGAAACGGGCCTTGACGTGGAAAGCGTTTCCCGTGATCAGGCAGTCGTGGATACCCTGCGCGTCGACCGGTTGGCGCACACCAAAATGACCACGCAATTCTTCGTCGGACTCATGGCGGCCATGAAGGAAACCATGCTGCGACATGAAGGGATCAATCCTCCGATTCAGATCCTCGTACCGCTGGATGATCGCATCGTGAACGCGGAGCTGTCGCAGGAGTTTTATCGAAATCTGAAACATGCCGACAAATGGCTGAAGACCTATCCGGAAACTTTCCATGAACCCATGCACGACTTTGGGAAGGAGCAGGTATTCGCGGATATTCAGAGCTGGATTGAACTGCACTCCGGTGTCGCGAAGGTGAGCTCGGCGACTCGCGCGCCTGAGGCCGAGGGTCGGCCATGAAGTCTAACGAGCCAGCTTTGAATCTCGGCGAATTGAAGGTGAAGCTTCTGAAGTTCGTGCGCGAGCACAGTTACCGGGAAGGTGACTTCACGCTCGCGAGTGGAAAAAAAAGCAGTTTTTACGTCGATCTCAAAGCGACGACTCTACACCCCGAAGGCGCCTGGTTGATTGGGCGCCTCACGGTCGAGCGCGTGCGCGAAGCGGGCCTCGTGGTGGACGCCGTCGGCGGCCTGACCTTGGGCGCCGATCCGATCGCGACGGCAGTATCGCTTGCCGCGCATGAGATCGGCATCACCTGGCCTGCCTATATTGTGCGGAAAGAATCCAAAGGGCATGGCACCGGAAAATCCATCGAGGGTACGGAGAATCTGAAACCCGGCGCGCGCTGCCTCGTGCTCGAAGACGTCGTCACGACTGGCGGCTCAAGTCTGATCGCGATCGCGAAATTACGCGAGGGTGGCTATGTTCCCGCAGCGGTGCTGACGGTCGTCGATCGATTGCAGGGCGGGCGCGAAGCTTTCGCTCAGCAGGGCGTCGAGCTGATGTCGCTTTGCACGCTGGACGAGATTCGGGCGTTGAAGTAGGGCTCCTCTGAAGTGCCTCGAGGCCTCGGATCACTTATGAGACGACCGGCCGATCACCGTGTCGCGCGCGACGGAGTCCGTTCCCGGAAAATCGACGGTGTAGTGCAAGCCTCGACTCTCATGACGCTGAATCGCGCATTGAACGATGAGATCGGCGACGGTCAAAAGGTTTCGAAGTTCGACCAAATCTTTGGTCAGCAAATGATTCCAATAGTAAGCATCGATTTCCGCACGCAGCAGGTTCAGTCTTCGTCCTGCGCGTTCGAGACGATGGTTGCTCCGGACGATCCCGACGTAGTTCCACATAAGGCTTCGGATTTCGAGCCAGTTCGCCGCGATGTCGATTTTCTCCTCGAGTGCGGTGGCGCGGCCACTGTCCCATTCCGGTAGCGGCGGGGGCGTCGGGGCCTGGTTGCCGGTCGGCCAGTTCTTCATCGCGTGTTCGACCGCGCGATACGCGAACACGACCGCTTCGAGCAGTGAGTTGGAGGCGAGGCGATTCGCGCCGTGGAGGCCCGTGCACGCGACCTCACCGATTGCGTAAAGTCCTTGCACGTTCGTCTGCGCGTCCGTGTCGGCGACGACGCCGCCGCAAGTGTAGTGCGCGGCCGGGACGACCGGAATCATATCGCGTCCGATATCGATTCCGTATTTGAGGCATTCGCCATGAATATGCGGGAACTTCACGCGTACGTCCTCGCCATGCAGCCGCAACGGCGAGAGATCGAGGTACACGTGCTTGTCGCCCGTGCGCTTCATCTCCGTGTCGATCGCGCGCGCGACGATGTCACGCGGGGCGAGCGAGCCCATCTCATGGTGGCGAGCCATAAACTCCTCGCCACGGACATTTCGCAGCACCGCGCCTTCGCCGCGGAGCGCTTCGGTGATCAGAAACGTACGCGCGCTCGGATGGTAAAGGCAGGTGGGATGAAACTGCATGAATTCCAAATTCGCAACCTGCGCACCCGCTCGATACGCCATGGCGATTCCGTCGCCGGTCGCGGTATCCGGATTGCTTGTATAAAGATAGACTTTGCCCGCGCCACCCGTGGCGAGCACCGTGATGTCGGCGCCGAACGCCTGAATGGATCCGGATTTCGCGTCGAGCGCGTAGGCACCGAGACAGCGGCCGGGCTTGCGTAAACTTTTAAAATGTTTACCCTCCGTGATGAGATCGATCGCCACGTGATGCTCGAGCACCGTGATCCGCGGATCACGCGCGACTTCGTCGAGCAGAGCTTTTTCGATCGCCCAGCCAGTGAGGTCCGCCGCATGAAGAATCCGCCGCTTTCCGTGCCCACCCTCCCGATGAAGGTCGAAAGCTTCGGCGGGATCCGTCGAGGGTATCGCGGAACCCGCGCCTGCGCCGGAATCCGCGCCTGTAGTCGCGCTACCCGCAAATGCCGCCGAGCGCGTGAACTCCACGCCCCATTCAATCAACTCGCGGACGCGGGCCGGTCCTTCGCGAACGCACAGATCCACGGTCTCTTCCCGACAGAGGCCGACGCCCGCGGCGATCGTATCGCGCTTATGTTCTTCAAAGGAGTCCTCCTTGGACCAGACCGAAGCGATTCCGCCTTGAGCCCATCGGGTGGCGCCTTCGGTGCGTTCGGCTTTGCAGAGCAGCGTGACTTGAACGCCTCGGCGTGCGAACTGAAGCGCGGCGGATAGGCCTGAGATTCCAGTCCCAAGAATGAGGGCGCGCGGCCTGGTCATGCGCTCCAAGTAACAAAGGCGCCGGTTTCTTGACACCTCAAATCGTCCGCCCCCGCTGGAACAATCTTCGTGTAATCTTGGGACAGGCCTCGTTCGGCCTGCGTTATGTCGAAAAAATGGATATTCAGCATCGCGGTTCCGGCTATTGTCGCCTTCGTGGCGGGGGCTTGGTTTGCGTCTTCGGGGGTAGAAGCTCAGCAGCGGATGCTGGAAAGCGCGCGGCTCGATCAAGCAAAGAGCCTCGCGCAAAGCGTGAGTCTTGCGATCCGCGCGAAACTCGATCAGGGCTTTGAACGGGCCGGACTTTCGCGAAGTCAGATCGCTGCCGGGTTTTCACCCGGACCTTTCGATGCGGATCCGCTCCTCCTTCACTGGGTGAGCTTCAAAGGTGCAGCGATCGCCGCCCAGGCTTCGTATCTTTTGAGCGAAGGGACTCGCACCATGCTCAGCACCTCGAGCGGCCGTCCGTGGGAACAGGAATATCTCGATCAGGTTTCGAGCATTGTGCGCACCCCGTCTTCCCGTCGCCAGCAGCTGCTTCGCATCAAACCCGACTCCATGCGAGCGCAGGAATGGATCGCCGTCATTCGTCGGGAGCTTTTTCGCGACGGCGTGACCGCCACGGCGATCCTCATCGATCCCGCGCGACTCGCGGTGGACGCCTTCGCCAATGTCTCGGCCTCGCCCGGACTTCGCGTCTACTGGATCGCCGACAAGGACGGAACCGTGCTGGCGCATTCGCAGCCAAGTTACATCGGAAGCCTATTTTCAAAATCCGAAGCTTATTCCCTCGCCTCGACACAATCGGGAAGCGAACATGCCCCAGCCCAGCTCCAGCCGACGGATCGCGCGGCGATCGCACCCGCGATAGATAGAATTCGCGTCGCCCTCGCGCTGGTCCCGATTTCGATTGGCGGCGAGGAAACCGGATTTTCCATCGGCGTCGAACGCGTCGTTTCCAGTTCACCGAGCCCGCTCTTGTTCGCCGATTTGTTGCGGGCGCTGCTGATCGCGCTCTTGGCGATCGCCGCCGGCGCGGCTGTGGTCATTCTCAAGCCGCGTCGCTCGCCGAACGAGGATTCCCAGGTACCGACGGGCGAGACACCGGGACTTTTCAGCCCGCCGTCGCGAGACCTTCCCAATCCACCGTCGCGCGCATCTGCCGCGGCAACGGCCACCGTCGAAGTCATTCGAGTCGAAGCCGATGCGACGCCCGAACAGGTCGCCCAGTTCACGCAACTTTCCACCACCCAAGCGGCCCGCGCGGCCGGCCGTCAAGACCTCGATGCCGCGCGCGAAAACTTGAAGACCGCGCGAGACGAGCAGCGGTTCGTGGCGGATTTCGAAAAAGAAGCCGCCCGCTTGCGGGATCCCAAGTCCGTCGCCACGCGCCTCACCGAAGTCTCCGCTAAACTTTGTTCGAGTCAGGCGCTGTTTTTCGCGTTCCACGAAGGAGTGGGCGCGGCGATTCTGCTCGCCGATGCGGGCTTCGCACCCGGCGAAGCTCCGCTTGGAATGTCGTTTCCCGTCGATGCCGAAGCCGTGAAGAAGATTCAGGCCCTCGAAGCGTCCGGCCAGGTCGCGTCGCTCGCGCAGTACGAACCGCTCGCGCGAATCATTCTTTCGCGCCTCGGTCAGGCGCACTTCGAAGCCTGGGCCGTGACGGGGTACAGTCACCTTGGGCGACAGGCGGGTCGCGCGAAGCTCCTCGGCGCGCTCGTGATTTTGCAATCCGGTTACGAAACCGTGACCCGGCAGGAATCGCTTTCACGCATGATGCGATCCACCGGGCTCATTTACGAAAATGCCCTCCTCTCCCAATAAACGGGAACTCCCGGAACACTCGCTCGCGAAGGCGCTCGAGAAACGCCGCGCGCGTCTGGATCAGGACGGTGGCGGGGACCTCAGTCCTCGTCTCATCGCCACCTGTTCAGCTTCGCAGCTCGAAGCCAATTATCACGCGATCCGCGAACTCGCGCTCGGCCGTGAAATGATCCCCATGATCAAGGCGCAAGCATATGGTCACGGAGCGGTCTGGGCCGCGCGCATCTTGGGCGGCCTGCCGGGCCTTTATGGACTGGGAGTTGCGACGCTCGAAGAAGGCGCCGAAATCCGTAAAGTGGTCTTGCCGCGCGTGCGCATCGTCGTGTTTTCCGGCGGCGCCCTTTGGACCCCCGCCAAGCGGGCGTACTGCGAACTGCACGGCCTCAGCCCGGTCATCTCGAGCGAAGCGGACTGGGACGCGTTTGATCGGGCCGGAGACTACGCGCGCGTGAGTTACGAGCTGAAATTCAATACCGGTATGAACCGCCTGGGAATCGCGCCGTCGTCCGCACCGCGGATTCTCAAAAAACTCAAAACTCTTCCGTCCGGCCAACGTCCGCACGCGGTGCTGTCACATCTCGCCACCGCCGAAGACACGGAAGCCAAACTCACGCGCGTGCAGCTCGAGCGCTTCGCGGAGTTGCGCGGGCAATTCGATTCGGCGCTCCCCGGCACGCAATTTCATCTCGCTAACAGTTCCGCCATCTGGAACGCCCGAAAATATGGAATTGACCGGCTAACCGACGCGGTCCGGCCCGGATTATCTCTCTACGGCGTTCCGCCTTGGAAGGGGGCGTCCGAACGCGGCATCGGAGCGGTTCTCACGTTGGAGGCGCAGCTTGTGCAAAAACATCTGCTGCAAGCCGGCGAAAGCGTGGGTTACGGCGCGACCTTCGTCGTCCCCAAGGGCGGAGAGCCGGTACGCGTCGGTGTGATCTCGGGCGGCTACGCGGACGGAATTCACCGCATGCTTTCCGGCTTCGGCTACGCTTGGGTCGGGGGACGGGAAGCGCGTTTTCTCGGTCGGGTCAGCATGGATCTCGCGGCAGTTCGCCTTTCGACGGACGTCGCGATCGGCGAGCGCGTCCAGCTCATCGGTCCGAACGTGGATCCCTGGGCGCAGTCGGAAGCGGCCGGCACAATTCCGTATGAACTTCTGACCTCCATCGCGCCACGCGTGACCCGCAAGTACATCTGAGTTACAGCTGATTCATGCCCAACGGTACCGACCCCAATCCCGACCGCATGCCCGCGACGGTGAAGCTCGAAAACGTACACAAAGCGTTTCGTGAGGGCCGCGACAAAGTGCTTCGGGGCGTTACGGTGGAGTTTCCCGAAGGGTGCCTGACCTATATTTTGGGATCCTCCGGCGCCGGTAAATCCGTGATGCTGAAACATATCTTGGGGCTGCTCAAACCCGATAGTGGCCGAGTCATGGTTGCGGGCAAGGACATGACGTCGCTGAAAGGCGCCGAACTTTCGGAGCACCGCAAAGTTTTCGGGATGTTGTTTCAGAACGCAGCGCTGTTTGATGACATGACCGTGTTTGACAACGTTGCGTTTCCGCTCGTGGAACATACGAATCTGAGTGAAGCGGTGATCAGCGAACGGGTTCGTCGCGCGTTGTCGATTCTCGGAATGCCGACGAATCACGATAAATTCCCCAATGAGCTTTCCGGCGGGATGCGAAAGCGAGTGGCCTTGGCGCGTGCGATTATCCGGGAACCGTCGATTTTGCTTTATGACGAGCCCACGACGGGCCTTGATCCGGTGTCTCGGACGACGGTGGACGACCTCATTGAAACGTTGAAACGTGAGCTCAAGCTCACGTCAATTGTGATCAGCCACGACATTCCGTCTGCTCTCCTTTTGGCTGATAAGATCGGTTTTCTGCACGAAGGGCAGTTCGTTTTCTGGGGTGACGCAGCCGAGTTTAAGCGCGCGGACCACCCGGCGATCAAGGGATTTCTTGACGCGGAGCAGCGTACGGTTCGCGCGCTTTCTTAACTTCCGAGCAAGTTCTTAATCGTAATCGTATTTTCGTGTTTGGAAGGTAGCCGTATAGCCATTATTCTTGATGGAGATGGCAGAAGCGTCGCCCCTACTAGATCTGTGGTTGATCCGCACCTCGGATAACTTCATCGCCGGCCCTTATACTCAGGAGCAAATCCGCCAACTGATCCGCGAACGGCAGCTCGGCCTCCAAGACGAACTCTGTCCGGCCAATCAATACTGGATTTTTTTGCACGAAACTGAGGAGCTTTCACGCCTACTCGGCGCGGATGTCCTGCAGTGGCTCAGCGAGGATCGTGAAGACGTCACGTTGACTCAGACGGAACCCGGGCTCGTCCAGCCTCAGCTCATTGAGAAGGCCCTCGCCGAAGGAATGCATCAAGGCGACAGTGACGGCGCGACCACCGTGATGTCGAGAGCCTCACAGAATACGATCCAGGGTATACGCCCCGCCACCCCTCCCGCGATTCACGAGCCGTTGATTCACATCTCCCCCTCCGGGGCCCAAGGCCCGTTTCTGAAGCGCTATGGCTGGCTCCTCCTTGTGACCACGGCGCTCGCGATCGTCCTCGCGTATCAGTTTCTGTAGGGCGTCAACGCCCGCGGGGATCCAGAAACAGGAGATCCTCGATCACCTCTTTGCCGGGCGTAACGGCGGCGCGATCGGCGTTCAGGAGATCCAGGATCTGGCGTTTTCGATGAAGCAGTTCGGACTTCCAGATCGCATGGTCGACCTCAATCCATAAAACGCCTTTTTCCACTCGAATGACGCGTGTATGGCGGGCGATGGCGGGACCGACGACGATCTCCCAGCGGTCCAAGGCCTGGGCTTCGCCGATACGAAGGCCCAGCTGCGGATACCGCTCGCGGAGCTTTTGTAAAATGTCGCCCAGTCCGTCCATCATGTTTCGGCCGGACTTGTTTCCGCTTCGTCTTTGGCGCACGAAGGTTCTTTTGCTATAACCAACACAGATGGTCAACGACCCAACCGCCTACACACCCAAAGAGATTGAATCCAAATGGCAGGCCCGCTGGGAGGCCGCCCGTGTTTGGCGCGCCTCACGCGAGATCGCCACCGCTAAAAATCTGAAGAAGTTTTACATACTCGACATGTTTCCGTATCCGTCGGGACGCCTCCACATGGGCCACGTACGAAATTACACGCTCGGGGACGTGATCGCGCGCTACCGACGCGGACAGGGCTACCACGTCTTGCATCCCATGGGCTGGGACGCGTTCGGGCTTCCGGCGGAAAACGCCGCGATCAAAAATAAAACGCATCCTGAGAAGTGGACGATCGAGAACACGCAGGCCATGAAGCGCCAGCTCTCGCGACTCGGCCTCGGCTATGATTGGGAACGCGAAATCACGACGTGCTTGCCGGAGTATTACCGCTGGGAGCAGCTGATCTTCACGGAGATGTTCAAGCGCGGAATGGCTTACAAAAAAGCCTCCACCGTGAACTGGTGCCCGAGTTGCGCGACGGTGCTCGCCAATGAGCAGGTCGAAGATGGAAAATGCTGGCGCTGCGAGAGCGAAACGACGACGCGCGAGCTCGAACAATGGTTTCTCAAAATTACCGATTATGTGCCGGAGCTGCTCGAATACCTCGACAAACTTCCAGGCTGGCCCGAGCGGGTCAAGCTCATGCAAAAGCATTGGATCGGTCGCTCGGAGGGCGCCGAAATCGAATTTGATCTCGAGGGCGGCTTGGGCCGACTTAAAATTTTCACGACCCGGCCCGACACGCTCTACGGCGTTACGTACATGGCGGTGGCGCCGGAACATCCGCTCGCTGAAAAACTGGCCTCCGGCAAACCTCAAGAAGGCGCCGTGCGCGCCTTCGTCGACGCGATTCGCAAGCAGGACAAAATCAAGCGTACCGCTGAGGACGCGCCCAAAGAGGGTGTGGCGACCGGGGCAAACGCCATCCACCCGCTGACGGGTCAACGGATTCCAATCTTCGTCGCGAACTTCGTACTCATGGATTACGGTACCGGGGCGCTGATGGCGGTACCTGCGCACGACGCGCGCGACCACGCTTTCGCCAAAAAGTACGGAGTGCCGATCGTCGAGGTGATTCGCCCCGGCTCAAGTTCCCCCTCATCCGGCTTAAATGCCGCGCGAACCGTGAATGACGAAGCCTACACCGAGGCGGGGGTTTTAGTCGCGAGCGGCGAGTTTGATGGCCTGCCGTCGGACGCAGCCAAGACCGCGATCACGAAAAAACTGGAAAAAATCGGCCATGGTCGCGCGACCGTGAACTACAAGATGCGGGACTGGGGACTGTCCCGGCAGCGTTACTGGGGCGCGCCGATTCCGATCGTTTATTGCCCTAAATGCGGGACGCATCCCGTGCCGGCCCATCAGCTGCCGGTAGTGCTCCCGAAAGATATCGAATTCACCGGCGAGGGCGGCTCGCCGCTCGCGCGCCATCCGGACTTTACCAAAACGAAATGCCCGAACTGCGGCGACCCGAACGCCCGGCGGGAGACCGACACCATGGATACGTTCATGGAATCGTCCTGGTACTACCTTCGTTACCTGAGCCCGAACGAAAATGACCGGCCGTTTGATCCCGCCGACGCGGCGTACTGGCTTGGCGTTGACCAATACATCGGAGGCATCGAGCACGCGACGATGCACCTGCTTTATTTCCGCTACTTTCATAAAGTGCTGCGCGACCTCGGTTATCTGCCGAAGACTCTTTCCAAGCAGGATCTCGACGAGCCGGTCCGAAATCTCATGAACCAGGGCATCGTCTATAAAGACGGCGCGAAGATGAGTAAATCCAAGGGCAATGTCGTGGAGCCCGATGATATTCTTGCCAAGTACGGCGCCGATACGGCGCGCGTGTTTTCAATGTTCGCGGCGCCGCCCGAAAAAGTTCTTGAGTACAACGACGCCGGCGTCGAGGGCTCTTACCGGTTCCTCGCACGAGTCTTCCGGATGGTGATCAACCATGAATCTCTCCTGACCCAGGTGTCGGCGTACGCGGGCAAGCAATCGGCGTTGACCTCGGACGGGACCAAAAAACTGCGGGCCAAAGTTCATCAGACGATCGCGAAAGTCGAACGCGACGTCGCGCAGGATTATCACTTCAACGCCGCAATCGCCGGGATCATGGAACTCGTCAACGAGATCTACGCTTATCCGATCGAGTTCGGAAATCAGGAGAACCGCTCCGTGCTCCGGGAGTCGATCGAGACGACGCTTCGCCTGCTGAATCCGTTTGCGCCCCATCTCACGGAAGAACTCTGGGAGCGCCTCGGTCACAAGGACATGCTGATCGATCAGCCGCAGCCGGTCGCGGATCCCGAAGCGCTCGTGCGCGACGTGATCACGATCGTCGTGCAGGTCAACGGCAAGCTGCGCGGTGAAGTGCGGGTCTCTCCTGCCCTCGCTCAAGAGCAGGTCGAGGAATTGGCGCGGACGGAAACCAAAGTGGCGGCGCACCTCGCGGGCAAGGAACTCGTGAAGACGATCTTTGTCCCCGGCAAACTCGTCAATTTCGTAGTGAAGGGATAGGGCACGGCCGTGTCGCATGCGTTTTTCGTCAGCTCCTCCGGAACGATCGCTGCCCTCGCATCGCTGATCGTCTGGAGCCTGGCCGGTTGCGGATACACACTGCAAACTTCCAAAAATCCGGTCCTCGAAGCGCGCGGAATCCGGCGTGTCTTCATCAAACCACTCATCAACGATACTTATAAGCCGGGGGTCGAGAATATCGTCTATAACGAACTTCTCCGCACTCTTGCCGCCGGCAACGTGGTTCGGCTGGTCTCGCGCATCGAAGACGCCGACGCGGTGATGTCGGGCAAGATCACGGGCGCCGGTTATACGTCGGCGGGTAATACGACCGCCGATCAGCTGTTTAATCAGGACCCGCGAGCCTCCAAAGACATCTTCATCGCGTCGGAGTATCAAGCCGTTCTCAATTGCGAGTTCGCCCTCGTCCGTTTCAAGCCCGAAACCTCTCCGACCCCCGTCGCACCCTCGACGCTTTGGAGTCAGTCGTTTGTCCGCGTGAAGCGATTTCCCGCTAACAATCAACTCGGAGTTTTTGGTACGACCGCCCCGTTGATCAACGAAAGTGAGTTTGATCGGGCGCTGCGCGAAATGGCGCAGAGCATGACCGGTGATCTTCACGAAGCCATGCTCGCGATATTTTAATATGCCGAAACTCGAAGCCAAAGCCGTGCAGAAAGAAGTCGAAGCCGGGCGCTTGCGACCCGTGTACTGGCTCTACGGCCCGGAACGTATGAAGTCGCGGGAGCTCCTCAAGCGCATCAAGGCATTGGCCTTGGGCGACGGCGCCACCGCGAGTTTCGGGGAAGAGAATCTCGACGGCGCGATCGCAAAAGCCATCGAAGTCGTGGACGCCGCCCGGAGTCTCTCACTCGGCGGCGGTCTTCGCTTTGTTGTCGTGCGTGACGCTCATCAAATCAAGGACGCGGAGGTGATGGGCGCGCTGTTTGAGCCGGGCAACGAAGCGCGCGAAAAATCCGAGCTGCCTTATGTCTGCGTGTTTCTCTCAAACGATCTTGACGGCCGGAAAAAATTCTCCAAGCAACTCGTCGAAAATGCCGCCGTCGTGCCCTGTGAAGAAGTGGCTGAAGGCGACCGCGAAGGGTGGATCGGATTTCTCGCCAAGCGCCGTGAGTTAGTGGTTACTCCGCAAATCATTTCCCAGCTCCGCGGTCTCGATCCCTGGAGCCTCGATATCATCGACTCGGAACTCGAAAAGTACGCGCTTTGCCAAGACGAGGCGGTCTTGCTCGGTAGTGTAGGGGAAGGGAAGGGGACGGACGCGTTTCTCGAAGCGCTCTTCAGTCGCGATCTCAAACGGGGGCTTGCGTCACTGGAGGGGTTCGTCGACAGCCCGGATCAAACCTTACCGCTCCTCGGGCTTCTCGCGTGGAACGTGCGGTTCCTCGCGCTCGTGATCTCCGACCGCGAAAACCGGACGCGGTTCGCGAAGCTGAGCCCGTTTTTGGCCGAACGGTTCATGCGCTGGTCCCGTCATTGGTCGCTCGCCGACGCGCTCGAGCTGCAGAGCGCACTCGCCAAGCTCGATTTTGACGCAAAGCAAACGCCTAAAACGGCACTTGGACTCTGGGCATCGTTGATTCAGCGTTTCGGAAAATGAAAAAGCCCCGACCGCGAATCGCGGACGGGGCTCTTGAATCGAATGAAACGCCTCGAGTTATTTCGCGGCGGAAGCTTTCGCGGCTTTGGCTTTCGCGGGCTTCTTCACGGCTCCGGTGAAGATCGTCGGAAGCGTCCGTTGCGCGAAGAGCGTGAGACGGCTGATCTTGCGGGCGGCGCGGCCTTTCGGGAGTGCGCCTTTGCTTGAAGCTTTGCCGAGCGCCTTGATGGCCATCGCGTAAGCTTGTTTAGCCTTGTCACCGTCTTTAGTACGGAAGGCTTCAACGGCTTTGGTGAGGGCCGAGCGAGTGATCGCGCGGACGGCTTGGTTTTGGGTCTGGCGCTTAACGGTCTGTTTTGCGCGCTTTGAGGACTGGCGTGTATTCGCCATTGTATTGCTCCAACACCGGCGGTTTTATTGAGTGGCCCGCTCTTGGGCGTACTCTTGTATAAGGGTTGCCGGTTCGCCGCGGAAAATACACGATTATATTGGTCAGATCAAGGAGACTCTTTAAAATGGCCTCACAAGTCGAATCCTCGGTCCAATGCCCTTTTTGCTTTGAAGAAATCGACATTCTCGTCGACCCCTCCGAAGACCAGCAAACGTACATCGAAGACTGCTCGGTTTGTTGCCGACCGATCCGCTTGGTCGTGCAATGTTCGGACGGTGAGTTCGTTTCGGTCCAAGCCGAACGCGAATAGTTCGCGAGCGATCGGGGCATGGGAAATGCATTTCGATGGGCGAAAGTGGGGTTCCCATGGTGTCACCCGAAAAAGCTCCCAACACAACGCGTCCGGCGGAGTTCAAGGTGGTCGATCGCACCGAAGCGGATCGCCACAAGTCAGTGACCCAAACCTTTCTGTCGAGCACGGCCCAAAACACCTGCCGCACTCTCGGCTGGGTATTTCTGATCTTTGGGTTCATCGGAATCATGAGCCCGGGTTTCATGGGAGCCCATCTGACACCGGTTCATAATCTGATTCATCTGGTTTCGGGCGCGATCGCACTTTGGGCCGGTCGCTCGAGAACCATGGATGCCCGCCGAGTCGCCGTCACCTTGGGCGTCGTTTATACCTTGTTCGGCCTGGTTGGATTCATCGCTGGCGTGCCCGGCTATCCGTCCGTACCCAACCACGGAATGGATCGCTTTCTCCTCATGCCTGCCCCTGGAATGCTCGAACTCGGCACGAGCGACCACGTCATTCATTTCATGATCGGAGCCCTGTTCCTCATCGGCGCCATTTTGTCCCGCCGTCGGTCCGGAACTGCCGGTCACAATGTCTCGTCTTTAGGCTGAGGCCTCGGAGCCACCCATGCTGATGCGCGAAAACAACATCTCGTTGTGGCAACACATGCCTTTGCCGCAATTTCCACGCTTGTCGAGTTCCACGCGGACGGATGTTTGCGTTGTGGGAGCTGGAATCGCTGGCCTTACCACGGCCTATCATCTGGCCGCGCAGGGCTACCGGGTGATCGTGCTCGAAAGCGACGCGGTCGGATCGGGCCAGACCGGACGGACCACCGCTCATTTGACGCACGCGATGGATGATCGTTTTTCGCGCTTGCAGAAGCTCCACGGGGCGGAAGCCCTGAAGCTCATTACCGAAAGTCACACGGCCGCGATCGATCAAATCGAACGCACCGTTTGTGAAGAGGACATTCGCTGCGACTTCGCGCGTGTCGACGGTTACCTGATCCTCGGCTACGAGCATGACTTTGATTTTCTCAATCGCGAATACACCGCGGCGCTCGAGTCCGGCCTCGGCAAGGTCGAGTGCGTGGAGCAGGTTCCGCTTCTGTCGGAAGGTCGGATTCCCGCCATCAAGTTCCCCGGTCAGGCGCAGTTCCATCCGCTCAAATATCTCACCGGCTTGGCGGCCGCAGTGATTCGAAAGGGCGGGCGAATTTACGCAAAAACCCATGTCGTGAACGTGCAATCTCAAGGCAAGAACGGAGTCGAAATCCTGACCCAGAACGGCTACCGAGTGGACGCGTCTGCGGTGGTCATCGCGACCAATGTTCCGGTGAACGACCGCTTCGCCATTCACACCAAGCAGTACCCGTATCGCAGCTACGTCGTGGGACTCAAAATGCTCAAGCCCGCGGCGGAATCCGCGCTGATCTGGGATACCTCGGATCCCTACCATTACGTTCGCACCTACAATGACGTTTTAGTGGTCGGCGGCGAGGATCATAAGACCGGGCAGACGGATGAATATTTTCACCATTACGGGGTACTGGAAGACTGGGCCCGCGCGCACTTCTCGGGCCTCGGGGAAATTAAATTCCGGTGGTCGGGTCAAGTCATCGAACCCATGGACGGCTTGGCCTACATCGGGCGAAACCCGGGTGACGAAAACGTCTACATCGCGACCGGTGATTCCGGCCAAGGGTTGACACACGGGACGATCGCCGGCTTGCTTCTCACGGATTTGATCCGCGGGAAGTCACACCCGTGGGAAAAAATCTACGACCCCAAACGCGTCCGCCTGCGGGCGGCCCCGACCTATGTTACGGAGAACGCCAATGTGGCGGCTCAATACACCGACTGGGTCCGAGGCGGCGATTCGGAAATCAAGGATTTGCCGAACGACTCGGGCACGGTGATCCGCCGGGGACTTCAGAAAATCGCGGTCTATAAAGATCCGGAAGGCCAGACCCATCAGGTATCGGCCAATTGCCCGCATCTGCATGGAGTGGTCCGGTGGAACGCCACGGAAAAAACCTGGGATTGCCCCTGCCACGGATCACGCTTTGATCGCATGGGCGGAGTGATCGAAGGGCCGGCCATCTGCAACCTCAAGCCCGTAGGCGAGGAAGAAGCGCCGGATGTCCATTCCCTTCCGGTCTTCCGCGAAGAAATCAAATCAGGACTGCGGGAGAGCGGGTAAGGCGGCTCACGTATTTCGTGACGCCGTCCTCGAGTGAAGTAAACGGGCGCGTGTACCCTTCGGCGCGGAGGCGCGCCATCCGCGCTTCAGTGAAGTATTGATAGCGCGCGCGGAGCGCTTCCGGCGTCGGCACGAAACGGATCTTTTCGGGCTTGCCCATAGCTTTGAACGTCGCTTGCACCAAGTCCAGAAACGTCCGGGCTTGGCCCGAACCGAGATTGAAGATGCCGCGCGCGAGCGGCTTCCGGAGCGCGAAGTGCAGAACGTCGACCACGTCTTCCACGTAAATGAAGTCGCGCTTTTGATGGCCGTTGGCGACCCCCGGTTTATGGCTTTCGAAAAGTTTCACTTCCCCAGACGCCGTCACTTGATCGACCGTGTGGATCACCATGCTGGCCATCTTGGTTTTGTGGCGTTCGCCGAAGCCGTAAACGTTGAAAAATTTAAAACCTGCCCATGCCGGCGGCGCTTTTCCGCCGCGCTCTTCAGCAAGCGCCCAGAGATCAAAGCGCTGCTTGCTCTCGCCGTACGGATTCAAGGGGGCGAGCTCGGCGATTCGCTTTTCGTCATCGTCAAAGCCCTGCTCGCCGCCACCGTAAGTCGCACCGGAGCTCGCGTACACGAATGGAAGGCGTTCGGTCGTGCAATAGTTCCAGAGCGACTTTGAGTACTCGAGGTTCACACGAGTCAGAAATGCTTCATCGTACTGCATCGTATCGGTGCACGCGCCGAGGTGAACCACGGCGGAGACTGCGGGCTTTTCGCGCGCCAAAACGTCAAAAAGCTCCTCTCGGTCCACGATCACGCCGAAGTCGAGCCCGCGATGTTCGGGCCGCTCGGAAAAATGCCTTCGGGCGTCGACGGAGATAACGGGCTGGCCGACGCGATTGCACGATTCGATGAAGCGTGCGCCGACGAATCCCGCGGCACCGGTCACGAGAAGTGGCGCCTGGGTTTTCATGTCATGCCTCCAGCGAGAACGGGGTAAAGCGGGTGTTTCGATCGTAAAAGTCTTCTTTTTCAACGCGTTTCAGGAAGTTGACGATCCCGTAAGTCGCCGGCGTGAGTACCGTCTCCCAGACCACCTTCGTTACATAGTTCGTAAGAATGACTTGAACGAGCAGGTCGTTGGGCCAAATCCCGTAAAATGCGATCGGAAAAAACATGAACGAATCGACAAGTTCGCCCCCGATCGTCGAGCCGATCGTGCGCATCCAAAGGTGTTTGCCCAGTGTCTTGATCTTCATTTTGGCGAGAATGAAGGAATTGACGAACGAGCCCGCCCAAAAGCCGATCAAAGATCCGAGCACGATTCGCGGGGTCTGCCCGAAGATATGGGCGTACGCCGACTGTTCGGTCCAACCCTCGGCGGGCGGCAACGCGACGATGATCCAGCTCATGAAGGAGGCGAAAAAAAGCGCGCCGAACCCCGCCCAGACGACGCGACGATCGAGGCCGTAGCCGTAAACTTCCGTCAGGATGTCCCCGAAGACGTAACTGATCGGGAAAAAAAGCACGCCCGCGCTGAACACGTACTGCCCGAGGAACCCGAGATTCAAAGTCCAGAGTTTGCCCGCGCCGATGATGTTCGAGCAGAGGATGACTGTGACGAAGGCGGCCATGATGAGGTCATAGTATTTATAGCTTCGGCGCATCTGGGGTCAGCCTAGTCGAGGCGGCCGGCGTTTTCCATCACTCGCAGCGCGTCCTCGGCGGGCAGCGGTGGCTCCATCCCCATGGCGTCGTCCACATAGGCGTCTTCTCGCATGCCGAGTAAAACCGAGTGGACGCCCGGAAGTCCGAGATAAACGCGCAGAGCTTGGCGCGACAGAGTGGGGGAGACCTGGAGAGCGGGCGCGAGTGCCTCGGCCTTTCGGCGAATCGGTCGAGTTTTTTCACCCGCCTGACTTTCCAGAAGTCGGCGAATGGAGAGGAAAAGCGTTTCGCAGAGCGCTTGATGTTTTTCGGCCCAAGGAGCCGGAAGGGTGGGCCAGGCTTTGGCGAGCGCGGGTTCGATCTGCCGGCTCAGTACGTGTTTCCAGAAATCGAGATCCCGGATTTGGCTCAGATTCTTGGACAAGATATGGCCCCAGCCGATTGAATCTGAAGTCACGGTGCGCGGCAAGGTCGCTTCCCATGCGATCGTCCGGGCGAGATCTTCGCGGACGGCCGTGATCAGCCCTTGGGGGTCGCGGTCACGAACGTCCGGATAGTCCGCGAGCCGAATCAGAGTATTTCCGGCGAAGCCATTCAGGGGGCGATTCACCAGCGTTCCGATGTTCTCGCGCTTCGCGAGCGCCAGCAGACTGCCCTCCCGGCAATTGGGCTCCAGGGCCGCGCCGGGCTCGAGTAAGTTCATCGGAAATTGGATCACGCCGAAATGCTTCGCGCCGATCTCCGCGGCGATTTCGAGCACGGCTTCGAGCGACGTGAACTCGTCGGATTCCTTGGGGGCGGGGAGACTATTGGAGCTGATCCCGTACCAGGCGATCCGCCCGCGTTTGACTTCGCTTTCGAGGTGCACGAAGGCGCGTCGAATTCGTTGGTAATACTCAGCGTGATCTCCCGAAGTTTTTAAAAAATACTCGGGATTATGAAGGAGCAGGATGTCCAAACGGGAAAACTCCAAGCGCCCCAGACTCAGCGTGAGCTGATCGGCGAGGAACTCCGGTGAAATGCAGTGCCAGCAGTCGGCCGAATATTCGACGACGTCAGGATAGGGTTTTCCCTGCGACTCGCGAACTCGGACGAGTTCGAGGTTTTCACCCTGGACGTAGCCGATCTTGCTGACGACAACGAGGTCTTCTCGTCGAATACCGCCGCTCGCGATCAGGTCCCGGACGACCTGGCCGACAAGCACTTCCGAAGCGCCGTCTCCATAGTTGGTGCTCGTATCGATCAGATTGCATCCGCCCTGCAACGCCTTTTTTAACGCGGCTTCATGGCCTGCCACTCCCGCCTGAATTCGGTATCCACCAAAGCCTAAAGGGCTCACCCGAAGCCCGGTCCGGCCCAACTCCCGTCGTGTCATGCCAAATTTATCAGCCATTCGGCTATGCTTGTAGCATGGAGCCCCAGTCCGGCGTCGACCTGTTTAGAAAACAGGAATATTATGAAGCTCACGAGTCTTGGGAGTCCGCTTGGCGAAAACTTGCGCCGGGGCCGGCCAAAGAACGCCTTCAAGCTTGGATTATGATCGCGGGCATAGGGGTCCACCTCCAAGGCGGCCGCCTCCCTCCAGTATCGCGAATGGCCGAGAGAGCCATGGAACTTCTCGGTCCCTTTGACGAGCCGGCCCGTCGAAGCCTGGAGCGGTTCAGTCGGAGTCCGCTCCCTTCCACAAAAGATTGCCTTGTGCAGCTTGGGTTGCTGATTCCACCATCCGATTTGTGATACGCCGAAACAGAGATGCCTCAACTGAGTTGGAAACTTTCGGATACCCAGCTTGAAATGAAGTCGGAAACCGCTGTCCGCATGGAGGTGACTACGTTGCGCCTTCATTTGGATCAGCCGCAAGCGAACGAGCTTGCGGAGGCGATTTCGGCTCTCGGACCTAGCAATGAACTGCGACACACTCTGACCGCGCAATGGACGCTCTTCTGGAAATTGCGTGAAGGCGAATCGCGTCTCCTGTTGGCCCATCCGGAGTCTGAACACTGGGTGGCGACATTGGCGCTGACCTCGGCGGACCGGGATGTCATCGCCGGGAAGCTTTCCATGACCGGCGAAGCCAAGCTGAGTGAAGTCTTAGCCCTCGGTTGGCAGAGCAATTTAGACTTGGTCTTGGCCATCCGATGACGATGAAAATTCTGCGAGTCCTCGTTGTGGAGGACGTCGAACCGATGCGGCTGCTCATCGCCGAGACGTTGCGAGGCATTCCCGGGGTCGAAGTCTCCGGTACGTCCCGAAACGTCTGGGAGGCTCGACTTGAGCTGTCCCGGCGGAAGCCGGATCTGGTGCTATTGGATGAAATTCTGCCCGGTGAATCCAGTTTGGATCTCTTGAAGGAGGTCCAGGCCCAAGGCATCGCCGTCATATTGCTAAGCGGCATGGAAGACCCCGATCATGCCCTCCCGCCCGGCGCCCTCATGCGCCTCGCGAAGCCCGAAGGCCGTTCGGAGCACGACCGAACCCAGATTCAGAAGGCGCTTCGGTTCCATAAGCTCTTGCCCCGACAATGAGGCCCATTTCGACGATTGACGCTCGCTCCGCGAATTGTTAAACGACTCAGACTTTTAAAAGTGAAAGGATTTTCGCAACATGGCCGTGCATATTCGTCTCGCTCGTCAGGGCGCCAAAAAACGACCGCAGTACCTCGTGGTGGCGGTCGACCAAATGAAGAAGCGAGATGGTGAATACCTCGAAAAGCTTGGGCACTACTATCCCAAGGCAAAAGAGGCGAAAGACAAGCTCGCCGTAAATTTGGAAGCAATCAAAGCCTGGCAGGCAAAGGGCGCCCAAGTTTCACAAACGGTTGGACAACTCCTCAAAACCCTTGCAAAATAAACCCAAGCGAACTGGTCTTTAAATAGAAGACGGATCGCATTGGTCGACGTGCAACGTGGTGTCCGGGCATTAGTTTCAATGCCCATGTGGAGGAGAAGTCATGTCACAACCGATGGGTGGGGTCCCTGCAGCAAGAAAACCGTTGAGCGAGCTGGCCAAAATGATCGACTACGTAGCTAGAATGCTCGTCGATCTTCCGGATCAAGTCGACGTGAACGAGATCACTGGCGAGAACACGACCGTCATCGAGCTGAAAGTTGCCAAAGAGGACCTTGGCAAGATCATCGGCAAGCAAGGACGCACGGCGAGAGCAGTACGGACGATACTTAATGGCGCTTCGACCAAACTCCGCAAACGGACCGTCCTCGAAATCGTCGAGTAGAGTCGCGCGGCGATCCAAGCCGCTGACGTTTCATTTTCTTACGTTATTTCCTGAAGTCTTCACGCCCGTGCTCGAATCGAGTCTCTTGGGCAAGGCGCGCGCGCGCGGTCTGGTCGACTTCGCCATCACTCAGATTCGTGACTTCGCGACGGATCGCCATAAAAGCGTCGATGATAAGCCTTACGGCGGCGGTGCCGGGATGCTTCTCCGAGTGGATATTCTGCATGCTGCTTGGAAAAGCGTCGTCTCTCGTAAGTCAAAAACGACGAGGACCATTCTGCTTTCGCCACAAGGGCCGCTGCTCACGCAAACCCACGCCAAGCGCCTCGCCAAATACAAAAAGATCGTCTTTGTCTGCGGGCACTACGAAGGGGTCGATGAACGATTCGTTGACCTGTGCGTGGACGAAGAACTTTCGATCGGTGACTACGTCTTAACGGGCGGCGAATTGCCGGCGATGGTCGCGACCGACGTGATTGCGCGCCTCGTAGCCGGAGTGGTCGGTCGCGAGACCTCGGTATCGGGCGATAGCCTGGAGGGCGGCCTTCTCAAATACCCGCAATATACCCGACCCCGGATTTTCGAGGGGCTGGACGTTCCCAAGATCTTATTGAGCGGGGATCACCGACGAATCGAAGCCTGGCGTCAGGAACAGGCGCTCACCCGAACGAAACGAAAGCGTCCCGACCTCATCGGCCCGGGCTCGAACTAGCGGCCGACGCCCACCCCTAAGGTTATCCTCGTGGCATCTCTGGGCGCAGCAACCGGCATCGTTCGCGAGAAACGATTGGATAGCTTGGGACTCATGGGATCGTATTCATGTAAAAATGGGGCCCAATCCCCGTAGAAATTTCCCGGTCGAATCGTCGTCGATGCGCCGTTGATCAAGGCAATGCTTCCCTGGTTGTTGGCGGGATTATAGAGATCAATGAATTGGAAGATTTCAGTGAGCGGGGGGATCCCGAACCGGGATTCAATGATAGCGGCAGTTGACCGACCCGGATTTCGATTCATATAAATCGCTCCGAAATCAAGGCCTACGGCGCGGGCTGTTGCCTGCATGACTCGTTGGACGTGGGCGAGCGTGGCGCCCTTGATGAGATCACAGCCCGCGAAGGCCAGGTGGGCGCCGAAGGCCCAGTGTCCCTTGAGCGGACCGAGTAAAGCATCCGAATCGCCGAAAGCCACGTCTAGCCGGCGATTGGCTGAATCAACCAGCGTCGGTGAGCCGTTCGTATTAGTCCCGTGTGAATCGACCACCACGGCCTCGACTTGAAGTGAAGCCTCCAGGGTCCGGACCAGCTGCCGGCGGGCCTCGGCAAAGGTCGACGCATGGATGATAACCACCTTTCGTCCCGGAAATCGCCTTTTCAGCTCTTGCGCGAATCCCTTAGCGTAAGCATTCGAATATTTTGCCAACTTCCGATCGGTATCGAATAGGCCGATGTAGATGACGAGATTGGGTGGGCGATTCGGGTCGGGAAGGATGAAATCCTTCAGTTTGGGTTCGGGTGCGGCCGCAGCGGTTTGCGTCAGGACCAGAATGGCTGCACATACTAAACTCAGCATCTATCCAGTCTACCGAACAAGGCCTATACAAGCCACTTTGGCTCTGCTATTCCCGTAAATCTCTGTGTCTGCATCGGCTTACGTCGTTTTACTTCATTATCCGGTAACTAATCGGAAAGGGGACGTGGTTACGACGGCCGTAACGAATATGGATGTCCATGACATCTCACGTTCGGCTCGCACGTTCGGGATTCGCGAATATTTCATCGTAACTCCGATCGAAGAGCAGCATCGAGTCCTTGGACGCATCCTCGGCCATTGGCAGACGGCGGCATCCAAAGATTGGCATCCGGACCGCGTGGAAGCGGTATCGTTGGTCCGGTTAGTGAGAACGTTCGAAGAAGTGGAAACCGCGATTCGCGAGCGTCATGGTGAGGATCCAGAAGTGGTTCTCACGGACGCGCGGCCGAAGATGGGTGCTACAAGTTATTCCGATTACCGGAAGCTACTTGAAGATCCTTCCCGGACGCGGCCCTTGATCCTGGTTTTCGGAACCGGGTGGGGCGTAGCGGACTCCTTTTATCCCGTGGTGGACCGGATCCTAGCTCCGGTTTACGGGCCTGAAGGAGACAGTACGAAGGGTTATAATCACCTTTCGGTCCGAGCAGCCGTCGCGATCATTCTCGACCGTCTGTTTGGGAAATAACCGGTCCGGGGAAACTCGGATGGCTTCCGGGCTAGGCTGCATGAAAAGTTCAGTTTAAGTTAGAAAGACAAACTCCAATGGCAAAAAAACGTTTAACTCACCATTCCAAGCGCAAAGGCACGCAAGTCCCGCAGCGCGGACTTCATGATCGCGTCGCGTCCGTCGAGAAGACCACGCTCCGCACGGATCTTCCGGCATTCGGCCCCGGCGACACCATTCGCGTGCACGCTCGGATCAAAGAAGGCGATAAAGAGCGGATTCAGATTTTTGAAGGCACGGTCATCGCGCAATCCGGTAAATCCGCGAGCCGTTCGTTTGTCGTTCGCAAGATGTCCCACGGCGTAGGCGTCGAGCGGATCTTTCTAGAGACTTCGCCGAAGATCGCGAAGATCGAGCTCGTCCAGTCGGGCAGAGTCCGCCGCGCGAAACTCTATTACATCCGTGAACGTGAAGGTAAGTCAGCGAAGATCGACCGCGAGGTTGAGACCATCGCTTCGGCTGCGCAGTCTGCGGCGGCTAAAGAAGCCAACGCTAATAAGAAGCACTAATCACCTATGATCAAGATGGGATCGTCTTTTCAGAAAAAGACGGTCCCAACTCTTGAGTGGGAGACCGGGGCCGGTCATCCTCGCACCTGCGTTGCGGGTACGGACGAAGTCGGGCGAGGTTGTCTCGCGGGTCCGGTGGTTGCGGCGGCAGTCGTCCTTCCGGAAAAAATCTGCACCGAAACTCACCCGTGGATCGCCGAGGTCCGCGACAGCAAGCAGCTGAATGCGGCGACACGAGAGCGGTTAGGTTTCGAAATCGAAAACTGGGCACGAGCCTTCGCCGTCGCGCCTGTATCGGTCGAAGAGATCGATCGTCTGAACATCTACCACGCGTCCCACCTCGCGATGACACTTGCGGTGGAGCAGTTGCCGATCGCAGTCGATCATATATTGGTCGATGGAAACGCGCTCCCGATCGCTTTTCGCGGCCGCGCGACGGCGATCGTCGAAGGCGATTCAAAATCAATCGCGATCGCCTGTGCTTCGATCTTGGCTAAAGTCTGGCGCGATAAGGAGATGGTTCGGCTCGATGCGGAATATCCGGGGTACGGGCATGCCGCGCACAAGGGCTACTCCACGCCCCAACACTTGGCCGCGCTAAAAAGTCTTGGCGCGACCGATATTCATCGCCGGACTTTTGCACCGGTCGCGCTCGCGCTGGGTCTGACGCCACTGGGTATCGCGATCGATTCTCAGGATTAGCGCCGACCCTCGCTGGCATGCCCCCTGCTGGGTGATCGCGATGGGCAATTTAATCACGACTACGGAAGCGGGGCGCTCAGCTGAAATTGAGGCGGAAGCGTGGCTCATGGCGCGCTCCAGCTCGGATGGCTTCGTAGTCATTGCCCGCAACTGGCGCTGGAGGGGCGGGGAAATCGATCTCGTCGCGGAAGAAGTCAGCCCCCGCGGACACTTGGAACTCGTATTCATCGAAGTTCGGACGCGTAACTCGGAATCGCGTATTCGGGCGATCGACACGGTCGGATATGGGAAGCAATTGAAGCTGCAGCGAACGGCGAGCCTCTTCATTGACGGTTACCGGCGCCGCGGGGGCAGGGCCACGTCGTTACGCTGGGATTTTCTGACTCGGGAGCCGAATGGCCAGGGGGAAATCGGATGGACACTCTGGCGAGATGCGCTACGCTAAATACGGAAGATGCGTCGCTTTCTCAATCACCTCCACTCAGTCCTCGTGGTTTCACTGGTGATGAGTACGATCGTCCCGCCTTCGGCCCATGCGGTTTCCCGAAACGTGAAGTCGGTGATCACGGCGGCGGAATACGGGGTGCTCGGCGGATTGGGACTCGGATTGATCGCGCTCCCGCTCACTCGGGAAGGGAAAAGCGTGTTCATGGGTGTTTCGATCGGACTGTATCTCGGAATTCTCGCCGGCTTTTATCACATCGAACATCGCGACGATCCCGGCAATCCGCTGCGGCGGGCAGGGCTGGATGGAAACGAGTTCGTGATGAAGTCGCGCAAAACACCGATCGACGAGCCGGTCGCGGTCTGGCAGGCCGGCTTTACCGTTCACCGGTTCTGAACGCCAGGCGCCGCATGTCGGGTAAAATCCGACATTCAGGAGTTTGAGCGGAAGGCGGCTCTCTCTAATGATCGGCTTTATTGATCAAACGACTGACGCGCGCGATCTTCGTTGTCGAAGATCTCAAAAAGCTCGGCCTCATCAAAAGACTTGATGACCCGTTTGAATTCGCTCTTCACGTTGCAGTAGTGAGGCTTCACGACGGATCGCTCGTTGAAGTCCTTGAGCGTTTGGATGAACGAGGAAATCCCGCTCGAACCCACGAAATCTAAGTTCTCGAGATTGAAAATGATCTTTTTCGGCACGGTATCGGTCTTGGTGTTGGCCATCAGCCGCCCCAAGTTTTTCCGAAGGGGCTCCGCCGTCTCGAAGTCCAGGCGCCCATCCATGGTCACGATCGTGGTGTCGCCAATTTTGCTGATAGTCGTTCTCATCCTTGATCCCCTCCGTTGCTCCAACTAGTATCGGGCCCGTGAAGAACGATCAAAAGAGGCAGAAAATGCCGCAGGACGAAACCGCCTGCCTGTGGATCCTAGCCACCCCGATCGGGAATCTTGGCGACCTGAGTCCGCGCGCCCGCGAGACTCTAGAGCGGGTTACGGTCGTGCTTTGTGAAGACACCCGGCGAACGCGGACGCTTCTCCAAGCGCTAGCCATTCGGCTCCGAGAAGGGGCCCGGCTCGAACGCTTGGACGCCCATGCGAAAGCCTCCGACATTGAGCATTGGGTCGGGCGTCTTCAAGCCGGTGACTCGTTGGCTCTCGTGACGGATGCGGGAACGCCCGCGGTCAGCGATCCGGGTGCCGCCTTGGTGGCGCAGGCCCGGGAAGCGGGCTTTGCGGTGATTCCCATTCCGGGACCGAGTGCGGTCACGGCGCTTCTCAGTGCCTCGGGCTTTACCTCCACGCGATTTGCATTTCATGGGTTCTTCCCCCGCGGAGTTAAAGAAGCGGAACGCGAGCTGGAGCGCATTCAGTCGGCGTCTGACGCAAGTCATGTCTGGTTTGAAAGCCCGAAGCGAATCGGTAAGACCACGGGCCAAATCGCAGCGGTTTTGCCAGAGGCACGAGTGGTCGTGGGCAAGGAGCTGACGAAGATTCACGAGAGGATATTCGCAGGCAACACCGTCGAGGTCGCTGCCGAAATCGCCGCAGAGCTGGAACGAGAAGGGGAACTCGGCGAATGGACGTTTGCGATCCAGCTCGCAAATTTGGCGAAGCCGACCCCGACGATCTCCGAAAGTTCAGATTGGGTTAAGGCGCTTCGTTGCCTACTCGACAGCCGGATACCCGCGCCAGAAGCGGCAAAGCGGGTCAGCCAATATTTTGGCGTGGCGCGAAAGATCGTTTATGCCGAAGCGGTCGCGCTCGGAGATAAAAAAAACTTCAGAAGGGATTGAACTCCTCTCGAACCTCCGTAAACTAAAATCTGTGGTTGTGGAATGGATCCATGGATGGATTCGGGGAGACAAGTTCTTTAGCTCTCGCGGGCCTCAGTGACATCAGGATGATACTCACTGAGGCTGTTTTTTTCCGCCACTCTCTCTAAGAAACGAGCGCCATAAAGGCCATCGGTTTTCTCGCGGAAAAAGTGACGTCCGAATTGGATCGCAAAGATCGCTGCACGGGCGGGCACGCGAAACGCGTCGGCCATTATTCCGGGCGCATCGCTTCGAAACTCGGCATCGCGGGCGAAGAACTCGAGCAGGTGAAGCTCGGCGCCCTCTTGCACGACTTCGGCAAAATCGAACGATCTTGAAAAAGGAAGCGTTCGGTTCGGCCATCATCACGAGCGTTGGGACGGCCAGCCGGGGTCCCGCCTACCCGTCCATTCCCCCAATTGATTCGTATCCTTGTCGCTGCTAAGGTTGCCCCACAGCATGTCATGGTTTGATGATCTAAAGACGCCGCGCATCAAGACACAGGTTTCGCAGCGGACTTCCAAAGTCCCTGAGGGACTCTGGGTGAAGTGCGGACAATGCGATGAAATTCTGCAATCGAAGATCCTCAAAGAAGGTCTGCAAGTTTGTCCGGAGTGCGGCGCCCACTTTCGGATGTCAGCCGCCGATCGCATCAGCCTGCTTTGCGACGACGGGGAGTTTGACGAATACGCGGAGGATCTCGTCTCGACCGATCCGCTCGAGTTCGACGACCTGAAGCCCTATCGTGATCGCCTGCGTTCGGCCGCTGGCACGACCGGGCTTCGGGATGCGTTCGTCGTCGGGCGGGCGAAGCTCAAAGGCCTGCCGTATCATCTCGGTGTTTTCGAGTTCAAGTTCATGGGTGGCAGTATGGGCGTGGTCGTAGGCGAAAAAATCGCGCGCCTTTTCGAATCCGCTTTGAAAGATAAACTACCGGCCGTCGTCGTCTCGGCGTCGGGCGGCGCGCGCATGCAGGAAGGCATTCTTTCGCTCATGCAGATGGCGAAGACGACGGCCTTAATTTCGCAGCTTCGCGACGCAGGTATTCCGTATATTTCGATTCTCACCGATCCGACCACGGGCGGCGTGGCCGCGTCGTTCGCAATGCTCGGCGACGTGATTCTCGCCGAGCCCAAAGCTTTGATCGGCTTCGCCGGGCCGCGCGTGATTGAACAGACGATCCGCCAACAGCTCCCGCAAGGATTCCAACGAAGCGAGTTCCTGCTTTCGCACGGATTCATCGACCGCATCGTGGCGCGCAAGGACTTGGCCGCCGAACTTCGAACCTGGATGCTTAGGCTCGGACATAGCACTTGTCAGTTTCCTTAGTCGTCTTTTGGCTGTTGGCAGTACTCCCTCATTCTCAAGCCGAACCGAGTGCCAGTACGCCCATGCATTGGTCGGGCGACAAGACGCTTTGGGATCGTAAAAGCAATCGGGTAGAACTGAGAGGAAACGCGGCGGTTCACCAGCCGGGCGAGACGATTACGGCCTCCGAGATCACACTGGATCTCGATGCGCGCACGCTGCATGCGACCGGCAATTGCGTATATATCGCTTCGGAATCGGTGATTCATTCGGAAGAGATGTATTTCAATCTCGATACGCGAACGGGGACGATTATCGGGGGCCGCGTTTCGAGCCGAAAATTTCAACTCACGGGTGAGCGGATCAACAAGCTCGGGCCGAATCGATTTCAAGCGCATCGGGCCGAGTACACGACGTGCCTGGATTGCCCGCAGAGTTGGACGCTGCGCGCGGATGACGTGGATCTGGAGTTCGAAGGCTACGCGTACATGTCGAATGTCACGGGGAAGATCAAGGACGCGCCGGTCTTCTGGCTCCCGTATCTGATCGTTCCGGTGAAAACCAAACGTCAGTCGGGGTTCCTGTTTCCAAGCTCGGCTTCGGCGGAAATAACGGCGGCCCACGCGTGGTGCTACCGTACTTTTGGGCGATCAATCGCTCGACCGACATGACGATCGGCGCGGGGCACTACGGCGGACGCGGAGCTCGCGTCGAATGGCAGGGCCGCTATCGCCTGTCGGATCGAAGTTTTGCCACGGCCAACTTCAGTTACCTTCACGATCAGACGTTCATTCCGCAGAGGAACCGGTGGGGATTTTTGGTCACGGAGTTCCAGGAGCTGCCGTTTGACGTGGATCAAAAGCTTCGGATCCTGGAAGTCAGCGACAATCTGTTTCCCATCCACTATGGTGACGTCCCGGGCCGTAACGAGGCTTTCATTTCGTCGGAGCTGATCTTTTCGCGGGCGGGTGATCAGGTGAGCTCGTTCGTGGCGTTTCGAAGATTCCGGAATCTTCTGAATTTGGACAATGCCGAAAAATTTGACCCGAACACCGTGCAGGTTTACCCGCAGGCCGCGGTCACCACGAACGACCGATTTATTTTGGACAATCCGAAGATTGCGACCGGATTTACCCTCGGACTGACCAACTTCACTCGTACCGCCGGCGGCTTTGACGTCAATCCCTTCGAACCGGCGTCAACGGCGTTTCGCCCCGGTATCGATCCGCTGCGCGAGGCGACTCGTGTGTCGGCCACACCGACGGTTTATACGACCCTGCGCCTCGCGGACCGGATTTCCATAGTTCCTTCGGCCGAGTACCGGGCGTATTTCTACGGATTTCACAATGTCGTCCGAAACTTGGCGCGCGGTTACGGGCTGGTGCGAGTCGACATGGCGACTCAGCTTGAGCGGATTTACGGGACCGGCGATGCCGACATCCCGCGCATCAAGCACTTGATCCGCCCGCAACTTTCTTACTCTTATATTCCTTTCGTCAACGAGTCGTCTGATCATCCGTTTCTTCGGCAGATTGACTATGCCCGGACAAACACGCCGAGCTTTTCGGGATTTAATTTCGACAACTACGACATCGTTCCTCGCGACAATAGTTTGAACAACACCAACTATTTCATCCCGCTCGGCAATTCGCTTTCGTACGGGTTCACCACGCAATTGATCAGGCGACGGGGGAGCGACGCCGTGCTGACTCCGTCCTATCAACGAGCGGTGGAGCTGAGATCGGGGCAGACCTTCAACTTTCGCGAGCTCCAAAAGGCCCCGGGCGCCCGCAAGCCGCTCTCCCGCTTTTTCGCGGGACTTACTCTTGACTTCGATCGGTTTTCCACCGGCGTCGATTATTTTTATCAGCCGTATCTCCCGGTGACGCGCGATCAGCGGCGGCATATCCTGTCTACCGCGTTGACATATACCGTCGAGCGATCCGTCAAGCAGGAGGTATGGCATTTTGAGCGGAGCTTCAGCCTTGGCTATTACTACAACAAGGTCGATTCTAAATCCGACAGCTTGCGCGGCACCGTGACCTGGTCCCTCAATGATTATATTTTGCCTTCAGCCTATATCGCTCATGACTTCGTTTCGCACGTGACGTCCGAGGCCGGCGCGACGACCAAATTCCAGCCGGCCTCTCGTTGCTGGGGATTGGAACTCGGGCCGCGTTTCGGCATCTGTACGGTGGAGGAACGCCGCGGGCGGCCAGCTGGATTTTGTTTGAAGTCTTTCGTATTTAATTTAACGCTCAATCTCACCGGAGACGGCCTCGGGGTGGGTAGCTTGGCAGGAGCAAAACAGTGAACGAAAATCTTTACGGCAAAGCGGCAATCGAGCATCTCGCGCGCATTCAGACGGCGAATACAGATGTTTGCACGGTGCTGATCGCCCACCTCGTGGGCTCAGTGCCGACCGGCAAAAAACTTCTCGTCTTCGGAAGCGGGCATTCCGCGCTGTTCGCGCTGGAACTTTATCACCGGGCGGGTGGCGCTTCGTTTGTCCTGCCGGTCATCGAGCCCTGTCTTTTGCCCACGGCGGGACCGCCCGTCATTCGCGTGCTGGAGCGTACGCCCGGCGTGGCGCTTCCGGCGCTCGCGCGCGCATTGCCCGAGGCGGGCGAGATGATTTGGATCGCGTCGCAATCCGGCATCAACCATGCCGCCGTCGACGTCGCGATGGAAGCCAAGCGTCTGGGATTGGTTACCGTGGGCTTCACGAGCCGAAAGCACAGTGAGGCGGTCAAAGCTCGGCACCCCTCCGGCAAACGACTGTTCGAGGTTTGTGATCACGTCGTGGATCTCGGAGGTTTCGTAGGCGATGCGGCAGTCCCGATCGGCGGCGGCCTGCAGGCCGGTCCGCTCTCCACGCTCGGCTCGGTATTTCTCGCCCATTCGATTCTCGTCGCCGCCTGTCGCGAGCTCGAAGCCAAGGGCCATCGCTGCACTTATACGAGCGTGAATACGCCCGAAGGCGAGGCCCGCAATCACGCGATCGAACTCGAGGCCGCCAAACGCGATCCTCTGCTCCGAACGACGCCATCAAAAAACTGACGGCGGGCGCGCCGTTTCGGCGTGCTACACTTTCGTGTGATGAGAATTCTGCTCTCCAATGACGACGGCATTCACGCGGCGGGTCTCGAGGCCATGTATCGCGAGCTCAAGAAGCTCGGGAAAGTCTGGGTCGTCGCACCGCTCGAGGAGCGCAGCACGACGGGGCATTCGCTGACCATTCACAAGCCGCTTCGCATGATCGATTTCGGCGATCGCCATTACGGGGTCAGCGGTTCCCCGGCGGACTGCGTTTATCTAGGGATTCGCGAGGTGATCGGCGCGATGCCGGATCTCGTGGTCTCCGGAATCAATCGCGGCGGAAACCTCGGACAGGACGTTTTTTATTCCGGTACCGTCTCGGCTGCGCGCGAAGCCTGCATTCTCGGCATACCCGCGATGGCGGTGAGTCTCGCGGTGGATTTCTCCAAGGACCTGCCGGAATCCCGGCGAAACTACGCAACTGCGGCCAAGATCGCGGTGCGCGCGATCCGGACGCTCAAAAAATCCCCGCTCCCGCTGCACACGCTGCTGAATCTGAACGTCCCGGATTCACCGCTGTCAAAAGTGAAGGGGATCCGACTCGCCCGCCAGGGCTTTCGCCATTACAGCGGGACGATTTTGAAGCGCAAAGACCACCGCGGCCGCGACTATTTTTGGGTCGGCGGGCAATACCTTGGGTTCAAGAAGGAGCAGGGGACTGACGTGAGCGCGATCGACGCCGGGTACGCGGCTTTGACCCCGCTAAAACTCGACACCACGAACAACGCTCACCTCGCGGCCTTGACCGCGATTTGGCGGGAAAAGTGAAACTCCACGGGGCACTGCTGACTTTGGCTTTTGCCGGGGTCATCGGTTGCGCCAATGTTCCGGTCATCAAGAATTCCCGGGAGGGACTTTTCGACAAGTGGGCTAAGTTGGAGAGCGTTCCAGGCGCTACGCGGGTCGCGCGAGATGAAGGTGACGAATCGGACTTAGGAGAAATAGCCGATCTACCCCCCGCGAAACTCGCCGAACTTCGGCGATTCGCTTCGAGATGGGACTGGCCTTTGAAACAGGTGCAGGTGACTTCACCTTTCGGCAAACGCAAACGGGACTTGCACGAAGGCGTGGACCTACGCGCGGAAATAGGGACGCCGGTTTTTGCTTCGGACTCCGGGGTTGTTGTTTATGCGGGCCGTAAGATTCGCGGCTATGGAAAAATGATCGTGATCAAGCACGGTAAAGGGCTCTCAACGGTGTACGCGCACAACTCGCAGGTTTACGTGAAAAAAGGTCAGCGGATGCGAAAAGGCCAGAAGATCGCGCTCTCCGGCGCCACGGGGCGAGTGAGCGGGCCCCACTTGCACTATGAAGTCCGTCACGGCGTCACAGCGCTCGATCCAAAACTATTGCTCGGACAGACCGGGCGGCCTCGGGCAGTTGCCGAAGTGGAACCGCCGCGCCGTACGATGTCCCGCAAATTCGCTTCAAAGCGTTAGCACCGGCCAGCAAAAATCAAAGGGGCAGCTCGACCGTAAACGTTGATCCCCGGTGCGGTTCGCTCGACACGCGAATAATACCGCCATGGGCATCCACGATCTGCTGCGTGATATAGAGCCCCAATCCAAGACCATCAAAACTATTCGTTGAGGCCACACGTGCAAATCGCTCGAATATTCGACCTTGGTGCTCCTTCGCAATTCCGATGCCCTGATCCTCAACCACCAAAAGTGCCCGGCGAAGGTCTGTGGTGGCGCTTACGGAGATGTGAATGTTTTTCGTCGCTCCGTACTTGATCGCGTTGGAAAGCAGATTATCGACGATCTGCTCTCATCGCACGGGATCCCATTCGCCGACAAGGGGAGTATCCGCTTCCACTTCACAAACGGTACCGGTCCCATCAAGCTCGGGCTTATAGCGTTCCACAACTTCCCGAACGATTTTAGAGAGATCCGTTAACTCTCTGATCAGCGTGAATTTGCCGCCACTGATACGCCCCACGTCCAATAGATCACCGACCAGTCGGATGAGGCGTTTCACCTGATGGTTGGAGATCTCGGCCATTCGCACGAAGTCTCCGATGCCGGGAAAAGTCTCAGGTGTGAGCTCAGAGAGCTTTCGCAAAGTCATGCCTGTCTGAATCGTAATGGGCGTCAGCGGCGTTCGTAACTCATGGGCGGCGATTGCCAGGAAATCGTCACGCACACGCACGGCCAGTTCCAGAGACATTTCCCGTTCTTGAAGCGTAGTCGCTAAATCATTAAACGTATGGGCTAAAACTCCAACTTCTCCAGCACATGAAACGGATGTCCGGTGGTCGAGGTGACCTTCGGAAAAACGGCGAGTGTCTTGGGTGAGTTCACGAATGGGCCTTGAAATGAAACCGCCTAAGAACCAAGCCAAAAACAGAGTCACCCCAAACGCGCAGGCGCCTAAGAGGAGGCTCCTGTGAACTCGAGATTTCGCTTTGGCAAACGCGGCGTCCCGGGGGATTCCGACCATGACCAGCCAGGGAGCCAGAGACGTCGAGCTAAAAGCGTAGACTCGAACCACGCCATCCGAGTCGGCATACTCATCGACGCCATTGCGGATTCGCATCATCTCTTTGACGGTCGTAAGCTCCGCAAGTTTTTGCCCGATCCACTTTTGCGAATCGATCGACCTCGCGAGGACGACGCCCTGATGGTCAATGACCTGGATAATCGTGCCCGGAGAAAGATCCCCGGGATCCAATAAGGTATGAAGGCTTTCGAGCCGAGTGGAGGCCGAAACGATCGCCAATATTTTTTTCTGCGGTGAAAAGACCGGCCAAGCCAGCGCAAGTGTCCATTCTTGAGTGGCTCTCGAAATTACGGGTTCGCCGATACCCAGTCCGCGCTTGGTGCCTTGTCCGAGCACGGGTGACAGTAAACGGCTGAATCAGTAAGATAGGTTCCGGGTCAGCATGGGCGGTTCTCTATGTTTTTGTCGTAGCGGATTTCCTGAGGCGCCTCATCGCCAGAGTCCCCGCCGCCCCCAAGAGGATTTCGGCGCTAGGGATCGCGCTGCTCGCGGTTGTACTGGGCAAAAGTGTTTGGATTTCTAGTCAAATTGCGAATCGCCACGATGGCGACCAGGGCAGTGGACAGCAGGCGCGTGCGCTCGAGAAAACGCTCGGGTTGATACGCGGGCTGCCCGAAGAGAAACGCGGTAGCATCCTCGTGGATCCCGCGATCTCGTACGTGATCGGGATTCTGGGTCGTCTTCCGGTTTACGTGCACGAGTACACTCATCTTTGCCTCCTGAGTGACACGGACCTCTTTGCCCGTTGGGGGCTCCAGTTTCGAGTTTTCGGGAAAACTCCCCAACAAGTAGCGACGGAATTTAAAAGCGGGATTTAAGGCGCGACCGCAACTTGCCCGAAGACCGACAGGCCATGGCTGAGACTTGGGTCAAGGAATACGCTGCAGAAATCCCTCGTCCGACGCGGGGGGATTCCGCGGCTCGCGCTCCAGAGTCCTGGGATGAAGCTAGATATGCCTGCTCTCGCGCGTAGCTTCAGAGTTGAGTTGATTGCTAGGGTGCCCGCAGAAGGAACTGAGCTTTGGCTCTTAAATCCGTTATAGCAACGAAGTTGTAGGGTCGTGATAATCTGAGGGCACTATGAAAGACAAAACTTCTACGACTTTCTTGGGCCTTATACTCGCCTCGTTCATCGGCTGCTCGGGGATGAAAGTAATTCATCCGAACGATCCCAACACCAGGAATGCGGGCACCATGGCGCTCGATCTCTCCAGCGGCGTTCCCCGGATCGTGTCGACGTTTAGCTGCAGTATCGTGGCGATGAACGGTACCCGTGTCTCGGCCGTTGGAAAGTCGGAAGCCGAAGCTCGGAATGAAGCGCTCGCGCAATGCCGTAGCCAGACCGTGGTCTCGATGTGCCTCGAAAAAAACTTGAAGTGCGCGGCGAACTAGCTGCTGAAGGCTAAACGTGGCTTACCCAGCCACACGCCTAGTAGATCTCAACCCACTGTGTAGTTGCCCGTTAAGAAGATATGGTGGCCCCACCAAGAATCGCCTTCCGCTCCTCGCGCTTTACGCGCTCGGGCTGCAGGCCGGCCTCGGACGCGGCCCGCAAGCGGGCACCCCGCGTCCTCCGGCATTCGATTCCTGGCGTAAGGTACGAAACGCTTCGCGTTTCATCTTTTGTATTCGCCACCATTCTATTCGCTGCGCTCATAGAATGGTGGCCCCACCAAGAATCGAACTTGGAACAAAGCTTTAGGAAAGCTCCGTTATATCCATTTAACTATGGGGCCGAATTGCGGAAGGAACTTTGGGGTCAACTATCACCCAGGTTTTGCAGAGTCGATCCCCGACGCGTTCCTGCCGCGATGAGAGGACCATCGAAATGAGCGCAGGGATGATCAAGCCGACGTCGAGGTAGCGCCAGAAGTCGCGGCCGACGGCCTGTTTCCAAGTGATAGGCGACGTCGACCCGTCCGGGCTTAACGACACAACGCGTAAACCGAAAAGTCGCTTTCCGTAGGTCGCGCCTCTTTTGAACTCGAGCCAAACGAAGTAACCGTGAAAAATTACGACAAAGAGTAAAACCGCCGCCGCAAAAGAGGCTAAAACGACGATCCAGGTGACCTGGTCGAACTCCGGGAGCGAGTCTGGAAGCCTCCCGGTGCCGATAAAATCCAGCGGGGCACCGTGATTGGCCATCCAAGTGATCATTCCCAACATGAGCCCCATGAGCAGCACATAAAACGCGGTGATCGCGATGGCGAAGTCGATCAGGTAGGCGATCGTGCGGGCGACGAAAGGGGCGGTTTTCACTGTTCATGAAGATCTCGCGCTTAGGCTTGAGAGGCAAGCACGCAAGTCGTACACTGGTGACACGATGTTCACAGTCTCCAATCAATGGACCTTCGCGCAACTCTTCGAATTCTTCGGGCCCCGCATTCTTTTCTCGGTACTCTGCGGCGGATTAGTCGGCTTGGAGCGCGAACTCAAAAACAAGCCCGCCGGTATCAAAACAAATATCCTCATCTGCATGGGCTCCGCGCTCTACACTTCCGTGTCGGTTTTAATCTCCATGTCGCTCGCTAAAGACGGGCACTTCGGCGATCCGGCGAGAGTCGCGGCACAGATTGTTTCAGGCATTGGCTTTTTAGGTGGGGGAGCCATCATCCAATCTCGCGGGACGGTCCTCGGTTTGACGACCGCCGCGACCATCTGGGTCGTGGCCGCGATTGGAGTTTGTGTCGGAATCGGCCATTACGATATCGGCGTTGCCTTTAGCGTGACGGTCGTGCTGGTGCTCGTGCTCACGAATCTCTTTGAAGACCGGGTCCTGGGACGCTCGCTTTCGTTTGCCTGTAAAATCACGCTTGATGATCCGCTCGGACAGGTCAGGGTGGCGGTGAATCAATCCCTAGCGAACAATGAGCTGCTGCTCGATGACTTTGACATGTCCCAAGAGGCCGGGCACAGCGTGATCGAGATGCGTTTTCGCGGGCATCGAAACGCGAATAAGAAGTTCATGCTCGAACTCTGGAGCATTCCCGGGATCCGAGAAATTCGGCAACTGTGAGTCTCGCTGAGATTCAACGCCGCGTGCGAATCACGGGCCAGGTTCAAGGCGTCGGATTTCGGGCCTCCACCGTGAGCTATACCGAGCGCTTCCCGGTACTTCGAGGTTGGGTCGCGAATCGTAAAGATGGTTCGGTCGAAGCGGTGTTCGCGGGGCCCGAAGCCGATGTGTTGCGCTGCGTGGCATGGTGCCGATCGGGGCCCGAATCCGCCCAAGTCAGTCGATTGGAAGTCTTCGAGGAAGCCATGGACCCGAGTCTCGGTCCTTTTTCGATCCATCGCTAATCGGTGGGATCAATTAAAACGGCTGAATCCCATTTCTGGAATTCAGCCAGCGCCTCAGTCATTATCCATATTTTGCGCAGATCGGCGGCTGCGCACTACTCAATCAGCGGACTGCACTCTTAAAACGGAGCTTATCGAACGGCATCCTTGAACTCACGTCCTGCGCGGAATCGAGGAACGGTCATTGCCGGAATCTTGATTTCAGCGCCGGTCTGCGGATTGCGACCCGCACGGGCCTTGCGCTTGGACTTGGTGAACGTTCCGAAGCCGACGAGGGTGACGTCCTCACCTTTTTTGACGCTTTTCTTAATCACATCCAAGGTGGAGTTGATCATTTCTTCAACTTGCGTCTGAGTCATCTGAGTCGCTTTGGCAACCGTTTCCACTAATTTCGCTTTGTTCATCTGCCGGAGGTCTCCTGTTTGAACTGATTAAATTGAGTGTCCAAATGAATGGACGAAGAGTGACCGGGATTTAATTCGATCGTGCTCGCTAGTCAAGGACGCGAATGAAAATCTTGCAGTTCGCTTGAGTAACTCGGAAGGAGAAATTTCATTCGCTTGTCGTCACGGGCAGAAAATTAAAACCCGGTTTTCAAAAAGTGTCGAAATATCATTACAAATCGGCTCAAAAATTGTCGGCCTTTGTGAGGGCTCATTTTTTTAAAAAAAGCGAACAAACTTCTGTCAAGCGCCAAGTATTTTTCGGTTTTCGTTTTTCTTGGGTGAATTTTCGAAAAAAATAAATTATGCGGCCATGCCGGACGAGGAAACTGACTCCCGAAAACACGGATGGAATTTTAGTCGCGCGAAGTCGCCGACGCGCCCTGATCTAAGCGTCAGAGTTTTGATCCATTTGGATGGGACTTTGGACCCGTACTGCATCTCAAGCCCGGGTAATCGGAAGAATTTCTTGATTTTATTCGAATTTCTCCTTAGCGTTAAATGATGACCAAAGCTGATTTGATCAATGTGATCGCCGAGAAAGCGCACCTGCAGCATAAGCAGGCCGAGATCGTCGTCAACATGGTCTTCGACATGATGTCGGACGCACTGAAGAAGGATGACCGGATTGAAATTCGCGGCTTCGGCTCCTTCGTCAATCGTAGCTATGGCAGCTACCAAGGGCGAAATCCCAAGACCGGGCAGGTCGTTCAAGTCCCGCCGAAACGCGTCCCATTCTTTAAGGTCGGAAAAGAACTTAAAGAGATGGTCGACTACACCGGCCCCGATCCTAAGAAATAAAGAACCAGCCCGCGATCCCGACCGCGACCGCGAGGAAGCAACGATAGTTCACGTACCCGGACGTATTATTGCGTTCGAGGTGTTTTACGATCCCGCCGATCGCCAAAAGCGAGGCGGCGAAACCGACGACGAAGGCGATGGTCAGACTCAACCAGCTGACGCTCGGAGCCGGTTGGGCCGCATGAAAGGAAAACCCTTCCAGATGAATGATCGAATGAGCAGTCAGCGCCGGCAGCTGAGCGTAGAGCGCGAACTTGAGCGCGGCTTCGCGGTGATAATTCCTCATGAACCCCGCGATCAAACCGCCCGAGGATCGGCCGAGGCCCAGACCGATGACCGGGATGAAGGTGATGGCTTGCATGAGGCCGACGAAGGTCGCGTCCATCCAGTTCCAATCGAACATTTTTCGATTTCTGCGGCTGTAGGAATCCGTGAACTTGAGAATCATCGCGAAGACCGTGAGCCCCGCCGCAATGACCAGGGGATGAGTCTCGAGTTCCGTGGGCTCATGGTGTTGGCCGAAGAAATACCACGCAAGGGCCGAGGGTGCGGAGGCCAGGAGCAAAAAAAACGGAAGCCTCTCGTCGATCGTCATCGGAAGCTTTCGAAATGCGAAAACCCGGATCAGTGACGAAATCATGCTCGCCCAATCGTGGCGATAATAGATGAAGATGGCGAGCGCCGTGCCCAAGCTAAGGACGCCGAGAACGTGACTCGGCGGAGTGTCCCATCCCAGGATGCGGGTCAAGATGGCTTGGTGGGCGGGCGCGCTGAGCGGGAGAATTTCGGTGAAGCCGTGGACTATCGCCGTTACGACGGCCTGGAAGGTGGTCACGACTGAATCTTATCCATCATCTCGTTAAAAGCGACGGCCACGTCCTGAAATTCATCGCCGGGACGAAGCTTGACCCGGGCGCCCCGTTTTCCGCTTCGGATATCGTTGAACACTTTTTTAAACTGAAACAGCGGACCGGCCGTGCGATGCGTGACGACCACGCCGAGCAAACTCACCAAAGTCACGAATACGAGAGAGCCGATGGTGATCCCGATCGCCATCTTCTGAAGCTCGGAATAGAGAAGACTTTTTGCTTCTTCGTTCATGGGCGAGAGATCCACTAGGATCGAGTAATTTTCGGAAACGAGCCGAAAAACTACGATGCCGTAGGCTAGGATGACCGCCGAGCCGAAGAGGATGAGCCAGAAGACGTATTTGAGCTGATAATGCGGATTGATCAAAATGTTTCTGAACCGCCGTTGGCGGGGTTTCACATTTTCTGAATTCTTGATTTGAGGCAATCAATGCATCCTTTCGCATGAACTTCGCCACGGTTGGCTTCGATATTATTTTTGAGGGTTTCGAGTCGTACGATCAGGACCAGTATATTGGACTTCACCTTGATGGCCTTGGACGTGTCGTTTTGAATAGTCACCAAAAACTTCTGGTTCCGGTCGAGCAGCGACTTGTAATCCGCCTCTAATTTGATGAAGCCTCGGAGTTCGTCTTCTTTCGCGTAGCAAATTTCACACGGTGCGGCAGGCGAGGGCGGCGCGGCGAGGGATCCTGTAACGAGGAGCGTCATTATAACTGCAGTCATGCAGAAGAAATGCAGCCGGGTCGTTTGATTCTTTTGAATATCGGGCTTGGACACTATCCTTAATTTAAATGTCGAGAGAGCCAAGGATCAAGGCTTTATCCGTCCTCTTCGCTCTTTGCGCGTTTTCGGTGCAAGCGGCCACGTCCAGCACGTCCAAAGACCCTCGAATGCCTGAACTTCTGACTTTGGATCGAGCCGTGAGACGGGCGGTCGATCGTAACCGAACTCTCCAGCTGCAGCGACTGCAGCTTCGTCAAAGCGAACTCTCGTATCGGAACGCCTGGGATACGATGTACCTGCCGACCGTGAGTTTGGTCGCGACTTCGACTGCCTCGGTAACCGTGGCGCACTTGCCGGGACCCGACGCGCGCGCCGCCGGTAATACGCTCGACAACAATGGCTACCCGTCCGGCTCGGCAGTTTCGCTCGTAATGGGACAATATACGCTCTTTAATTTTTGGCGGGATTGGGCGGTGTACGAAAAGCAACGCCTGCAATGGCTTCGTTCACAGGAGGTCTTCGCCGAGGCCGTGCGGCAGGTGCGCTTCAGCGTAACCCTGGCGTTCTTCCGCATGCGGATGGAGCAAGAAAAACTCGATGCCTCGAAACGCTCGATCACGATTTCCGAATCGATCGTCGAGCTGGTGAAGTCCCGTCAACGGCTGGGACAGGCGACGGACTCCGACGTCTCGTCCTCTTACGTCGATCTGCTGAACGCCAAAAATAGTTTCGAATCCCGGCTGACCTTCGCCAAACAGTCGCTCTGGCAGCTCAACATCCTGCTCGGCGATCCGATCGATTCTCAGTACAAGCTGCAGGACTCGATCAAATATATGCCCGTCAAGCTGACGCCCGAGCAGGCGATCAAACTCTATTACGACCAGGCACCGGCAACGAAACAGGGCAAAGTCTCGATCCGAAGCGCGGAGCTGGATCTCGGAGTGGCCCAAAAAAACCGCCTACCGCTCCCTACCGTGCGATTCGGCGGTTTGACCGTGGGTTTTCAGAACAATTATTACGGCGCCAAGCCAACGTACTACGGGAGCAATCAGCCGAACGGAAGCGCGCTCGACGTTTCGGCGACTGTATCCCTCACGTTGCCGCTCGTCGGCAGTGGAGGGCTCCTGAACGCCCGGAACGTCGAACAAACCCTGCTATCTTTGGAATCCGCGGAAGTCTCCATTCAAAACCAGCGGCTTTTTGACGAGTCTCAGATTTATCAGGCGCTCGCGCAGCTTCGGGAAAACGAACAGACCATTGAAAACCAGAAACAGTCACTTGAGCGTTCCGCGTCGCTTTTGGACAGTCTCTTCTCTAAGCTCTCGAACAAGTTCGTTTCGTCACGGCTTGAACTTCGCGACGCCATCGCTCAAGCTCGGGACGCGGAGATCGCACTGGCCGAGGCGCAGATCAATCATCTGGGCACCAAACTGTCGCTGTCCGCTCTCATCGGGACGGATCTGCTGCCGGGAGAAATTCCATGACTCTGAACAGTCTCGTCGTGCTTAGTCTAGCGCTGAGCGGGGGCCTTGCCGCCGGGGCGCCACCGATCGATCGCACGCAGAAGTTCGATCCGAAGGATCCCCGCTACTCCGATTACCGCGAATCCAGTCTTTACGAGGCGAACGCCAAGCTGGAGACATTGGCCCCGCCCGTGCGCGAGGGCAAGCAAGCCTTTGTCTCGGCGAACTGGGGAACCGGGTTGCGCTTGGGTGAGATCAACGGCCTGCGCGCGACCTTGGCCTGGGTTCCGTCCCTTCTGGGGCTCGATGTTTCGGTCGTGAGTCAGTCCCTCCGGTTCGGCGCGTTTCATGTGGATCCGACCTTCGGCGACAGCACGACGGATTCGTCAGGCGGAAGTTACGATTCGTCGGACCCGAATTCGGAATTGAATCGGATCCGTGACGAGTTGGATCAGTGGTCGCAGTTTCTCATCGGTCCTTCGTTGGCCGTGTCCGGCCGCCTGTTGCCGGATTGGATTTCGCCGCTCTGGACTGAGCGCGGCCGCTTCGGAATCATGAACGCGACGTTCAAGGATAAGGTCAACTCTCTGACTTTCAAGGGCTGGGTCGTCACTTTTGACGCCTGGATCCAATATCAGCTCTGGACTGGAAGTCCGTTGGCGTTGGACTTGGGAATGTCGCACTCGTGGGGTGCGATCAGCCGCACGGGCGTCACTCGCCAGCAGGGCCGGCTTCCCGTGTCTTGGGTGCAAACGCATCTCGGCCTTTCGTACTGGTTCTGAATGGGAATGCAAAGAACACCAGGAACGCCGACCGTTTTGATCACGGGATGTGCATCCGGGTTCGGGCGAGAGCTGGTGACGGCTTATCTCAGTCGCGGCTGGACCGTGTATGCCTCGATGCGCCGACTGGCGGAGCGCGGAGAGTCGTTCCGCGCCGAAAAAACAAAGTACGGTGAACGGTTGCGCCTTCTCGAACTCGACGTCGCGTCTCCGACTCAACGTGAATCCGTCGCGCTCGAAATCGCGCGTACGAGTGGGGGGCGTTTGGATTGTCTCGTCAACAACGCGGGCTATGGCCTGTTCGGTGCGCTGGAGGACTTGTCAGAAAAACAGCTTCGCGCGCAGTTCGACGTGAACTTCTTCGGCCTCGCGCTGCTGACTCAGGAATGCCTGCCGCTTTTGCGGGCGACCCGCGGACGAGTGATCAATCTTTCGTCCGTGCTCGGGTTCGCGACCTTGCCGCTTTCGAGCGCTTACTGCGCGAGTAAATATGCCGTGGAAGGACTTTCGGAAGCTCTCCGGTATGAACTTTCGCCGTTCGGAGTTCAAGTCACGCTGATCGAGCCGGGCGGATTCGCCACCCGCTTCACGGACTCGAGCGTCTGGGGTGAAAACAGTTTGAAGCCGGAGTCGCCCTATACGCGCGGCACATCCAAGTATCAGGCACTGCGCACGAAAGCGGGCCGGGGAAAAACGCTGGGGAACCCCGACGCCGTCGTGCGGACGATCGTGCGGGCTTCCTCTCGCCGGCACCTGCCCATGCGAATCCGCTGTGGAACGGATGCGGGCCTCGCATATTTTTTTAGAAAACTGCTACCCGGAAGGCTCTGGATGGCGATCACCGAGGCGGCGTTTAAAAAGATCCTGACCTGACCGCCGAATCGCGGCCGCACGAAGGCGGGAGAGCGGTTTTCACCCGGCAGCGCAACGCGAGGCCGAGCGTTTCCGAAATCGCTTGAAGCCGTTCGACAAGCGGCGGGTGAGTGGAAGGCGGCGCGGTCGGTTCGACTCGGCACACGGGCGCGAGTGCCTCTTTCAATCCCACGGGCGCGGTTTGAGGATTGCGCGCCAAACGTCGGGCCAGTATTCGAGCGGCCAACCAGTCGGCGAAACGCTCGTTGGGCGGGCCGTCACTTTCGCAGCGTCCGCCAGTCACGCCTTTCCAGCAGGCCGCGAAACCTTTCCACGCGAGATCGCAGGGATCGATGGCATGGGCCAGCTCGTGAGCCAACGCAAAGCGGTGAGCGTCCAGTGAGCCTCCGTGTCTGACATATCCGCCTCCCACGCGGATCTTGAGTTCACCACTCACGAGCCGCACATAAGAAATATCATCACGCGCGGCCAAACCGGGATCCGTGGCGAGCGTGCTTTCGGAGACGGGCGCCTCTAACTGTACAGAATTTATTTTTAGAATAAGACGTCCGCGAACGACTTCGTCAAGCGGGTTAGCGAGCAGCCAGGCAACGAGGTCGTCTCGGGTTTCTTGAAACGATCGCCGTAGTGTTTCGAGAGACGGCTGGGGGTCGGCGGCCGGAGTCCCTGGACCGCTCGGAACACAACGAAAGGTCGGCTCAAGAACATGACAAACGGGGAGCTGGGCGAAAGCGGCGGGAAACGTCCAAGCGACCGAGCATGCGATCACGACCCGCGCCGTGAACATCAGAAGGGCGTCGCCCGGGTGGGCGAATTCAATACCTGGGATGTCCAAGCTCGGTAAATATTCTGCGCGCGCAGGAAAAGGGATTCGTTCCGATCGAGCGTTACGTCGTATGCCGGTGCTTGTGCGGTGGCAGGCAGGCGTCCGGGCAGCTGGGTATTGTCGAGCGAGGTACCGCCAGAAATCCCGCCTCCCAGGCTTGTTGATGATTGCAGGCCGATCTTGCCCGGCGCCGTGCTCGCGAGGAGTTCGGGAGGGAGGCCGTTTTGAGCGAAGTCATTTTGAACCGCCGCCATCGTGGACGCGAGATTGTGAAGTGTTCCTTCCGGAAGCTGTCCGGTCGCGCGTAGACTCTCCGCGATCGCCCGAGCCGGGTCAACGGACGCGGCTCGGGCGAAGGCTTCAAACGGTTGCTTAAGACTTCGCTGGTAAGTGGCGGCGAGCTGGACCGGGCCGCCGATCCGGTTCAGTTCCGAATCAAAGCGGCTCGCGCAGCCGAGCACGGCAGTGGGTTCACCGGAACCGTCCTCCGAAACTCCGGGGCAAGCGGAGGATCGATTCCTCTCCAATGCTCGCGCCCGAGGCGAGGCAAGTCCACCGCGCCCGGCATCGGTTGCCGCGAGTGCTTCAGCCCCGGCTGTTCGTGTTCCGCCACCCGAGGCCGTGTCTGTGCCAGTACCCGCGCCAGTGCCTGTGCCCGCGCTCCCGCTGGCGACTGCGGGTGCTTGGGAGTCTTGAGTGTCTTTTAGTTTTTCCACGCTAGCGAGGGAGTCGTTGGCCGTCTCGCGCGACTTTTTGGATCCGATATGTTTTACGACCGCTTGAATGGTGGCGTAGGCGCCCATCGCACAGGCGCTCCAGTTCGGGCTTCGCTTCGCGGCAGGAGCCGCGGCGCCGGTCGCATCGGGGGCCCCGGCGCTGCCGTCCGGATTGAGTTCGGTTTCGCCACCCGAAGCGGCGCTAGCGTTGGCGGCTTCGTCGGCGGCCGCTTGTTCTGCGTCAGCTTGGCGCGCGCGTTCGCGAAGTGAGGCGTAGCGTGGGTCGCGCGCGGCGCGGGCATCGTCACTTTCGGCTTCAGCTTCCGCGAGGATTTCTCCGATCGGGCGGCTCGAAGTCGCCGCTAGTTCGGCTCGAGCTTCGGCCGCTAGTTGATCCGCGGTCGGGATAGTCGTCGGGCCTTCGGGGATCACCACATCGGGAATTATTATGTCGGGAATCTTAATCTGCGGAAGCTCAAGGATCGGCGGCGGCGAAATTTCGGCGGCGGCGGCGGGTGCGCCGACAGGAGTGGTTTTGGCGACAGGAGCGGCTGCATTGTTGGCCCCGGCGCGTTCTTCCTCTTCGACGGCGCGAACCGCGGTGAGCCTTTGGTCCAGGGCGGTGCCGCGGCGATTGCGTAGCTCCGTTTCGGCTGCGATCATGCGGTCGGCTTCCCCGTTGATCCGCGTTCGTTGCTCATCAACATAGGTGGTTCGTCGGGCCAATAGGGTTTGAGCCTGAGCGGCGCCGGTCACCGAGCCAACCAGCGGGACATCCCCCACGGTCTCGCGAAACCAAACCCCCGCGCGATCGAGTGCTGACGCCTTCGGATTGTTCGCCTGTTGGAGCGCAATGGGCGCGTCTTCGACGTAGATCTGAATGTGGGCCAGTTGATCCTCTCGCCAGTTGTTGATGAGCGAAGTTCTTTGACGAAGAAGGTTGTCGTTTTGTCGCTTGGCCTGGATGACTTCATCCGAAGCGTCCAAGTTCCCGGGTTGCATCATGTCGTGCGCCCGGCGGGTCGTCGGAGCGTAGTTCCGGTAGAATGTTTCATTGGAAAGTCGCAGTCGATCCTGAAGCATCGCTCCGTCAATTTGACTTCCGGGTGGAATCGCCGCCAAGGCGGAGGCCCCGAGTTGCAGAACGATTGCCGGTGCCCCGGCAACTGCGCCAAGTACTCTCGTGGTTCCGGCGAGCGCTAGCCGACCGCTGGTCGCCGCGACCGCTGTCCCAGCGGCACGTACCGTGGCCCCGGCGGCCGTTTGGACCACCGCTCGTTCCGTTAAGGCGGTGACTCCCACCTGCGCGGCACCTAAACCTCGATTGATTCCCATTCCGATCGCGGTCCCCACTACGGCGCCTTTACCGACTTCGACCGCCGCCTGGCCGCCCGTGATTTCTCCGTTGGCGAGTTGCCCGATGGCATCGACGCCCATGGCGGCGTTTTGCGCGAGACCTATGCGAGTTCCGTAGTTATCGCGCACGTTGGCTCGGATATCCGCGGCCACTCCGCGAGCTGCGGTCACGATCTTGCCGGCGGCGGTCGTATTCGGGGTGATCGAGGAGGGGGTGACGTCAGCGATTTTAGGCCCGGGCGTCGGAATGGTGGTGCGCGGAGCGGGAGTGACGTCGGCAACTCTCGGAGCGGGAGTGACGTCGGCAACTCTCGGAGCGGGAGTGACGTCGGCAACTCTCGGAGCGGGAGTGACGTCGGCAACTCTCGGAGCGGGAGTGACGTCGGCAACTCTCGGAGCGGGAGT
>Ga0163144_10000786_pt1 | contig 75037 bp, 65 predicted proteins | sample OliLak19BULKMAT1_FD_123175 | JGI IMG/M metagenome (GOLD analysis project Ga0163144, IMG submission 123175) | Freshwater microbial mat bacterial communities from Lake Vanda, McMurdo Dry Valleys, Antarctica - Oligotrophic Lake LV.19.BULKMAT1 | ecosystem: Environmental > Aquatic > Freshwater >... | reverse complement strand
CGTTGACCATCTCGCTGGCACCGTAGAGGCCTTGCGCAAGGGGTTCAACGCCGCCGAATTGCCGGACTAGCCCGCTTTGTGCGTGGCCGGGTGCCAGGGCCTCAAGGAGCAGTCGGTATTCGGTGTTGCGGGTGTGGCGCAAGACCAGCGCGTGACATAGCGCGTCCGACAGCGAGCCGATGCCGATTTGCAGAGTGCCGCCATCGCGTACCAGCGTGCTGGCGTACAGGCCGATCGCGTAATCGGCGTCGGATACCGGCTCGCGCGGCAACGCAAACAGTTTCGGCGTCGGGCCCGGCACGTCGATGACAGCGTCAAAGAAATCCGCCTCGACGACGCAAGGCCCGTCCAGCCACGGCAGATTCGGATCAATCTCGGCAATCAGCAGTGGCCGCGGTTTGCCCGCCCGCGCGATCTCATCGAGCAGGTCGAAGGTCAGGTCAGGATTGCAGCTCAGGCTCAGTCGCGTGCCGCCCGGCTCGCGCACGACTTTCTGCACCATGGCGTTGGTACCGCGCTCGGCCACGGCGCGCGCGACATGCGTGTAGTTGAGGCAGACGTAATGGCTTTGCGCTTGCCGCGAACCCAGCAGCGCCCCGGACTGCAGGTAGAACTCCTCCACGACGATATTGCTCGGCAAAGTGTCGCGTCTTTGTGCAAGTGAATAGTCCAGTGACGGAAAATCAGGGCCGAAATGGCGGTCCAGGAATGGCTGCAGGAAACGCTTCTCGACGTCGCTCTTCGGCGTTGGCGGCGTCAGCGACAGCGCGGTGAGGATTTTCAACGACAGCGCCGGTTCGCCGGCAAAGCGCTGGTAAATCGCATTGAGCAATCGATGCGGTTTGCCGAGGCCCAGGGGCGCGGCCAAGATGACGTGCGGGCCGCAGCGCTGCAGCAGCAGGTCGACGGCATCGCCGAGTGTGGTCAGGGCCATCGGTGCGGGGGGCATGGGCAAAGTATGGCACTGCTTGGCGGCGCGATTTTGACCGCCGTCATGCCCACAGCAATTTGCCGGCGGCAATCAACAGCACCACCGTGAGCAGGTAGCGCAGTCCGCGCACCGGAACCCTGTGGATACCCAACTGCGTGCCGACCAGAGCGCCCAGCGCCACCACCACCAGCCAGTAGGGCAGGGCCGCTGGCAGCGTCGATGTGGCTTTCCAGATGCCGGCCAGGCCCAGCACCGAATTGATCCAGACGAAGGCCACCGAAATGCCGGAAGCATCGCGTGTGCGCGCCCAGTGCATGAACAACAGCAGTGGCGTCAGGAAGATCGCGCCGCCGGTGCCGGTCAATCCCGACAGCGTGCCGATGACGGCGCCGAACAGCAGGGCCGGCAGCCACGGAATAGCGCGCGGCTGCCACTGGGCGTCTTCGCTGTCGGCCTGGCGTGCGCTGCGGAAAACCCCTGCCGCCGCAACAAGCAGTACCAATCCCAGCAGGAGTTGGTAGCTTGCTGGCGGCAATTTCACCTGCGCGGAAAAATACGCCGCCGGTGCCGAGGCCACGACCAGCGGCAGTACGTTGCGCCAGCGCACATGGCCGTTGCGTGCGAAGCGGTACAAGCCGATGCCGCCGACCAGGATGTTCAACGCCAATGCCGTTGGCCGTATCTGTTCGGGCGCCAGCCCGGCCAAGGCCATGGCGGCGATATATCCGCTGGCGCCGGCGTGCCCGACCGAGGAGTAGAGGATAGCGACGATCAGGAAACCGCCGGCCAGCAACCATTCGAGTTCGCTCATGTACCAGCGTCCTGCCTTTGTTTCATCAGGCGCAAGTTTGCCAGCGCCATTGGTGACATGGCGATGGTTCGGGCTTGGGCAAACAGCGGCTTCAGAACTGGTCCAGCGGCAGTTTCAAGTAGCGCACGCCGTTGCCTTCGGGCTCGGGCAAGGCACCGCCGCGGATGTTGACCTGCACGGCTGGCAGTAGCAGGGCGGGCATCGCCAGCGTGGCGTCGCGGGCCGTGCGCAGGGCCACGTAATCGGCTTCGACGGTGCCTTCGCGAATATGGATGTTGGATTGGCGCTGGGCGGCGATGGTGGTCTCGAAAGCGACCTTGCGATCGCCTGGGCCATAGTCGTGGCAAACGAAGACGCGAGTGTCGCCGGGAAGGCGGTAAAGCCGCTGGATGGATTGAAAAAGGGTGGCCGCATCACCGCCGGGGAAATCGCAGCGGGCGGTGCCGCCGTCGGGCATGAACAGGCTGTCACCGGTAAACAGCGCATCGCCAATCAGGTAGCTGACGCTGTCGCTGGTATGGCCGGGCGTGGCGATAACGGTGACCGCAAGTCCGCCTGCTGCCAGCGTTTCACCATCGCTGAACAGATGGTCGAACTGCGAACCGTCGACCGGGAAATGCTCGCCGAGGTTGAAGATCGTGCGGAAGGTTTTCTGAACCTTCCGGATGCCCTCGCCGATGCCCAGGCGCAGGCCGGGCTTCTGTCGGCGCAGCCAGTCGCCGGCCGACAGATGATCGGCATGGGCATGCGTCTCCAGCACCCACTGCAGTTCCAGTCCGCGCGCATCGATGGCATCGAGCAGTGCCTGCGCCGATTCGGTGGAGGTCCGGCCCGACTTGGTATCGAAGTCCAGCACCGGATCGATCACCAGCGCTGGGCCCGCGCCGGCGCTGACCAGATAGGTCCAAGTATTGCTCCCCTCATGGAAGTAGGCGCTGACGGTGGGGGTGGGGCTGGGCATGCTGAAAGTCCTTTAATGAATTAGGTGTTGCTAAATTAGAATCAATGAATATAATAACAGCATCTTCCAGCAAAATGACTCCCGACATGCCCCGCAATACCGAAGCCACGACACCCGCCATCGATCTCGGCGCCATGCAACGCCACGCCTGCGACGCGTCGGCCTTGCTCAAGGCCATGGGTAATGAACAACGCCTTCTGATCCTGTGCCACCTCGTGCAGGGAGATCTCAGCGTGGGCGAGTTGGGGGCACGGATCAAGCTGAGCCAATCGGCGCTGTCGCAGCATCTGGCGGTCTTGCGCGAGGCCGACATGGTGCAGACGCGGCGTTCGGGCCAGACGATTTTCTATTCATTGCCCGATGGTCCGGTGCAGCAGGTGATGCAGACCTTGCACGCCATTTACTGCGGTCCCGGTCAGGAAACGCCAGTGGCAAAGACCGCCGAGTAAGTCCGCGATCGCACAGAAATACCCTTGCCCCACTCCCACACTGAAGACCCATTCCCTCGAGAATCAACATGGATATCTCCCGCCACATTCCACAGATGCACCAGCCGCGCCCCCAGCTCTTCACCGGCGGCCAGCCTGAACCATCGGCATGGCCAGCACTGGCCAAGGCCGGTATCACCACGGTGGTCAACCTGCGGCCGAAGGCCGAGTTGCCGGGCCGCGACGAAGCCGAGGAAGTCAGGTCGGCCGGATTGACCTATATCAATGTCCCCATCAGCGGACCCGACACACTGGGGCACGCGCAAGTCGACGAGGTTTGGCAGGCGCTGCAAGCCTCGGACGGCAGCGTGCTGGTGCACTGCGGTACCGGCAACCGCTGTGGTGCCATGTTGGCACTGACGGAGGCCTGGCATCGCCATCGCGACGCCGACGATGCCATTGCGTTTGGCCGCCAGGCGGGCCTGACGGCGCTTGAACCTGCCGTGCGCGCCATCCTTGCCTGAGCTCGCACGACGGCACGATCCCTTCAGACAAACGAGGAAACCGACATGGCCCATATCCTGATCATCGGCGCTGGACTGGGTGGCATGAGCGCCGCTTACGAGTTGCGCCAAACGCTGGGTGCAACACACAAGATCACCCTCGTTGGCGATGGCGACCTCTTCAGCTTCACGCCATCGAATCCATGGGTGGCCGTGGGCTGGCGCGAACCGGCCGACATCACCCTGACTGCCGCCGAATACCTGGTCAGGAAGGACATCACGTTCCTGCCAAATCCGGTGACGGAAATTCTCGCCGCGGAAAAAACCATCGTCACCCGCGTCGGGCAGCGCATCACCTACGACTACCTGCTGGTCTGCACCGGCCCGAAGCTTGCCTTCGAGGAAGTGCCCGGCCTCGGTCCTGCACCCGGCCACACACAGTCGGTCTGCACCACGCCGCATGCGGCTTCGGCATGGGCCGCCTATCAGATATTCCTGGCCAATCCCGGTCCAATCGTGGTCGGCGCCGTGCAGGGCGCCAGTTGCTTCGGGCCTGCGTACGAGTTCGCGATGATCATCGATGCCGATCTGCGCAAGCGCAAGTTGCGCGACCGCGTGCCGATGACCTTCGTCACCAGCGAGCCCTACATTGGCCACATGGGCTTGGGCGGCGTCGGTGATTCCAAGGGCCTGATGGAATCGGAAATGCGCCAGCGCCATATCAAGTGGATCAGCAATGCCAAGGTCACGGAGGTGCGCGCCGGCGAGATGACGGTGGCCGAGCACGACGAGGATGGCAAGCCGAAGAAAGAGCATGTGCTGCCGTTCGCCTATTCGATGTTGCTGCCGGCATTCAAGGGTGTGCCGGCGGTGGCGGCAGTGGAAGGTTTGTGCAATCCGCGCGGCTTCGTGCTGGTCGACAAGCACCAGCGCAGTCCCAGGTATCCGCAGATTTTCGCGGCAGGCGTCTGCGTGGCGATACCGCCGGTGGAAGTCACGCCAATTGCTACCGGCGCGCCCAAGACCGGCTTCATGATCGAGTCGATGGTCACCACCATCGTGCGCAACATCCAGGCTGAGCTGGAGGGCAAGACCGCCGATTTCGAAGGCACATGGAACGCCGTCTGCCTGGCCGACATGGGCGATACCGGCGTTGCCTTCGTGGCACTGCCACAGATCCCGCCGCGCAACGTCACTTGGGCCAAGGTCGGCAAGTGGGTACACCTGGCCAAGGTCGCGTTCGAAAAATACTTCCTCTACAAGATGCGCAACGGCACTTCGGAGCCGATCTACGAGAAATACATCCTCGGCATGCTCGGCATCGAGCGTCTCAAGAAAGACAAGCACTGAATCGCTACGCCAACACGATGTCAACCGCACCGAAAATCCAAAAAAAACCAAGGAGAAAACCATGAGTCTCGACCGCGCCGTGATGGCCTTTGCCGCCGTGATGATCCTGGTCAGCATCGCGCTGACCCAACTCGTGTCACCGATGTGGTGGCTGTTGACCGCGTTCGTCGGCCTCAACCTGCTGCAGTCCAGTTTCACCGGCTTTTGCCCGGCGGCGATGGTCCTGCGCAGGCTCGGCGTCGGCAAAGATGTGCCGGCCGGCTGCGCTTTTCGCTGATCGATGATTGACAGGGAATTGTCGATGACGCGCATGCGCCGGATCACTATCGCCAGCCTCGTGCTGCTACTCACTGCCTGTGGCGGCGAACCGCAGGACACGGCCTTGCCGCCCTTGCCCAAACTCGACACGCTCGTGGTCAAGGCCGACGGCCTTGCCGAGGGCAGCGCCTGGGAGGGTGTGGTGGAAGCGGTGCAGCAGGCCGACCTCTCGGCACAGACCGCAGGGCGCGTCGTCGGTATCGAGGTGGACGTCAATGACCGCGTCGGTGCCGGTGCAATGCTGGTACGCATCAGCGACGTCGAGCAGAAGGCCGGTGCCGATGCCGCGCGTGCGCAACTGCGTTCGGCGGATGCGGCGGCGACGGAAGCCGACGCCACCTACACGCGCTTTGGGGCGTTGGCATCGAAGCAACTGGTATCGCGGCTGCAGCTAGACCAGATGAAGGCGGCTCGCGATGCCGCCGTCGCCACCCGCGATGCGGCGCGCGCACAGCTGGCGCAGGCCCTGCAGCAAAGTGATTACACCGTGGTGCGGGCGCCGTTTGCCGGCATCATCAGCGCCCGTCGCGTCGAACCCGGCGAGAGCGTGGCACCGGGCCAGCCGTTGGTGTCACTTTACGCGCCGGGTGGCCTGCGCATCGAAGTGCAGGTCCCACAGTCCGAATCGGAAGCCATCCGCGCCGCCACCAAGGCGCGCGTGGTGTTGGCCGATGGCCGCGGCATCGATGCTGCCACGGTCACCGTTTTTCCTGCCGCCGATCCTTTGACGCACAGCGTTTCCGTGCGCGTGGGCTTGCCGGCGCTGGACAACGCGCCCCGGCCCGGAGCGACCGCCAGGGTCGTGTTCCCGATCAAGGTGGCAACCGGCGCAATGCGGGTGCCGCGCAGCGCACTCGTGCAGCGGGGTGAGCTCAGCGGCGTTTATGTGATCGTTGGCAACCGGTTGTCGTTGCGACAGCTGCGTCTTGGCCATCCTGTCGGCGACGATGTTGAAGTCATCGCCGGCCTGCACAGCGGCGATACGCTCGTGCTCGATCCGGTCGCGGCCACGCAAGCGCTTGCTGCGCAGCGCAAGGCCGTGGGTGCCGGCAATGACTGACAAGCCCGCCGCTGGCTTCGGGCTGTCGGGCCGTCTTGCGGCCGCCTTTCAGTCCAACCCGCTGACGCCGATCCTGGCGCTGCTGGGCTTGCTTCTGGGCATGGTGGCCGTGCTGATCACGCCACGCGAGGAAGAGCCGCAGATCGACGTAACCATGGCCAACGTGTTCGTGCCGTTCGCCGGCGCCAGCGCACGTGATGTCGAACAGTTGGTGAGCACGCCGCTGGAACAGAAGCTGTCCGAAATCGAAGGCGTCAAGCACGTCTATTCGATCAGTCGCCCCGGCATGGCGATCCTGACCGTCGAATTCACGGTGGGCGTCGAGCGCCAGCCGGCGATCGTGCGCCTGTACAACCAGGTCTATTCCAACCAGGACTGGCTCCCGCAAGGCCTCGGCGTTGGCCAGCCGCTGGTCAAACCCAAGGGCATCGATGACGTACCGGTGCTGGGCCTGACGCTGTGGACGGACGATGCCGCATCTTCGCCCGAGCAAGGCGCGGCGTGGCGCGGTGCCGTTGAATTGGCCGAAGTCGCGCACACTCTGGAAACCGAGCTCAAGCGTATTCCCGGCACGCGCGATGTTTACACCATCGGCGCACCCGACCGCGTGGTGTCGGTAACGCTGGATGCGGCCCGGCTGGCCGCCTACAACCTCACGGTGTCCGACCTCACGCAATCGCTGCAAGCCGCCAACGTCGTGCGCCAGGTGGGCGAGCGCGTCGGCAGCGAAGGCGCCGTGCCGGTTACAGCGGGCACCTTCCTGGCCGATGCCGAAGCGGTTTCCGGCCTTGTCATCGGTTTGAACGATGGCCGTCCGTTGCACGTGTCGGATGTCGCTGACGTCCATGCGGGTGCCGATATCGCCACGCGTTACGCTTGGCATGGCGCGCCCGCGGGACGCGCAGGCCCCGCGCACGGCCTCGCGCCCGCCGTCACCATCGCCATAGCGAAGAAACCTGGCAGCAACGCCGCCGACATCACCGAAACCGCGATACGCCGTATTGCCGAACTCAAGGGCGAGCTCATCCCCGAGGGTGTCAATGTCACCGTCACCCGTGACTACGGCAAGACCGCCAGCGACAAGGCGCAGAAGCTGATCCAGAAGCTGGTCTTCGCCACGGGTTCGGTCGTGTTGCTGGTGCTGTTTGCGCTTGGCTGGCGCGAGGCCATCGTGGTCGGCAGTGCGGTCGTGCTGACGCTGGCGATCACCCTGTTTGCATCGTGGGCGATGGGCTTCACGCTCAATCGCGTTTCTCTTTTTGCGTTGATTTTTTCCATCGGCATCCTGGTCGACGATGCCATCGTGGTGGTCGAGAACATCCATCGGCACATGGCGCGTGGCGGCAAGACCTTGGTCGAGGCGATACCGCCAGCGGTGGATGAAGTGGGTGGCCCGACCATACTTGCCACGTTCACCGTCATTGCGGCGCTGATGCCGATGGCCTTTGTTTCCGGCCTGATGGGCCCGTACATGCGGCCTATTCCGATCAACGCCTCGGTCGGCATGCTGCTGTCGCTGGCGATTGCGCTCATCGTCACGCCGTGGCTGTCGCTCAAGCTGCTGTCGCGACATCAGATTGCGCCGGGCGGCGTCGCGCACACCCATGGCGGCGGCGAAAGTGAGGGCGAAAGTCGCCTGCATCGCCTGTTCGAAAAAGTGATGCGTCCCTTCCTTGATCATTCCCGTGGTGGACGCAGGCGCAAGCTGCTGTTCGCGAGCATTGCCTCGCTGGTGGTGCTGGCCGCGTCTTTGGCCGTGCTGCAGCTGGTGGTGCTGAAGATGCTGCCGTTCGACAACAAGTCCGAGCTGCAGGTGGTCGTGGACTTGCCGGAGGGTCGCACGCTCGAGGATACCAACGCGCTGCTGGTCGAGCTGGCCGCCGTGCTCGACACGGTGCCCGAAGTGCTCGATTACCAAGGTTACGCCGGTACTTCCGCGCCCATGAATTTCAATGGCCTCGTACGCCAGTATTTCCTGCGCAGCGGCAGCAATGTCGGCGACCTGCAGGTCAACCTTGTCGACAAGCACGTGCGCAATCGCCAGAGCCACGAAATCGCCCGCGCGCTGCGGCCGGCGCTGGCCGAGATCGGCAAGCGCCACGACGCTTCGGTGAAAGTGGTGGAAGTGCCGCCCGGACCGCCGGTGATGTCGCCGCTGGTGGCCGAACTCTACGGGCCCGATTACGCCCGCAGCCGCACACTGGCGCTGGCGCTGGAAAAAAAATTCATCGCCACCGAAGGCATCGTCGATGTCGACACCAGCGTCGAGCGCGCCGCGCCGCGTGAAACCATCGTCGTTGATCGCGCCCGCGCCGCGCGTCTGGGCGTGCCGCAATCGGCGATCACCGAAGCAATTGCCGCTGCGGTTGCCGGCGTGGATGCTACCTACCTTCAGGACGCGGCATCGAAGTATCCGCGCCCGGTGCGGCTGCGCTTGCCGGCTTCGGATCAGGCCAATATCGAGCGGTTGCTCGCCTTGCGCGTGCGTGGCGGCCAGGGGCAACTGGTGCCGCTGTCGGAGTTGGTCACGGTGCAGCGCGCCCCTTGGGATGGCGCAATCCATCACAAGGACCTGTTGCCCGTAGTCTACGTGACCGCTGACGAAGCCAGCGAAATCGACAGCCCGCTCTATGGCATGTTCAAGCTGGTCGGCCAACTCAACGAAAGCGATGTCGATGGCCAGAAAATTGCGCAGACCTTCATCACGCAGCCGGCCGACACCAGCAACTTCGCCATCAAGTGGGACGGTGAATGGCAGATCACCTACGAAACCTTCCGCGACATGGGCATCGCCTATGCCGCCGGCATGGTGCTGATCTATTTACTGGTGGTGGCGCAGTTCCGCAGCTATCTGGTGCCACTGGTGATCATGGCGCCGATCCCGCTGACGGTGATCGGCGTGATGCCCGGCCACGCACTGCTGGGCGCGCAGTTCACCGCCACCTCGATGATTGGCATGATCGCGCTGGCCGGCATCATCGTGCGCAACTCGATATTGCTGGTGGATTTCATCAACCAGTCGGTTGCCGAAGGCCGCAACCCCGGGGATGCCGTGGTCGAAGCTTGTGCCGTGCGCGCAAAACCTATCGTGTTGACCGGTGCGGCGGCGATGATGGGCGCGTTCTTCATCCTCGACGATCCGATTTTCAATGGCCTGGCGATTTCATTGATCTTCGGTATCCTCGTTTCCACCGTGCTCACGCTGGTGGTGATTCCGCTGCTGTACTACGCACTGTTGCGCAGCAAGCAGGAGGCAGTCGATACGCCGCCGCCAAGCCCCGATATCGCGAAGGAAGCCCCATGAATACGATGCAGGTGATCTGCCCACATTGCCGCGCTGTCAATCGCGTGCCGGTCGAGCGACTGATGGAAAAACCCTCCTGCGGGCGCTGCCACGCCGCGCTTTTTTCAGGCATGCCGGTGTCGCTGGACGATGCCGGCTTCGAACGCCATCTTGCCAGCAGCGATTTGCCCCTGCTGGTGGATTTCTGGGCGCCTTGGTGCGGGCCTTGCCGGACGATGGCGCCGCAGTTCGAGAAAGCGGCGGCGATACTCGAACCCCACGCGAGGTTGGCCAAGGTGGATACCGAGGCGCAACCCGCCTTGGGCCAGCGCCACGACATCCGCTCGATACCGACGCTCGTGTTGTTTGAGCGCGGCAAGGAGATTGCCAGGATATCCGGCGCGCAGCAGGCCGGTGACATCGTGAAGTGGACGCGCCAGCATCTGCCGTGATCCGTTCTAGAAACGATTATTCCTTGAGCGCCGGCGTGGCCAGCGCCGATTCCAGCAAGACAGCCAGGCGATCACCGGCCTCGCGCAGGCGCCGGTCCACCGTGGCGCGGTTTTTATCCAGGTAACTTTCCTCCAGCGTGCCTTTGGCCGGATAGAAGCCAGCTGCATGCACGAGGGCACAGGACTCGAACGCCCAAGCGGCGGCGGGATTGTCCGCTGCGAATGTTTTGTCTTCGCCGCCCTTGTCGGCCGTCAATAGCCGGTCAACATAGGCGCTGGTCTCAAGCCCGGCGCTATGCACGATCCGGTAATCCCAGAGGCCGTGCAGGTTTGTGCCTTCGTTGTTGTAGTTGAGTTGGTAGTCGTTGCCGCCACGGTCATCAGCAAAGCCGGCATGCAGAGGCTGGTGCACGTCGCCGACGAAATGCACCAGGAACTTCAGCGCCTGCTTGCGGGCCGCCAGTGACTGACTGCGCTCGGCCAGTATTTTCTGCTGCGCATTGATCGCGGCGATCACGCAGTCGCCGTCCGGACAGTCGCGCGCCGGTGCATAGGCGCAGGATTGCCCGCGCGGAAACTTGACGAAATGCCAGCGGCTGCTGCGCTCGCCCAGCGCCGTGCCGTTGTCGCGCAGTTCGTCGGCCCAGGTTGAGATGCCAGCCAGCGTTGGTCCAGCTTCGCCGGCCAGCAAGGCCTGCACCTCGGCGCGCGCGCCCGGACTGAGCTGGCGCTCGGCCAGTTCGCCAACGATCTGGTGGCCCTGTTTGCTCCAGGCAAGGCTGGCATGATTGACCAGCAGCAGCACGACCAGTAGCAATAAACGGGAAATCATCGACATTCGTGCATCCTCGGGGCTGTCGCGGGGCAGTACAGGCCGCTAAAATAGCGCGGTCCCACACCCATCCGCATCCCCAGGAGTTTCCCATGGCGATCAAGGTCGCGATCAACGGCTACGGCCGCATCGGCCGCAATGTCCTCCGCGCGATTTACGAGTCCGGCCGCAACCACGAGATCCAGGTGGTCGCCATCAACGATCTCGGCGATGCCGAAACCAACGCCCACCTCACCCAGTACGACACGGCGCACGGCAAGTTTCCGGGCACGGTGACAGCCGAGGGCGGCGACATCATCGTGACCGCGCCTGGTCAACAGCAGGGCGAGCGCATCAAGGTATACGCGGTGCGCAATCCGGCCGAGATTCCGTGGGGCGCGCACGAGGTCGACGTGGTGCTCGAATGCACTGGCCTGTTCACCTCCAAGGCCAAGGCATCGGCTCACATCACCGGGGGCGCGAAAAAAGTCATCATCTCCGCGCCCGGCGACAAGGACGTCGACGGCACCTTCGTTTTCGGGGTCAACCACGACAAGCTCAAGGCCACCGATACCGTCATTTCCAACGCCTCATGCACCACCAACTGCCTCGCGCCGCTGGCCAAGGTATTGCACGAGAAGATCGGCATCGTGCACGGGCTGATGACCACTATCCACGCCTACACCAACGATCAGGTGCTCACCGACGTCTACCACACGGACCTGCGCCGCGCCCGCAGCGCCACCATGAGCCAGATCCCGACCAAAACCGGCGCCGCCGCTGCGGTTGGCCTGGTGCTGCCTGAGCTCAACGGCAAGCTCGACGGCTTCGCCATGCGCGTGCCGACCATCAACGTATCCGTGGTTGACCTGTGCTTCGTGGCTGCCCGCGCCACCACCAAGGAAGAAATCGACGCCGCCATACGCGAAGCCAGCGAAGGCTCGCTCAAGGGCATCCTGGGTATCAATACGAAGCCGCTGGTCTCGATTGACTTCAACCACGACGCCCGCAGCTCGATCTACGACAGCACCCAGACCCGCGTCATGGGCGGCACCATGGTGAAAGTGCTCAGCTGGTACGACAACGAATGGGGCTTCTCCAACCGCATGCTGGACATGACCGTGGCGCTGATGGCGGCGAAGTGACGGTAGGATTTCGTCATTGCGGACAGCAGATGGACGTGTGCTGATCCTTGATCCACATGACATCGCTGATTGATTGAAAGCCCCGGATTTTCGGGGCTTTTTTGTCACGGCGCGTCGTCATCCTCGCCCACACCGGCCGCAGCGCGGCGCAGGCGGTCGTTCACGGCGATCCAGGCTGTGGTGTCGGGCGGGCGCTCGACCAGCAGCAGGTTATCGCCGCGGGCATCGAGATGCCGTAGCGCGGCATACAGCCCGTGGGCGTAGTCGTCGGGAATATCGGGCAGCGACACGCCGTCGCAGTCGTTGGGCAAGCGCTGCAGTGCCAGTACGCTGATTCGCTTGCCGAAGGCGCGCTGCTCGATGGCTTCGCACTCCAGCGCGTTGCGCGGCAGCATCAGCAGCGGTGTGCGTGGGGCGTAGTGCGCTTCCAGCGTGCCGGAGGCGCGCGGGCTGTCGGCATTGCCGCTGGCCTCCACCGCGCCGATCACCGCTTCGATGCGCGCCTGCGAAATCATGCCGGGGCGCAGGATGCGCGGCTTGGCGCCGGTGAGATCAACAATCGTGCTTTCGATGCCAACCGCACATTCGCCGCCATCGAGCACGATGGGCACCGCAGCGCCGAATTCGTCGTGCACATGCTGCGCCGTGGTCGGGCTGATGCGGCCGAAACGGTTGGCCGACGGCGCGGCCAAGCCACCACCGAAGGCGCGCAATACCTCAAGCGCGATCGGATGCGCGGGGCAGCGCAGGCCGACGCTGTCCTGGCCGCCGGTCACTTCATCGGGTACGTGCGCTTGTTTCTTCAAGATCAGCGTGAGCGGCCCGGGCCAGAACGCATGCGCGAGTTTCCTGGCCGATTCCGGTATTGATTGCGCCCAGTGGTCGAGTTGATCGGCATCGGCGATATGCACGATCAGCGGATGGTCGGCGGGGCGGCCCTTGAGGGCGAAGATTGTGCGCACCGCACGCGGATTCGAGGCGTCGGCGGCGAGGCCGTAAACGGTTTCGGTGGGCAGGCCGATGGCCTCGCCGCGATGCAGGGCGGCAAGGGCGAGCTTGATGATGTCGGCGTGGGTGCTGTCCATGGCGGACATGCTAGCGCGGGTTGCGGGTCCTCGGTTGCCAAACACATGTAGGAGCGGCGCAAGCCGCGACCGCACCTTGGCGGAGAGCGGTCGCGGCTTGCGCCGCTCCTACAGGGGCTGGGGGATTGCAGGTTGGCGCACGAATTCCGGCAGCAGCAGCCCATACAGCGCCGAATCGCAGGTTTCGCCGTTCACGCGCCAGCGCTGGCGCAGCAGGCCTTCGCGCTTGAAGCCCAGTTTTTCCACCAGTCGGCAGGAGGCGAGGTTGCGCGGGTCGATGTCGGCTTCGATGCGTTCGAGCCCGAGGATGTCGAAGGCGTGGCTGATGGCCAGCCGCAACGCTTCGCTGGCGTAGCCTTTGCCTTGGTGCAACGACAGCAGCGAATACCCGATCTCGGCGCGTCGCTGTGGGCCGTTCAGTGAAAACAAGGTCGTGGTGCCAACGAGGTCGTCGGTGTGGCGGTCCGCCACCGCCCACGCATACACCGCCGGAAGTTCCAGCGCCTTGCGCGCGGCGATGTAGTCCTCAGCCTGGCGGCGTTCGGTCCACGCCGGATGGCTCCAGTAGCGGGTGACCTGCGTGTCCGAGTACAGCGCGAAAATGGCTTGGGTGTCTTCGTCGCGATAGGCGCGCAGGCGCAGGCGGTCGCCCACAAGTTCGGGCAGGGTGGCGGGTGTGTGATGCGATGGGTCCATCCGGCATTGTCCCATCCCGCGCGCCGCTTGCGCAGTCGCGAAAAGGTTTGCCCGACCTGACACAGGTCAGGGCGCGCAGCGGCAATGCTTCCGAGAATGACGATAATCACAGGAGCATGTCCATGCGCAACCGACTACTTCCTTTCGCCATCGCCATCGCGCTCACCGCACCCGCGCCGGTCGCGCTGGCCGCTGAAACTGCCAACGACGGCCGTTTCAACTTGGATATGCGCCTGCGCAGCGAATCCGTCGATGACGATGCCTTCACCCGCAATGCCGAGGCCCTGACGCTGCGCGGCCGCTTCGGCTACCGCACGCCGACGACCTCGGGCTGGAGCGGCTTTGTCGAAGTCGAAGGCACCACGCATTTGTCCGGCGACAGCTACAACAGCAGCGACAATGGCCAGGTGGCCTATCCGGCGATAAGCGACCCGGACAACGCCGAGATCAACCAGGCCTATGTCAACTACGCGCCGTCCAGCGCCACGCGCTTTACGCTGGGCCGGCAGCGGCTGGTCTACGACAACCAGCGCTTTTTCGGAAACGTCGGCTGGCGCCAGAACGAGCAGACCTTCGATGCGCTCGATGCGCAGCACCGGTTTGGCAACGGCACCACGTTGCGCTACAGCTACATTGATCGCGCCCAGCGCATCTTCGGTGCGCACAACGACAACCGCAGCCTGGCGCGCTGGCAACTTGATGCGCACCTGCTCAGCCTCAGCCATGCGCTGGGGCCGGGCACGTTGACAGGTTACGGCCACTTCATCGACAACCAGACCTTGCCATCGGCCTCGCATCGCAACCTTGGCCTGCGCTACGTCGCCAAGCACGATGCGCCCGATGGCGTGGGTTGGTTGGCGAGCATCGAGCTTGCAACGCAAGACGACTACGCGCACGGCAGCAGTAACATCGATGCTGAATACTCTCTCGTCGAAGGTGGCCTGGTCTGGCGTGGCCATACCTTCAAGGCGGGTTGGGAAACGCTCGGCGGCAATGGCTTGTACGGTTTCGCCACGCCGTTCGCCACCCTGCATGCGTTCAATGGCTGGGATGATCGTTTCCTGACCACGCCAGTCAATGGCCTGCAGGATGGCTATCTTGGTTGGAGCTGCAAGTTCGGCAAGCTCTCGGCCAACGTGGCCTGGCATGACTTCCGTTCTGATCGCGCCGGCATCCATTACGGCCGCGAATGGGATGCCTCGTTGGGCTGGGCGTTTGCGCCGCGCTGGAATGCGCTGCTCAAGCTGGCCGACTATCAGGCCGATGATGTTGGCCATGACGTGATGAAGACTTGGGTCAGCGTCGAATATAGCTACTGACGCCCTTTGTGCAGAAGCCGCGTCCCCCAGGGGAATTTCCTTCGGGGTACAAGTTGCGACAGGGAACCGATGAAGCCGGTCGCGGCTTGCGCCGCTCCTAGAGTTGCCGGCTGCGGCTACGGCCGCGCCAATGCTGCTTTCACCTTGGCGAGGAACTCCGCATCCGGCACCGAGCCGAGCTTTTCGGTGCGCGCCAGCACGCGGCCATCGGCATCAAGCAGGATCAGCGCGCTGGTGTGGTTGAACTCGCCGTCGGCCAGTTCGCGATAGCGCACGCCGAGCAGGGCCGCGGTCTTGCGAACGCCGGATTTTTCCGTCCGAGCCAACGTCCAGCGGCGGCGGTCGAGCTTGCGCTTGCTGGCGATGTAGTCGAGCGCGGCGACAACGTCGCGGGTCGGGTCGAGGCTGATCAGGAGCACCTGCAGTTTCGCGCGCTCGGCGGGCGTCAGCGCGTGATCAACGCCGAGGCCGCTGTCGATGATCAGCGGGCAGATGTATTTGCAGGAGGTGTAGAACATCGCCACCAGCTGTGGCTTGCCGCGCCGGGAAGCCAGTTGGAATGCCTTGCCGTCCTGGTTGAGGTAGATGTCTTGCAGTTGATAGATCGAATCGTCCGGCAGCGGCTTGGCGGCCAGCGCGACGCCGGAAAAAAACAGGAGCGCGGCGCAAACAAAAATTTTCATGGCAGCCTCAAGGCAATGACTTCGCGCAGCGGAAGCCGAGGTTGGAGGTGATGTTGGCCGCTTCCATGGCCGAGAGCATGGCCACGCGCATCAGCACGGCGTAGTTCTCCCGATCGTCCATGGCGATGGCGCCGGCGCCGCAGAATTTCAGCCGGTCCTGTTCGCCTTGCGTACGGTTGTCGGCCGAAACCAGCATCGAGGCGTAGTCTTCGGTCCATTCCCAGACCAGTCCGTGCAGGTCTTTCACGCCATACACATTGGCGGGCGATTGCCCGACTGGCGAAAGCGGCGCGTTCGAAGGTTTTGCATACCAGCCCAGAATCTGTTCGCGCCAGGCCGGATCGTTGCGCGCATCGCGGCGGGTGCCGTCGGCAGCGGCGCTGTATTCCCACTCGCTCCAAGTCGGCAGGCGCGCGCCGTGGGCTTCGCAATAGGCTGAGGCGGCAAACCAGCTGACGTTGACCACCGGTTGCTGCGGCTTGGCATTCGTGCCCAGTTGCAGCGGCGACGACCAGTGCGAGAGGTAGCGTGCTTCGGCGAAGACTGGCACGACCTTTCTGCGTTGCCACGGTGGATTCTTTGTCACGAAATCGAGAAATTGCGCGTTGGTCACCGGCGTGCGCATCAGCTCGAATGGCGCCACCGCCACCTTGCCCTGGGTGTCCTCGTATTTCAGCGCGCTTTTGAATTCGCCGCCGGGGATGCGCACATAGTTGTCGTTCGCGGAAACGCCGCCGGCAAGGCCGGCGGCGTTCAGTACGATCAATCCGAGGATGATCGGGCGCATCGGCTTCAGTGCGCCGCGCCCTTGGGCCGCGGCGTGCTGGCGCGGACCTTGGCCACGTCCGCAGTGGTGACCCGACCGCCCTTGTTGCCCCAGCTGTTGAGCGTATAGGTCACGATGTTGGCGACCTCGTCGTCATTGAGCTGGCTCATCGGCGGCATCACCGAGTTGTAGTTGGCGCCATTCACGGTCACTGGCCCGGTCAAGCCGTTGAGCACGACGCTGATGGCGCGATTGTGGTCGGCATTGAGGTAGTCCGACTTCGCCAGCGGCGGGAACACGTTTGGGATGCCTATGCCATTGCCCTGGTGGCAGGTCGAGCAGGTGCCGGCATAAAGTGCCTCGCCGGCCTTGATCTGCTGCTCCAGCGTGAGCGTACCGCTGGCTGTCGCCGCGGCTGCGGCGGCTACTGGCGCAGCACTGGCCGCCTTGTCACCCAGGTAGACGCTGTCCACTTCCTTGCCCGAATAAACGGCGAGGTTGTCCGGCCCTTCGTACTTGATCATGCCCAGCGCGCCCTTGTTGAAGGCGCGGAAGATCGAGTGGTCGACGATCACGCCGGTGCCGGGTACTTCGGCGTGGAACTCGACGATCACCGAACCGCCAGCGGGCACCAGGGTGGTCTGCACGTTTTCCTGATAGCGGCTGCCGCCTTCGGTGTAGACCTTGTCGAAGATTTCGCCAATGACATGGAAGCTCGACACCAGATTCGGGCCGCCGTTGCCAACGTACAGGCGCACCGTCTCGCCAACCTTGGCCTTGAGCGCGTTGTCGCCGAGCAGTGCGCCTTCGGAGCCGTTGAACAATACGTAGGTGGCGTTTTCATCGATGGCTTTCTGCATGTCAAACGGCTGCACGCCTTTCTCGCGGTACCTGCCTACCGTGTAGAAGTCTCCCTGCATCACGTAGTACTCGCGATCGACCTTGGGCATGCCTTGCGGCGGCTCGACCAGGATCAGGCCATACATGCCGTTGGCGACATGCATGCCTACCGGTGCGGTGGCGCAGTGGTAGACGTAAAGGCCGGCGTTAAGCGCCTTGAAGGTGAACTGCGAGCTGTGCCCTGGCGCGGTGAAGCTGGACGCTGCGCCACCGCCCGGGCCGGTGACGGCGTGCAGGTCGATGTTGTGCGGCATCTTGGAATCGGGATGGTTGTTGAGGTGGAACTCCACCGTATCGCCCTGGCGCACGCGGATGAAGCTGCCGGGCACGGTGCCGCCGAAGGTCCAGAAGGTGTATTTCACGCCTTCGGAGATTTCCTTCTCCACTTCCCGAACTTCCAGGTTGACGATGACCTTCGCCGGCTGGGTGCGGCCCGTGGCCGGCGGCACCAGCGGCGGCGCGGTGAGGATGGCGTTGATGGGCTCGCCGACCGGAGGACCGAAATCACCTTTGGCCGAGCCGCCAGTATCCTCGGATACGGGCCCTGCGGCGGTCGTGGTGGTGGGGGCCGGGCTGCAGCCGGTGACGGCCAGCAGCGCAGCAGTGATCAGCACGGGAAAGAGTTGAAGTTTCATATGGCCCCCAGAGTGGACGGAATGTTCTGGTGCAACGGTGCGCTTGCGTACCGATGGGCGCTTTGACCTGTGTCAATTTGTCGCCTGTTTTTTTCCGGGTCGGCAGCCGCAAAAAACCAGTGGTCCGAGGAACATGCGAGATGTCAGATTGCGGTTAGCCCAGCAAGGTATGCAGGAAGCCGAATGGATGGTGCGTCCTGGCAATGCCCAGCATGAAACCGTAAACCGCGAGTGCGGCCAGATAGCAAAGCAGGCGGCCGTTGAACGTCTTGCCGCGCCTGAGCGCGTAGGTGCCCAGCACGACATACAGCACCAGCAGCAACAGCTTCACCGTTAACCAGCCGTTGGCGAACATCCCGCCAGGCAGGATCGTCAGCAGCATCAAGGCGGCGGTCAGCAGCACCGTGTCGATGCCGTAGCTCAGGTAACGCAGCGGCGCGGCCATGCCCCAGCGCGAGCCGGAAAGCACCAGCAGGCCGCGCAGCATGAACAGGCCGCCGCTGCACAGCACCGCAGCGACATGCACCCATTTGATCTGCAGGTAAAACTCGATCACGGCAACTCCAAAGGGCGGGTTTCAACTCGCCAAAGAATGCCCACAATCATCCCGCCGCTCCATCCGCCCTCGGCGTCAGGTAAATCCACGCCGAGCGCAGCACCCACGGCAAGAACGCCAGTAACCACAGCACGGCGGCTACGGCATGCCATGCCATCGCGTCGCTGGAAAACTCCGCCACGACTCGCAGTACCGCCACCACTTGCAGCAGCGAGAACGCGAAGGCGGCGAGCCAGCCCAACTCCAGCGGCCTGCCTGAATGCCCTTGGGTCACCCGTGTCACCATCGCCACCAGCAGGCTGCCGAAAAAGCCGATGAACAGCGCATGCGCCGGCGCACGCCCTAGGATGAATTCACCGCTCATCGCGAACCACGCGCTCTGCACGATGAACAACAGCATCGCGACCGGCAGCCAGGCGTAACCCAGGAACAGCACGCTCAGCAGCGCCGGTATCACCGTGGCTTGCGCACTTGCCCGCGGCCAGTTGCGCCACAGCCAGTAAGCCGTGAGCGCGAGCAGCGGCAGGTCGGCCAGCCACAGCCAGGCATAGCCATGCACGAGTTCGAGACCGAGGTGCACGATCAGCAGCGGCCAGAACAGCGCCAGCCACGCCAGCGGCCGCCACGGCTGGTAGCCCGGCAGCACGTTGCCGGCGAAAAATGGAAACATGCGGTGCGCCACCGTCACATACATCGGCAACAGCAGGCCGAAGCCGCCGAACTTGATCGCGGCGAACATCAGCCGGGCGTTGCCCGTGTACAGGTAGCCCAGCACCAGCAGCAATCCGATGGCGCCAAAAGACAGGGCGGCGAAGCAGCTGATGGCATGCCAGGTGGTCTGCTTCTCGCGCCAGAGCAGGCCGAGCAAGAACACCATGCCAGCAATCCAGCCGGCGAGTGTTTGCAGCAGCCCCAGCAACACCAACTGCGGATAACCCCACAGCCCGACCAGGGTCAGCAATTGCCCACCCAGCAAGCCCAATCCGATTGGCAGGTAATGCCAGCGCGTCAGCGCCGGCAAGTTCATCCAGCGCGGGAACACCGTCAGCAGGAAACCGAACATGAAGGGCGGCAGCACCTGATACTGCATGACGATGGCATGGGCCCAGCCGGCCGGGATCGACGGCTGCGGCATCGGCAAGACATGCCAACGTGAAGCGACTAACCAAAGTGTCCACCACGTCATCGCCAGCAACACGTTGGCGGCGCCGACGAAGAACAGCAGGCGGTGCGGGGCAGCGGCGAGCAGGCGTGGGAGGTCGGTCAGGATGAAACGGGGTTGGCTGTGACTCGGTTGGTTGAAACCGGGTTCACGGAAATGGGGGTCATGGGCTGCCATGCCGCCAGTGTCGCTTCAAGGCGAACACGCTGCCTTGATGCAGGTCATTCATTTCCGTATAGACCCATACCGGTCAGCGCTCGCCATCCTGCAGCGTGCTGCCGAACGGTGACTTGCCGCCCAACGAATGCCAGAAACCAAAAACCATGAGCGCCAGCAGCAAGGCCATCGTCGCCAGGGTGCGGTCGGCATGCCAGGCGGAGAAATCCAGCACCAGCGGCGTCGCCTCGAGCACCAGGAAGACGTAGAAGCCGACCACGGCTGCGAGCACGCCTGCGCGCAGGATGACCAGCAGGTAGATCGCCGTGAACACGGCGCCGGGCAGCGACCAGATCTCGGTGATGCCGGTGAACACGGCGAAGCAGAAGTAAAGCGCAACGCCCTCCAGGGCCACGGCCAGCCATGCCTTGCCAACGAGTGCGCGGGCGATGAGAAGGCCGAGCAGGGTACCGAAGCCGATGATCACGGCGGCGAACGGACTCCACAGCATGAAATGCAGCAGGTGCTGGGACCCGCTCAGGGTGGTGATGATCTGGCTGCGCGGCGCCGGCGCCGGCAGGCCGAGCCAGATCGGCACGACGATGGCCAGGTGCAGCACCAGGGGGAGGGCAATGCCGGCGACCGTGCCCACCAGCACGTCGCGCCCGACCAGGGGGTCGCGCCAGCGGCCTGACAGCAGGCGGGTCCAGCCCACCAGCAGCAGCGGCCAGCGACGGCGCGCGATCGGCTCGAGCGCGACGTAGAGCAGCCAGATAATCAGGCCGTAAACCACCACCTGCGCGATGATGTTGATCATCAGGTTCATTTCGTCGAGCAATACCGCGACATGGTTGGCGCGCAACAGTTGCGCGACCAGGGTCGTCGCCAGCAGGAAGCCGGTCAGTCGCCAGGCGCCGCGCAGGTCGCTGCGGCCCTGGCGCAGGTTGCGCCGCACCAGACTGCCGATGGTGATCCACATCAGCAGGCTGGTGGCCAGCACGGTCCACATGGCAATGCGCTGGGGCGCGGATAGTTCTTCTTTGGCCGGTTTCGCCCATGGCCCGCGCACCTCAAACCACACTGGCTTGCCGCGCAGCGCCGCGGCCTCGATGCGGAAGGCAAGGTCGGGCTGGCCGGGATAGTGGCCGGTCCACGCCGCCCAATGATCGGCGGCCACCGCCGCCGCCTCCGGAGTGACCGCCACCAGCGCCTCCGGCGGCAGACCGGCGGCGTCAAGCAGCGGTTGCCAATCCGGCTCGCCCGCCGCCGCGATGGCCGGACTGGCCGCCGCCACCACCTGCAGGCCCAACAGCCGGCCGAGGCTGTCCAGGCGCAGGTCGATCATTCCCGGTTGCACGCTCGGCGGATCGTTCTCGGTCACCCGGCCGGCCTCGCCGGGTCCGAAACCACGTATGGTCGAACGCAGGGCCACCAGTTCACCGGGGCTCTGGCGGTAGACAAAATGCAGGGGGCCGGGACGCGCCCGGGCCAGAGTTTCCCAACGCTCCGGCGACTCGCTCTGGCCGCGCACCAGGGCCAGGAATTCGCCGTCCAATGTGAACAGGCCCTCGCTGTCGCCGGGCCGCTCCGGGTAGCCGAGCGTGGCAAGGATTTCGCGCGCTTTCTCCGCCAGCACTTCCGGTGATTTCGGTGGCGCCATGCGTCCGATAATGGTGCTTTGCGCCGACAGCCAGGCCACCAGAAACATCCCGGAAAGCGCCAGCAGGAGATAGGCCCAGGCCAGCGCCGGTTTCAGTTCGCCGCTCTGCCCGGCCGCCGCCACCATGGCCGGCGAGGGCGTTTCGCCCGCGGCCATCGCCGCCTGCAGCGGATCGCCGCCGGGCAAGGCCGCCATCACCGCGTGTGCCGAGGCCGGCCTGGCCTGCGGGTCGCGGTCGAGGCAACGCAGCACGATCCGCTCCAGCGCCGGCGGGATGTCGCGGGCGCTGCTCGACAGGCTGGCCGGCCCGGTGCTCTCCTGCAGCGCCTTGAGTTCGGACAACGAACGCGGGTCGAACAGGCGCTTGCCGGTGCAGGCCTCATAAAGCACAAGGCCCAGGGCGTAGAGGTCGCTGCGGATCGACGCCGGCTGGCCTGACAGCAGTTCCGGCGCCAAGTAGGCCGGCGTGCCGGCGAAGTCCTGGCTGTCGATCTCTTCGGCCAGCGCGGCGATGCCGAAATCGGTGATGCGCGCGCGGCCTTTGCCGTCGACCATGATGTTGGCCGGCTTGAGGTCGCGGTGGATCACGCCCTTGTCGTGCGCGGCTGCCAAACCGGCGCACAGGTCACGCGCGATCTCGACCACCTTGTCGGCCGGCAGGCGGCCGATCCGCGCCAGCAGCGAAGACAGGTCCTCGCCATCGACATATTCCATCGACAGGCAATGGTGTCCCTCGATCTCGATCAGGTCGTACAGGCGGCAGACGTTGGGATGCGAGACCTGCCGCCCGATCCGGACTTCGGCATAGAAGCGTTCCAGTACCGCCGCATCACGCACCACGGTATTGGGCAGGAATTTCAGGGCGACGGTCTGCCCCAGACGGGTATCGTCGGCGCGATAGACCTCGCCCATGCCGCCGCGACCCAACAGCGCGACGAGGCGATAGCGCCCGGCCAATACCGTGCCAGGGATAAAGCGGCTTTCCTTGTGGACCGAAGCGGTGTCGCTGTTATGCGGTGCAGGTGCATGACTGGTGCTTGCGGCGGGAGATGAGGGAGACAGTGAGGTCGCGTTGTCGTCATGCAGAAGGCTGCCGCAGGCGGCGCAATAGCGACCGGCTGTGTCCTGCGGTGCCGAGCATGCCGGACAGCTGATCATCGCAGCACTCGCTCCTTTTCGACGGCCTGCGGCCATCGGTTGTGACATCCGATCCCCGGCCCATGGTAGCGCGTCGGCGGGCGCTGTCACGGCAGGTTGAGTGCGTAAAAACACGGGGCGGCATCACTGCCGCCCCGCGTCCCCATGCATGCCTGTGCAATCAGAAGTCGATCGTCAAGCTTCCTGCGCTACGACACTGGCTGCCGTACTTTCCGTCGGCGCCACCCACAGCCTCAACACAAACCACGCCAGCAGCAGCGCACCTATCGAAAAGAGGGTGTCGCCCGGCACGCGCATCCACACCAGCAGGTCGATGATCGGGCGGCCCATGAATTCAGCCGAACGTGCGTACCAGTAGCCATGCTCCAGCGCGGCGTTGAGCTGCAGCAGGCCCATCGGCAGCAGGGTCAGCAGGGCCATCATCGACAGGCCGATGTTCAAGGTCCAGAAGCTGCTGCGCAGCATCTTCGTGTTCCACACGGCTTTCGGCTTGAGTCCACGCACGCAGAACAGCAGCAGGCCGATGCCGAGCATGCCGTACACGCCCATCAGCGCGGTGTGGCCGTGCAGCGCGGTCAGGTTGAGGCCCTGCATGTAGTACAGCGCCAGCGGCGTGTTGATGAGGAAACCGAACAGGCCGGCGCCGACCAGATTCCAGAAACTGACCGCGATGAAAAACATGATCGGCCAGCGGTAGCGCGCCATCCACGGCGTGGCTTGGCTGTGGCTCCAGTTCTCATAGGCCTCCATGCCGATGAAGGCCAGTGGGACGACTTCCAGCGCAGAGAACGACGCGCCCAAGGCCACCACGGCGGTCGTGGTGCCAGTGAAGTAGAGATGGTGGAAGGTGCCGAGTACGCCGCCAGCCATGAACACCACGGTGGCGAACAGGACGTTCACGGTGGCCGTGCGTCCGCGAACCAAGCCCAGCTTGACGAACAGGAAGCTCATCACCGCGACAGCGAACACCTCGAAGAAACCTTCAACCCACAGGTGCACCACCCACCAGCGCCAGTATTCGACCATCGACAGGTGCGTGTGCTCGCCCCACATCAAGCCGGCGCCATAGAACAGGCCGATGGCGATGGTGGACAGGAACAGCAGGCCGACGATCGATGACATTTCATCCTTCCTGCGCAACGCGGGCCACAAGGCACGGCCCATCAGCAGCAGCCACAGCATCAGCCCGATGAACAGGAAGGCCTGCCAGAAGCGACCGATATCCACGTACTCCCAGCCTTGATGACCGAACCAGAAATTGTTGGCCAGACCGAGTTTCTGCATCACCGCGAACCACTGGCCGGCGAAGGCGCCAACCACGATGAGGATCAGGCAGGCGAACAGGAAGTTGACGCCGGCGCGCTGCAGTTTTGGTTCATGTCCTGAGATGGCCGGCGCGATATATAGGCCGGTGCCCAGCCAAGCAGTGGCAATCCACAGCACCGCCAGTTGGGTGTGCCAGCTGCGCGTGAGCGAATAGGGCAGGATCTCGGCGAGGTTGAAGCCGTAGAAATGCTGCCCTTCCACCTGGAAGTGCGCGGTGGTTGCGCCGAGCAGGATCTGGGTCAGGAACAGTGCAATCACCAGCCAGAAATATTTCGCAGTGGCCTTCATCGACGGCGTGATCGTCAGGCCCATTAGTGGATCGGTCTTGGGTGGCACCGGCGGCGCATCCTTGCCGTGGTAAACCGCGTAGTGCCAACCCAGCAGGCCGATGCCAGCGATCATGAACAGCACGCTGAACACCGTCCACAGGAAGGTGCTCGATGTTGGCGTGTTGCCGGTCAAGGGCTCGTAGGGCCAGTTGTTGGTGTAGGTGGTTGCCGCGTCGGGACGCTCGGTGCCGGCGGCCCATGCCGTCCAGAAAAAGAACGCAGTCAGCTGCCGGCGATGCTCGGCGTCGGGGACGGTGTCTTCCTTCATCGCATAGGTTTCGCGCAGCGCGGCCGTGGCCGGGTCGTTGCTGAAAAGACTCTGGTAATGCGCGGCGGCCTGGGCGATGGCTTGCGCGCGTTCATCGGTGATGGCCAGCACGCCAGTTTCGGTGTTGTAGCCGTTGGCTCGGATGTCGGGCTTTACCTCCGCCTGCAGTTTCGCCTGTTCACCGACGCCAAGACTGGCGTAGGTGCGGCCGTAGATGTTCAGCGAACGCAGGTTCAATCGCGCCATGGTTTCCCGATGCAGCCAGTCGGCGCTCCAGTCCGGCGCCACCAGCGCCCCATGGCCCCAAATCGATCCCAACTGCTGGCCGCCGATGCTTTGCCAGACCTGACGCCCGGTTTCGATGTCGGCGCGCGTATACAGCGTGACGCCGCCGGTAGTGACCACCGATTCCGGCATGGGTGGTGCCTGACGGTGGATTTCGCCACCCATCCACAGCAGCACCGAGAACGAGGCCACCAGCAGGGCGGCGAGGCCCAGCCAGAGTTTGCGGGTTTGGTCCATGACGGCGCTCCAGTCGGAAGATGCCGCCATGGTCGTTGGTGCGGACGATGACGCGCCCTGATGCAGGTCAAGCGATGCCGCGTATGGCAGACGCTCTGCCTCGACTGCGTTTGCGCTGGCCCTTGCCCTCACCCCCGGACTTCTTTCGTTAGGAGCAGCGGTTGATGTTCCTTCCCCCTCGGGAGAAGGTGCCCGAAGGGCGGATGAGGGCGCGCGTACCGCGCCAGGCACTCCACGGCAAGACGTGACGTCCTGCCCCGGCTTCCCTACCATCACGCCATCCCCAGCATGCAAGACGAGCGCGCAAAGCCATGATCGAAGTCAGCCAGCTGAGCAAGAACTACGGCGATTTCGCCGCTGTTCGCGACCTGTCCTTCGTGGTGCGGCCTGGCGAGGTAATGGGCCTGGTCGGCCCGAACGGCGCCGGCAAGACGACCACTCTGCGCTGCGCCGCCGGCATCATCCCGGCCACCGCGGGCACGGTAACGCTGGGCGGCATCGATCTCGCCGCCGATCCCATCGCCGCCAAGCGCCAACTGGCCTTCATTCCCGACGAGCCGCGGCTGTTCGAACACCTGACGGTTTGGCAGCACCTGAATTTCGTGGCGCGTCTGTACGGTATTTCCGATTACGCCCTGCGCGGCGAAAGTCTGCTCGCCGACTTGGAAATGACCGACAAAAAACACCTGCTGCCTGGCGAGCTGTCGCGCGGCATGAAGCAGAAGCTCGCCATCGCCTGCGGCCTGCTGCACCAGCCGCGCGTAGTGTTTTTTGACGAGCCGCTGACCGGGCTTGATCCCGGCGGCATCCGGCGCATGAAGGACGTGATGCGCCGGCTGGCGCGTGATGGCGCTGCGCTGATCCTCAGCTCGCATCTGCTCAGTCTGCTTGAGGAAGTGTGCACGCACGTGCTCATCCTCAAGGACGGCAGCAAGATGGCCGACGGCACCATGGCCGAGGTGCGCGCGCGTTATTCAGAAGGCACCGACATGAGCCTGGAGGATGTGTTCTTCCGCGCCACCGGCGATGCCGAAGGTGCGGGTACGGCTGCCGCCAAACCATGATCAGGGCGCTGCTCTACCTGCAGGCGATGTCGATGGCCAACGCCATCCGCGCCCGGCTGCTGCGGCTCAAGCAGCCCAAGTACGCCTTCGGCGCGCTGGCCGGCATCGCCTATCTGTATTTTTTCCTGTTCCGCGATGCCTTTCGCAAGTTCGGACAGAGCGGGCCCGGCAGTGACCTGCCGACGGAAATGGGGCTGCAGTTCGCCGCCATCGCCGCCTTCGTGCTGCTGGTGATGGTGGCGTGGTCGTGGATCATGCCGTCGGCGCGCGCCGCGCTGAAGTTCACCGAAGCCGAGGTCGCTTTCCTGTTTCCGGCGCCAATGACGCGGCGCATGTTGATTCACTACAAGCTGCTGCGCTCGCAGCTGGGCATTTTGTTTTCGTCCATCCTGATCGCGCTGGTGCTGCGTCGCGGTGTGGCGCTCGGCGGCAACCCGTTCATGCACGCGGCCGGCTGGTGGCTGATCCTGTCCACGCTCAACCTGCATTTTATCGGCGCCTCGTTCGCGCGCGAACGCCTGCTCGAACTCGGCTTGCATCCAGCGCGACGGCGCGCACTGGGGGCGATGCTGCTGGCGCTGGTCGCCGGCGCCTGCTGGTGGTGGCTGCGTACGCGGCTGCCGGTGCCGGATGCTGACCAAATCAATGACCTGCGCGGCGTGCTCGGATATTTCGGCAGGGTGCTGGCGTTGCCGCCGTTGTCCTGGCTGCTGCTGCCGTTCCAGTGGCTGGTGGCGCCGTTCTTCGCTGTCGACCTCTACAGTTTCTTGCGGGCTCTGGTGCCGGCGCTGGGCCTGCTGGTCGCACATTATTTCTGGGTGATCCGTTCCGATGTTTCTTTTGAGGAAGCGTCGATCGATGTGGCCCGCCAGCGCGCCGAAAAAATTTCGGCGATGCGTTCAGGCCGCATGCGTCTGGGCAGCGCGCCGCTGAAGTCGCGCGCGGCGCCGTTCACGCTGGCGCCGAAAGGCTTTGTTTCGCTGGCCTTCTTGTGGAAAAACCTGATCGCCGTCGGCCCCTTCTACCGCCTTCGTACCTGGTTGATCGCCTGTGGCATCGTCATCGCAGGCACGCTCTGGCTGGGCGCCGATCCGGCTCGCCAGTCGCTGCTCACAATCGTCGCCGTCATTGCCATTTCATTTGCCGGCTGGGCGCTGATCGGCGGACCGATGTTCATGCAGCGCGAAGTGCGGCAAACTCTGAGTCAGCTCGACATCCTCAAGTCGTTTCCGCTGCGTGGCTGGCAGATCGTGCTCGGCGAACTGCTGTCGCCGATGGTGCTGATGACCTTCGCGCAATGGCTGCTGCTGCTCACCGCCGCGATGTGCTTCAGCCAACTGCCCGCCCGAGGCGTCTTCGACCCCAGTATCACCGTCATCGCCGCCGTGGCAATCGCTTTGATCGCAGCGCCGCTGTGCGGCCTGCTGCTCTGCGTTCCCTATGCCGGCCTGCTGTATTTCCCCGCATGGATGGAATCATCGAGCGGTACTGGCGGTGGCATCGAAGTTTTGGGCCAGCGACTGTTGATGTTCGGTGGCTACGTGGTGGTGATGGCGTTGTCCCTGCTGCCCGCTGCGGCGCTCGGTGGCATTGCCTTCCTGCTCGGCCAATGGCTGGGCAACCTGACGCTGGCCCTGCTGCTCACGTCCGTGGTCGCCGGTGCGGTGCTGGTGATGGAACTGACCGCTGCCGTCACCTGGCTGGGCGAAAAACTGGAGCGGTTTGATTTGTCGGAAGAGATGCCGAGGTAGGGCTTGTTGTGCCTCACGCAGACGCGGCTGACAAGACCAGCATTCATTACTCCCGCAAGCTGGACGTGTAAGTCCAGCCTGCGTTTTTGCGACGTAGCGTCATCCGCTTATTGCGACGCGTCCTGAAGTCCATTGACCGCCTGCTGCTGGCGCATCACCTGGTGCCGGTGCCAGTAGCGGCCCAGCGCCTGCTTGACCGGGTCGCGGTCCTTGCTGGCGATGGCCAGCTTGATCTTGGTGCTCTTGTGGCCCATCACGCCTTTCTCCGGATGCTCGATGGTGAGCAGGTCGGCACCCACGGAGTTGTCGTCGTATTTGAGGTCTTTCACGCGGTCCCAGCCCAGTTCCGGCTGGTCGGGGAGGGCGAAGCCGGCGTAGCTGATATCAAGCGCACCGCCTTTCTTCAAGGCGAACCCCACTGGCGGGAAATAGCGCAGCACCAAGGCCTGCTCTGCTTCGTTGGCGGGCTCGTAGCGGTAGGCCAGAGTTTCCTCGTGCGCCTGCGCGAAATCCTGCTCGAAGCTCTGCCACAGACGCTGCTCGATGGCGTCGGCCTCGGCGATCGATTCGGTCCACGAAGACGCGGGCGCGGCGCAGACCACATCGGCGTACTGCTGCTCGGGCAGCACGTGGCCGACGCTGCGCATGCGCTCGAACAGCGGCGGATGCGAGTCGAAGGGATGCGGCACGCTGCCACCGCGCATGACCTCGTCGAATTCCGGCGACTGCCCGAACGCCGACAGGCCGGCGGCGACGCGCTGGCCGATGCCCAACTCGCCGCGATGTTGCCGCGATTGTGCAAACAGGCCGTTCTCCACCTGCTGGCGATAGCTGGCATAGCCAGCGATCTTCACCAGCGACTGCGCGATGGCCTGCGGCGAGGTCAGTCCGGCCGCTACCTTGTCGGCGGCGAACTCGCGCTCTCGGCTGGATTTCTGCAGCGCAATCTCGAAGATCACCCGGTACAGGCCGAGCAGGAAATACGCGATTACAGTGATGCCACCGAGCCGCATCTGCTCGCTGTAGAAGTCGTATTGCGTGAGCTTGGGGCCCAGCGTCGCGCTCTGTGCCGTGTCGCCGCCAACGAAATGGCCCAGTTCATGCGCCAGTACCGCGTCGGCCTCGTGCTGGTCGAGCAGGCGCAGCAGCGGCAGGCTGACGAACAGCGTGCGTCCGCGCGTCGTCTGCGCGCCGACCTGCAGCGGATGCTCGGTGACGAAGAAATTGGCGTCGATGCCGGCCACTAGCTGCGCCGGTGGCGCGGTGCCCAGGCGCGACGCAAAATCGCGGATGCGCGACCACAGCGCCGGCGCCTGCGCCTCGCCGATCAGTTCGCCCTGCACGCGATTGTCCATCGTCGCCTTGCGGAAGATGGCGACCACGGCGTTGAAGATGGCGATGGCGACTACGATGCCGACGATCGCGATCAGCTTGATGATGTAGATCTCGAAGAAATACGCGGTCAGCCAGAAAGACAGCCAGACCGCAAAAAGGCCCTGCAGCACGATGACGGCGGCGCTGGCCGGCAGCAGCACGCGCCAGCCGAATACGAAACTGACGGTTTGCACTTCGCGGCGGGCGAAGGCCAGTGCACCGAGTGCCGCCATCAACGCCAGCAGCAGCGCACCGCCGACCAGGGTCCAGAACGCGATTTTTTCCACCAGCACGAACTGCCACAGCTCTGAATAGCTTGCGCAGACGTTGCCGCGATATTCAGCCAACTGCGGATCGTCGCTGGCGCAGGTGCTGGACGGTGGTGCCAAGGCGTAAAAATCGGTGGCGGCCTGTTTTGCCCCTGCGTCCATGTCGCTGCCGGCTATCATCTTGGCGATTTCGGCGCTGTAGCGGGCATCGGTGCCCTGCTTGAAATGATGGGTAAAACCCCAGGTCAGGCCGGGGATGAGGAACAGGGCAAGCAGGGCCTTGAAGGCGATGGCGAGCAACGCCTTGCGCAGATCGGGAGTGGGCATGGGGTGGGTGGCTTGGGAAAAAGAAGCAGAAGGCTAACCAGACCGCTTTCCGCGCACAAGGCGGCAAGCAGTCGTGCCTTGCTGCTGCCATCATGTACAGGACACCCGAATCAGTCCTTGATTGCCCGGCTATGCCACATCGGAGGCGAATGACCAGCACCGCCATTTCCCATGATGCCAACCAGCCTTGGCGCGACGAACCGCCTGCCGAGCGCACGCCGCTGCCAGCCATCGACTACAAGGCGTTCTCCGCCGACGTCGATGGGCTGCATGCCAGGCTGAAAGCGGATCTCGGCGAAGATGACATCGCGCACCTGCGCAAGATGGAAGGGTGGGGGCGAGCCTGTACGCTGCTGGGTTATGCCTCAGCGTGGTTGTTTCCGAATCCTCTGTCGGCGCTGCTGCTGGGCATGGGCAACGTCAGCCGCTGGGCCACGGTCACGCATCCGATCATGCATCGCGGCTACGACGCGGTGCCGGGCGTGCCCGACCGCTACACCAGTAAGAAATTCGCCATGGGCTGGCGCCGCTACCTCGACTGGCTGGACTGGCTGCATCCCGATGCTTGGGCGCACGAGCACAACCACCTGCACCACTACTACACCGGCCAGCTCAACGACCCCGATCTGGTCGAGCGCAACGCCTGGATCATCCGCCTGAAGGCGACGCCGCGCATCATCAAGTGGCTGCTGGTGGCGCTGCTGATGATGACGTGGAAGCTCACCTACTACGCGCCCAATACGTTCTGGTCGCTCAAGCAGCATCGCCGCATCCGCGCGCAGACTGCCGCGCAGGCGAAGGCCGAGCCGCTGCCGACTACAGGCAGCATCTGGCGATTTGTGGTTCCCGGCGAACGACTGGTATTGCCAGTCACGCGCTGGGGCGCGGAGTTCTACGCGCGCTGCGTGCTGCCCTATGCACTGGTGCGCTTCGGGCTGATACCGGCGCTGTTCCTGCCGCTCGGTGTGTATGCATGGAGCGCGGTGCTGATCAATACGCTGCTGGCTGAAATCGTGGCCAATGTCGTCTCGTTCGTGATCATCGCACCCAACCACGCCGGCGATGACCTCTGCCGTTTTGATGGTGGCTGTCGCGGCCGGGCCGAGTTCCAGGTGCAGCAGGTGATGGGTACGGTCAACTATCCCGGCGGCAGCGACCTGCGCGACTTCCTGCAGGGCTATCTCAACTACCAGGTCGAGCACCACGTCTGGCCCGACCTGCCCATGCTCAAATACCGGCAGGCCGCACCCGAACTTAAGGCCATCTGCCTGAGACACGGCGTGCCCTATATCGAGGAAAGCGTGTTCCGGCGTTTTGCGAAGCTGTGGTCGATCATGATGGGTGACAGCCAGATGCTGCGTGTCGACATGCAGGTTGAACGCGCCGCAACGGCGCAAGCTGCGCCGTAGGCACGCATGGAAGTTCATCGGGTTTCAACCCGACATCGCAATGCATCGCCCCACAAAAAAAACAAAAGCAAAATCGGGGTTTCGTCTGGTGTTTTCGCCGCGCGCCAGACAGCCTACGGCTTCCGGGATACCGTCAACGTGTACGAGCCCATCCCATCCGTGAAGCGACTGCCCACCACGATGCGGACCAGTTCCATGCCGGTGACGACGACGTTGCCTATCTGCGCTTTTCCGTCGGTGCCGGCTTCGGCGGGTTGGCAGGTGTGCGTACAGTTCAAAGTGCCGTCAGTGCCTACCGAGATAACCGGCGTGAAGGACGAAGAGGCTATCGTCACCTTGGCCCGCGTGCCTTCGGGTGCGCGGAATTCGTAGAAATCGACGAGTCCTCCATCAGCGCGCTGGCCATCGTCAGCTGTCAATGCGCCAGCCACCGGTCTTCCAAGTGCGATCGGATTGGGTTTCGGCCGCCGCATCCGCTGCGCAGGCGCCGGTGCACTGGCCGTCACTGCAGGCGTGGGCTCCACCGCCACGGGGCTGGGTCTCGTTGCCGTTGCTGATGTTGCGGTCGGTGCCGGGATGACTACGATGCTGTAGGCGCCACGGGCGGCATTGGCGTTCTGGCCAGTGACGGATATCCACAGGTAGCCGCTGTGAGGAATCGTTGTCGTGATTCGCGGATTGCGTCCGCCACCACTGTCGTCATCCACGAGGCAGGTGCCGGACATCGATATGCAACGACCGTCCGCGACCAACGGCCCGGCCAATATCACCGCACCCAAGGCGATGGAACGCACCGTCACCTGCACGGACTGCCCGACTTGATGGCTGAGCATGAACACGTCATAGGCCCGGCCATCGGCAAGTCTTGGATCGGTTGCGGCCAACTCGCCCGCCATCGTTTTGCCCAGCGATATCGGTGTTTCCTGCTGGCGCACTGCTTCCGGTGCGGCGGCGCCGCCAGACAGGATGCTCAAGGAGTAAGGGCCTTCGGCTTTCGAGAAAGACGACGACAGCCGGATGCGGATTTATCCGCTGGACGGCACTTGAAAACGGCGAACTGCCGCATCGAGGTCAACGGGGCTGTCTTGCACCCATCGCGGCAGCCGCCGTCGCTATCAACACCGCCGGCGAGGTCGGGGAAGATCGGGGTTGACGCGAAGACCACGTCGATCTGGCCGCCCGGCGTGGCATTGACTTCATAGTCTTCCCGCAGCGCCCCGTTCGGATAGCGGAAATCTTCTTCAGCCAATGCCGCCTGGATCGTCTGGCCGACACGTATTGGCGTCAGCGTGGGCGTCGAAGGCGATTGCGCAGCCGCGGTGATGCTCAAGGACAGGAGCGCGATCATGGCCGCCGTGTTTTTAATTCGCATGCGTGCATCTCCACAGGAGTAAAAAACGCATGTCTGAGATCGACATAGCGATATTGGCAAAAACGCGGGGGATGGCGTTTGCCGACCAGGAGCAGGTAGTGAACCTCCGATTCAATCGACTCCAACGTACGGTAACGAACGACTCGCCAGCCCCGCTACCGTATGCGCCAGCAGTATCTGATGTGGCGTTGTCGTTCAATAGAAGTGCCATGGACGCGCTGCAAAATCTGCGCGTTGCGAAAATGCGAGTCGTCGCCAATGCGTTGGCTACAATCCGGCCGGCCAGCAGCGTTGTCTGCGCATTTTCTGCCGGATCAGGTCCAGGGCAGTTCGCGATACCACTTGGTGACGATGTGTTTGACGCCCTTTTCGACTGCGCAGCCCTCGTGGATCGTCCAACTATTGGGGCTGCCATCTTCCGCCATGTTGTTCCACGCCAGCAGCCGTCCGGCTTTCGGCCAGGCTTGAATCCCGAGATGCGGGAACGCGGTGGCGCCGCCCGCCTCGGGTGCATCGAGATAGATCATTGCTGTCCACGTGCGCTGTCCGCCATGGTCTTTCACGTCGATCCAGTAGGGCTGGTCTATGTAGAAGAAGTCAGCGTGGCTCTTGAATTGCTGACCTTCCCGGTAACGCTGGCCCTGTAGTGCCTCGCCATGTTTCGGATCGATACCGAGCAATCCCGAGAGCGCCAGGTCGATGTGCCGGACGATTGGCTCATAAGGACTCAAATTGCAGCTGTCGCTGGTGCGGTGCCCCTGGAACTCGTCGGCATTGAACACCGCCGACGGGTTGCAGGCGCCGTCGATCAGCGCCATCATGGCGGTGCATTGTGCAGGGCTGATAAAATCGTCGAGCATATAAATGTCGGCCTTGCCGACCCCGATTTTCCGGGTGCCATAGACGGCTTCGATACGTGCCTTCGTCGATTGGCCGACTCCGCTGCGAAGCGCCGAGCGCTGCTCTTCGAAGGGTATCGCGCAACTGTAGAACTCGGGTTCCGACATGAAGCTCCCCATTGTTCGGGATCAGCGATCCTTCAGCGGACCACCGGTTTCAACGCTTGATTGGATTCCGCTTCGCAACGAAAAGCAAGCGCACCGGGTCCACGGGAACGTACCACTGCGAACGACCGTCTTGTCGTTTTCATTGGCACGGGTGGGTTTGAGGATGCGTCGTGGTCTGGGTAGAGTGCCAACCAGCCAACGTAGAGCCGTCCGCTCGTGCGGGCTGGCCGGCAATGGCAACCGGGGTGCATGGCGAACTGGGCACCTGCAGGCCAGAAACGGATGAAGATGCGCTTTGCCTGCGATGGGTGACGCTGGACTTGCTCTTTGCCCCAGCACCGGGGACTGAACCTGACCCCGGTCCTGCGGCGATGTGCGGTCAGAAAGTGTCCAGAAAACCCGAGCCGATTCACTTGCCCGGTGTCTCGTACTTGCCGTACTTTGTGAATCCTGTCGACAGCGTCATGGCCCAGCCCTGAGTTCAGCCGGGTTTGGGCCAAAGCGCGTGGCTCCGCGCACAGCCCTCGGCCGATATGACTCGCGCCCAAAACGTTTTAAAGCGGAACAACATGCCATGCGTCTGTTGACCTTGTCTGGATTCTTTGGGCCGATGTTTTTATTCGCTTTGGCCAGTTGCGGCGGCGAAGACCTGTCGTCAAGCAGCGTCGTGTCACTCGAAGACACGAGCAGCAGTTCCTTGCCCAGCACAAGCAGTGACTCGGGGCCGTTCACGCATCCCATCAACGGCCAGGTGAACGCGCCGCTCGTCGCCTTGCGCAGTGATGGAGAGCGACTGCACTACGGTCTCTACAGCGAGCGCGGCGCTGCCAGTGCGCGCAACATCGTGCCCGATTTTTCGCGCGCAGGTTATCGGGGCGGCGGCATCGGCTTGCCCACCCGCGAGAGCATTCCGGTACGCCAGACCATCACGCCAAGCGCCAATGGAGACGACTACTCGCGCATCCAGGCGGCGATCAACGCGGTCGCTGAGCTCAGTGCCGACAGCCGCGGTCTGCGCGGCGCGGTAATGCTGCGGCGCGGCCAGTACATGCTGAACAACACCCTGATCTTCCGCGCCGGCGGCGTGGTGCTGCGCGGTGCAGGTCGCGGTGCAAATGGCACGGTCCTTCGCTCCACCATCCGCGTGAGCCAAGGCAAGATCATCGACGTGGGCAACAGTGAGCCTTCGGTACCGCGCGCGGCTCGGAATCCGTACCGGACTGCGATTGCGACGGACTACGTGCCGGTCGGTGCGATGCGGATCGAGGTGGAATCCGCGACGGGCTACCGCGTCGGCGACACCCTCGCCATCGCCAGGGAGCCCAATGACGCGTGGCTCGGCGCCGACGGCATCGACATGGCGCACTACCGCTGGGAAACCAAGGAGTACACAATGTATTACGAACGTGTTGTCACCGCGGTGAGCAACAACACGATCAGCCTCGACGCCCCCATCGTGGACGCCATCGAGGCACGCTTCGGCGGCGCCAGCGTGTATCGCACCGACATCGCCCGCATCGCCCAGGTGGGCATCGAAGACCTCCGCCTCGAAGGCAATCCCGACACCGGCACCGCCAACGGCACTCCGGACACCGGCCCCTACATCGCCATCCGTTTCGGCGGGGTCCGCGATTCCTGGGTCCGCAACGTCACCGTGCGCCATGTGTCGCATGGCGTCACGACCCGCCATGGCGCCCACTTCAATACCTTCGAGGATCTGGCCTACCTCGATCCACGCTACGGCGATACCGAGGGCCGCCGCCGCTACGTGTTCCACTACGAGGGCAATTCCGCCTTCAATCTCACCCAGCGCTGTTACGCCGAGGGCGGGCGTCATACGTTCGTGACTGGCGTGCGCGCGCCCGGTCCCAATGTGTTCCTGGACTGCGTCGCGGTGAACGAGAACAACGACAGCGGACCTCACCAACGCTGGTCCACCGCCACTCTTTACGACAACACCAAAGGCTACCTGCTGCGGGCGCAGCATCGGCGGTGGAGTGGTTCCGGGCATGGCTGGGCTGGCGCACAGCAGATGTTCTGGAACACCGAGTACGCGCAATACGTCGTCCAGGCGCCACCGTTTGCGATGAACTGGAGCGTGGGACAGGTTGGCAAGGTGGTGGCGGGAAAGTTTCCGCCCGAAGAGCCAGCGGGGATCGTGGAGTCGGCTGGCCGGATGGTGATGCCGCGTAGCCTCTATCTGCAGCAGCTGCGGGATCGTTTGGGCGAAAAGGCGGTGATTGACGTCACCACCGCCGCGCAACGGGAAGGACGGATCTGGGACAACCTTACAGTACAAGCCGGCGAGTAGAGCTCTCACTAACGGTCACAAATTAAAAGACCAACGCACAGTACAGTCGACCTTCCCCGCTTTCAGCAGCGGGGCGGTTTAGAGACCGGGGTTGGGGTATCCGATCTCGGGTGTTGGCTTTGGGTCGAAACCCGCCGCAGGAAAATCACGCAACGGCTGGGCAACCAACCAAAATTCGTGCGGATACCAGCTGCAAACCTTGAGCGTCACGAGCCAACCATCAACTCAGGGCTTCCCCTCCTTCTTCCCCTTCAATTCCGACGCAATCTTCCGCGCCGCTTCTTTCATGAAAAAATTTGTGGTCTGCAGGGTTGAGGCGGAAGCACCGACGGGTAACGGCCAGCTGTTGCGGTCTATGGTCAGCGTGGCGAGCACTTTGCCCGAGCGCGCGTCGGTGATCGTTACCACGGCATCGAAGTGGGTCTGGCCGGCGAAGCCGGTCAGGCCGCGGGCGACGATGTTGCCTTCGTCGTAGCGGGTGATGTTGCCACTCACCTGCAGGGCCGGGCTGTCGCCGGCTTCGCGGGTCACGTTGGCGAAGGCGCCGCTTTCACGGATGGCTTCGGCGATATGTTCGGCAAAGGTGGACTTGGCCTTGGCGAGGCTGGCGTCGTAGTCGGCCTGCTTGGCCGCGTCCTCGGACGTCTCGCCGCCGCTGGCGCTGAAGTCGAGCACTTCGACGCGGTCGAAATCGCCGATGTGCGCGGGCGCGCTGGATGATTCGCGGGTCAGTCCGGAAACCGAGCCGCAGGCGGTGAGGGCGAGCGCCAAAGCCGCGATGCCGCTGCGCAGTAAAACTGCTTTCATTGCCTTGCTCCGTTTCCCGGACCGGCACGCTGCCTAGCCTCGTCCCGGACACTGTAACCCGGTGCCGGGCGGGCGGCGATCACCGGCGCTATCGGTCTCGTGGCGATGGAGCGGCGGCAACTGTGATACACCACCAAGACGCAACTTTTGGAGCTCGCCATGGCAACTCCCCTCGACGAAGCCGCGCGCCAGCGCGCGCTCGATACTTACCACCTGGTGGACAGCCTGCCCGAACAGGCCTTTGACGATATCGTGCGTCTGGCCTCGACCCTGTGCCATGCGCCGATAGCGCTGTTGTCCCTGATCGATCGCGACCGCCAGTGGCTGAAGGCGCGCACCGGCTTCGAGCCTTCCGAGACCTCGCGCGACATTGCCTTCTGCGACCACGCCATCCGCGATCCTGATCAGTTGATGGAAATCGGTGATGCCCGGCTAGACCCACGCTTCGCCGACAATCCGTTTGTCACCGGCAAAGACCAGATCCGCTTCTACGCCGGCGTCCCGCTGGTGACGCCCGGTGGCGCGGCGGTGGGCACGGTCTGCGTGCTGGACCGGGAGCCGCGCAAGTTGGATCCCGACCAGCGCGCGGCTCTGGCCTCGTTGGCTCGCCTGACGATGAACCTGATGGAGGCCAGGCACCGCGAGCGCGAACTTGAACGCGCCCTGCTTTTCTCCGTCGATGCCGCCGCGCCGGCGCCCGCGCAAGCCGTGGGCCCGGGCTGCACGGTGGCGCTGTTCGAGATGCTCGACCAGGCCGGAGCGGTAGCGCGACTGGGCGAGCGCGCCGTGGAGCGCGCCCTGCAGCAGTTGGAGCAGGCGCTGGAAAACGCTCTGGTACCCGGCCGCGGCGACAACGTCAGCAGGGTCAGCGGCTCTACCGAGCTGATCTTGCTGCTGCATGGCAACGACAATGGCGACTCCCTGCGGCGGCTGCGCGAGGCCGCCGATGGTTTCGAGCAGCAGACTTCGCTGCGCGTGCTCTCCGCAAATACCGATGCCGATCCCGCCGATGAAGCTCTGGAGTGCGTATTCCTGCGCGCCGAGGCAGCTCTGTCGGATGCAAAGGATGCCGAGTTCCGGAAGGAACTGACTGGGCCGCCATCCTCCGCGCAACCGTAGGGCGGGCCCAGGCCCGCCGCCGTCCTCACACTAATCCCGCGGGGGAGCACTTGCCTGCCCCATTCCCCACTAGCGGGGAATGACAGCGCATCGCGGTTGGTCCGCCGTCCTTGCTCCGCCTCCTCGGGTCCTTTCAGTCGCGCAGCACCATCCGCGCCAGTTCGTTGAGGCGGGCCGGGTCACGGATCTCGAGTTCGCGCCGCTCCACGAGCACCATGCCTTCGTCCTGAAAGCGGCGCAGCACGCGGCTGACGGTTTCCGGCGCCAGACGCAGGTAGTTGGCCATGTCGGTGCGGGCCATGGTCAGGTGGAAGCGGGTGGCGGAAAACCCGCGTTGCGCGTAGCGGCGCGACAGCGCCACAAGGAAGGCAGCCATGCGCTCGTCGGCGCTGTAGTCGCCGGCCAGCAGGGCGGCCTTGCCGATGTCCTGCGAAAGCAGCTTGAACAACTGCGCCTGCAGCCCCGGCAGACGCGTGGCCAGCAGCGCCATCTTCGGGAAGGAAAACCGGCACAGCATCACCGTGTCCAAGGCGATGGCGTTGCAGGGATACCGTGATTGCGAAATGGCATTGAGGCCGATTACTTCGCCGGGCAGGAAAAATCCCAGCACCTGCTCGTGCCCGGAAGGGTCGATCACATAAGTCTTGACCGTGCCGGCGCGCACCGCGGCAATGGCGGTGAACTCGTCGCCCTCGCGGAAGATGTGCTCACCCTCGCGGACCGGGCCGACATGTTCGACCAGCACATGCAGGTCATTGAGTGAGTTCTTGTCGAAGCCCTGCGACAGGCAGGCATCGGAGAAGGCGCAGGTGCTGCAGAAACGAAGTTGGTCGCCATCGTCGGCTATGGGCGAGGGCCGAGGGCGCCGAATCGCGGACGGGCTCATGCGCGGTCTTTCCCGTGGCTCAGATGGCCTTGGAGAAGCGGGCGGGCTCGGAGGCCGGCTGGTGCAGGTAGCGATCGAAGCATGCGGCGATGATACGCAGCAACAGGCGGCCGCGCTCGGTGGCGCTAACCTGCTGTTCGTCCACCTCGACCAGTCCATCGGCAGCGAGCGGCAACAGCCGGCGAAGGTCGTCCTCGAAATAGGCAAGGAAGTGGATGTTGTGGCGCTCCTCGAGCGCGGCGATGTCGATCACGCCGCGGCACATGAGCTGCTGGATCAGATCGGCGCGCAGCACATCGTCGGCATCCATGGCCATGCCGCGCCAGACCGGCAGGTGGCCGGCATCGATGGCATCTTCCCAGGACGGCAGGTCGCGCGGATTCTGGCTGTAGCTGTCGCCGATGTGGCTGATGGCGCTGACGCCAAAGCCGATCAGGTCGGACTCCGCGTGCGTGGTGTAGCCCATGAAGTTGCGGTGCAGCGTGCCATTTTCGAGCGCTGTCGAAAGCTCGTCGCCAGGCAGGGCGAAGTGATCCATGCCGATGTAGACATAGCCGGCCTGCGTGAGTTTTTCGATGGCCAGCTGCAGCAGGCCAAGCTTGTCCTCGGCGCTGGGCAACAGCGCTTCGTCGATCTGCTTCTGCGCGCGAAACATCTGTGGCAGATGCGCATAGCTGTAGATGGCGAGGCGGTCGGGCCGGGCCGCGACCACCGTGTCCAAGGTGCGGCCGAAGCCGGCGCGATTCTGGCCGGGCAGGCCGTAGATCAGATCGATGTTGATCGAGCGGAAACGGTTGCGCCGACAGGCTTCAAGCACGGCGAGGGTTTCTTCCACCGATTGGATGCGGTTGACCGCCGCCTGCACGGCCGGATCGAAATCCTGCACGCCGAGGCTGGCGCGGTTGAAGCCCATGAAGGCGAGGGCATCGATGTCGTTGGCGCTGATGCAGCGTGGATCCAGCTCAATGGAGATGTCGCGGTTGGCGGCATCGCTGAAATGGAAGTGCCGGTGCAGGGTTTCCATCAACTCGCCCAGTTGGCCGGCATCCAGGAAGTTGGGGGTGCCGCCACCCAGGTGCAGCTGGATTACGTCGCGATCGCGGTCGAACAGCGGGGCCACCATGCCGATTTCGCGCACGAGGCGGTCGAGATAGATGGCGGCTCGGTTGTGGTCGCGTGTGATCACCCGGTTGCAGCCGCAGTAGAAGCAGGGGCTGAAGCAGAAAGGCACGTGCACGTAGAGCGAGAGCCGGCGCGGGATGGGATCGCCGTTGCTCATGCGGGCAACATCGCGGAAGGCGGCCCCACCGAAGGCCGGTGTGAACTGCGGCGCGGTCGGATACGAGGTGTAGCGCGGCCCGGGGCGGTCGTAGCGGCGCAGCAGGTCGGCGTCAAAGGGCGGAATGGCGGTCATGGCGGTCATGTCGGCCAGACTAGGCGCAGCGTCGCCCCCCGGCCTTGATCGTGGTCAAGCCCGCCGCTGGAACGATCCGGTTTGAAGCGATGCACCCCGGCGGGGGACAATGGCGGCCTTTCCTGTGACTGGAGCCCCCATGACCATCCTGCGCATGGCTGACCTCGACCTGGCTGGCAAACGCGTGTTGATCCGTGAAGACCTCAACGTGCCGGTCAAGGACGGCCATATCAGCTCCGAGCAGCGCATCACCGCCGCTTTGCCGACCCTGAAGCTGGCGCTTGGAAAAGGAGCCGCAGTGATGGTGACCTCGCACCTGGGCCGCCCTAAGGAAGGCGTGTGGAGCGCACAGGATTCGCTGGCGCCGGTGGCTGCGCGCCTGTCCGAGCTGCTGGGTCGTCATGTGCCCTTGATCAGGGACTGGATCGATGGCGTCGAAGTGGTACCCGGGCAGATCGTACTGCTGGAAAACTGCCGCATGAATGTCGGTGAGGGCAAGGACGACGAAGCGCTGTCGAAAAAATACGCGGCCCTGTGCGATGTCTTCGTCATGGATGCCTTCGGCACCGCGCATCGCGCCCAGGCGTCCACGCATGGCGTGATACGCCAGGCGAAAGTCGCCTGCGGCGGCCCGCTGCTGATGGCCGAGCTGGATGCCCTGGCCAAGGCGCTGGAACACCCGGCGCGGCCGCTGCTGGCCATCGTTGCCGGCTCCAAGGTGTCGACGAAACTTGAGCTGCTGTCCAGCCTGGTCGGAAAGGTCGATCAGTTGATCGTCGGCGGCGGCATCGCCAATACCTTTATCGCCGCGCTGGGTCATCCAGTGGGCAACTCGCTGTGCGAAAACGACCTGCTCGATACCGCGCGGCAGATCATGGCGGATGCCAAAGCGCGTGGCGCCGAGATCCCGGTGCCTACCGACGTGGTGGTGGCCACCGCATTTGCCGCCGATGCGCCGGCGACGACCAAGAACATTGCCGACATCAGTCCGGACGACATGATCCTTGATATCGGCCCCGACACCGCCGCCTGCTATGCCGCGATGATCGCCAAAGCCGGCAGCGTGATCTGGAACGGCCCGGTTGGCGTGTTTGAGTTCGACGCGTTCGGCAAGGGCACCGAAGTGTTGGCGAAAGCCATTGCCGCCTCCGATGCCTTCTCCATTGCCGGCGGTGGCGACACGCTGGCGGCGGTGGAGAAATATGGCGTCGAGGCCGGCATCAGCTACATATCTACCGGCGGCGGCGCCTTCCTGGAATTCTGCGAAGGCAAGGAACTGCCTGCAGTAACTGCCCTGAAAGCGCGGGCCAGCTGATTGGCCACGATATTTTTTGACCTTGACGGCACCCTGATCGACTCTGCCGTCGGCATTACCCGCTGCGTGGGCCATGCCTTCGAGTGCCTTGGCGAGACGGTTCCGCCGCAAGCCGAGTTGCTTCACTGGATCGGCCCGCCGCTGCGCGACAGTTTCGGGCCCGTGTTCAACGATCCCGGCAAGATCGAGGCGGCGGTGGGTTTCTATCGCGAACGCTTCGAAGTGCTGGGCTGGGCCGAGCACACGCTTTACGCCGGCATCGGCGATGCCGTCGAGGAATTGCACGCCGCAGGCCATCGGCTGGCTGTGGTCACTGCCAAGAACGAGCCGCATGCGCGCAAGATCATCGCGCACTTGCCCTTCGGGCAGCGCTTCGAAACCATCGTCGGCGCCACCCTCGACGGTCGGCTCAGCCACAAGCCGGAATTGATCGGCGAGGCGCTGGACAGGCTGGTGGCCACGCCCGATCAATGCTGGATGATCGGCGACCGGCGCATGGACATCGAGGGCGCCAATCATCACGGCATGCGCAGCATTGGCGTGCTGTGGGGCTTCGGCGGGGAGAGCGAGTTGCTGGCGCAGTCTCCGACCCACTTGGCCCGCGAGCCGCGTGATCTATTCCGTCTTCTTGCGTGACTGGATATGCGCGAGAACCATCAACGACACTTCGCTGTGATAGCGTGTCACGGACTACAGGAAACCCTCCATGCACTTCGATTTGCGCCGCACCAAGATCATCGCCACCCTCGGCCCGGCCACCGACGCGCCGGGCGTCCTCGACGAGTTGATCCGCACCGGCGTCAACGTCGTCCGGCTGAATTTTTCCCACGGCACGCCCGAGCACCACGGCGAGCGCGTGCGTGCGGTGCGCGAAGCGGCAGAGCGCCAGGGGCGCGAAGTCGGCATCCTCGCCGACCTGCAGGGCCCGAAAATCCGCATCGAGAAATTCATTGATGGCAAGGTCGAGCTCAAGGCCGGCGATGCATTCAGCCTGATCTGCCGTGCCGATACACCCGATGGCGACCGCAACCAGATCGGCGTCAGTTACCTCGGTCTGGTGGCCGACGTGCACGTCGGCGACACCCTGCTGCTCGATGACGGACTGATGGCCTTGAAGGTGGACGCCGTCGAGGGCGATGTAATCCGCACCACCGTGCTCACCGACGGCAGTCTGTCCAATCGCAAGGGTCTCAACCGCCTCGGCGGCGGCCTGTCGCTGGGCGCGCTGACCGACCAGGACAAGGCGCATATCGTCATTGCCGCGCAGCTCGGCGTGGAGTTCATCGCCGTGTCTTTCTGCCGTTCAGCCGAGGACATGCACGAGGCGCGAGCGCTGGCCCGCGCCGCCGGCAGCGATGCCGCCCTGGTGGCCAAGATCGAGCGCGCCGAGTCGATCGACAACCTGGTCGAGATCACTATTGCCTCCGACGTGGTGATGGTGGCGCGTGGTGACCTCGGCGTGGAAATCGGCGATGCCGAATTGCCAGGTTTGCAAAAAAAGATCATACGCACCGCGCTCGAATACAACCGCGTCGTGATCACCGCCACGCAAATGCTGCAGTCGATGGTCGATAACCCGATCCCGACCCGCGCCGAAGTTCTGGACGTGGCCAATTCGGTCATCGACGGCACCGATGCGGTGATGCTCTCGGCCGAAAGTGCTTCCGGCAGTTACCCGATCAAAGCGGTCGAGGCGATGGTGCGCATCTGCCTGGCCGCCGAGCGCCAGTTCGACCACGACACCGATTTCGAGAAGGCGCAGCGCAACCTGCAGCGCGCCGACCAGGCCATCGCCATGGCCAGCATGTTCCTGGCCGAGCACATCAAGCTGCGCGCCATCATTGCGCTCACTGAATCCGGCGGCACGGCGCGCTACCTGTCGCGTTTCCGCTCCGAGGCGCCGATCTATGGCCTGTCCAAGCACGGCCCGTCGCGCCGGCGCATGGCGATGATGCGCTCGGTATCCCCCGTGGCCTTCGACAGCCAGGGCTTGAGTACCCGTGAAGCCACCCGCAGCGCCGTCCGCGAGTTGTTCGAGCATGGCCTGCTGGGCGTCGGCGACCGGGTGCTGATCACCAGTGGCGACCACATGGAGCTGCACGGCGCCACCAATACGCTGCGCTTGCTGGTGGTGGGCGAGGGTGGCAGCGCGGTGGGGTTGGGTGAGCTCTGAGCGCCCCCGGTTTGGTGGGAATGGTTCAGCCGCGACCTCGCCCTCCCCTACTTTCTTGTGATCTTGGTCGACGCGCAGATTTTTCGATTCCGAGCAGCTTTCGAGGCTGAAGCCGCTCTCACAAGGCTTGGAAAATGCGGCCACGCGGGGCCTCGGCTATAATCTTCAGCCATCTTCCAACTCTCCCATCGGAACCCCCATGAGCATCGACCAACTCGCCGAAACCGCCCAGGCCATGGTGGCCGCAGGAAAGGGCATCATCGCCATCGATGAGTCCAACGCCACCATCAAGAAGCGTTTCGACGGTGTTGGCATCGAGTGCAGCGAAGAAAACCGCCGCGCCTACCGCGAACTGCTGCTGACTACGCCCGGCCTCAACGAGCACATTTCCGGCGCCATCCTGTACGACGAGACGCTGCGCCAGAAAACCCGCGACGGCGTGTCCTTCGCCGAAGTTATGCGCCGCAACGGCATCATCCCCGGCATCAAGGTCGACAAGGGCCCGCAGCCTCTGGCCGGCTTCCCCGGCGAAGTGGTTACCGAAGGCCTCGACGGCCTGCGCGAGCGCCTGCGCGAATACGCCCAACTCGGCGCACGTTTCGCCAAGTGGCGTGCGGTGATCACCATCGGCGAGGACATGCCCTCGGGCACCGGTATCGAGGCCAACAGCCACATGCTGGCGCGCTACGCGGCGTTGTGCCAGGAAGCCGGCATCGTGCCGATGGTGGAGCCGGAGGTGATCATGGACGGCGACCACGACATTGACATGTGCTGCGAGGTCACCGAGATCACGCTGCGCTCGCTGTTCGCCGCGCTGTACGACCAGAACGTGATGCTGGAAGGCACCATCCTCAAGGCCAGCATGGTCGTGTCCGGCAAGGATTGCCCGGAGCAGGCCAGCGTCGATGAAGTAGCAGCCATGACCGTGCGCTGCCTCAAGTCCACCGTACCAGCGACGCTGCCAGGCATCGTGTTCCTGTCCGGTGGCCAGAGCGATGAGGACGCTACCGCCCACCTCGATGCCATGAACCGCCTCGGCCCGCACCCCTGGCCGCTGAGCTTCAGCTACGGCCGCGCCATGCAAACGGCGGCGCTCAAGCACTGGTCGCTGGACATCGTCGGCAATGTCGCCGCCGCCCAGCAGATCGTGCATGCGCGGGCCCGCGACAATGGCCTTGCCGCGCTCGGGCAGTGGACGCGGTCGGCCTGAACGGATTCGGCCTGTTTTCGGAAAGATGCGGAAAACGCCGGCTTCGAGCCGGCGTTTTCTTTCACGGCGCGGCTGCCGCCGGCCGCGACCGGGCTTGTTCGCTACACTGCTCACCATGACCGCAAACATCCTGCGGCGGATGAAGACAAATGAGCGAACCCGAATCACCCGGCGGCAAGAACCTGTATCGCGGCCCGGCCGGCAAGCCGCGCGACAAGCGCGAACGCGAGCGCGACCGCCAGCGTGAAGGGCAGCATGACGCTGCAAGCGGGCAGCCGCGCGAGCAGCAAGCTGAACCACGCGTTCGCACCCAAGCGTCTGTGCCTGCGCGGGTGAATGATCGCAGCCAGCCGCACGGGGCGGCACCGTATCCAAGGGCAGCACATCCGCAGGCAAACAGGCCGACGGCTGCCGCACCACGAACGCGCGCGCGCGAAATTCCTGCAGATCCCGCGTCGGAATTGCCGGCCGCCGCCCCGCGAGAACAGCGCATCCACGGCCTCAACGCGTGCCTGGCACTGTTCGCACAGCGGCCCGAAGCGCTGCGCAAAGTGTGGCTGCTGGAAACGCGAATCCCCAAGCTCAAACAGGTGTTGGCGCACTGCGTGAAGCAGCGCTTGGGCTACACGATTGTCGAGGCCGAAGACCTCGAGCGTTTGTCCGGCAGTGCGCACCACGAGGGCGTGGTGTTCGGCGCCCTGCCGGCCGAAGAGTGGACGCTCTCGGACTGGCTGCTCAAACTGCCACCGGGCCCGGCTGTTGCCCTTTGGCTCGATGGCGTAGGCAATCCGCACAACTTGGGCGCCATGCTGCGCAGCGCCGCGCATTTTGGCGCGGCCGGCGTGCTGTTGCCCAAGCATTCGGAGATGGCGCTGTCAGGCGCCGCCGCGCGTGTTTCAGAAGGTGCCGCCGAGCGCGTGCCGATGGTGCGCATGGGCCGTCCCGACAACTCCCTGGCGCAGCTGACCTCGGCGGGTTTCGTGATCGCGGCAACGCTGGTGCGAGGCGGTACGCCTCTGTATTCGATAAAACTGCCGCAGCGATTGGTGCTGGTGATGGGCGCCGAGCAACTCGGGGTCGGCGACGAGACGGCAAAAACTGCCGGCCTGAAACTCGGCATACCCGGCACCGGGCAGGTGGATAGCCTGAATGTGTCGGCGGCTACGGCCGTGATCCTGGGCGAATGGTGGCGGCAGCATCGAGCAGGGTGAGTGTTGCTTGCTGTCCTGTGTCATGTGTTGACGCGACGGCTTTGGTCGCCGGGCCGATCGTGTTCAGTGCGTGGACAGGCGCTGGTATCGCTCGCATCCGCATCTCGATCATGGTGAAATGGCGACATGGAAGCGGGGGTGCCTGCAGCTGTGGGCTGAGAAATACCCTTTGAACCTGATCCGGTTGATCCCGGCGTAGGGAAGCTTTGCAGTGCCGGCTTTTCTCCAGTGCCCAGTGCCCTGCTTCTTGTATGCGCGCCCCTCGCCAGCACATGCCTGTCCGTGCGCGGACTGCCGGTCATGCGAGTCCTTCGCAACAGCCTGCGTACCCTTGATGCGGTCTTTACAAAAACTGCCAGGATCAACCGAATGAACGCACTCCCCACTGAACTGCTGCGCCAGGCCCAGCAACTTTCCGAAGAAGTCGTGCGCCCGATCCCGGGCTCGCGCAAGATCCACGTGCCCGGCTCGCGCGCCGACATCCGCGTGCCCATGCGCGAGGTGGTACTCACCGACACGCCGCGCATCGGCCGCGCGCCAGAGGCGAACGCGCCGTTCTGCGTTTACGACACCTCCGGCCCCTACACCGATCCGGACGTCAACATCGACCTTGGCGCCGGCCTCGCTCCGCTGCGCGCGCCATGGATCGAAATGCGCGGCGACAGCGCGCCGCTCGCCGGACTTTCATCGGAATTCGGCCGCGGCCGCGAGCACGACCGCAAGCTCGACGCCGTGCGCTTCGGCAACCGCCCGCTGCCGCGCCGCGCGCTGGCCGGCGCCAATGTCAGCCAGATGCACTACGCGCGTCGCGGCATCATCACGCCGGAGATGGAGTACATCGCCATCCGCGAGAACCAGCGCATCGAAGCCATCCGTGAGGCGCACTTACTGCGCCAGCATGCCGGTGAAACTTTCGGCGCCAGCATCCAGAAGCTGATCACGCCGGAGTTCGTCCGCGACGAAGTGGCGCGCGGTCGCGCCATCATCCCGGCCAACATCAACCATCCTGAAATCGAGCCGATGATCATCGGTCGCAATTTCCTGACCAAGGTCAACGCGAATATTGGCAATTCGGCGGTGAGTTCCGGCATTGCCGAGGAAGTGGAAAAACTTGTCTACGCGATCCGCTGGGGTGCGGATACGGTGATGGACCTGTCCACCGGCAAACACATCCACGAAACACGCGAGTGGATACTGCGCAATTCGCCGGTGCCGATTGGCACCGTGCCGATCTATCAGGCGCTGGAAAAAGTCGATGGCCGTGCCGAGGAGCTGACCTGGGAAATTTTCCGCGACACGCTGATCGAGCAGGCCGAGCAGGGCGTCGACTATTTCACGATCCATGCGGGAGTCTTGCTGCGTTACGTTCCCCTGACGGCGAGACGGGTCACTGGCATCGTCTCGCGCGGCGGCTCGATCCTGGCCAAATGGTGTCTGTCGCACCACAAGGAAAACTTCCTCTACACGCATTTTGAGGATATCTGCGAAATCATGAAGGCCTACGACGTCAGCTTCTCGCTGGGCGATGGTCTGCGCCCGGGCTGCATCGCCGACGCCAATGACGCTGCGCAGTTTGGTGAACTGGAAACCCTGGGCGAGCTGACCAAAATCGCCTGGAAGCACGACGTGCAGACCATGATCGAGGGCCCCGGCCACGTGCCGATGCAGCTGATCAAGGAAAACATGGACAAGCAGCTCGCTGTCTGCGGCGAAGCGCCGTTCTACACGCTGGGCCCACTGACCACAGACATCGCGCCGGGCTACGACCACATCACCAGCGCGATCGGCGCGGCGATGATCGGCTGGTTCGGCACGGCGATGCTCTGCTACGTGACGCCGAAGGAACACCTGGGCCTGCCCAACAAGGCCGACGTGCGTGAAGGCTTGATGGCCTACAAAATCGCCGCCCATGCGGCGGATCTCGCCAAAGGCCATCCCGGCGCGCAGGCACGCGACAATGCACTGTCAAAAGCACGCTTCGAGTTCCGCTGGCAAGACCAGTTCCACCTTGGCCTCGATCCGGAACGGGCGCAGGAATACCACGACGAGACGCTGCCCAAGGACGCGCACAAGGTCGCGCATTTCTGCTCGATGTGCGGCCCGCATTTCTGCTCGATGAAAATTACCCAGGACGTGCGCGACTACGCGGAGAGCCACGGCATGGCCGAAACCGCCGCGCTGGAGCAGGGCATGGAGGAGAAGGCGGCCGAGTTCCGCGCCCAAGGCGCGCAGGTGTATCGTCGAGAATAGTGGTCTTCCGCGGCAGGCCGGGCTTGGGTCGACAGTTTAGTGGCGACACGCTCCCATCAATCCAGATCCTGAATGCCACTGCAGAAGCCGCTGTGGCCAGTGGCCAGGGTGAAAATTCACGCGGTGCCGCGCTGCGGGGGTTGGCGACGTCCACCCGCATTGTCGTCCACCCGTATTGTCATCCACGGCGACGGCGATGTAGCTGATGCTGGAAAGTATTGTTGATGTTTGTCGGATGAATTTGGCTGGGAATTCGTGGTTTGTGCCACCGTGGGCCGCGCGCGGCGAATTTTTTACAAGCGCAAATTCCAGCATGTGGCAATGCAGCCATGGAGAGTAATGGCAGGCTGCTCAGTGTCGAATCGCTCTCCATGAGTCTTGGTCAAACTGTGAATTCTGGCGAATGCCCAATTGCCCGTGGATGTGCTGTTGGTACGTCTTGATTGCTTGGTAATTGTCATTCCGGCGCAGGCTTGGATACACTTGAAAAACAAGGTGGATAGCCGGATTTTCCGTCCAAAAGCACTTTCGGCATGGGCCTGAACGACGAAATCATTCGGAGGCCTCTTGCAATCATGCCGGGAGTCTGGAACGAATCCACGGGTGCAGAGTCGACATTACTTCAGGCTGTTGCCAAGCATCAGTCCTTGTACATGCGCCACGCTGCACTCGCGCAGCGCGGTCAGGCTGTAGCCGCCTTCAAGCATCGATACGAGGCGGCCACGACAGTGTTTTTCGGCCATGGCCGACAGTTTCACTGAAATCCAGCGATAGTCTTCCGCCTCCACACGGAGGTCGGCGAGCGGGTCGAGCCGGTGTGCGTCGAAACCGGCTGAAACAAGCAATAGTTGCGGCGCGAAGCTGTTTAGCGCCGGCAGCAGGTTTTCCGACCAGACCTTCTGAAACACATCGCCGCCGCTGCCCGGCGGCAGAGTCGCGTTGACGATGTTGCCGACGCCTCGTTCGCTGCTGCGGCCGGTGTTCGGATACAGCGGCGACTGGTGCGAGCTGAGATAGAGCACGCGCGCATCATTTTCGAAGATGGCCTGGGTGCCATTGCCGTGGTGGACGTCGAAATCCACGATGGCCACGCGTTCGAGCCGGTGGGCGTCCAGCGCATGCGCCGCCGCGACCGCGATGGCGTTGAACAGGCAGAAGCCCATCGCGGTATCGCCGGTGGCGTGGTGGCCGGGTGGACGCACCGCGCAGAACGCGTGTTTCGTCTCGTTGCGCATGACGGCATCCACGGCAGCAATACCGGCACCAGTGGCACGCAGCGCGGCCTGCGCCGAGCCGGCGGAAAGAACAGTATCGGCGTCGATGCGGACCGGCGTCTTTACCCGGGTGTCCAGGACCAGTGCGACCAGTTCGTGTGTATGCACGCGGAGCAGTTGGTCGCGCGTTGCCAAAGGTGCCGATAGCCACTGCAGGCCGTGCATGGCCAGTCGCAGCGCTGAGGTCACGGCCTGCAGTCTCGCCGGTGATTCCGGATGGCCCGGGCCGGGTTCATGGGCCAGACAATCGGGATGCGTGTAGACCCGCATCCTAGTGGACGGCAACGGTCAAAGCGGTAGTTGCATCGCTTGGGGATGGGCGCGATGGACGTCGTTCCGGAGCAAGGCCAATAGCCATGGCTATTGGCCGAGTGAGGAGCAAGTACAGCGCGTCCAGACCAAGTGAGCCGCTATCGATTTGTCCGTTGCCGTCCACTGCTCAGCCCTTGCGGCGGTCGTGGTTCCAAAGCACCTCACCGTGGCCACTGGCTCGTGCCAGCACGCGGGCGAGCACGAACAGCAGGTCGGAAAGCCGGTTGAGGTAGCGGATTGCCTCGGGACGCACGGCGTCGTGGTGCGACAGCGTCACCACTTCGCGCTCGGCACGCCGGCAGATGGTGCGCGCGAGGTGGCAGTTCGCGGCGGCCAGTCCACCGCCGGGCAGGATGAAATCCTTGAGCGGCGGCAGGTCGGCGTTGAAGCCGTCCAGTGATTTTTCCAGATGGTCGATGTCGGCGTCGAAAATAGCGGAATGGCCGGGAATGCACAGCTCGCCGCCGAGATCGAACATGTGGTGCTGAACCGAGGTCAGTATGCTGCGCACGGCTTCCGGAATGTCGCAGGCGAGCACGATGCCGATCGCGGAGTTGGCTTCGTCGACTGTGCCATAGGCGCAGACCCGCGCCGAATCCTTCGACACGCGTGAGCCGTCGCCGAGGCCGGTCGAGCCGTCATCGCCGGTTTTTGTATAAATCTTGGAGAGACGGTTGCCCATGATCCTTGCGCCGTCAAATCAGCGCTGCACGTCACGCAGGGCAATTGCTGCCGTGCCGCGCGCGAGCTGTGCGTAAACCACATGGACCAGCGTGGCGATGCCGGCGTAGATCGACGCGGTGTACAGATAGGGCAGGTACCAGTCACCGAGGTTCTTGCTCCAGCTGGCGAAGGTCGGATTCGCGACGCTGTCGCTGAGCCAGTAAAAGCTGCCGTTGGAGATCAAGTAACAGGCGCTCACCGAAACCACGAAACTGGCCAGCAGCAAACCAAGGTTGCGCAGGCGCAGGCCATCGTAGTGGCGGCGCAGCCACAGGCCACCCAGCCACAGGCTCAGGTAGGCCGGCACCAAGAACCAGTAGGCGACGGAAACGCAGTAGTGGTCCCAGAAGCTGGTGCCGCTGCGGCTGATCACGAACCAGTCCACCAGCACCGCCAGCGCCATCAGCGCCGGGAAAGCGAACTTCGCCATGCCGCGCAAATAGAAACCACCGAGGAAAAACAGCGCCCAGGAGGCATCGGGCAGGGCCGAAAAATGATTGACGCGGGTGCCGATCATGACGAGGGCAAGCGTGAGCAGGATTCCCGATTGCTGGCGGGTGGACAGGTTCATCAGCAGGCTTCCGTGGCAGTTGTCGTCATTCTATCGGAAAGGGAGCGGCCGATGATTCCGGAGTCGCGAGTATCATGGTCGCCATGCCGGAAACCTTCGACATCCTCATCCTTGGCGGCGGTCTGGTTGGCAGCAGCTTGGCCTGCGCGCTGGATGGCCGCGGCTACCGCGTGGCGCTGGTTGAAGCGAGCGCGCCGCAGGCCGGTCCGCCGGGCTTCGACGAGCGCAAGCTGGCGCTGTCGGCGGCCAGCATCAACGCCTTGGACGCACTCGGCGTCCTGTCCGGGTTGGCGACGCCACCGACACCGATACGGCGCATCCATGTCAGCCGGCAGGGCGATTTCGGCGCCGTGCGCATGGAAGCGCGCGAACATGGCCGTGAGGCCTTCGGCGGCGTAGTGCTGGCGCGCGAGCTTGGACTGGCGCTGGAGTCGCGCCTTGCCCAACTCGGCGCGTTGACATGGCTGCGTCCAGCCACGGTCACGTCGCTGCGGCCAGAAGCGGCAGGGGTTGCCGCAGTGATCGAAAGCAATGGTCAAGTGGACACGATTTCCGCGCGACTTTTGGTCGCCGCCGATGGCACCCGCTCGCTGGCGCGCACGGCCTTCGGTATCGCTGCTGCGGAACACGACTATGGGCAGACCCTGTTCGTCTGCAGCATTGCCGCTGAACGAGCCTCCGACGGCAGCGCCTACGAGCGTTTCACGGCGCAAGGGCCGGTGGCCCTGCTGCCAATGGCCGGTGGCCAGTACGGCGCCATCTGCGCCGTAGCGCGTGACGATGCCGAACGGGTGGCGGCGTTCGAGGATGCGGCTTACCTCGATTATTTCCAGCAGCGTTTCGGCTGGCGCGCCGGCCGCATCCGGCGCGTCGGTAAACGCAGCCGCTATCCGCTCACCCGCGTGGTGGCCGAGCGGCTCGATGGGCCGCGCCTGTTGCTGATGGGCAACGCCGCACAAACCATCCATCCGATTGGCGCGCAAGGGTTCAATCTGGGCTTGCGTGATGCGCTGACGCTGGCGGAGGTGCTAGATGGCGGCGATCCTGGCGCGGATGCCGTGCTCGCGACTTATGTCGAAGCGCGCCGCGAGGATCGTGAGCAAACGTTGGCCTTCAGCGATGGCCTGGCGCGGCTGACCGCCAACGATTCGTTTCCCGTGCATGTCCTGCGTTCGTTCGGCTTGCTGGCGATGGCCCATGTGCCCGGCCTGTTGGCGCCGCTGGTGTCGGGCGCGATGGGATTTCGCGGCAGCGTGCCTGTGCTGGCACGAGGCAAGGCGTGAGTCGCCGCGATCCGCTGGACGTGATCGTGATCGGCGCTGGTGCGGTTGGCAGCACGGCCGCGCTGGCGCTGGCGCGTGATGGCCTGCGCGTGGCGATCGTCGAAGCGCACGAACCACAGCCGTGGCGTGCCGATGTGCCCGACCTGCGCGTCTATGCGCTGGCACCGGACAATCATGCGTTGTTCGCCGACATCGGCCTGTGGCCGGCGATTGCGCAAGCGCGCGCGCACCCCTATCGGCGCATGTGCGTATGGGATGCGGCCGCTGGCGAAGAACTGGTTTTTGACGCCGATTCACTCGGGCGAAGCGAGCTTGGCCACATCGTCGAGAATGGCCTGCTGGTCGACCGGCTTTGGTCGGCCTTGTCGGATGAGGCTGGCGTCCAGCGGTTTTGTCCGGACAAATTGCGTGAGATTGAACAACATGACGATGGCGTCAGCGCCACGCTCGCCAGCGGCCAGCGCCTGCGTGCTCGCATGCTGCTCGGCGCCGATGGCGCCAGTTCCGTCGTGCGCGGATTGATTGGCCTGCAGACTCGCGATCACGCCTACGGCCAGCGTGGCCTGGTGGCGTACGTGTCCACGGAAAAATCGCATCAGGACACCGCCTGGCAGCGTTTCCTTCCGACCGGCCCGCTGGCGTTCCTGCCTTGCGCTGATGGCCGCTGCTCCATCGTCTGGACCTTGCCGGATGCCGAGGCTGAACGGCTTCAGGCGGTGGACGATGTGGTGTTCTGTCGTGAACTCACCCGTGCCTTCGATGCAAGGCTTGGCGAAGTGACTAGCGTGTCGACGCGCATTGCTTTCCCGCTGCGCCGACAGCTGGCGCACGATTACGTCGCCGGTCGCGTCGCCCTGGTCGGCGATGCGGCGCACGCGGTGCATCCGCTGGCCGGGCAGGGCGTGAACCTCGGCCTGCGTGATGTGTCTGGCCTGCGCGCGATGATCGCTGACGCCCGCGGTCGCGGCGCCGATTTCGCCAGCGCGCATCGTTTGCAGCGCTGGGAGCGAGTGCGACGCAGCGAAAACGCGCTGGCCGCGTATTCCTTCGAGGCCATCAACCGGATTTTTTCCAACGATGCCGTGCTGCCAAGCCTGCTGCGCGGGCCGCTGCTGGGGCTGGCCGGCAAGTTGCCGCCGCTCACGCAGTTTTTCTGGAGGCGTGCGGCGGGGATTTAGTGCAGCTTGGGAAGGGGCTTCAGCCCTGACTTTTCCCTGAAGTTCGCAAACATGAGCTGTCGGGGCCGTAGCCTCTCCCACATGAGCGGTTTCCCACACCTGATCAGCGCGGCGGCGCGGTGAATTCGCGCTGGCTCAGCGCTCCGTCCGCATCGACGTCCTGGCGCTTGAACTGCACGGCCAGCCGCGCGTGGTGCTCGTCGAGGGTCAGCCGTGGTGCGTTCGGTACCAGTTGCTCTTCTGGCTCAAGTACGCCGTCGCGGTTGCCGTCCATTTGCTGGAAGGCGTAGCTCATCCACGACTGGTACTCGGGCAGCGACAGGCGCTGATCGCTGTCGAGATCGGCGGCGGCAAAATAGCTGCGCGGGGAGTGTTGTGCCGCTGTCATGCAAGGCAGCAATGCCAGCACGAGCAAGCAGAAAAGTCGCTGCATCCTGATCAAAGTGCGCGTCCCTTGTTGTCGAGGGTGGCGGCGAAAACCGTGATTTCCTCACGGTCGTGGTAGAGCTGGCGCGCGCGCACGACCAGCGGCCTGCCGGCCTGTCGCTGGAACTGCTCAAGACAGGATTTGGTTTCGTCCCAGCGTTTTTTCATGGGTAGCTTGAGATTGAAGATCGATTGCTGGCACCATCCTTGGGCAAACCACTCGGCCATGCGCGCAGCGACCCGGCGCGGTGACTCGACCATGTCGCAGACCATCCAGTCCAGCGGCTTGGGGGGCTGCCACAGGAAGCCGTCGGCGCGAATATGTTCGATGATGCCGGTGGCCATTGCCGTTTCCGCCATTGGGCCGTTGTCGATGGCCGATACGCGAATGTGCTGGCGGGCCAGCACCCAGCTCCAGCCGCCGGGCGCAGCGCCGAGGTCGGCAGCCTTCATGCCGGGCTTGATCAGGGTCTTGCGGTCATTGTCATCAAGAAGTGTAAGAAGCGCTTCTTCCAGCTTGAGCGCCGAACGGCTCGGCGCTTCGCTCAGTTGGCGCAGGCGCGGGATGCCCAACGGCCACGACGAGCTGTCGCTGGCCAGGCTGCTGGCCAGCAACGCATGGTTGCCGGCCAGGAAGCAGACATGTAGCCGCGGCAGTCGTGCATCGTCCTTGTCGGTGAGCAGGCCGCGCTTGCGCAAGGCAGGGCGCAGGGCGTTGCCGAAGGCGCGGGCAAGGCCGGCGAGCTGCTTGCCTTCGTCGGATTCGGGATGTTCGACGCACAATTCGCCGAAACGGCCGCGACCGGCGATGGCGTCGAGCATCGGCGTCAGCCGGTCTTTGGGATCAAGGTCGGCCAGCTCGGAAAACAGCCGCAGTTTTTGGCGGGCGAAGATTAATCCGTCGAAGGGCAGGGCCTTGGTCAGCGCGTCGGCGTCCTCACACAGGAATTCGACGTAACCGCTGCTGCGCTGGGTCTTGGCGTATCCGGCGAAACCGGCCAGTCCGGAACGCTCGGATAGCTCGGCGGCGAGCTCGGGCTCGAAGCCGGCGCGGCAGTAGCAGAGCAGGCCGTTCAAGCGCCTATTTTCATGTAGGAGCGGCGCAAGCCGCGACCGCTTTCATTTCGGGATAAATCGCGGCTTGCGCGGTTCCCATGGATCGTGCGGTCAATAGACAACACCACTCTCCCCGTACTGGCGCAAGACGGCGCAAGCGGCTTCGCGCCGGATGTCGCGTCGAACGGCGATACCGCGTTTTTCAAGTTCACCCGTCCAGTCGGCTGGCAGCGGGCCTTCGTCAAAGCCGGTCAGCGTCTGCACATCGTCGGCGCGGGCGCCGATCAGCAGCTCGTCGATGCCGGCCCAGATCAGGGCGCCGTAGCACATGGCGCAAGGCTGCGAGGAGGTGGCGAGGATGATGCGTTCACCGCCATCGTTGAGCCGGTAGCGCTGCACGCGCTGCTGGCTGGTGGTCAGCGCCATCACTTCGGCATGCGCGGCGGAACAATTTTGCGTCACGACTCGATTGACGCCGATGCCGAGCAGGCGACCGGCGTCGTTGAACACCGCCGCGCCGAACGGGCCGCCACTGCGCTGTTCGACGTTGAGCCGAGACAGCTCGACGGCCAGCGCCATGCGGCTGTCGTCGTCGAGGTATCGGACGCTGGCGTCCACGTGGTCATGGATCCACGTCGGCAGGGTGAGGTGAAGCTGGGCGTAGAGCATCACTGCACGCGCCCGCTGCCGTCGTCGGGGCCATTGACGCCGGCGCACTGTCCCTGAACGCACTGGCAGCCGCTGAGGGATGGAAAGCCGCAGACGCTCATCCGGCCCTCGCTGGCGCACTGCGCCTTGACCTGCTCGGGAAAGGTCGGGCTGTCCCTGTTCACGCATTGCGGGGAGTAACCGCAGCAGCTGCCGACATCCTTGATGGCGCAGTCGGCATCGACCTTGCAGCTGCGGCTGATGTCGTTCGTTGCTTGCGGCTTGGCGACTTCGTTGACTGGACGGGTGGCTGGCGCAGCTGCGTCCGTATCAGCGACCAGCGGCGGCGGTGCCGGGGCATCCACCACCATGCCATTGCGGGCGGCATCGGGCGATCCGCAGGCCGCGAGCAGGGTTGCCAGCGTGAACAAACAGGACAGGCCGAGCATCTTGATCGTTGGCATCTTCAGTTTCCCACCGTTTTGGCCCAAGTGTCGCGCAGGGTCACGGTGCGGTTGAACACCGGTGCATCGGCGCGATGATCGCGGCGGTCGGCGACGAAATAGCCGAGACGTTCAAACTGGACATTCGACTCCGCGGCCAACACCGCGGCGGCGGGCTCGACGTAGCCGCGCACGATCCGCACCGAATCGGGATTCAGGTAATCGCGATAGGTCTTGCCGCCATCGTCGTTGTCCGGATCGGGCACGCTGAACAATCGGTCGTAGAGGCGGATGTCAGCGGCAATGGCATGTTTCGCACTGACCCAATGGATGGTGCCCTTGACCTTGCGGTCGGCGCCCGGCAGGCCGGCACGGGTTTCGGGGTCGAGCGTGCCGTGCAGTTCAACGATGATGTCGCCATCCTTGATGACCTCGGTGCACCGGACGATGCCAACGCCGCGCAGGCGCACTTCTCCACCGGGAATTAGACGATGAAAGCCCTTGGACGGCACCTCCATGAAATCCTCGCGTTCGATCCAGACCTCGCGTGCGAACGGGACGGCACGCTGGCCGAAACTTTCGTTCTTGGGATGGTTTGGGAACGACAGTGTTTCCTCGTGTGTTTCCGGCAGATTGACCAGCACCAGTTTGACCGGATCGACCACGCCCATGCGCCTGGGCGCCTGGGCGTCGAGGTCTTCGCGGATACAATTTTCGAGGATGGAAAAATCGGTCAACGAATTTTGCTTGCTGATGCCGATGCGATCGGCGAACAGGCGCAGGGCGGCCGGGCTGACGCCCCGGCGGCGCAGGCCCTGAAGGCTGGGCATGCGCGGATCGTCCCACCCCGACACCAAGCCTTCGGTGACCAGCGCCATCAGCTTGCGCTTGCTCATCACGGTGTAGTTGATGTTCAGACGCGAGAATTCGATCTGGCGCGGCTTGGCCGGCGCTGTCGGCAATCCCGCGGCGGGGAGGCAGTCCCAGAGCCCGGGATGGTTGGGCAGATCGACGGCGTCCACACACCAGTCGTACAGGGGGCGATGGTCCTCGAACTCCAGCGTGCACAGCGAGTGGGTGATGCCTTCCAGCGCGTCGGACAGGCAGTGCGCGTAGTCGTACATCGGATAGATCGGCCAGACATTGCCGGTGTTCTGGTGCTCGACGTGCTTGATCCGGTAGATCGCCGGGTCGCGCAGGTTGATGTTGCCGCTGGCCATGTCGATCTTGACCCGCAGGGTGCGTGCACCGTCGGCAAACTCGCCGGCGCGCATGCGCCGGAACAGATCGAGGTTTTCGGCGACGCTGCGATCGCGGCAGGGCGAGTTGCGTCCGGCTTCGACGAGGTTGCCGCGGTATTCGCGCACCTGCTCGGCTGTGAGGTCGCAGACGAAGGCCTTGCCGACAGCGATCAACTTGAGGGCGCTGCGGTAGAACACTTCAAAATAATCCGAGGCATGGCGCAGCTCGGTCCACTCGAAGCCCAGCCAGCGCACGTCTTCCTTGATGGCCTCGACGTATTCGGGGTCTTCGCGGGCGGGGTTGGTGTCGTCGAAGCGCAGGTTCACCCGGCCGCCAAATTCGCGGCCAATGCCGAAATTCAGGCAGATGGCCTTGGCATGCCCAATGTGCAGGTAGCCATTGGGCTCGGGCGGAAAGCGCGTGCGGATGGCAACGTGCCTGCCGCTGGCCAAGTCGTCGCGGACGATCTGCCGGATGAAGTCGTTCTTCTCGGCGGCGATCGGAGTGCTGGAGTCATTCATGCGAGCAGAGCTTGCGCTTGGGGAAGCGCAAGTTTACCCGACCGGCGCCGCCCGGCGGGCGGCTCTCTTCATTCGGTTGGGCGGTAGACGCCGATCTCGCAGACATCAATGCCGCGCTTTTCGACCGAATCACCGTCGCTGAACACGGCCTTGAAGTCGAACTTGCAATAGCCGGAACCGTCGTCGAAGTTGACCATCACCGAGCCGCCCGGCTTGACGACATCGTCGCCGAGCACGTCTTCCTGCCATTCGTTGGCGCCGGCGTTGGAGCCATAAAAACGGACGATGGTGTAGCTGGTTTCGTTGATGATCTTGACCTTGCGGTTCTCGGAGGCGTCTGCTGTGGCGCAAGTGCCGGCGATGGTGAGGATTGCGGCAGCGATGGTGAGGCGGAGGGATGAGGTCGACATGGGATGGGCCCTGTGGTTTAAGAGTGCGCGATGCGCAGGCCCGGCATGCCGTGATTTTCAGGGTTTTTCATCAAATTTTGTGTATGGCCGGTAGTGGCCGGAGTTCACGTTTGTGTCTTTTTCGTATCCAAGGGGCGTGCGCCAATCGCTCGTGGCTGGAACCGGAAGTTTTGCCCGCAGGCTGTTTTGCGGCACACTCGCGTGATTATGGAGGTTTATGTGCGCATCCTAGGCCAGTCCCTGATCGCCCTGCTTGCCTGGTTTTGGCTAACGCTGGCCTTTGCACAGGTGCCCAACGAACTCCCGATTGAGCAGGGCAGCCTGCAGATTGCGATCACCCAAGCGCCGCCTGAAGCCTCGCTCGATGACATCCTGAGTGGCCGTGTACTGCCTGGGATCACGCCGGTGCTGGCGAACAGCGTAAGTTTGCCGGCTCCCACGCTTAATCATGTTTGGCTGCGCCTCAAGCTGCACCTGCCCGCGTATCGTGCCGGCACATGGCATATACGACTCAACCGCCAGGGCATCGAGGGCATCAACGCTTATTTTCCCGAGATATCGAAGACGCGGGTTCCGGTACTTCGGGTGCTCCATGATCAGGAAAAACGTCGCCATTTCCCAGACAGCTACTATGTTTCCCTGCCGGCGGACTGGAAGGGCGACAAGATTGTCTATCTTGAGATCATCGGTGCCGGTTACCTCCACCTGGAGCCCAAGCTGCTGTCACGAGCTCAGGCTGAACGACAAGATCAACGCGGCGAGAAAATATTCATCGCAACCTACCTGACGCTGTTGTTCGGCGTGGCGTTTGCATTGGCAAGGCAGCATGTACACAAAGGCGCACAGATGGTCGGGACAGCTGTCTGGGCTCTCGTTTTGTTGCTTGCCAGCATGGTGTTCAATGGCCATGCGGAGGTATTGCCAGGAGGCAGTTATTCACTTGCTGCAGGACCTGGCCTTGGTCTTGGCTTGTTCGTGATGGCTGCGGGCCAGGCGCTTTGGGTCACTCGCAGTTATGCCGGCATGAACAGGCACGTGCCGTTCCTTTCAAGCATCTTTGACAAGGCGGGATGGGTCTTGCTGATGTTGGGCGTGGCCGTCACTTATCTTCCGATTGGCTACATGGGCTTGCTGCAGACTGGCGTGCTGGCGTTGTGGACCATGACCGCGGTGGCCTGCATCTTTGGCCTGTCGATGGACTCCAGGCAGACCCGATGGTCGGCGATTCTGGTCTGGTGTGGATTGCTGCTGGCGATGTTCACGCCAGTGCTGGCGTACTGGCTTGCACTGCCGGCATCGCAACCGGTGCGAATCGGTTTCCAGTTGCTCTTGGCCTTGTTGGTGCTGGTGCATGTGCTGGTGCCATGGATTCGCGCCATGTTGCAGGCAAGGCAGATGCAAAAGCGCAAATCCGAGCCAGTGTTCACTCCCGAGCAGAAGATCGACCGTGCACGCGAGCAGTTGATGACGGGGCTCAATTCGGCCCTGCGTGCTGCCAGTGAGGGCGATCTCGAATGGATTGCCTTTCGCCGGTTGCTCGAAGGACTGAAGCCAGTTTTGCCGCAGGCAGCGTCCGCGGTGATTGCGATGAACTATCACAACGAGGATCTGCTGCTGGTCGAGCCCAAGGAGGCCAAGGAGCGCTATGCGATGCTGCTCAACCAGCGTGGCAACCTGCTGCGAAACCTCAGCCGTTCGACGGCTCCGCAGCAGATAGTCATTGATTTCGATGGTCCCGACGGTCCGCTCGAGCATGTCCAGTTGGCGCTGATCCCGCTGCCAATCGAAAAACCGGGTTGGGGCGCCCTGCTGGTGGAACGGGTGGCGGACCAGGCCTACAGCGATGCCGAACTCAGCATGTGCGCGGAGTTTGCTTCGCTGGCCACCACGGCGGGCGAGGACGCGGCATTCGCCATGCAGGAGCGGCGCGGCGCGGAAATTGATCCTGATGTCGGTGTTTATCGCCATGATGCGATCGATCCGATACTGCGCAAGATCCATGAAGCGTCATTGTTGCAACGCCGGTCTTTGTCGGTTTTGCTGATTGCCCTCGATGAGTACAACAAGTTGCCTGAGGTCTCGCGTTTGCCGGCGATGCGAGCCGTGGCCGACCTGGTGCGCGAAGAAGCCCAGTACGGCTGGACCCTGGGACGCATGGAAGAAGACAGCTTGCTGATGATCGTGCCCGATCTTCAAATCGGCCTCGCACGCGAACTGGCCGAGCGTATCTGTACTACTGCGCGCAAGCACAGCGTGGCTGATCTTGCCAACATCAGATTCAACGTCAGTATCGGCATCGCCCAGCTGCAACAAATTGAACGGTCGCCGCAACAGATGTTGCTCCGGCTCGCGAAGGCCCTGGCCAAGGCCCGGGAATATGGCGGCAACCAAGTGCAGTCGACCGACAGCGCCGTACTCTGAGGCAATCTCCAAGGCCGGACAGCTGGCCGCCAATGAGGAAAATTGCATGCAGTTGGTGATTGGCAACAAGAACTACTCTTCCTGGTCTTTGCGGCCATGGCTGTTGCTGCGTTATTTCCAGGTGCCGTTCGAGCAGACCAGGCTGCCATTGGATACCCTCGAATTCCAAGAACGCATCGCGTCTTATTCACCCACCGGCCGGGTGCCGGTGCTGCATATCGATGGCGAGGTGATCTGGGATTCGCTGGCGATCTGCGAAGTGGTCAATGAACGCTATCTGGCAGGAAAGGGCTGGCCCGGCGACGGCGAGGCTAGGGCGGCTGCACGTTGCGCATCAGCGGAGATGCATTCGGGATTCAGTGCGCTTCGCACCCAGTTGCCGATGAACTGCCGGCGTCCGCCGGTGCCACGGCACTGGGACGAAGCGGCTGCGCGAGATATCGAACGCATCCAGCGGCTTTGGCGTGGCTTGCGTGTACGCCATGGGGCTGGCGGTGATTTCCTTGCCGGGGATTTCGGCATCGTCGATGCCATGTTCGCGCCGGTCTGCGTGCGGTTCCGTGCCTATGGCGTGGCGCTTGATGCAACGGCACGGGACTACGTCGAATCTATTTACACATTGCCGGCGATGCGCGAATGGCTGATGGCCGCATTCGAGGAGCCCGAACACCTTCCGGCGACGGACGACATCGGCAGGGCCGTGTCAACGGGTTGAAATTCAGCGTGTTCCTGGCCGATCAGGCGCGCTGGTTTCAGTCGAAATCCTGCAGCAAGGCCTTGCGAGAGTCGGCAGTGATGGTCGATCTCGCCGGCAGGCGCGGATCTTCGATGCCCAGGTGCAGTTCGGCGCCGTCACGCAGTGCGGCGATGGCAGCGGCCGCGAATTCGAAGCGCAGAAAATGTACCGCTGAGGTCTTGTCCTCGTTGCTTCGCTCCATATCTTCGTCGGAATGGGCAAACAGGCGTGGCTGTCCATCGACTTCGGCGTAGATGCGATGCTCGATGCCGGCAAGTTGCGCCAGTCGTTCAGCGCGCATGCCGGCGTCCGGATACTCGATCAGCATCGTCGCCTTGAGGTTGCTGCCGTCCGGGATCAGCGGATTGTAGGCGTCGAGCTCGTCCTGAATGCCGGCGGTCTCGAAGATGCGTTCGATGCGGAGCATTTCCTGGATCTGGTAGTGCACGGTCAGCCGGTCCTCGAACAGCAGCGAAATATTGTCGCCGAGGGCGATCTTGCGCGACTTCTTGTGCGCTATCACGCGGGCGCGGAAATCCGGGCGCTCGCTGGCATAGCGCTCAAGGGAAAACAGGTCTTCACGGCTGAGTTTATGCATGGCGGTGCTGGCATTCATGGGGTTTAGATTCCGTAGGCCTTGCGGATCAGGCTGATGGGGTGCTCGGCGGTGGCGCCGTTGCCGAGGCCGTGTGCGATATGCGCGCCAGCCATCACGCAGTCGGAGGTGAAGTGCGCGGGATCGGCCTGCCTGACCCGCGTCTCCACCGGCTTGGCGATCTTGCGCGCGAAGGCGTAGGTGTCTTTCTTCACGCCGTAGGTGCCGTCATGCCCGGAGCAGCGTTCGATGGTGACCACTTCGGTGCCGGGCACGAGGTTCAAAACGTCGCGGGTCTTGGGGCCGATGTTCTGCACGCGTTGGTGGCAGGCGACCTGCCAGGCGACCTTGCCGAGTTCGTTTTTGAAATGGGTGTTGAACAGGCCGGCGGCGTTGCGGTGCATCAGGTATTCGAAGGGATCGAAGAAGGCGCGCTTGACCCGCTGCATGTCGGTGTCGCCGGGGAACATCAGCGGGATTTCCTGCTTGAACATCAGTACGCAGGAAGGAATCGGCGCGATCAGATCCCAGCCGTCATTGACCGCTTCGAGGAGCGCCGGCAGGTTGGCATTCTTGAGCTTTTCAACCGTATCCAGATCACCCAGTTCGAGCTTGGGCATGCCGCAGCAGGATTCGCGCGCGAGCAGTTTCACCGCAACGCCGTTGTGACGCAGCACGGCGGCGAGGTCTTCTACCATTTGCGGATGGTTGTGATCGCCGTAGCAGGTGATGAAGATCGCGACCTTTCCGCTGGTCGGACCCGCGGATACGGCATGGGCGCCATCATCCTGTTTTTTCTCCATGCGCGAACGCGCGGTGGGCGAATGGTAGGTGGGCAGTTGTGCATCGCGGTGCACCCCCAGGGTTTTCTCGATGACGCCGCGCAGCGCAGGCTGCCGGTTGCCCCAGTTGACGGCCTCGACCACGACCGGGATCGAAGCCAGTTTGCCTACCATGCGCGTATTGGAAATCAGCTTGGCCGAAGCCTTGGTCCCGCCATTGCGATGGTTGATCGCCTTGGCGCGCAGCATCAGGTGTGGAAAATCGATATTCCATTCATGTGGCGGGATATAGGGGCACTTGGTCTGGTAGCACAAGTCGCACAGATAGCACTGGTCCACCACCTTGGCATAGTCGGCTTTTGTCACGCCATCCACTTCCATGGTTGGAGAGTTGTCGACCAGGTCGAACAGCACCGGAAAGGCTTGGCACAGGCTGACGCAGCGCCGGCAGCCATGGCAGAGGTCGAAAACGCGCTCAAGTTCGTGGTTGAGCTTGTCGACATTCCAGAAGTCTTCGTTCTTCCAGTCGAGTGGATGCCGGGTCGGTGCTTCCAGGCTGCCTTCGCGCATGGGAGTGTCCTTGAGAAGCTCGAATGCCGCGAAACAAGCGTCCGCAGTGGCTTTGTCTGGCCCGGTCAGCATTGTCCGGGTGTTGCTGTCGAAAGGTTTGAGGCGTCGGCGGAATGCACGCGCATTCCGCCGCTACATCCAACTCAAGCCATTTCGGTCAACGCCTTGGTGAATCGGTTCGCGTGGGAGCGTTCGGCCTTGGCCAGCGTCTCGAACCAGTCGGCGATCTCGTCGAAGCCTTCGTCGCGGGCCGATTTGGCCATGCCCGGGTACATGTCGGAATACTCGTGGGTTTCGCCGGCGATGGCGCACTTGAGGTTGCTGGCGGTGTCGCCGAACGGCAGGCCGGTGGCCGGGTCGCCTACCGCTTCGAGGTATTCAAGGTGGCCGTGGGCGTGGCCGGTCTCGCCTTCGGCGGTGGAGCGGAATACCGCGGCAACGTCGTTGTAACCCTCGACGTCAGCCTTCTGTGCGAAATAGAGATAGCGGCGATTGGCCTGGGATTCGCCGGCAAATGCGGCTTTGAGGTTTTCTTCGGTTCTGGTGCCTTTGAGACTCATGGTGTGACCTCGTGGCGTTGGCTGGAGGAAGGTCCCGGATGCCGGAACAACCCGAGCATAGCGCCGACGCAGCACAGCGCGAAATCAATTATTACGATTGAACCAATAGATTTCCTGAATCGCAGTGCGACGCGGATCGGGACGATCAGCGACGCGGTTTTGCCACTGTGGTCTTGGCGGGCTTTGTGGGTTGCGGTGCTGGACCTGAAAAACGCAGCAGGTCCGGCGGCAGGTCGCGCAGGGTGTCCGCCAGGTTGCGCAGGAAAGGCGCCATCGCCGAACTGCGCCGCCAGACCATCGCCAGGCGTCGGGAGGGCGGCGGATCGCGGAACGGCAGCAGTTGGATGCTGGGCGACACTGGTACCGGCGGTTTCACGGCGAGCACGGGCAGCAGGGTGATGCCGACGCCGGCCGCGACCATCTGCCGCAGGGTTTCCAGACTGGTGGCGCGAAAGCCCTCTTTTTCACCAGCGCCGGCGAGGCTGCAAACATCGAGGGCCTGAGCGCGCAGGCAATGGCCATCCTCAAGCAGGAGCAGGTGCTCGTCGGAAAGTTCGGCTAGCTTCAGGCTGCGATGGCTGGCCAGCGGATGCGCGCTGGGCAGCGCAAGTACAAATGGCTCCTCGAACAGGAAGTCGACCTCGAGGCCCTCGTCATGCAGGGGCAGGGCCAGCACGGCGGCATCGATGCGGCCACTGCGCAGCAGGCCCAGAAGCACTTCGGTTTTTTCCTCGACAAGCAGCAACTCCAGTCGCGGGAAACGCAGGCGGATATTGGGAATCACGTGCGGCAGCAAATAGGGGCCGATGGTCGGGAACAGGCCGAGGCGTACGCTGCCCGCTTCCGGATCGGCCGTGCGCCGTGCCGTTTCGCGCATTTGTTCAACCTCGGCCAATACCCGACGGGCGCGCTCGATGATGTCCTTGCCGGCTGGCGTGAGCATCACCTGGCGCGGCGCGCGTTCGAACAGAGCGACGCCGAGTTCGTCCTCAAGCTTCTTGATCTGGGTCGACAGGGTGGGCTGGCTGACGTGGCAAGCCTCGGCGGCACGGCCGAAGTGGCGAAGGTCGGCGAGGGCGATCAGGTAACGGAGGTCGCGGAGGTTCATTGCGATAGTTATAGACTATTGAATTGATAAAAACAATTGACTATCTAAATTTTTGTTGCGCCGCCACAATGCCTCCCGTCGGGCCCTGTCCGAACCACGTTCAACCATCCGCAACCATCATCCAGGAGTGTACCCATGCTGTCCGTAGGCGATAAATTCCCGCAATTCAAGGTCAAGGCCACCGTGTCCAACGACCTCAACAATGCCTTCGTCGATATCGACAACAACACCTACCCGGGCAAGTGGCTGGTGGTGTTCTTTTATCCAAAGGATTTCACTTTCGTCTGTCCGACCGAGATCAGCGGTTTTGCCGACGTGAACCAGCAGTTCCTCGATCGTGATGCGCAGATCCTGACCGGGTCCACCGACTCGGAGTTCGTGCACCACGCCTGGCGCACGCACCACAAGGATCTCAACAGCCTGCCGTTTCCGATGCTGGCCGACGTCAAGCGCGAGTTGACCTCGGCGCTGGGCATCCTCGACAAGAACGAGGGCGTGGCCCAGCGCGCCACCTTCATCGTTGACCCGCAGGGCATCATCCGCTTCGTCTACGTCACTGACCTGTCGGTTGGCCGCAATCCGCAGGAAGTGCTGCGCGTGCTCGACGCGCTGCAAACCGATGAGCTGTGCCCGTGCAACTGGAAGCAGGGCGAGGACACGCTGAAAGCTGCTTGAGTTTTTTTTCGCTACAAGAAGGCCCTGCCTTTGCGGGAGGGCCTTCATGCGCGATTACCCTGCATAGTGCGGCAGTGCCTTGGTGCCTGATAAAAGGTGGTAGCGATTTGCGTCGTTCCTACACCATCCATTGTGGCTGGATCCGTTGATCCGGCCGCCTCACCATTGGAGACAAAAATGAGCTTGAACGAAATCAAATCGGCCTTGCCCGATTATGCCAAGGACCTGCGCCTGAACCTCGACAGCGTGCTGAGCGAGACCGGTGCGCCCGGCCTGAGCGGGCTGCAGATCCGCGCCGTGGCGCTGGCATCGGCGATTGCCTCGCGCAATGCGCAGTTGCATGCGGCTGTCGAAGCCTTTGCCGCCGAGAAACTCAGTGTGGCCGAACTCGATGGCGCCCGCGCCGCCGCCGCCATGATGGCCATGACCAACGTCTACTACCGCTTCACGCATACGGTGACGAACAGGGAATACGAAACCCTGCGCGCCGGCCTGCGCATGAACGTGATGGCCAACCCGGGCATCGAAAAAGCCGCATTCGAGCTGGCGGCGCTGGCGGTATCGGCGATCAACGGCTGCAGCATGTGCGTGGACTCGCACGAGAAGGTGATCCGCGAGCACGGCATTTCCGCGCAGGGCCTGCAGAGCGCGGTACGCATTGCTTCGGTGCTGCACGCCGTGGCGGTAACGTTGGAATCGGCGGCGCGCGCGCAATTGGCACAGGCGGACTGATTTCAAGGCCTGCGCGGCTCGTTGGCTTCGATCCAGCGCAGACATTCCTCAAGTACGGGTGAGAAGCGAGCCGAAACGAATCCGTTGATCAGACGGACATGGCCAATGCCGGCAATGATGTGCAGTGTCACCGGCACGTTGACGGCACTCAGTTCCAGCGCAAGGCGCTCGCTGTTCGTTGGCCGCACCCGGGTGTCATCACGGCCATGCAGCAGCAGGAACGGCGGTTCGTCGCCGTCAACAAAATTCACCGGCTGCGAAATCGGCCATTGCCGTTCACTGCCGAACACCTCGCGGATCTTCGGGTCGCTGATGGGCACAAAATCGTAGGGTCCGGCCAGACCGATCACCCCGGCGATGTCGTGCGGTTTCATTGCGACGTTCTCGAGATAGTGCGCATCCGTGGCCAGCAGGCCGGCAATATGGGCGCCAGCCGAATGACCGACTAAATAGATGCGCGAAGGATTTCCGCCCAGTCCAGCAGCGTGATGACGTGCCCAGGCGACGGCCGTGGCGGCATCCTCCATGAATGCAGGAAACGGGTGTTCCGGCGATTTCCGATAATCGGGTATGAGCACCAATACACCGCGCCTAGCCAGCGCGTCGCCGACGAACCGGTAATCTTGGCGGCGACCGTCGCGCCAGCTGCCGCCATGGAAAAAAACTACAACCGCCGCGCCACGAGATGGCTGGGCTATTGATGGCGCCGGCCGGTGGATGTCCAGCGCCAGCCCGGTTGCCGGCTGATAAGTCACCGATTCCACGGCGGCATCACGATTGCCGCGGTTCAATGCTTGGAAATAGACCTGCTGGCAGCCCGCCTGCAGCAGCACCAGCAAGGCCAAGGCGCCTCGCCCGAGTCGGGAAATCGTTCTCATGACGGTATTATTGCGGCTCTGCCGTCAGGAATAGGTCATGAGCCCGCACGAAGCCAACCCCGGGATCGGACGACTGTTCGCCGCCATTCCCGAGCGCAATACCAGCGACGTGCTGCTGCGCACGATGCAGCAGCACCACGTGCAGCTGTCGGCGATGGCTGACACCAAGGCCAATATCCTGATCACCGTATCCTCGATCGTGCTGACCATGGTGCTGGGCAACTTGCGTGATCCCGACCTGCGTGCGGCGATGATGACCTTGGCCGGTTTCGTGCTGATCGCGCTGCTGCTGGCGATTATCGCGGTGCTGCCAAAATACCGGCCGCTGAGGGTGGGGCCTGGCAAGTTGCCGGGAACGTTCAACCTGATGTTTTTTGGCCATTTCGCCGAGCTTTCGCGCGATCGCTTCTTGGCCGAGATTTCCGAATCGCTCAAGGCCGACGGCTCGGTATACGAATCGATGGCGCGCGATGTCTATTCGATCGGTTATTACCTGGCCCATTACAAATATCGTTTCCTGCGGCTGTCGTACCTGTTTTTCCTGGGTGGCTTCATCTGCGCCTGTATGGTCGAGGTCATCCACTTGCTGGCGTCATGACCCTGCTTACGGTGGCGCAGCGCCTGCTAAATGCAGCGTTGACGCTGCCTGGTGACACGCCGCGTCTCGATGCCGAAATCCTGCTGGCGCATGCCTTGGCCAAGTCGCGCGCCTGGCTTTATGCGCACGGCGATGATCAGCTTGATGTTGATGTCCAGCGAAGTTTTTCTGGTCTGCTCGAGCTGCGGCGACAGGGCCAGCCCATTGCCTACCTGACCGGGCGACGCGAGTTCTGGTCGCTGACACTGTCAGTCAATGCCGATACGTTGATTCCGCGGCCCGAGACCGAATTGCTGGTTGAGCTCGCCTTGCAACGAATTCGTCCGGAGGCGCCGTCCCGCGTGCTCGACCTGGGCACGGGCAGCGGCGCCATCGCGCTGGCAATCGCCCGCGAGCGTGCACAGGCGCAGGTGCAGGCCGTGGATGCCAACGCGCGCACGCTGGCAATGGCGGAAAAAAATTCCGCCAAATTGAACCTGCACAACGTGAGTTTCCTGCGCAGCGACTGGTATTCGGCGCTTGCCTGCGGGCGTTACGACGTGATCGTCAGCAATCCGCCCTATATCGCCGAGGGCGATCCGCATTTGCAGCAGGGCGATTTGCGCTTCGAGCCGCGCATGGCGCTGGCGTCGGGTGTTGATGGCCTTGACGCGATCAGGATCATTGTCGATCAGGCTTCCACGCATCTGCTCCCCAACGGCTGGCTGCTGGTCGAGCATGGTCACGAGCAGGGCGAAGCCGTTCGCGCCTTGTTTGCAACGGCAGGATTCTCGCTGATTGAAACAGCGCCCGACCTCGAAGGCCGCGAGCGGGTGACGCAGGGCCAGCATTTGTAGGAGCGGCGCAAGCCGCGACCGCGGTTGACGGACCACGCCAGCAGCCAACTCGACTTCGCGGCTGATGGCTTGTCGCGGCTTGCGCCGCTCCAGCAGAAACGAGGATCAGCTGGAGACGGACTTGGCGACCGGCATCACGGCGAACTGCGGCCAACGGCGCAGGATCGCACTGCGGATACCGGCGGCATCAACGCCAGCTTCGGCGAGCAGGTCTTCGCGGCTGGCGTGTTCGAGGTAACTGTCCGGCAGGCCCAGGTGCTCAATCGGCAGCGTAATGCCCTCGGCGGCCAGAAGTTCGGCCACGCCGCTGCCGGCGCCGCCCATGATGGCGTTGTCCTCGATGGTGACGAAGCCATCGTGCGTACGCGCGAGTTCGAGGATCAGTTCGCGGTCCAGCGGCTTGACGAAGCGCATGTTGACGCAGGTGAAGCCATATTCCGCGGCAATTTTTTCGGCCGCCGGCAACACCACGCCAAACGCGAGAAGGACGACGCGGCTGCCCCGCTGACGCAGCTGCGCCTTGCCGATGGCGAGGGTGTCCAGCGCCGGTTCGATGGCAACGCCCGGGCCGCTGCCGCGCGGATAGCGCACGGCCGCCGGGCCCGGATGGCGATGGCCGGTGCTGAGCATTTGCCGGCATTCGTTTTCGTCCGCCGGTGCCATCACCACCATGTTGGGGATGCAGCGCAGGTAGCTGAGATCGAAGCTGCCCGAATGGGTAGCGCCGTCCGGGCCGACCACGCCGCCGCGGTCGATGGCGAACAGCACGTCGAGGTTTTGCACGGCCACGTCGTGGATCAACTGATCGTAGGCGCGCTGCAGGAAGGTCGAATAGATGGCGACCACCGGTTTGGCGCCTTCGCAGGCCATGCCGGCGGCCAAGGTCACGGCGTGCTGTTCGGCAATGGCGGTGTCGAAATAGCGTTCCGGATATTCCTTCGAGAAACGCACCAGTCCCGAGCCTTCGCGCATGGCCGGCGTGATGCCCATGAGCTTGTCATCGGTCGCCGCCATGTCACACAGCCAGTCGCCGAACACTTGGGTATAGGTGGGTTTCGACGGGCTGGTTTTTTTCACGATGCCGATGCTGGGATCGAACGGCGTTACCGCGTGGTATTCGATCTGGTCGTCCTCGGCGAGGTCGAAGCCCTTGCCCTTGGTGGTGATCACGTGCAGCAACTGCGGGCCTTTGAGCGTCTTCAGGGTCTTGAGCGCAGAGACGAGCGCGGGCAGGTCGTGGCCATCCACTGGGCCGGAGTAGTGGAAGCCCATTTCCTCGAACAGCGTGGACGGCACCAGCATGCCCTTCCAGTGTTCTTCCCAGCGCCGGATGAAGCGCGCTGCGGGGTTGCGCCGCTTGTCGCCGAGCAGCTTCTTGCCGCTTTCGCGCACCGCGTTCATGGTGCGGCTGCTCATCAATCGGCCGAGCATCTTGGTCAGGCCACCGACGTTCTCGGAAATCGACATGCGGTTGTCGTTGAGGATCACCAGCAAGTTCGGTTCCGGGTCCATGCCGCCGGCGTGGTTGAGCGCCTCATAGGCCATGCCGGCGGTCATCGCGCCGTCGCCGATCACCGCGATCACCTTGCGCTCGTCGCCGCGGCGTTGCAGTGCTATCGCCATGCCCAGTGCGGCCGAGATCGAGGTCGAGGAATGGCCGACGCCGAAGCTGTCGTAATCACTCTCGTCGCGGCGCGGGAACGGCGCTAGGCCATCTTTTTTCTTGACCGTGTGGATGCTGTCGCGACGACCAGTGAGGATCTTGTGCGGGTAGCACTGGTGGCCGACATCCCAGACCAGGCGGTCGTTCGGCGTCTCGTAAAGGTAGTGCAGGGCGAGCGTGAGTTCGATCACGCCGAGGCCGGCGCCGAAATGGCCACCAACCTGGCTGACCGTTTCCACCAGGTACTCGCGCAGCTCGCCGGCGATGGCGGGCAGGTCGGCCTCGGGGAATTGGCGCAGGTCGGCGGGGACACAGATGCGCGACAGACGCGGGTAACGCTGGATATCCATGGCGAAATTGTCCTGCACCCGGCGTGACGGGGCAAGCAATGTCGGCAGGATGCCGATCAGATCAGCTGCGGGCGCCCAGCAGGCTGCTGGCGCGGGCCAGGTCGGCCACCGCCGTGCCGCCTTCGGGAATGGCCATGCCGGTCACCAGGTTGGCGTTAACGAAGTCGGTGACTTCGGCCAATGTGGCGCCGGATTGCTCGGAGATTTCGGTCAGCAGGGCCGGGCCCTTCATCATCACCGTGGCAATGCGGAAATGCTTGGGGAACTCGCGCTCGGTTTGCGGCCACTTGGCCAACTTGAACTTCGCGTTCATGTCGAAACCCGGCAGCAGTGCGCCATGGCCGCCGGCATAACCGAGCAGCCAGGCCAGCCGCTGGAATGGCTGCGGGCCACCCTGCCCGGCGCGCAGCTGCACCAGCTCGGCAGCATCGACGGGAACCATGTCTTCTTGCCGGATGATGGCCCGCACATAGGGCAGCAGCGGCTTGAGCGTGGCGCTGCCGACGTAGGTCTGGGAGTTCGGGTCCAGCACCAGCTGCGGCGCGTCCGCCAGCTGCAGCTTGACCGGCCAGGTCAGCGCGCCCGGGGCGAGATAGTCGGACAGGCGCGGATCGCGCGGCGGTGCCGCAGGCTCGGGCGGCAGAGTCGGCATCGGTGCATTGGCGCGCGTCGCGTCAATATCCTGCGGCATGGCCGGCTGCTGGCCGGTGCTGCGGACGGCTGCGGCGGGCATGGCGGGTTGCTGGCCAGTGCTGCGGACAGTGGCAGCGGGCATGGCCGGCTGTTGTCCGGTACTGCGGGCGGAGGCGGCAGGCATGGCGGGTTGCTGGCCAGTGCTGCGGACAGTGGCAGCGGGCATGGCCGGCTGCTGTCCGGTGCTGCGGGCATGGGTGACCGGGCTGGCGGTCTGGCCGGAGATCTGGGCCAGCAGGTTGGTCAGGGATTCCACGGTTACCGGTCGCTGCAGCAGCAACTCGGTCTCGGCGCGAATGCCCGAGGTCAGGGCCACCAAGGTCTTGCCCGACGCATGCTGCTTGAGCCAGGTCATGTGGCCATAGATCGAGTCCATGTCGATCACCACCACCTGCGCCTCGGCCTCGGCCGTGATGACAAAACGCTTCGGCAGATGGCCGTTGGCCTGTTCGAAGGTCGTCAGGATGGCTGCTTCGTCCTCGCGGGACATGCCGGTGAAACACAGGGTGAGATCACTCATTGACAGGAATTCCCGAAAATCGCTGTAAGCATGCGCAAGAAGCCGAAGTTTGGCTTTGTGACAGGTGCGCGTCAACGCATCAATACTAGTTCCGGTTGCGGGGACGCTTTGGCAGGTGCTGTTTCAGGAAGGCCATCTGGTCGGCCAGGATATGGCGATTGGACAAAATAAGGTGCTCCACCCAACTGGGCCGGTAGGGCACGGCGAGCAGGGGCATGCCGGCCTGCTGCGGCGTGCGGCCACCCTTGCGCGAGTTGCAGTGGTAGCAGGCGCAGACCACGTTTTCCCAGACATCCTCGCCGCCGCGCGAGATCGGCACCACGTGGTCGCGGGTCAAGGTGTGGCGGCTGTATTCCTTGCCACAGTAGAGGCAAAGCGAGGCATCGCGGGCGAACAGCGCGGCATTGGTCAGCGCCGGCGAAGGATCCAGCGACTTCGGGTGGGCATGGCTTCGCGCGGCGACGATCGGGTGCAGCTCGACGATGCTTTGCAGGCCGCTGAGGCGGTTGTTGCCGCCGTGCACGGTCATGCAGGGGTCGCCCAAGGTCCAGGCCACGGCGCCGCGCACATACAGGCAAACCGCGTCCTGCCAGTGCATCCAGTCGAGGATGCGGCCGTGGGCATCGAGGGAAAGTACGCGTGGCGGTGTTTCACCAGAAGGCAGTCGCCCGGCCGGGGGGCCTTGTATCCCGGCGCCCACCAGTGCCAGACGCGGCGTGGGCTGTTTCATCTGTCGCGAGCATACCCCAAGGGCATGACAGTGCAAGCATGGGCGATGGCTGCAATCGATCTGCCGCTTGCCATTCCCGGACATTCCGTCGTGCAACCCATAGAATCCGGCGACCCATATCGAGATCGGCCCATGCGCACGCTCTATCCGGACAACCAACCCTACGACAGCGGCATCCTGCAGGTCGACGCGCGCCATCGCCTGCACTACGAACAATGCGGCAATCCCGCCGGCAAGCCGGTGGTGATCCTGCACGGCGGCCCCGGTGCCGGCTGCGGGCCGAAGATGCGCCGTTTCCACGATCCCGCGCATTACCGCATCGTGCTGTTCGACCAGCGCGGCGCCGGTCGCTCGACGCCGCACGCCGATCTCACCGACAACAGCACTTGGGACCTGGTCGCCGACATCGAAAAATTGCGCGTCCACCTCGGCATCGAACGCTGGCAGGTGTTCGGCGGCAGCTGGGGCTCGACGCTGGCGCTGGCTTATGCCGAAACGCACCCGGCGCGCGTCACCGAACTGGTGCTGCGCGGCATCTTCATGCTGCGGCGCTGGGAGTTGGAGTGGTTCTATCAGGAAGGCTGCTCGCGATTGTTCCCGGAAGCCTGGGATGACTATCTGGCGTCGATTCCCGCGGTCGAACACGCCGACTTGATCAGCGCCTATCACCGCCGGCTCACATCCCTCGACGAAACCACGCGCCTGGCCGCCGCCCGCGCCTGGTCGGTATGGGAAGCCTCGACCAGCCTGCTGCTGCCCGACGAAGCCTTTATCAAGGGCCACGAGGACGCGCATTTCGCACTCAGCTTCGCCCGCATCGAAAGCCACTATTTCGTCAACGGCGGTTTCTTTGAAGTCGAGGACCAACTGCTGCGCGACGCCCACCGCCTCAAAGGCATTCCCGGCGTCATCGTGCACGGCCGCTACGACGTGGTCTGCCCGATGCAGAACGCCTGGGACCTGCACAAAGCCTGGCCGGAAGCGAACCTGGTGGTATCAAACAGCTCGGGCCATTCCGGCTTCGAAGCCGAGAATGCAGCGGCGCTGGTGGTGGCTACGGATGGGTTCAGGTGAAAAGAGATCGGGTTCATTTTCTTCTTCCTTGAGACGGGCGCCTCGGGAAAAATGGCAACAAAAGCAGTGCAGGTTTTTTTGCTGTTTAGAAACGCTGATTTGTCCGAGGTTTCTTGATTGGATGCGTGCTGTGGTCCGGGCCTCGACATCTAGAAGGAAAATTGCTTATTGCGGGTGAGGCTCGGAGGAAATGAACCTGGCCAAACTTTTTGCAGCGCCTGTGCGACATGAATTTCTCCGGTGGCTGACACCCTCGCAGCGGATGAATCCTCTGTCAGAGGAAATTCTTTCGAGGGATGCGTATTTTCAGGCATTTGCAAGACCTGGTAGGCTTGCACAGACGACCTGGCGAATTTCGGATTCCGACAGCGAGGCCTCTGCGCCTATCCTCCCAGCGGCATGAACAAGGTGGCGCTGATCGATCTGCAGCGGCAATTCCTCGCGCAAATGCGCGGATTGCCGGGAAGCGATGCCAGTACGGAAATGGCCATTGGCCGTATGCCTGTCGACACCGGACTCGGCATCTACGCCCACGCTTATGGCGCGCGCCTGCGTGAAGCGCTGGGCAAGGACCATCCGGTGCTCGGCATGTACTTGGGTGATGCTTTGTGGGAGCTCGCATGCGATGGATTTATCTCTGCGGTTCCATCGCGGCATCGCTCGTTGCGCAATTTTGGCGATTACTTTCCGGCTCATCTCACGCGCGACGGCGAATTTGCCGAAAATCCTGAAATCGCCGAGCTCGCCGCACTGGAGCGGCACCTGCTGGACAGTTTCGATGCCGCCGACGGCGAACGCGCCGACTGGGCGCAATTGCAGGCTACCGAGCCGGCTTCGTGGCCGGGACTGCATCTGCGTTTCCATCCCAGCCTGATGCTGCACCGGG